>ERZ1046148.38-NODE-38-length-70029-cov-25.328165_pt1 | contig 70029 bp, 103 predicted proteins | sample MGYA00383090_ERZ1046148 | MGnify/ENA primary metagenome ERZ1046148 (study PRJEB29581, sample SAMEA5548360) | metagenome | biome: marine; feature: coastal; material: water | depth 25 m | study: Short-term variability in the microbial, nano- and picoplankton... | reverse complement strand
AAATGAAAATAGCTCTTGACTCTTGTTTGCATTCTTTGTATATTTAGGGGAAATGGGAGATAAAGAAATGAACGATTTAGACTTATTAGATATCACGACTTATACTATGGGTGGAGTTGAAACCGTAAATAGGTATTATGATGGCCATCCGAATATTAAATGGGGAGGTGAAGATGGTTTTACAAGAGATAAAACAAAATATACTAAATGGTACAATGATAATACCCTTGATAAGATTTTTGTAAAGTTAACTAAAGGAAATAATAAATGACATATGTGTATGAAACAAATTGGAGTGGGGATAATATTTGGGTTGAATATTGTCACTCTTCTGTATCCGATTCCATTAAGGTAATTGAGATGAAGGTGGATGGTAAATTCCATAGGACTAATTGGATGGGGCCAACTGGTAAGGTTAAGTTGATGGATGAGTTGGAAGCGGATATGACAGATAGGGTGTGTGGAACTGGTGTTCACTCATCAGTTGATGATGTGTATGAGTCTGATATAGACTTGGATAGGGATGTTCCTACAACAATGGTTTTTGATGGATGTTAATTTGAATTAGTTAGTTGGTTACGTGTAGGGAAAGGTTTTTTGTTATTGTTTTTATCTTTCACCTTTCCCTACTTTTTAAGGATTTGTTATGAATGATAAGTATTTAAAAGATATGGAATCTGAATATGATTACCACGAGAAGAAGGGTAATCTATTTAAGGTACGACATTTAAAAATTACAATTGAAGATTTTGGTTGGACTAAGTGGAAGTCAACACCTAACTTTCCACCAGCAGTAAAAAAGGATTATGATTTTATATTAGATTTAGAGAAACGTTTGATGGAGAAATCCGATGATGGATATGGGTATGATTTGAATAAGAGTGAAATGAAGAAGTGTAACGCTCTATATAACATATATTCAAAGGACGTGTCCGATAAGAAGTCTAAAAAACCTAAGTTTAAATTTGAGGAATCATTGTGGGATAATGTAACTATGGTTACACCAGATTAAATAACTAAAAATATATTGAACGTTTTGGGTTTGAGAAATATATATATTTTTACAACATCATATGCATAAAGCAAATAAAACATACGTACCACATACAAAAGAACTAATTTTGAATAGATTAGAAATGTTAACTGGTTTAATTGAAGCGACACAAATGTCCGAACCAAGTAAACATAATCTATTTGATAATCATCATACAACAATATTAGATTATAGAGAACAAATTACCAAAGACGATTACTTTTCAATATCCACTATTATGAAAGACGCTAATAGGATATGGAAATTGAGAAAGAGAATAGAGTCTGGTGAACTTGATGGTGATGTCGAACAATTAGAAATGGAAGATACCATAGAAGATATGTTATCTCGAAATGAGAAGATTAATGCTATTAAGTTCTATAGAAAATATATGGAAGATGTATTTAAAGAAAAGATTGGATTAAAAGAAGCTAAAGAATATGTGGATTCGTACCAACTCGTAATGAAGGGTAGGAGATAATTACTATTATGAAGAAAGACACGTGTATTAATTGTAAACGTGAGACCTTATATAATAAGGATACACACATTGATTTTAGAATTGGATATATAGATACGGCTGGACAACTATGTTTAGATTGTTTCAAAGTTATATATTATCCCAAAAAGAATTTAACACAAGGAGAACATAAAAATGGACTTGTTGACAATAGTCTCAAGACTACAAGCTCTCTATGAGAGCGTAGAACATTTAATCATGTCTGATGAACGATACGAGTTCGAAGAACTGATTGAAGAGTTAGAACAGATAATCGTTTTTAAAGAGAACGAAGATAGAGTATCTGATGATGAGGAATAAATCATTAGGTTTAATTCACCTAATGATTGCGGTAGGTACAATATTTTTTTGTACACTACGAGGACAAGTATTATATGAACAACCAGAAATCATACCATACAGATTCGTACCAGCGTATGATAACTATTGTTGGGTAGATGTTGAGATAATCGAACCAATATCTATTCAGAATTTAGTTGGTATTCATAAATACGAAATAACAGAAATAATAAAAGAACGGATTGGTTTTGAATTGGTTAATCCAATGGAACAATCACAGATATTTAGTATAGATGACAAGTTATATTATTTGGTTAAGTTACCATATGATGTAACCAGTCCAGATTGGTACGACAAGGCTACTAAATATGGAGAAAGGTAATTATGAGAAGAAGTGAAATATTCTTATCCGCTACAATAATAATATGTTCCTTTTTAGGTGGTGTAAAATATAGTTTATACAAACTTAATGAAGAGACATCGTATTGGGCTAAACAATACAAGGAAACGGATGATAAGGTTTCTGCATACATTAAAGTATCAGACCCAAAAACAATACGTTTGTATATCAAACAATTAAATGACCTATTAGATAATATGACCAGACTTGGAAAGATAATAGAGAATGGAGAAGAGGTGGATTTAGCTCTTGTTCGTATAGAGAAAGAATATATCATTCTCGGACAACAAGTAAAAATGATGATAACTGAAATTAATAATAACTTGTTAACATTGAAAGAAGAACAACTAAGGGTAGATGAGGACTTAAACGATTTGTTTGATGCTGATATGGATAGTGGAGATGAGATAACATTAGTAGATAATAAAATAATGAATAAGATTAAAGTAATACAAACAGATTTAGATACTATTCGAAGTCTTATAAAAGATATACAAGAAACTAAATTTGATAAGTTGTGGTAAGATATGGCTAGAGATATATTTGGTAATAGAAAAATAACAAAAGAAGATAGGTATACCAGTAGTAAGACCACATTTACTAAACAAGATGAGTACTGGGAATATTTCAAGATGTTCTTACTCTTATTAGTTAGTTATACTTTTTTTCACTTTATAATAATGGGATGGACAATATGAAGAAATATGAAACACAACTTAAATTAGCTATATTATCTTTAATAACCTTTACACTTGGATATATACTTGGTACTATATGATTCCATATAGATTAGATGGATATAGATATTATAGTTATAATTCAAAGTTGTATCGTAAGTGGTTAAGGAAACTTAACGAAAGACGAGTTGAGAAGTTACTAAAGGACTTCAAAGCCGTGATAGTGATGGATGTGCCGTCACACGATATGGTTACTTGGCCAAAAGACAAAGTTATACTAACTATTAATTATGACAAATATGAGGCGGTATTGGAAGATGTAAAAGACATATGTCTTCAAGAAGAGTGGTATGAGTATTGTCAAGAGATAGAAAATTTAAAAGATTTAAAAGTAAAACTTATGGTATATGATATATTAAATGAAACTGATGGTATAGATGTTAAGAGTATACAAAAAGATATTATTGATAAACATGACTTGGATTTCAAATGAGTGATAATGTACACGAAGACTTAAAGAGATTTAAAAAATTTAAAGTAAGAGATGATATACCCAAAGACTTACAGGTTGCAGTACAAACGTTTGTTGCGGCTACGGTTATGGTTGGAGAGAATAACTTAGAATCTATGCCTGGAGAATACTTAGCTAATCTTATGGTAGTAATGGATAAGTACCCAGAGTATCATGGTATTTTAAGAGATATAGTTAAAGATTCAGGACTTGAAGATGAACTCTAATACTTTAGTTCTAACATATTGTTCGGGTTATCCATATGAAATATTCGAAAGATTCGCTGGAAGTTTATATGATACTGGGTTTAGTGGTGAAACAATATACTTTATAAAGGAGAGTGATAAACCAACATTAGAAGAATTGAAGAAGTCGTATCCGAGAGTAGACTATGTAGTTACTGAATCACACTTTCATGTTCAATCATTTAGGTTTGTTTTATATAATAGTTTTTTAAAGTATACTAAATTACACAATCCAACGCATGTTTTTATATGTGATTCAAGAGATGTATTGTTTCAGAAGAATATTGAAGATTGGAAGTGGGATGATACAGTTGATTTATATTTTTTTGGTGAAGATAAGATAACACAAGATTGTAAGTATAATACAAGTTGGGTTACTAACATAGACAAACAATTTCCAGAGGAAAAGGTTTGGGATACTATTATGAATAAAAATATAATTTGTTCTGGTACAACATATGGAACATTAGATGGTATGAAGAAATATGTGGAGTTGATGACAACCCATTTAGAAAGATTTCCAGAAGACCATCAATTAAAGAACCACCCAAGTGACCAAGGGTTACATAATTATTTATATTATATGAATAAGTTAAATGAGAGTGGTTTGACTGTAAAGGTTTTAGATAATAAAGATAATTTAGTAAATACCGCTGGTTATGGATTCGTAGGAATTAATTCAGATAAGAAGATTGTAAATAAAGATTGGGATGTATCTTATATTGTGCATCAATATGATAGATTCCCAGATTCAATAAAAGCTAAACTATCAGATAAGTATGATTATATTTTATAAAGCTTTTTTGGTGGTTTTAAGCGTTTGGTTACTATGTATAAATGTATTGATAAATGAAAATTAAAAAAGCTCTTGACTTGTATACTGATTTATTAGTATATTTAAGTAACAAAAATGTTAATTAACAAATAAGGAAAGGAAATGGTTATTGAATTATTAAATCAAGAGTTCGTAGATTCCTACGGACAAATTCTTAAATTAAAGGATTCCAACTACATCAACGAACAACGTGTTTGTGATAAAAATGGCAACCCATATAACAATGGGATGGCCATGTTGACAGAAGTTCCATCAAGAAATGTAATGATGGGAACTATGTTGGGAGATAAAAATTGGACAAGTGAAAAACCTTACCTAACTATAGGAGCTCAATCTACGTACATAACAGATAAGAGAACTAAGTTAGATGTATTTTCAGAACATTTTAATTCTTGTATTGAGTACAAGAAAATAAAGTGGTGTCATAATAATGGTACTTTAGTTGAAGAGTACTGGAAGAAGATGACACATACTGGATGTATTGGTTCTACTGGTTGGAGAAACCCAATAAATAATGCTAGTATGGCAAGTGAAAGTGTTTTTGGTGATATAGAAAAATTAAATACATTACCAACATCATATAATCGTGCGTCTTTACTTGAAGTATGGGGTCATAGTAAACAAGATATAGAACCATCAATTCAAACAACACTATTGTTGATGGAAAGATATTTTGATGTCGAGATACATCGTAGTCGTGTAGAAGGTTTGATACATCCATACTTAGATACTTGTGATATAATTTTAACCATAGTAAAAGGAAAGAAGTAATGACAAAAGAAATGATACCCAACAAATCAATTATTGGGTCAGTAGTTAAAAGTACTGGATTTGCAGATTCAGACCGTATAATAGAATTGACAGATGGTGCGTCTGACGCTAACGCTACTACCATAGATATTAATTGGGAGAAATCAGAAAAGTTTCCAGGTAAACGTGGGTTGGTAGTTCAAGACAATGGAGATGGATTTGAAAATCCAACAACTGGTATTTCAACCGTACTTTCTGATTTTGGTGCTATACCAACAGATAGAGCTGGTAAACATAAAGCGTTTGGTGTTGGTACAAGAGGTTTTTGTGTTGTTGTTGCTATGGAAGGTGGTGATGTATTTTGTGATAGTCACGATGGAGTAACTGGTGGTAAGGTTAACATTACGTGGGAAGATAACACTTGTAAAATCAAAGATTATGGTTATTCTAATAGGTCTAAACGGGGAACTACATTTACATTCGATGGTATTAATAGTAATCTTAGCCCTACCGAACTTAAAAAAATACTTAGTGTTAAATACTATCATTCTTCCAAACGAGCGAAGGGAGAACTTAATGGTATGGACATTAACGTTAATGATAAGAGTGTTATTTTTCATGACCCATTCTTTAGATGGAAGGATGATATACCAGAAGTATTCTATCACGAAGAAACAACCGTTGAAGCTAATGGAGATACATATAGACTTTATAGTGTAAATATGATACATGGTGGAGAAAAGAATCAAGTGTTCCAAGAGTTAAGTGATGTTAGTGAACACTTAACTAAAACACCATATGAATATAATGATGGTTTGAAACCAAGTAATTCTGGTATTTATGTAAAACGTAATGATAGATACCTATCACATGGTGATGCATTTTTTGGTTATGGTAAAAAGAAAAATGTTCGGAACAAAGGACATAACTTAAATGGTATACGGATAGAAGTTGAGAATATGACTGGTGATGGATTAGAATTTGGTACAATAAATAAATCCAAAACTCAGATGCAACAAATGATGCAGAAACCAGAATTTGAACCATTGTTTGATAAGATAGCTGAAATAGTTACACGTTATGAAGCGGACTACAAAAGAATATCTGATACTAAGGGTAATTCTACCAGACAAAACTCTGATATTATTGCTGGTAGGGTTAATAATGAAGTTGGTGGAATATATGGTTCACCATTCCAACCATATGTTGATGTTGAGTTTATTGATAAAGGTGAGAGACCAATGTTTTATAAGAATGGTACAATGACAATGGATAATCATAAGTCAATTCATTTTCAAGTACCAGAAACTTATAGACATAGAGATGACAATGATGATACATTAGTTAATATGTTAACAGAGTTAACACTATTTATTCACGATAACAATGGTAGTATAGGAGACAAATAATGGGATTAGATAGTTTATTAGCTGGTGTGATGTTATTCAGTTCATTCGCGGTAAGGACACCAAACGTTCAACCAAACCCAGATGACTATGAAGTTAGTATTGGATTGAGTCACGATAACTTTTATATGAATCGTCAATGGGAAAGAGAACTTGGTGAGTTCTATATAGATGATTTGTTTTGGGCTAAATTTGATAATGGTATTTACTTTAAACCAGAATATATGAATAAGGAAAGTCAAGATGTACGATATCTAAAGATTGACTCAAGAAGAAGTTACAAAGATTGGTCTTTTGGATTTACCAGCCGTAACACCAATGAAAATGTCTTCAGTAAAAACTTTGTAACATTTATATCTTTTGGTATGAGTAAGAAAAAGAAATATTATAATGACAAGATAGAAGTGGATGTTTCTTTTGATGGTTATATGCCTCCAGATGAAACTGGTGAGAATAGTACATTTGAATTTGAAGATAAATTTAAAGTATCGTGGAAGATAACTGATAAGGTTAGGTTGTATAATGTAGGTGAGGTATCCAAATTACAAGGTAAACAATTTTACAAGGGTAAGGTTGGAATCGAGTATTCTTTATGACTTTATTGCTTAAAGCTATTATCGCTAACTTAATTGGTAGTTTAATTGCATTTTTTCAATTACAATCATGGGTTATTTGGCCCGACAAACCTTTTTTAAAATCTATATGGTGGTTATATGCTACAAGTATAGCTATAGCACCATTATTCTTCTATAGTACTAAATGGTCATATGAACACTTTGGTGCGTTTTGGAATATGAGATTAGCTGGATTTGGTATTGGTACAATTGTATTTGGTACTTTAGCGTGGTTTCTTATTGGAGAGATACCAACTATAAAAACAATGATTAGTCTATTATTAGCATTAGCAATTATCCTAATACAAGTCAGTAACTTATGAGTAAAAAAAAGAAATCGTCTGGTGCTGGTAAAGGGGATAGGGATAGAGTATCAGATAAAAAGAAGTATGATAAAAATTATGAAAAGATATTTGGTCAAAAGAAAAAGAAAGAGAAATAATGGAAAAAGAAAATACAATAAATAAAAAGTTAGATTACGAAACTGAATTATTAGTTATAACAATGGAAGAATGTGGCGAGATGATTGAAGCGTGTTCTAAAGCTATACGTTGTGAAGACTATAAAGATAATGATAGACTCATAGAAGAAGTTGGTGATGTTCTGTGTATGATAGAGTTGATGAAAAATCGAGGGATGTTGAGTAGTAGAGATTTGAACAATAGAGTTCAGTTGAAAAAAATGAAATTAATGAAGTGGAGTAATTTATTATGATTAAAGAAATCAAAAAGAATAGTAAAGAGATTATCAGAATCTCACAATCAGAATATAAAGGTCATAGTTTTATAGACCTACGAATATTTTTTGAGAATGAACATGGTGAGTATCTACCAACAAAGAAAGGTATATCGTTTAATCCGGCTATAGCTAAAGAGTTGGTAGAAGGTATACTTGATGTGGTAGAGAAAAATAACTGGGAGTCTTTTGATGCACCCTAATGTATTTAAACAAGTAGAATACTTTGTAAAAAATTTTATATCCAAAGAAGATAATTTAAAAATTTTAGATATAGGTTCTCTACAACTTCCAAGGAACTCCAATAAAGATGAACTTCAACCATCGTTGAAACAAACATTTGATGGAGATAAATGGAAGTATATAGGTTGTGATATGGTAGAAGGGCCGAATGTAGATGTTGTAGTTAAAGATACCGATTCGTATCCATTTGATAGTTGTTCATTTGATGTGGTTGTATCTAATAATTGTCTCGAACATGACCCAAAATTCTGGGTTACATTCAACGAAATGGAGAGACTTTTAAAAAGTGGCGGATATTTATTTTTAATGGTTCCGCAACTATTCGAGACACACAGGTATCCAGTTGATTGTTGGAGATTTCAAAGTGAGGACGCGATGCAAGCTTTAGCAGATTGGAATAAAAGAGTTACTCTTATAGAAGCTTATGTATCCGAATGGTTTCCAGGTGCAAGTGCGAATGATTGTGTTGGGATATTTAAAAAATTATAGGAATACTATATGAGTAAGACAATAGAAAAAGAAGTAAAGAAACCTATTTTAAATCGTGTACCGCCTGGTGATAGATGGACAGATGATGATTCAGAAAAAATCTTTCCAACATTGACAGAGGGATTGGAACACGCGTTTCAAAAAACAGGTTTAACAACATTTCAAATAGACGCCTTAGCTGGTGTGGTGTACACCATTGAGAGCGTAGAAGTTAATGCACCACCACCACCGCCACCAAAGAAGTTTTCTTTGTATGGTGAAGATTACTAAAGGAGTTATAATGAAAACACTAATGAAGGTTATTAAAAGAGAATGGCCAGCGGGAGCTGATATTGGTTTTGATAGCGAAGTTAAATACACGAGTAACGTAAAAAACTTTGATGAACAGATGAAGTTTTTTCAATCAAATAAAAGGACGTTGGTTTATTGTGTAGAGTTTAATGAAGATGGTTCTACAAAGAAGATGAAGGTTAATAAAGTCTATTGTAGAAATCATCCAATATATCGTTCAGAGGTTATGTCGCTTGGATACCAATTCTAAGAATTATCCTGGACATAAAGCGTTTATAGACAGAGATTGGAATATAGCGTTTTGGATTGGTAGTAGAGGTCTTGGTGACACAATATGTGCTACACCAACGTTGAGAAGACTAAACAAGACGTATGATAAACCAATTACTGTATTCACTCATCACCCTGATGTTTTCAAGAATAATCCGCGTGTAAAGGAATGTATTCACATAAATGAGTTTAGTGACGATAATGATTTTGATGAAGTACTATACACTTATCAGAATCCGCATTCTGAAGAACATAATATGTTCAAACACAACCTTATGGATATCAGACAAATGCATGCTAATGATTTGGGTTTTACTTTACTACCAGAAGAAATGGAATGTGAGTTTTATCCAGATGAGTTAGAATGGCCTTGGGGCGAAAAAGATGGTTATAGAGAAGACAATCCGAAGTATATAGTATTTCATTGTACTCAAACTTGGCCATCTCGAACTTGGGCTAAAGAAAATTGGGAACTATTAGCTGAAAAGGTTAATAATGGTATATTGTTTGAAAATGAAAATGTTTCGATTGTAGTGATAGGAGAAAACTCTGCAGAGATTGGTACATTTAATACAGACAAACCAGTATTCGATATACAGCCAAGATTGGGGATTAACTTACAAAACAAAACTAATCTACATCAAGTGTGGAATCTAATTGATAAAGCCGTAATGATAGTTACTAATGATTCTGGTATATTACATTTAGCTGGAACAACGGATACACACATGATTGTACTTGGTGGTTCGATACATCCAGCTTTAAGATTACCATATAGAAATGGGAGACAATATCATAAATTGAATTATGTTGTTGGTAGTTGTGAAGCTCATTGTACCAACAATATTAAACATGGTATTGATGAACATGGCACATTTCATGGGATACCACCACTACCATTTTGTTTAGAAGGTCGCGACGCGTATGATTGTCACCCAGTAGTTGATGATGTTTTTGAAACAATATACTTTGAGAATGAATATTTACAAATTGATAAAGAGATTTTTGATGATGAGTGTTATAAAAGTAAAGATGTACGTGTTCAAGAAGGAGATGTAGTTGTAGATTTGGGAGCGTGTCATGGTTCTTTTTCATTATACGCGTTACAAAATGGAGCAGAGAAAGTATATAGTGTGGAGCCGTTTGAAGAGAATTTAAAAAGAATGACACAACGAATGTCAGACTGGAATTATTCTCAGAATTATATACCAACACAAAAAGCTATAAGTAATAAAAAAGGAAAAGCTTATTTGAGTCTTAGTACTTCGGATTTGGTGGGCGAGCAGTTTGAACCAAGTCCATATATAACTGATGATAGTTCTGATAATGCCATTATGATAAGTACAATATCTTTTATGGATTTTATAGATATGCATGATATAGAAAAAATAGATTTATTAAAAATGGATATTGAAGGAAGTGAATATGATATTATAGAAGATGAAAGAACACACGATTACTTTAGAAATAATATTGATAGAATTACTGGTGAGTTACATCTTCATGGACGTGATGTCAAAAACTTTATAGAACAATTAGAGTCGTTTGGATTTGAATTAAAGTTTACACCAGCGTTTGGTGATATGGATATCACTACGCAATTTAGACACAACTATTGGTTAACAGATAGACAAATGCATGCTCATGAGCATTATAATGAAGTAATATTTTTTGGTAAGAAGGTGCATAAAGATAGTATAGTATATGTAACGCCACATTGTTCAACTGGAGGCGGCCCCGAAGTTTTGCGAAAGTGGGTTGAAATGAATAAGGATGACTTTGATGTGCATGTAGTTGAGTTTACTTATTATGGCTCGTATGATATACAACGTAAACAAATTATAGAAATGATTGGTGAACATAATTTTCATTCACTTGGTGGGTTAGAGCTTACAGATGGTCATATAACTTATGAAGAGTATGTTGAAAAGAGAATGGGTTTAGTAGACATCATTAAAAAAGTAAAACCATTGTTTGTACATTTTAATGAAGTACCAGAACTTACACATTTCGGTGGATTCCCAGATGAAGTTGGTGATAAAATATATGATAAGGATAGAGATTATTTAATTTTTGAAACGTCACACGATTCTATGTGGGATGTTAGTAATAAGAAATGGTTACCAGATAAATTCATTTTCATCAGCGATTGGCACTTAGATTTGTATAAACATTTTGAGATACCAATGCAAGTGATGGAATATCCAGTAGAACTAAAAGAAAGACCTGATAGAGATGAGACTCTAAAAGAACTTGGACTTGACCCAGAATATAAACACGTTTTGAATGTTGGATTGTGGTCACCGAGAAAAAATCAAGGTGAGATGCATAATTTAGCTAAAGTATTTGTCAAAGATAAAGTTCAATTCCATTTTGTTGGTAATCACGCATCAAACTTTCAAGATTATTGGCAACCATTGTTCGATGATATGCCAATGAATTGTAAAGTGTGGGGTGGTAGAGATGATGTAGGTAAATTTATGAGTTGTATGGATTTATTTTTATTTACATCAAGAGGTGACGATACAGATAAGGAAACCAATCCAATTGTATTAAAGGAAGCGTTAAGTTGGCAGATGCCTAAAATATTATTATATAACCTTGATGTTTATCTTGGTAAGTATGATGATGAAGATAGTATGGAGTTCCTAACTGGTGCTACAGTTCCAGATGTTATCACCATGAAATCGGCGTTAGGAATCCAACCAAAAAAAGTTATTGATTGTTTTATGTTTAACAATGAACTTGATATGTTACAATATAGATTGTCAGAATTGGATGATGTGGTAGACCATTTTATTTTAGTTGAGGCTACAAAAAGTCATAGTGGTATAGATAAACCATTGTTCTTTCGTGATAATAAGCAACGATTTAAAAAATATTTAAATAAGATTATTCATATTGTTGTTGATGAACATTTAGGATATGATAGTTGGGAAGCTGAAAATTACCATAGGAATTGTATTGACCGAGGAATACAAAAATTAAAATTAAAAGATAGTGATATAATAATATTATCAGACCTTGATGAGATACCAGATGCGGATAGGATTGGAGATTTTAGAGATATCAAACTCGATGAATGTTATTGTTATGTAATGGAGCAAGATTTATATTACTATAATTTAAATTGTAAAGCTATTAATACTAAATGGTATGGTAGTAAAATTTTTGATTATAAACATTATATCGAACACCAAGATAATCCAGATATTGAAGCTAAGAATCTTGATTACTGGAATTGGGTTAGATACTTTGACCACAAAGGTCAAGGAGATACTTTGAATAGAGGTGGATGGCATTTTTCTTGGTTTGGTAATACCGAATTTATTAAAAATAAAATTAAAACTTTCGCACATCAAGAGTTCAATAATGAAAAATATTTAGATGATGAGTATATAGAAAAAAATATTGCAGAGTTTAGTGACATATGTATGTCAGAAGATTCTAATCATGAGACAATTACATTTGAAAATATCTCATTAGACGATAATGATTATTTACCAAAGAATTGGCAGAGATTAATACCAAACACTAATGTTGTTGAACACAAATCATTTTCTATGGAATATTATTTAAAAGATACGTTAGGTGCACATAGTATAGGAAAAGGTATTGATTGGGAGCCTCATATAACAAAATTTGTAGAACTATATCACAAGTCGTTTCCAATTGAAAGTATAATTGATGTTGGTGCTAATTTTGGATATCATACTTTACTTTTTTCTAAAATTGTAAATGGTGTTGTTTATGCATTTGAACCACAAGAACAAAACTTTGAGTTACTTTCAAAAAATGTTACAAGAAATAATATTACTAATGTTCATTTAGAAAATTTGGCGTGTGGGGCTGTTAATGAACCTATAGAAATGCCAATAGTCAATCTATATGATAATGATATTAATATGGGAGACTTTACACCAAATGAATTTATTTTAAAACCTGAGGTTACTACCAATTCTATTTTGTTAGACGATTATGATTTATTTCCAAATCATCTAATGATAGATGTTATTAAAATTGATGTACAAGGATGGGAACAAAAAGTAATAGAGGGTGCTAGAAATCTGATTATGAAAAACTATCCAATCCTTATAGTTGAATTTGAAGATGTTAGTTTAAGTAGAGTTGATTTGGATTCACAAAAATTAGCTAAATATATAAACGATATGGGATATCATATTTTTTATTTAGAACACGAATGGGAATCAGACCACGTTTGTGTACATGAATCTAAGTTAGATGAGTTTAATAAAGTATTTGGAAAAATGATTTCAAGTCACGATAAAGATAATGAATTAAATCATAATATTAATTTTACAACTAAAAAAATAAAGGTTTAATATGGATACACTTAAAGATATATATTTAAATTCCAAACCAGTTAGAAAAGATAAGGTAGAAAAAATAGAAGTGAATTGTACTTTTATTAATGGGCCAAAAGTTGAGATTACAGGTCAGACCCAAGAAGATTATACGTATGGTGTTAGATTTTACGCTGGAAATGAATTAGTACATACAAATGAAATGAAAATTAATAGATGGTGTACACATTTCAGAAGTTACTATACTGATTGGAAGATTGAAGTAGAACTAAAAGAACATCAAAAGATTATTCATACTGAAAGATTTGATTTGACTGGTAAAAAAGTTGTTATTGAGTTTGACAGTAAATCAATGGGAGATACACTAAGTTGGATGCCGTATGTAGAAGACTTTCAAGAAAAACATAATTGTGAAGTATACCTTTGGACATTTCATAGTGAATGGTTTGACCAAGATAGATACTCAAACATTTATTTCTTAGAAGATGGCGAATCTTGGTCTAACGTTTATGCTAAATTTTCAATCGGATTATTTTGTGGTGAACAACCAGAAGGTAATGGTGATTTTGTTTGGGATAGAAATAAAAATCCACGACAACCATTTGATATGCCACAACAAGAAATAATTACAGATATACTTGGACTTGATTACGTAGAGAAGACACCACATTTAAAATATGATAGAAGTCCAGTAAGAGATGGTAAGTATGTAACAATTGCACAACACTCTACAGCTCAATGTAAGTATTGGAATTGGCCAAATGGTTGGAATGAAGTTGTAAAGTATTTGAAGACTATGGGTTATGATGTTATTTGTATAGATAGAGATAAGGGATATGGAACATCGGAAGTATTCAATCAAGAAATAAAGGGAGTCATAGACGAAACTGGAAATAAACCACTACAAGATAGAATGAGACTAATACATAATGCAGATTTTCATATAGGTACTGGTTCTGGTTTGTCTTGGTTGGCATGGGCAGTTGGTACACCTACAATATTAATATCATCATTTAGTAAACCTTATACAGAATTTCAAAATAATATTATTAGACTTTATAATGATAATGAACTTAGTGGTTATTATAATACTGGAACATTTGATAAGAGTAATTGGAATTGGAATCCAATCAAAGAAACTAATACAATGAATGCGTGGCATTCTATGGAAACAATATCACCAATACAAGTTAAAGAAGCTATAGATACAATTTCTAATAACTCTCATATAAATAGCTATTTAATGGCCCCATTAGTATCTGATGACGCTGGAGTTGATGTAAATACTGGTAAATATACTGGTGGATTGCCAATTGAAGATAGACAATACCCAGATGAACTAAGTTGGAAAGTACCAGAAGAAAAGATTGGTATGATATTTATGCCTTACAATTGTCACAAGACGTTTCCAAAATGGGCAGAACCTTGGGTTAAAGCTAAAGATAAACACAATCTTACAATTGCCGCGGCTAGTAATATGTTTAAGGGATATGCTGATTTGGGATTTTCGGATGAAAGTAATCAAGAGACATTAAGGATGTTGAAAAATGATTATAAAGATTTTATAGATTATGTCTGGACTGGTACACCACGAACTGATGCAGAAACTCGTAATATGGTATTGTATTGGTTACTACAACAAGATGTGGATGTTGTATGGTGTGTAGATTCTGATGAATGGTTTACTGATAAGGAAATTGATTATACAATTGATTATATAAGAAGTCATCCACAAGAAACTTTTTTTGAAATGAACTATAGAAATTATCTTGAAGATAATAGTAAGTATTATGATTATAAAGCTGGTAGGATTTATCGCGTGAAAAGATTTGAATCTTGCCATTTTTATATGGACACACATATGCATTATGATGGTATACAAAAACTACACGAACCAACATCAGAGTTGGGAGATTATAGAAGTGTATTAGGTTCTGATATTCCAAAGAAACACGTTCATCCAAAACATTATAGTTGGAACGATGATAGAAAAGATGGGTATCAACCTGGTAATAATAAAGATAGAATTGAATATCAAAAAATTGCATATGGTGATGGTTCTTCTTGGAAGTGGAATGATAAAAAAGATAAAGTAGAAAAAACAGACCATTCATTTTGGAACGAAGTAGATATACATGATGAATGATATTATTCTTATAGGTCAATATCCGAACACACCAGAAAAAGAACAACAAGTTATGGAGTGTGTTGAATCTTTGAAATGTGCAGGAAAAGAAATAATATTGACTACACATTGTCCTGTATCTATGGAATTACAGAAGATGGTAGATTATTTTGTTTATGATTCCAACAATTATATGATAACTGATTGGGAAGACTTCAGTACTTGGTACTGGAGTAAAGGTGATATAAATTTTGCTTATATTTTACAAGGAATAGGCCCACATCAGATAGCTAATATGACAAATCATAAGAATGGTTTGACTATGGCAAGAGCTCTTGGTAAGGATTTGGTTTATTATTTTGAAGGTGATTCACTATTTGATGATAGTGACAAGGATGCGTTTGATTATATCAAGAATGAAATGAAATTGAAAAACAGAAAAGCTTATTTTGAGATTGAAAAAAATAGAAGGGGAACTAATTCATTTAATTGTAAATTAGAAATATTTGTTGGTGAACCAGATTTTTTATTGAACAACATTGATTTTGTAGATAATTCAAAAGATTATTTTAATAATGTTAGAGAACGGCAGATAAGTGATGAGGGAGAAACAAATGAAACACACCTAACTACTGCGATGGAAAGTTATTATTATGATTATCTTAAAACTAAAGTTGAATATGCTCGCAGGCCTGCCGTGGAATTTTCTTTACTTGAAAAAAGTGATTCATTTACTCATATGTCTAATTTATATCCAAATATAAAACTTAACTTACATACACCTTGGGATACTAATATTGAACTTGGTACTCATATGTTTTTTACAAAAGAAACATACATACCTGCTATTATAAGTTGTAATAAAACTAAACAAGGACAAGACTATAGAGTTATAGTTAAAGGTGATGATTCTATAATACTTGATGAGACATATAGTTTATTACCAGACGAAAAATTTTTTAGAGAGTTACCAAAGTGTAATTCATATGAAGTAGAATTTCAATCTAATGGAAATACTTTTTTCCAAAGAGAATTTACTAAAGAACTTCTTATTGAACTTGATAAAAATAATTCATTACCTTGGTGGAGCACATCGTGAAAGATAATGTAATTTACAATCACGCTAATAATGAAGTATATATTAAAACAGATGGGATTAAAACTATAGTCATATGTAAGTCAGAAGAACAAGTGGAACAAGTTATTGACAGAATGTGTGACAACCATATATTTATAGAATATGAAGAATGGGATGAAGATGAAGATAAAAAATTTATCGTTACATTTTCACACGAAGAATTAACTGAATTAAATTAAGGAGCTTAATATGAGCACAAAGAATATGTTTCAACAAATGGAAGAGTTATGGGAGTCTTTTAAAGAAGAACATCATAAGTTTATAGACAAAGGTAATAAATCAGCGGGAACGAGAGCTCGTAAAAACATTGGTGAAATAAAAAAATTAGTAACCGAATATAGAAAATCTTCAGTTGAGGAAAGTAAATCGTAAAAAGCTCTTGACTCATATACTGCACTTTTTGTATATTTGTAGTATATGAAGACAACAACATTTACAATGGATTGGGTCAAACACAATAAGACCAAATTTAAATCAGAGATAAAATCTTTGACAAAAATCATTAATACACAGACTAAAACTGGTGTATCTGTAAATCAGTTTACTGCTGATATGTTATTAGCATTAAGAAGTGGTCGGAAGATTACTTTTAAGATGGAACAAGCTATTTTGAACATAATCAAACGTAATCAACCAGCGTTTATAGAAACCAGAAACAAATGGGTGGAGTCTGTCGTACCCAAAATTAATTTAATAATATCACGAGTTGAACTAACTGACTGGACAAGAGGTTATAAATCTGGTGTTCTACATTTTCTCGAAAGTGTAAAGAATCAAGCTAAATCTCGTATGACATTATCAGATAGACAAATGTCTGCCTTGGAAAAGGTATATAAGAAGGTTGAAAAAAATATTAAAAAAAATGAAAAAAGCTCTTGACTCATGTGTGCATTTTTCGTATATTAAGGTGAAATGAGAAATGATAAGGACAAAAATTTGAACAAAACTAAAAAATTCAATCCCATGGCTCTTCGTGAGAAGTATTCTGTGGGTTCTTTAAATAAAACAAATAACTTCAGTTCGTTTTGGTTGAATGATGGTTGGGATAATACTGGTTCGGTTTTCGATGACGAAGATGTAAAACCAAAAACTGATTTAATCGCTCTTTCTTCTTATAGGAGAGCTGTTGGTAACTTTGTGGGTATCGTTACTGGTGACCCTGATATTAAAGTTACTTTTAATTCTGCTGGTGATAGTTATACTGATGGTAAAAAAGTTACTATCTCTTCTAAGTTAGATGACAAATTATTTGATAGTACTGTTGGTCTTGCTCTTCACGAGGGTTCACACATTAAACTTTCAGATTTTGATTTTCTAAAGAATCTTGAAAATAATGTTCCACAAGAATTATTTGTTCTTGGTGAAAAGAAAGGTTATTATAAACATCAAGTGATGGGTCATCTTAAAAATATTCTTAACTATGTTGAAGATAGGAGAATTGATAACTACATTTTTACTACTTCACCAGGTTACAAGGGTTATTATCACTCTATGTACGATAAGTATTTTTACTCAAAGATTATTGATAAAGCTCTTGGTTCTACTGAGTATACTGATGAGTCTTATGATTCTTATGAGTTCAGACTTATTAATCTTGCTAATAAGAATACAAATCTAAAAGCTCTAAATGGTCTTCATAAGATTTGGAAAACTATTGACTTGAAAAATATTTCAAGACTTGAAAGTACTGAAGAAGCTTTTGATGTTAGTTGTGAAATTTATAACATCATCATGAACAATTTACCAGATGGTCAATCATCAACAGATGAGTATGGTGACAAAGAATTGAAACCACAATCTGAAGTTGGTAATGGTGATGAGTCAATTGACTCACCATCTAAAATGTCTGATGAAAAATTTCAAGAAATGTTAGATGACGCTACTGATGGTCAAGGTTCACCAAAATCTTCTTCTGATTCATCAGATGAAAAAGGTAAAGATAAAGGTGACATGACTGAACTTTCAAAACATCAGAAAAGACAATTAGAAAACGCTATTAAAAAACAATCTAAGTTCATGGATGGTAAAATCAACAAGAAGAAAGTTACCAAGAAGGAACAAAAAGATTTAGAAACTATTGAGTCTTCTGGTATGAGTTACATTGATGTCGCTAAGAATATTACTGATAGATACTATGGTAAGAAAACTCCTACTAAAGTTATTATGGTTAAACAACTTACTAAAGCTCTTATTGAAAGTGACACAATAGGTATGTTGTCCAAGACTAAGTATTCAAGATACTATTATCAAGAAGAAAAAAATGAAGGTTATGTTGAAGATGGTATTAGACTTGGAACTATCCTTGGTAAGAAATTACAAGTTCGTGGAGAGTCTCGTGAGACTAAGTGGTCAAGATTAGATAGTGGTCGGATTGATAAAAGATTGGTTGCTGAACTTGGGTTTGGTAATGAGAGAGTTTTTCAAAATACTTTTGTTGAATCTTACTCGGATGCTTTTCTTCACATCTCAATTGACGCTAGTGGTTCGATGGGTGGAGATAAGTGGGATAACACAATGACTTCAGTTGTCGCGATTTGTAAAGCGGTTAGTATGATTCAAAATGTTGATGTGGTTGTGAGTTTCAGAAGTACACAATCGAATGGTGGTAAGTATGGTAGTAGAGGACGTGGAACAAAAGACTATCCAATTGTTTTGGTAGCGTATGATTCGAGAGTTGATAAATTTCAAAAAGTTAAGAATCTGTTTCCACACATTAACGCTAGTGGAACTACACCAGAAGGATTATGTTTTGAAGCTATTCTTTCAGACATTGTTCCGACATCTGTTGATAGAGATTCTTACTTTCTAAATTTCTCAGATGGGATGCCAATGTTTGGTAATGATGACATTGATTATCATCATGACACAGCGATTGACCACACTAAAAAAATGGTTGATGAGATTCGTGGAATGGGTGTTAATGTTTTGAGTTACTTCATCGGAGATTCTTATGATAGGGGTAGAAGTACTTCTACTTTCAAAAAAATGTATGGTAATGATGCTGAGTTTATTGATGTGACTTCGGTAATGTCTGTTTCAAAAACTATGAATAAGAAATTCTTACAAAAATAATGTTTAAATGGTTACTATCAAAATGGTACAAACATAGTCCAATCTGTAATTGTGGTTGGACTATGAAACCAACAAAAGCAAGAATAGAAGAATATAGTTGGATGTGTGTTTGGAATAAATGTGGTTGGGAAACCTACCAAACTTATAATGGTAAATTACATTGGTTCAAAAAAAAATTGAAAAAAAATGAAAAAAGCTCTTGACTCATGTGTGCATTTTTCGTATATTAAGGTGAAATGAGAAAACAAGTTAATAAAAAAAAGGAGTCAAATTTAATGACTAACATTGTTGTAAAAGTCGAGAAATCAGGTAATAGGTTTAATGCCTGGGATTCGGATGGAAAGAAATGGACATCTGAGATTACCACTGGTACTCGTAAGAAAGCGTTTAATAAGGGTATGGCCCTTGAACGTAGGACTAACAAATCTGGTAATTTTTACTGGTGGTCAGTTCCTATGTCTGTTTTTGAATCAACATCAGCCCCAGTGATTGATGTGTCAGCGGTTGATGTTCCATCAGACCACGCTGAGATTCTTAATTTCATTCATAGTTCTTATTCATTGAAACCAAAAGGTTTGATTATGAAAGAACTTAAATGGAAATTTTTAATTAGGTCTGCTGTTCGTGGTAAGAATATTCTTATGACTGGTCCAGCGGGTTGTGGTAAGACAATGGCTGCTAAGTCACTTGTTAATTCACTTGATAGACCTGATTTTTACTTTAACTTGGGTGCGACTCAAGACCCCCGTTCTACTTTGATTGGGAACACTCACTTTGACAAGAAAGATGGTACTTATTTTTCTGAGTCATTGTTTGTGAAAGCTCTTAGAACTCCAAACGCTGTGATACTACTTGACGAGTTGTCAAGGGCTCATCCAGACGCTTGGAACATCCTAATGACCGTGTTAGACTCAGGACAAAGATACCTGAGGTTGGATGAGGCTGATGGTGCTGAGACCGTTAATGTAGCCGAGGGAGTCACCTTCGTCGCGACAGCGAATGTAGGGAATGAGTACACTTCTACGAGGGTTATGGATAAAGCCCTTATGGATAGATTCATCACTGTTGAGATGGATGTCTTGAACGAAGATGAGGAACATGGACTTCTGAAGTATATGTTTCCACACGTTGATGAAGAGTTACTTAAATCTGTTGCTAGTATTACTACTACTACTCGTAACGAGTCAAAGTCTGAAACTGGTAGAATTTCTACGGGTGTTTCCACGAGAACTTCAGTTGAATTAGCTGGACTACTCTATGATGGATTTGGACTTGATGAAGCTGCGGAAGTTAGTATTTATCCCCAGTTTTCGGATGATGGTGGAATTGAGTCTGAAAGAACTTATGTGAAACAACTTGTTCAAAAGTTCGTGAATGATGGTTCTTCTGATGACTTGTTCAATGAAGAAGAAATTGAAAACGCTAACTCTATGAGTTAAGTTTTCTAAAAAGATGGGGTCAGGTTTTTAACTCATTTTTTCCCTGACCCCGTTATTTAATAATAGGAGATTAAAATATGAAAGAAATTATAAAAAACGTTTTATCACAATATAAAAATTCACAAGTTAATTTAGGTTCTGATTCGGCTATTGAAAATATTTCAACAGAAATTGAAGAAGCAATTTTGAAACATCTTGACCCATTCCGTCAAAATGATTTTTTACCAGACGATGGTGACCATAGATGGCCAGGGCTGGATGCAATTATTAAAGAGAATGGCGGCTTGCCACATCATAGTAATCTTATAGCAGAAGGTATATACCCGTGGCATGGAGATGAAGAAAAAATTGATTTGGATAATAGAGTTAGAGAAGAAAATATAAATAGTAAATGGGTATGTGGTATTTGTGGTGAGGATACATCACGTGTCGAGTATGATTACATAGGTACAGGGTACAACCATTTAAAATGTGAATTAGAACATGAAGAGGAGCAATAATGCACTTAACTAAACAAAAACAAATAAAGAAGGCTAAACGAGCTAAGAATAAGAAAAAGAAAATGAATATTCTTAGAGCTCATCGTAGACATACTAATAGCCTTGAGCGTAAACAAGAAAATAAAAAGGAATCGTAAATGTCTGAAGATAAGAAAAAAGAAAGCCCTAAACGTTTCAAGGTTAGTGAAATGTTGAAGGGAGTTAAACGTTTGAAAAATGAATCTTTTGAAGATTATAAGGAAAGGCGTAAAGTTGAAAATATATTGGTCAAACAATATTTGAAAGGAACTATCGTACAATGAATTTAACTTATGATGAATATGTTGTATTAGCTAGTAAATATCATCTCAAATCAAATTATCAAGATTACATATTACATAGAGATGGATTAAAAATCATTGAACAAATTGCTTCAACTGCAAATACTACAATGAAACTGAATGGTGCGGTGATAGTGAAACCATTAAAACAACATGAAGCTAAAAAAGTTATAACAAGATTACAGAGTGGTAAGTACGATAGTAATTTTAAGAAGGTGTTTAGTTTAGTCAATTAATTTTTCTGTATATATTTATATACAAACCTATAACGGAGAAAAATTATGGCTAAAAAACCAGCGTCATTTGAATATAATGGCACACTTGTTAAAGTTTTAGATGGAGATACAATTGATTGTTATATTGATTTAGGTTTCGATTTAAAAATTAAAAAAAGAATTAGATATATGGGCATAGATACTTGGGAAAGTAGAACCAGAGATAAGGAAGAAAAAGTTAAAGGATTAGCTGCAAAAGCTCGTAATAAAGAGTTATTAGAAGCTGGAGTTTTCAAAATTGTTTCATATGGAACAGGTAAATTTGGTAGAGTTCTTGGTGAAATTTTCGTAGACCCATCAGCAGTTGGTCACGAAGTATCTGAAAACGTAGATAAAAATAAAGATGGATTGGTAAGTATCAATGATATTCTAATTGAAGAAGGTCACGCTTATGATTACCACGGCGGTAAGAAGAAAGATTTCAAAGCAGAAGCTAAGAAAGAAATAGAAACAGAAAAGGCGGCTAAGAAAGTAGACTTAGTTGACAAACCAGCAGAGGAATAAATGATTTATGAAATAATAGTTTCTTATGCAACAGAAACAACAAATCAAAGTTACAAATATATAGAATGGAGTGAAAATGAAAACGGCTAAATATTTTAGTGCTACTTGGTGTGGGCCATGTAAAACTTTCAAACCAATTATGCAAGAATTAGCAAGTGAAGGTTACTCAGTTCAGATTCTTGATATAGACCAGAACAAAGCCTTAGCTCAACAATATAATGTTAGGTCAGTACCTACTACTATCATTGAAGAGAATGGTGCAGTTGTTGATACAATAATAGGAGTTTCAAATAAAACTCGTATTATGGAAGCGTTAAGTTAATGAAATTTAAAGTTATGAAAGATTTCCCAACACCAGATGGAATGCTTTATTCTGGTGAATTGGTAAGAGAACACGTACAACAAGGTGGAGCTAAAGACCACATTAGAGTTAAGGATTTAACTGGTAGAATTTGGTTTGTACCAAAAAATATATTAAAAAAAGCTTGAACGTTTTTAAAAAGTAGTATATATATATTATTGAAGTTATTAATGTCGCTCAAAAGAGGACGTTAATGTTTGACTAAAAAGTAAACAAAACAGGAGAAATACAATGACTAAAGTCACAACATTCCGCAATCTCCCTACATTTCTTGATAGGGATTCTTTTTTAACCCCGTTTGATAAATTATTCGATACAATGTTCGAAGCAAACTATCCAGAGTTTGTAGATACTGTTGGTGTTAAACCATTTTCAGGAACAGCATATCCAAAGGTAAATGTCTATGAATACGATGACAAAGTTGGTATCGTAGCCGAAATTCCAGGTTTGGACAAGAAAGACCTTGATATTGAAGTTGAAGAAGGTGTCTTAACTATATCAGGCAAGAAACACGCTATTCATGAAGGTGAAAATGCTAAAGTTATCCGTAGAGAACTTAAAGGTTCATCTTTCAAACGTAGTTTCACATTGGGTGAAACTCTCGATGGGGAAAACATACAAGCTAAATTTGATAATGGTGTATTATCAATTGACGTTCCAAAAATAGAGCCAGAAGCTCCTAAAAAGACATTTGTAAAAATCTCTTAAAGGGTAGGTTATACGCATGAACGAAGAGGTGTTGTGTAGCGTTAGGGTGGCTTTGTTTATATAATGCGTAGACGAATCATAAGTGTCCGAGAGGATATGTACTACATTCTTGGTAAGATGGGCGTTGAATCATCTAACGAGAAAGGTACTGAATATTGGAAAAAACAATGGGGAGCTGATACTGTATTAAGAAATGGAAATGATTTCTATTATTGTATGGACATTATAGAAGCAGAATTTGAAGACATAAAATAGGTTATCTTATATTTATTGTAAAGGAGAATCATTATTATGTTTGAAAGAAGTAAATCATTTCCATATCTTGTTGGTATATCAGCTCTTTCCGTAGCTGGTTCAGCCGCTTTCTATTCTGTTTATGGTTTGTCAAAATTATTTTCTGGTGCTCAATTAGCAGTTATTATTATGGCAGGTTCATTAGAATTTGCTAAATTGGTTACGGCATCATTTCTATATAGATATTGGGATAAAATAAATTCTTTTATGAAAACTTATATGATGATAGGTGTAGTAACTCTTGTATTGATAACATCTATGGGTATATTTGGATTCTTATCTAACGCATATCAAGGAGCTACAGTAGTGTTTGAGAAAGAATCTACCAAGTTATTATACAAAGAAGATAGGTTAGACCAGTTAAAAGATGATAAAAAGTTTTTATTAGAGGAATTAGATGCTCAAATAGAATCTCTACCAGACAATTACATTACGGCTAAAAGAAAACTTCGTACCGATTATAATCCACAAATACAAGAAATCAATAAACTAATGTTAAATTTAAAAAGTGAGATAGGAGATTTAAAAACAGCTCTTGTTGAGACTGGTGTTGATGTGGGGCCAGCCATTTATTTGGCCAAGGTATTTAACACGGATATTGATTCGGTTGTTAAATTTTTTATCTTTATGCTTATATTTGTCTTTGACCCGTTAGCGGTTGTGTTAGTTATTGCTTTTAATCAAACGCTCGAACTTAGAGAAAACACTTTGCCCCAGATATCTGGGGCCGCGAGCAAAAAACCTGTTAAAGATACACGGCGTAAATGGTGGAAGCTGTATGGTGAAAAAAAACCATTAGTTTCAACTATTAAGGATATACTTAATATTAAGGAAAAGGAAGATGAAAAGGATTACGGTGATACACGAAATGCACAACATTTTTCAGATAAACCAGAAGCTGATGATAGCGTACCAGAGGAAAGTCGAGAGGCAAGAGCACCATTAGACTTTGATAAGTATAAAAAGTAATACAATATAAAAAGTTATGAGGTTATAAAATGGCTAAGTTTAGAATAGGTAGACTAAAAACAATTACACAATATATATTCAGAGACCAAGTTGAATTTGATACATCAGATTATCCCGAAATTCCAGAAGATGCTACACCAGAACAAGTAGAAGAATGGGTTAATGAAAATATGTATGACGCAGAGTTACAAGAAATTAATACTTTAGTTGACCAAGAAGAGATATATGATAATTCTCAAAAGGAAGAGTCTTATTATTTCTACATCCAACCAACATTAGAAGATTTAAAAACCGCCGAAGAAGAATGATAATATGGGGCTGTAGCTCAGTTGGGAGAGCACCACACTTGCACTGTGGGGGTCGCAGGTTCGAACCCTGTCAGCTCCACTATTTATTTTAATAAGGAATATTTATTGTTATGGATATTGGAATAATAGCTGGACATTTAGCATTTGGGTTAATAGCCTTTTCATTCTTAGTCAAAGATATTCTTTGGTTACGAGCGATGTCTATCTTAGCGAGTATGTTTAGTGTATTTTATAATTGGGTAATTCCACCTGAACCAATGTGGATTCCTATTGGTTGGAATTTTGTATTTGTTGTAGTTAATTTGTATCACGTAGCAATTCTCATTTATGAAAAACGTCCTGTAAAAATGAATGATAAAAATGCAGAATTGTATCAGACATTATTTAAGGAAATGAGTCCAGTAGAATACTTAAAAATAAGTAAAGTTGCTAAATGGATAAAATTTAAAAGTGGTGAGGTAATTACAAAACAAGAAGCACCTGTTAAAGATTTAGTATTAATATACAATGGAACTGTAGATGTCACTGTAGATGGTAAGAAAGTTGCGGAACTTAGAGATGGACAATTCGTAGGTGAAATGTCTTTCCTTACAGAGAAACCTGCAACAGCGAATTGTATAGTGAAACATGATAGTGAATGTTTAGTTTGGAGACAAGGTGAATTTAAAGAGTTGTTAAAAAGAAATCCATCATTATATTTTTCAATACAATCTTTATTAAGTGCACAAGTATCAAATAATTTGGTGAGAAGTACTCATGATTAAACTAAATAACATATTAATTGATATTCTTTTAGAAGATAAGAAACTTAAATTAAAAGTTCCGAGTGACATTAAGAAGATTTATAACTTATTTAAAAAGAATAAAAAACAATTATACATTGTTGGTGGTGCTGTTCGTGACGCTATTTTAGGTAAGTCACCAAAAGATTTTGATTTAACAACAGACGCTACACCAGACGAAGTTATAGTTATAGCCAAAAAGGGTGGTTTAAAATCATATGAGTTAGGAAAAGCATTTGGTGTCGTTGTTATTGGTGGTCACGAGATAGCAACATTCAGAAAAGATATTGGAAAGGGTCGTAGACCAGATTCAGTAGACTTTACGGATATTAAGGGAGATGTTAAGAGAAGAGACTTAACTATAAACGCACTATTCTACGACATTGGTAGAGAAGAAATTGTTGACTTGGTTGGTGGAATAGAAGACTTAAAGAAAAAACAAATTCGTACAGTCGGAACTGCAGAAGAAAGATTTGATGAAGACCCATTAAGAAAACTTAGAGCTTTAAGATTTACGGCTAGCGTTGGTGGTAGGATGCATCCAGATACATTAAGTGCACTTAGAAAAGACCCAAGTTTAAAAGGTGTGAGTTCTGAAAGGATTCGAGATGAGTTTATAAAAAGTATTAAGAAGGCTAAAAATCCATCAACCTATTTTAAATTAGCTAATGTATTGGGAATGTTATCACAGATATTACCTGGGTTAAACATAAATAAAAATTTTATAAACACGAATGATTATATTATTCAGATAGCTTATTTACTACAAGATAACAAACCAAATAAGTTACCATCAAAATTAAATTCATTAAAATATTCAAACAATGAAGTTGCTGATATTTCATTTTTGGTATCATTACAAAATTTTGATTCAGATAAAATATTTCTTTACAAAAAAATGCAAGATAAAACTAAATTATCTATAGAACAAGTTAAAGAGTTTGGTAAACTTATTGGAAGAGAAAAAGAATTAGTTAAGATGTTCAATTTTAAATTATCAGTTACTGGTAAAGATGTACCAACAGATTTAAAAGGAAAAGAAATAGGAGACAAAATTAAAGACTTAGAAAAAGAAAAGTTTTTAAATGAAATAGCAGTGAGACCTAAACCTAAAGTATTTAAAGATATTTATAAAGCTCTTCCCGCCGATTTAAAGAAGAGAGTTTATAATCTTAAAAATTATGACCAACGTAGAGATGCACATCCAGAGGGTAATGTTTTAAAACATACTATAGCTGTAACTAATAGAGCATTAAAAACGGGTGATATAGACTTTGCTCTTGCCGCATTATTTCACGACATAGGAAAAGATGAAACTGCGGCTTTACATCCAAAGAAAGGCTTTTGGACACACTATGGACACGAACACGTTTCTGCTAAATTAGTTAAGAAGTATGATAAGTGGATAAAGTCAATGGGTGGTAATACATTAGATATTTACTATATAGTAAAACAACATATGAGAATGAAAGTCTTTGATAAAATGAAGTGGGTCAAACAACAAAAGTTACAACAATTTAGAGCGTTTGATAAACTTAAAAAATTCTCAAAAGATTTTGACAAGGGTGGTCGGAAGTGAAATTTAGTTTAAAAGTTTTAAAATATTTTTTGATATCATTTTTTGTTCTATCAATGTTAAAAGGACAAACATACATCGAAGGTGATTATGTAAGTGACTTTGGTGCAGATATTTGTTATAATGGAGATGGTTATTGGTCTTGGGAAGAACAAGGATTTAATAAAGTAACTTGGATATCTTCATTCGCGACTTGGTGAGGGCCTTGTGCTTCGGAGGCTCCGATAATTGAATACATATATCAAAATTATATTGACAATCCAAATGTAGTTATTGTAACTGCTGGTATGGATTGGAATCAACCATATAGTTGTGAGAGTTGGGCAACAACTTTTGGTTTAACAATTCCAATATTAGATGATGATACTGGTGGAAATATTTATTCATTATTCGGTGTTGGTTATGTACCACATAATGTTGTGATTGGTGGTGATGGTGTAGTGATATTTTCCAATTCTGGATTCAACGAGGGAACAATAGTTGCTATGATTGAACAAGGATTAGAAAATTTAGTGTTAGATGCAGATGAAGATGGAATACTTGATGATAGTGATAATTGTATAAATGATTATAATCCTAACCAAGTAGATACAGATGAAGATGGTGTTGGTGATTTATGTGACCCTTGTAATAATTTAATATGGACAAGTGGAGATATAAATGGTGATTTAACATTGAGTATATTAGATATATTAGGAATGGTAGATATTATATTAGGACACTCTGAAAGTCAATGTGGATTTGAAGCATCAGATATAAATTTAGATGGTGTAGTAAATATACTTGATGTAATAGGTTTACTTCAATTAGTATTGGGTGGTAATCAACAACAAGCTATTCAATTCTTAAAATCATTATTAGATGAGGATACTTTTAATAGATTAATGCCAACATTGTCTGTATATCCTAATCCATCAAATAGTAATGTTAATATAATGAGTAATGGATTAGTTAGTATATACAATATAAATGGTAAATTAATAAAACAACAAGTTATAGAAAATCATTATCGTTGGAATACAACAGATGTTCCAAGTGGTATATACTTTTTAATTTCAGATAGGAGTAAGATTAAACTTACATTATTAAAGTGATAAATAAATAAATAGCTCTTGACTCTTATTTGCATTTGTAGTATATTCAAGTATGGATGATTTATTCAGAGTAGAGGAATTAAAAGATAATGAAATTGAATTTTCATTTGATGTTGGAGAGTTCGAATCTCTCGGTTTAGACGCTGATTATATTCAGTTAGTCTTTAACCACACAGACTCTTGGGCACACGCCTAAGAGTTTCATAAAATAATTAAAGAAAAGACTTGACTTTCTCAATTATTATCAGTATATTCAAGTATGGATGAGTTAAGGATATCAAACCACTTCATTGAGAGATTCAATCTCAGATATTTCGGTAGAGATGAGAAATGGAAGATTGGGGATTTGAAAGGATATTTGAGTAAGGTTCTTAAACCATATCAATTGAAACATCTGATGAGAAGGAAAGATTTTGATAGTCCGCAATACATTCACTTCGGTAGTAAACATTCGTTAGTAGTAATGAATAATACCATATTAACAATATACAATACGGGAGTTAAATGATGAAATGTAAAAAGTGTAATAAAGAGTTAGATGGGATAATGATATTTTATCCTGAACTTTGTTTAACTTGTGTTATAAAAAAAACTTAAAATAGCTCTTGACTTTTGTTTGCAAATGTTGTATATTATAGTGTATGAAAAATAAAGAATTAGTAGATTATATTATTAAAAAATTTGATGGTGTTTTGGTAGACGAGTATGATATTTATCATTATAAGGTAGATGGTAAACCTTATGATATTAGATTTGATTCTAATCGTAGTGAATGGTCATGTGATTGTAAAGCATTTACTTTCCGACACCGATGGAAACGAAAGTTTTGTAAACACATAATAGAGATTAAGAACAAAACATTTAATCACCGATTTCAAGGCCGAGTCGGTGCCAGAGTGGTCTAATGGGGCGGATTGCAAACCCGTTGTTCGTGAGTTCGAATCTCACCCGGCTCTCAAGGAGAATTTGAATGAGTATGACAGTTAGTAAGTTAGTAAGTTTTTTAGAAGAAGTAGAAAAATCTATTGATACTGGTGATGTAGATAGAGCTAGGGATATTGTGCACTATCTTATAGAAGATATTATTGACTTCGAGTTAAAAAATTCAAAAGCTTTTGAAGAAATTCATAAAATAGTTAAAGCAATAAAAACTAACGATAGTGATTTAATTAAAGCCGAAGTGTTAAGCGGAGGCATCACTGGAGAAGCGTAAAATAAAAAAAGAGGTTATAAATGAAAACTGAAACTAATATAAATTCTTATATATCCTTACCCTGTAAAAAGTGTGGTAGGATTGTAGATAATGTAGGAGACTCTGCTAAAAGTGTTGTATGTTCAATGTGTACTTTAGGTATGGTTGGTTTTCCAGACGAACCAAAGTCAGCTTACACACCAACTGGTAGACCAGCTGGATGGCACTGGATGGCGGAGTTCGTAGATAAAGATGGTAATGTGTTTCACAAAGGTAAAGAACAACCAAAATTATTTGGTACTCTTAAACCTACCAAGGTGAAACCCAAAAAGAAACCTACTAAACGTAGGAGTAAAGAACAGATTCTTTTAGCTCGTGAGAAGGAAAAGAGAGCTATTCTTAAAAAAGAAGTTAAGAAACAAAAAGATTTTCTAAACCACAAACTTGGAGGATAAGTGAAAAAATCAGTTTGGTTAAAACAAACAGTTATGTGTGATGAATGGGGAAGACCACCGAGTCTTGCTGATGTTCCATTAACATATATGTCAAGAAAAGAAGCACTACTTAAACAAGGTGGTGACACCAAATCTATTAACAAACTATACGAAGAGGTATTAAATGACAAAAAACAAAATAGTCAGTAGTAAAGAAGTTATGAGATTACTTGGAATATCTAAATCCACATTAAAGCGTTGGAGAGAGACAGAAAAACTTCCTTACTACAAAATTAGTAGAAGAGTTTTCTACCGAACAGATGAATTAAATCTTTGGTTTGAAAATTTTAGGTGTCAGTAGTTTAAAACATGAAATACAGGAGACATTCGATGTCAAAGAAAAGTAAAAGTCAATGGAAAGACTATAAAACATTCACCCTTAGTGATGGTACTAAGTTTCTTGCTCGTGATGAGAAAGACGCTAAACTTTACAAAGAAAAGGTTGGTGACAAATAATGATATCAGATTATATGATTATGTTTACCATAATATTTGTGGGATGTTTAGGTATATTTTATCTTATAGACAAGGAATCCAAACGAATACAAAAGAAGAATAAGGATGTTTGAGTTTTTAGTTGTATGTCTATTAATTTATATAGTATATTTACTTGAACAAGGTTAGAGTATGAGTGAGTTTGAAAAAGCGGCTATGAGAATCATGGGAGTAATAATAATTGGTTGTTTGATAATTTTATATCTACAACTTCTTGGTTGTACTACGTCAATTGAACCACCACCAATAGAACCAGATTATATTGATGACGTAAGAATGGAAAATTATGCGTGAAGTTATAAATTGTTTTAAAGAAAATAATCCAGTTATAAATAAGAAACTGAGAAAGGTATCAGTAGATGAAGGATTACATATTGCGAAAGACTTACTCAATATCCTCGCTGAACGGAAAGATGGGATTGGTCTTGCGGCTAATCAAGTTGGGATTGACGCTAATGTTGCTGTGGTTAACGTTAGGGAGCCCCTTATCTTAATCAACCCTGTTATTAAAGAACAATGGGATGAGATAGGATATTATGAGGGTTGTTTAAGTTATCCAAAAAAAGGCGTACATACTAAACGCTATAAAAATGTAATTATACATACAGAACAAGAAGAATCTGATTGGTATTTTAGTGGAGCAGAAACTATTCAAGATGTAAAAGGTAGTTGGGAACAAAAAGGAAAAGACGAAGACCAAGAACTAAGATTATTAGAATCAATTTGTGTTCAACATGAGATTGACCACTTAAATGGAATGACTATTATGGATAGAGAACAAAAACGAAAACCACATAGAGTATCAAAGAAGTGGGGAAGAAACGAAATCGTTGGTATTACAGATGGTAAAGATTATAAAGAAATTAAATACAAAAAAGCAAAACCACTATTAGATAGTGGACAATGGGCAATTTATATCGGAGGCCCAATAACATGAAAATAGAAACAATAGAAGATATGGATACACAAATGTCAATATCACATTGGGATTTAATAAACGTGGCAGAAGAATTCCAACGGAAAGGATTTTACATTGGGGTATTTACTGGACTTGGATTAGTTGTATTGTTTGCATTACTAAGGAATGTGATATGAAAACAATAGAGCTTGAAGAAATAGCACCTTACATGAACGAAACTCCGATTTGCGAGCAAACGTTTATTGATTGTGGATTTGAGAGAGTAGATGTTTCGGTGGAACGAAGTGGTGAAGAGAAGTTTCATTATTACACATATGAGTTCGGAACTACTTATGACCCATCATTGATTTCAGCACCGAACTTTACAGGAGTTCAGTTATTTAATGAAGAATATAAAACTTGGCATACTGAAGGTGAATTACAAATGTTGTTTATGTTGTTTTTAAAAGAAGAAGAGAAATAAAATGGATTACCCGACAGATTTTAATAAAAAAAGACCCGGCCCATGGGATGATGAAACATTTGAACTAATGGAAGATGTGTTTGCAAGATGGGATGAAGAGGATGCAAAGTGGTATAATAAATACCTTTCAATACCATTTCAGAGATTCATTCAGACCATTAAAGATTTTCCATCTGAAGCAAAATGGTTTTATCAGCGTGGAAGTAGAGGTTGGTCTGATAGGTCAGTTTGGTCTATTGATACTTGGTTGGTAGATAATTTGACTCCGATGTTAGAAAGATTGAAGAACAATAAGCTCGGCACACCAGTAACAATGTTTAGAAAGAAAGATGGCGTTGATAAAGATGGAAATTCAACTGATGAAGCAGATAGATTAGCAGAACAACGGTGGGATAATGTATTGAATGAAATAATTTATGGCTTAAAGTGTGCGAAGAAGCTTCAAGATTACGATTACGAAGATAAAGAAGAAGTAAAGAAGTTGACAAAGAGTTCTCGGCGTTCATTTGAATTGATTGGAAAGCACTTATTTAATTTGTGGGATTAACTCAGGTAAAAGAAAATGAGGAAAAATAAATGATTGACAAAACAATAAAACTAACTGGTGAGTATCCAAGTGATTTTAAACCAACACCAACAGTACTGGAAATCCATCAATATTTTAATGCACATAGTTTTCATAATGGCAGAATGATAGGCGGTAGTAAATCGGTATATAGAAATATGCATCCCGATGATTTAATAATATTCAATGCCAATGTATTGATGCCAGGTTATGGTAAAGTATGGTATGGGGATTTAAATCTTACCGAAGATTATTTAGTATTGAGAGAAATTGCACAAAATTTAAATACAGAGTTATATGTGTTGCGGGAAAGTGATGGGCGATTTGGTGAAGAGGACAAACCGATTGATGAGTTGGTTAAAAAGTCAGTTTGGAATACTACCGAAGATAAACCAACTTTAGAATGGTATAAAAAGAAAATGGATAAAATATATAATAGATGAGAAAAACTTTAACATACGATGATGTAAATATCGTACCGAAGTATTCGGAATTGGAATCTCGTGAAAATGTCAAACTCAATACACGATTTACACGGAATACAGATAAAGCAGAAACAAAAATAGGCCGTAATCATTTGGTTACTATTAAAAAAGGTGATGCTGTAAAAGTTTTAAAATATAAAAAAGCACAAAAATTTTTAAATCAAGAATGGATAATACAATGAAGAAATTAAAATTAAATAGTAAAGTTGAACTTAAAGCACCTTCACTTCGTGACGGTACGATAATAGCAATGCCTACTAAAGATGATAAAATGTATACTATACAATTAAACTCAGGTATGACAATTCGATGTACAGAACATTATATCGGTAAAACGGTAGTACCTACTCAGGGAGCAAAATGGAAAAAAAAATAAATACAAAGTTAGATTATAATACAGAACTAATGTTAATCACTATGGAAGAATGTGGTGAACTTGTTGAGGCTTGTTCAAAGGCTGTACGTTCTGAAGACTATACCATTGATAGATTGACGGAAGAAGCAGGTGATGTTTTATGTATGATTGAATTAATGAAAGATAGGGGCATATTAAATGACCGGGAACTTAACAATCGTATACAAACAAAAAAGATGAAACTAATGAAGTGGAGTAATTTGATTAAGTGAAAAATTTAGTTTTCACATCTGCCGGTCAACGTGAGTTTAGAGATAAGGATAATAAGCCTTTAGTAAATAATAATCCTATAAATGAATGGACTAAAGGTTTAAAAGATTTTGACTTAGTAACTTATTGCTATGATGATAGTGATATAGGAAAAGATAAATCTAACCTTTGGATACGTAGACCTGGATTTACAAAGTATCAAAATTTTAATCATTATGCTTCTTTTTATCCTAAACACTTAGAGCAATATGATTATGTATGGGTAGTAGATGATGATATGTTTATGTCTACAGATGATATAAACAAAATGTTTCAGATGATGGAAGACTATAATCTTGATTTAGCACAACCATCTATAAGTTTAGATGGTATGAATTATGTTCAGATATTTGCTCACGATTCTCGATACACATTAAGATATACTAACTATGTTGAATGTTGTGCTATGTTACTTAGTAAAAGAGGATTAGAGAAAGTCAAACGTACTTTTAGTGAAACCGTCACAGGGTGGGGTTGGGATGCTCTTGTAAGTGATATGATTCTTGAAAAAGAAAATGTTGCTGTTCTTGATTCTGTACAAGCATACCATGGAATGTCTATGTCTTCTATTAATAAAGTTTTGCCAAGAGAACTACATAGAGTAGAAGGTAAAAACCTATTAGAGAAATATGATAAGTTAAATGTATTAGAACGTAGAGAAGTTTTAAGTGGTATAGAACTAAATGGTAAACATTTAGATATAACATTTTATAAACCTGAAGCTGAAACACAATATATAGTAAAGGTTAATCTTGGTGATAAAATAACTTGGAAACCTACATTGATACAAAGGAAGTAATTATGGAACCAATAGAAGTAGTTAAACAATTAGTAAAAGATAATCCTAATGATATGCAGTTAGGAGAACTTGTTAGACAATATATTCGAGAACTCGAACCTCCTATGAATTGGATAGAGGGTATGTCTCGTGAACGGAAAGGCACGTGGCCTGGAACTGATGCTATTTTAAATGGAGCAGATAGTGAGAAGTAAAATTTTACTAAATTGTTTTGTTTGGTTAATATTAATACCGAGTGGGGCTGCATTGTCTTGGTACGGATTATATAAATTAGTAAGTTGGATATTTTGAACGTGACATCAAAATACATTACTGATAAGTTAGAAGAGTTAATTACCTTAATAATGGACACTACAGAAGATGTTACGGAAGAAAAGGATAGTTTGTATAAAACATTATTCGATGAACAACTTGTACAAGCACACGATTTACATCAACAAATAACTGATGGTTTTGATGATATGGATGCTGGAAACGTTAGAGATATAATGTTAGAAGCAAATTCACTTTGGCGTATTAGAAAGAATATAAAGAATGGTAACCACGAAGATGTTGAATCAGCAACTTTACAAGAAGAAGTTGAAAGACTTATAAAGAAGAAGCAAAAAATAAATGCTATAAAACATTATAGAGCCCATTTTGATAAGATGGCTCAAAAGCCGGGTCTTAAAGAATCAAAAATATATGTAGATGCGATTCAAGCTGATATGATTAGACGTGGAATAATAAAAGAATGAGTAAAAAAGAAGTAAAATATTCTGATGCTGGTAAGGGTGATAAAAGACGTGGCAACCAATCAAAGTATGCTAAGAATTGGGAAAAGATTTTTGGTAAAAAGAAAAAGGAAAAGAAATAATGGAATTTGGGATGTATTTTTTAATGGGTGTTATAGCACCATCGTTTTTAAACTTAATACATTTAGTACTTAACATTTATATAGTAGTTATGAGAGGTAACATACTTAGTTTAGGATTTAGTGGTATTAGTTTTTTAACTAAATCTATGGGTATGATATTTCTTACTTGGTTAGGTGTTTCTATAATAGAGTTGGACTTTAGAATTTATGTACCGATACTCATATTTGTTTGGTTCTTCTCACACGTTGCAGAAGCATTTGTTATACAACATTATATGGAACAAAACGTTCCGGATTGGATTAAGAGGTTACAAATAAAATGAGAAAAGCACTTACATTTGATGATGTACAACTTGTACCTCGATACTCTGAGTTAAAGTCTCGTGAAAAAGTAAATTTAGATTCTAAGTTTACACCCAATACTACTTTATCAATACCTTTAGTAGCATCTCCTATGGACACTATTTGTGAATATAAGATGGCTTCTGAAATGTTAGACACAGGTGGTGTTGGTGTAATACATAGATTTCAAAGTATTGAAAAACAAGCCGAACAAATGAAAAGAGTTTGGAGGCAATGGAATAGTTGGTACGATATAGGTGGAGATGAAGATAGAACAGACCACAATAGAATCTTTGACGAATGGTATAAAAAAATAAGACATTGGAATAGTCCACCGACAAAATCTGATTACGAAGATTTACACGAACTACTTTGGTTTGCAGATGAAGCTCAAAAAGATGAAGACTATTGGAGTAAAAGACCACTATGTGCAGCTGTCGGTGTAACAGGTGACTATCTTGAGAGAGCGCAAGAATTAGTCAACAATGGTTGTAATGTAATACTTATAGATGTAGCGCATGGCCATCATAAATCAGTTAAAGAAGCTCTAAGGAGAATAAATAATGAAATCAAATCAACAAGAACCTTGGAGACGGTGGTTGGGTCAATCGCCACAAAAGAATCAGCAAGAGATTGTATCGAATGGGGAGCATCTGCTCTCAGAGTGGGAATCGGAAATGGTTCACTATGTGAAACAAGAATCAGGACCGGTGTCGGAATACCTCAAGTTACTGCTATTACTGATGTCCATTCCGTTTCTGACAATGCTGGTATTCCTATCATCGCTGATGGTGGTTGTAGGTATGTGGGTGATGTGGCTAAGTCATTGGCTCTTGGAGCCTCTTCAGTTATGGTGGGCTCGTTATTCGCCGGTACGAAAGAAACACCGGGAGAAATCATAAAACAAGGAGAATGGCCAAATGAACGACTTTACAAAAAATATCGTGGGAGTGCTTCACTTGATAGTAAATCAGACAGAAGAGAATATGGCAACGTTGAAGGGAACTCTAAAATCATTGAATACAAAGGTAAGGTCCACAGGATTGTATCTGATATTCGTGATGGTGTTCGCTCAGCTTTTTCATATGTTGGCGCGGATAATTTATTGGATTTTCAATCGAAAGCAAAGTTTGTCGAAATCACAGAATCAGGAAGAATCGAAGCGAGGCCACACTTACTATGATGAGGACGTTTTGGGAATCTAATAAGATATGGTTATTAGGTAGGTTATTATGGTTAATTACATTTCTTGTAGTTAGTGGATTTATTTTTGGAATACTAAAAGTTTTCTTTAATTTTTCTTTCACATTCACCTATTTACAAGTATGTATGGCACATCTTTTAATAAGAATACTAAGAGCAGACTTACCTGTAGAAACTTTACCAGGTTTGTTTCAACAAAAACAGGTTGGTAACGTTCAAAAACATTTAATAGAACTTGAAGAACAAATAAAAAAAATCAATTTATAGGTTGACTTGTATACTAAAATGGAGTTAAATTAGCAGTATGTATAATTCATATAAACGAATAGGTCCTATTTCAACAGGACATAGACAATATAAAGATGATGGACATTGCCGTTGGATTCACGGTTATGGTCGTTATGTAGAACTTAAATTTGCTTGTGATTACAGAGATGAAAAAGGTTGGGTATATGACTTTGGCAATTTAAAATGGTTCAAGACTTGGATAGAAGAACAATGGGACCATAAACTATTAGTAGCACACGATGACCCAGGTATGTTAAGATTACGAGAATTAGAAAAAGAAGATATTATAAAACTAAATGTAATGCCTCCTGATTACGGACCTGGTATAGAAGATAGTTGTAGATTTGTATTTGATTATGCGAATCCTATTGTTATTAGTCAAACAGATGGTAGAGTTTGGTTAGAACGAGTTCGTATTTGGGAAACAGAAAAAAACTACGCGGAGTATGTTTGGGTAAAGTAGCAATAGGTGAAATGTATCCTTGTCTTCAAGGCGAGGGTAAGTTCATTGGTATTCCTCATTTGTTAATAAGGGTTTCGGGATGTAAGTTGAGATGTCAATTTGCCGAATCGTTTTGTGATACTCCGTTTGCAAGTTGGGCTCCTGAGAAAGGTAAATTCACTTTAGATGATGTTAGAGATTTTTATATAAAATATCCTTTGATTAAACACACAATGATTACAGGTGGTGGTCCGACAGCACACGCTGAGTTGTTAAAAAACTTATGTGATATAGCAAGAAATGAGTTCGGACATTATATTACAATAGAAACTGAAGGTTCAGAGTTTGTACAAACAGATGCTCAGTTTATTTCACTATCTCCTAAGTTAGCTAATAGTACACCAAGACCCGGTACAATGAATCCTTATACAGGTAAATTAGTTACAGAGGCTAATAAGAAACAACACGAGAAGTGGCGTTGTAATTATGATGCTATGAAAGATTTATTAAATAGTCACGAAGACTTTCAAGTCAAACCTGTGATATCAAACAAAAATCAATTAGAAGAATTTAAAGCACTTCAAAAAATATTGAGTGTTCCTAATAATAAAGTTTATTTGATGCCTGAGGGTTTGAATAGAGAACAACTTACGAGGCGTAGACAATGGCTATCAGAAATTTGTATCGAAGAAGGATATAATTTTACAGATAGACTTCACATTATAACTTATGGAGATAAACGTGGAACATAATTTAATTGAAATAATAGGTTGGTTAGGATTTGTATTAATACTCTTCGGCTACTACTATAATGCACAGCAGAAAATCTTCTGTTTCTATATATGGGGCGTTGGCAATATTTTCTTTTTAATATACGCTTTACTTATACAAGCCATGCCCCAAGTAGCAATGAGTATCTTTGTATTAGGAATGAATGTGTATGGATGGAAACAATGGAGTAAGGGTGTATAAATCTGAATGGACACGTAACCTTGCTAAAGGTCAGAAAGCAGAAAGTGTTTTTGATACAATGTTAGAAACTTATTATTCTGACAAAAGTAAGAAAATTATTAATTGGGATTTCAATACTACTGATGGTAAGATAATGGAAAAAAGAGGAATTGACCATACTATAATTTTAAATTCAGATTTTGAATTACATACACAACTTAAAGCTAATTTATATAATTGGGGTTGTTATGTTGAATTATATAAAAGCGGTAAAGAAGGAGACTTTTTAAAAGCAGAAGATGCACATCGTTGGTATCACTTCAATAAAAAAACTTATGATATGATATATTATGATTTGCCTAAGATGCAAAACTTTATTGTAAATACAATTATAAAAAATAAAAAGTATATTAAAGAAATGTATCAAGATGGAGGAACTACTACATTATGTAAAATAGTTTTAAACGACAATACATTTAAAGGTCGATACACTTATTTAAAATATCTCGGTAATGGCAAATGGAGGTCTAAATGAAATCAAACGGAAACAAAGTTTTATCAGTAAAAGAAAAACAAAATGCAATAGAAGACGCGGCATATCATTACGGTGAATTTATGTCTTCACTCGGCTTTGAATGGGAAACAGACCCTAATGCTTCAGAGACTCCTATGAGAGTTGCGAAGGCTTGGGTAAATGATTTAGCAGAAGGATGTTTCAATCATCCTCCTAAGATTACAGCATTTGATAATGTTGATAAATACGATGGTATGGTATTTGAAGGAAACATTCAAGTACACTCGATGTGTTCACATCATCATCTTCCTTTCTTTGGTGTTGCTCACGTAGCATATCTTGCTAAACCTGAAGGTAAAATTATTGGTCTTTCTAAATTAAATCGTACGGTTGAGTTTTATTCACGTAGACCTCAAGTACAAGAAAATCTTACAATGCAGATACACGACCATTTAAATGATGTATTAGAAGTTCATGGTGGTATTGCTGTAATGGTGAGTGCTAAACATTTATGTGCTTGTTTACGTGGTGTTAAACATCCTCACTCTGAAATGAAAACATCTAAACTAAGTGGTGCTTTTATTGAAGGTGATTATGCGGTACGACAAGAATTTTATAACTTTGTTAAGGATATGAAGTGAAATTAATTTCGAAAGAATATAAAAAAATATTACAAGAAATTCATATATCCGGAAGATGGGGAAATGAATCTATGAAGCCTTGGATGTTAGAAATTATTGAAAAACATATAGAAGAAAATAATATATCTAACATATTAGATTATGGTTCAGGATATCCTGGTTTAAAATTTGTACTTGGTGAAAAATATAATGTAACAGAGTATGACCCGGGTATTGAAAGTAAAAGTAAAACTCCTGAACCTCAAGAATATGTAGTATGTACAGATGTGTTAGAACATATAGAACCTGAATTTATAGATGATGTTTTAGATGATTTGAAACGTGTTGTTACAAATAAAGGATTTTTTACTATCTCTTGTAGAGAAGCACTTATGATTTTATCTGATGGTAGGAATGCACACTTAATACAAAAGCCACGTGAATGGTGGAAAGAAAAATTATTAAAAAGATTTAACGTGATTGAAGAAACTTATATTGAAAGAGGGAAAGAACAATTACGTGTACTTGTAGAACGTAAGGAGAACTAATGCAAACAAATATAATAGTAAAATTACAAGTAGAAGGCACTCATAATTGGCCTACAGCAAGTGACTTCGAACCTACGATGAAATATCTTGAACATCAACATAGACATATGTTTCATATTGATGCTCGCAGAGAAGTATTTCACGATGATAGAGATGTAGAATTTATTGTATTCAAACGTAAAATTAAAAACTATCTTGAAATGAAATATTATAATTCAGAAATAGATTGTTGTGATTTTGGTTCTCAATCTTGTGAGATGTTAGCATCTGAAATTTATAAAGAATTTGAATTATGTTATTGTGCTGTTTATGAAGATAATGAAAATGGAGCTGAAGTATATTAATGGATATAGTAGTACATAAAACTATTCCTGATATTAAATGGCCTCATAGAATTGTAGATAATTTCTTTGATGATTATGATTTAGCTTGGGTAAAAGAATCATTTGAATTAGGATATAAAGATTTACAGAACAGATTTCCTGATTATTTTGTCGATGGTAAACTAAAACAATATGAGGAAATAAAACATTCATATAATGAAGATTTACTTCTAACAGGATTTAGTGCATACGTTGCGTTTTTCCCTACCGGTAGAGTTTCTACACCTATAGATGATATTTGGAGAGAATCTGTAAAACTATATCCGTATAAGAAAAATAAAAGTCCTGAGAGAAAAGATTTTTTTAGTTATCTTGAACTTAACATATATCCACCAGGATTAAAATATGGAAGACATTTAGATGTTAGTTACAAATCATTTACCGGTGTAATTTATATAGGAGAAACAGGTCAAGGTACTACACTAATGTCCGGTGATAAAACAATGCAAGTACAATGGAAAGATAATCGTAGTGTATTATTTATGAATTGTGATGACGACCGAAGATTGAAAAGAGATGAAACAGATGAATTAAGTAGTTGGCATCGATATGAAAATAAATCAGATGATGTTAGATATGCTGTAAACTTTAATATGGCACATCCTCAAGATATGGCATCTATGATGTCTTTATTTAATCATCGTGATAAAACATTGTTTCACCCTAAAAAAGTATCGAGAACAGAAAAACCTACATTTGGGCCTATTCTCGTAAATTACAAACCAATACCTATAGAGGAAAAGAGAGTATGAAAAAATATATTAGTTGGGATGAATTAGAGAAGTTGGTTGACGAACTTTGTGATATGATTCCTGAAAATCAATACGAAGGCATTTATGCGATACCGAGAGGAGGTTTAATCATCGGTGTTATGATGAGTCACAAATTAGGTATACCTTTGATTGGTAGATTACAAGGTTATTATGGTAAAACATTTTTGATTGTAGATGATATCGCAGATACAGGTGCTACTTTAGAAAAATTTAAAGCAGAAGTTTTTTCTGATGCAGATATGGCAACAATACATTATCATAAACAATCTTCAGTTGTTCCTGATTATCACGTAGAAGAAAAGGGTGATAGGTGGATTGTTTATCCGTGGGAACAAGATAATTCAGAAGAAATACAAGATTATTTAAAGGAGACAAAATGAAGTTACATTTAGTTGATTTAGAACCTATCGAAAAACGATATACTAAACAATGGCAAGAGTGGATACCTACTTTAGTAAAGAAGTATGGTGGAAAGAAGTTTGAAGTAGAAACTATTTCAGGTAAGTCTGATGGTGAAATTAAATCAGGACAATTTCTTGATATTAACAGAACACAAACTTATAAGAGTGAACAAATTATAGAGATTGCTAATTTATTTGAAGAAGGTAAAGTTAGTGATGGTGATGTATTTTTATTCTATGATGGTTGGCATTATGGTATACAAGCACTACGTTATATGTCTCAATGTCAAGATATCAATGTAAAGATATATGCTATATGGCACGCCGGTACTTATGATGAGTGGGATTTATTAGCACAAAAAGGTCTTGGATATTGGGGTGCTAATTTTGAACGTTCTTTGTTTGAAGCAACTGATGGTATATTCTCTTCTACAGAATTTCATAAACAATTAATATCATCTACTCGAAATGTTCCGAACGAAAAAATACACGTAACAGGTTATCCTTTCTCACACGATTGGTTAAAAGATTACGATACATCTAAGAAAGAAAATATAGTTGTCTTTCCACACAGGACTGCTCCTGAAAAAAGACACGATATCTTTTTAGAAGTTGCTAAGAAAATGAAAAAATCTGATATAGAATTTATAACTACTACAGATGTAACGGAAACAAAAGATGATTATTATAAACTATTAGCTAAATCAAAAGTTAGTTGGTCAGGTGGTTTACAAGAAACTTGTGGCATATCTACTTTTGAAAGTTTATGGTTAGGTAATGTTGTAATGGTTCCTAATAGATTATCATATAAAGAAATGTATTTTGATATGTTCAAGTATGAACCGCATTTAGATTCTGATGTAGATGCACAATGTGAAATGATTCAATTTGCTATTGAACATTATGATGAATATGTAGAACCTATAAAAGAAAATGCTGAAAAATTAAAAGACGAACAAGGTCCTACAGCAGTACAAAGAATGTTAAAAATTATATTGGAGGCGTAATGAACAAAAAGATAGGTAAATTCAAATACTTCCCATCCTTCTCAGCAGGTGAGTTTGGACACGGATTATTAAAAAATCATAAATTTAAAGATGAACTAACTTGTAGATTTTATACAGAAGAGTTTCCTGAAGAATTTAGATATCCTGATTTCTTAATCACAGCAGGTGCACATAGAACACGTAAAGATTTCTATAACGAATTGGGATTCAAACGTGATACAAACTTGATTATGGGTGACTCAGGTGGTTATCAGATAGCATCAGGTGCTATTAAGTGGAAGCCTGAGTTAAAGACTCAAGTGTTTGAGTGGTTAGAAAACAATTCTGATATTGCTATGAATCTTGATATACCTCCAAGATTAAAATACACAGGAAAGTTTAGAGAATGTTTTGATATCTCAATGGAAAACTTTAAATACTTTAATGAGAATCAATCAGGTAGAACTAAATTCTTAAATGTTATACAAGGTGAAGATGACACAACTTATAAAGAGTGGTACAATGCTGTAAAAGACTTTGACTTTCAAGGTTGGTCTATTGGTGGTACTGCGGGTGACATATTTAGATTTATGGCAAGTGTATGTACTTTATTAGAAGGTAGAGAACACGAAAAGAAATCAAACGAGTATCTACATATTTTAGGTACATCACGTATTCAAGATTTCTTTATGTTATTACAATTACAAAAATCACTTGAAGATGTAGGTTCTAATATAGTAGTCACTACTGATTCATCTACTCCGGATAGAGCAGTTGTGTTTGGATTATATTACACTTCATTCTCATTTAAGAATACAAGATTCGAAGCACTTAATATGCCAAGAGAAAAACATCTTCCTGAGATGCCTCAAATGTTAGATGAATTAAAAACACAAAATCTAATTGGTGTAAATGACTTCGATAGATTTATTGAGAAGTGGGCTAATATGAGAGATGTTTGTGAATGGAATTGGGATGGTCAGTTTAGAATGAGACTACACAATTTTTATTTGTTTTTAGATACTATCGAATTGATTGAACAATCGATATATGGTATTAGACATAACTTAGAACAAATAATTCCTAAGGATTTAGCTAAAGTATTAAGGTCTATTGATGAAATGGTAAAATCAGATACACCTCGTAAGGTATTTGATAAATACTCAAAAGACTATGTTCAACTTTCTAACATCAAGAAGAGTCTTGTTGTTAAAGAAAATAACTTTTTTGGATAAGGAAATAAAATGAAACTAAAAGTAGAAGACTTACAAGAACGTATGCAGTACATTCGTGACCACGTTGAATCTTTCAACACGGAAGAACGTGCTAAAGCGTTAAATAAAATGTATGACCATTTTGAAGAACGTATGATGTTAGCTCCCGCTTCATCTACAGACCACTTTCATAACTCGTGGCCTGGTGGTTACATTGACCACGTTATGAATATAACAGAAGCAGGTAAAAAATTGTTTGAACTTTATAAAGAGTTTGGCTTTAAATTATCATACGATTTAGATTCTGTAATATTCTGTACAATGCACCACGACTTAGGTAAACTTGGTAGTCTCGATGAAGATTACTATAGACCTAATCCTTCAGAATGGCATAGAATCAATCAAGGTAAAATGTATGAAGTAAATCCTAACTTGCACAATATGACCGTAACTGACAGAGCAGTTTATACTCTAAGTCAATTTGGTGTTACATATTCTGAACAAGAGTATTTAGGATTAAGACTCGCAGATGGTATGTATGAAGAAGGCAATAAACCTTATCTAATGGGTTTTGGTGAATCTAAAAAGATAAAATCAAATATTGCTCAGTTAGTTCATCAAGCAGATATGATTGCAACTCGTTATGAGATGGAACGTTATATGTTTAGTGAAGATGCTAACATACCTTATGCTGATATTTTAGGTATTGAGAAAGATGAGGTTGAGGAGGTCACTATCACGGATAAACCACAAAGTCAACCGAAATCTGAAAAAAAACCTAAGGTAGATAAAGATTACAAGAATCAATTATTTGATGACTTATTTGGAGATAAAAAATGATTATTGAAGGAATGTTAGGATTACTATTAGTTACAAGTATGACTGCTAATCTTATTCAACTTAAGCGTCAAGAAACTTTAGAAACTTGGTTTGAAGAAATGACAACAGATTTAAATCAAGTACAAACAGAAATTAAAGTTATTGATGAAAAAGAATGGTTTGAAAAAGATGATGAAGTCGGAGATACTTTCAGAAGATTAAAAGAAACAATTAACAAATTAGATAAATTCACAGGAGTAGAAAATGCCGAAGAAGCGTAGAAAAAAAAGTAAAATGTATTTTGGTCAAGTAACCGAAGATGCGATAGTACAATATAATCAAATGGAGCCAGGTGACCCTGAAAGAGATAAACTTTTTACAGAAAAAATCTATGCACCTATTAGGAAGATTGCAGAAAACTTAATACATACTTATAAGTTTTATTACTTCGACAATCCTACTGAAGAAGTAATAAATGAAGTAGTTGCTAATATGGTTATTAATATGCACAAGTATGTACAAGGTAAAGGTAAAGCCTTTAGTTACTTTTCAGTAGTTGCTAAAAACTATTTAATTTTAAATAACAACAAGAATTATAAGATGGGTAAAATACACGACCAACTTGATGTTATGGATTTTAATAGAAAGACAACTGATGAAAAGAATATGGTTGATGTTACTGATTTTAAATTTGAAGTGTTTAATCAAATGTATCAGTATTGGGAAGACAACTTTATGCGCATTTTCAAAAAGAAAAAAGATTTAGCAGTAGTAGATGCTATCTTATATTTAATGAAGAATAATGCAAGTATTGAAAACTTCAATAAGAAAGCACTATATATCTTAATTCGTGAGATGAGTGGTTCTAATACTCAACACATAACAAGAGTTATAAATGCTATGAAACGTAAACAAAATGCGTTAATTAATGACTTCAGAGACAAAGGTATCTCATTTAAACAGAACGTTACAGGTTCTGTATTCACATAAACATATAAAAAACGTATCTTTCTTGATTAATATATATTTATTATTAATTAAGGAAGATACATATGTCAGATTCTTATGAAGTTTTTGAAGGCAAAACGTTAGCGAATGTCTTCAAAGATATCTATACAAATTCGGAAGAAAACAAAAAGCAAATCGAAGTCTTAATGAAAGACTTATTAAGGTTTGTTACAGATACCGCTTCTGCGGTCGCACTCGTGCCTATCCTAAAAGATTATCTCGATGTTGCAGTAAAAAATGATGAGCAGTTAATTAAAGTAGCGGCTATCGTACAAAAACTTGCAAGTGCAGAAGCTAAAGGTTCTGATAATGAGTTTGGACTAAGTGAACTTGAAAAAGAACAGCTTATGTCCGGCTTATCAGATTCTATAGCAGAGATACAAGAACAGAGTGATAAAATAAATGAGGATATAGATTCTACACAATCTAAGTTTCCTGAGAGTTAAATATGAGTGACAATAAATCTTATGCGGATAGTGGCATTCTTAACTATGATAGAGCATATCATTTTATAAAAAAAATTGTAAATGATGTAGTAGGTTCATCAGGAAGTCCTATACAATCAGTACCTGCGGGTAAAGTTCTTTCAGAAAATGAGCCAGGTGATAGTCAAAGTGGAATAAGTATACAAAACTTTGATGAAACTACAACCAAAACTGCAAAGCCTGCTTCTTATCATTTTATATCCGTACCTACGGTGCAAGAGTATGTTCCTATTTTTAATGATAAAGGTTCTAATGTATATTATGGTAATCCTTTACCTATATTTGATTCACTACAAAATAATTCAAAAGTAATACCACGTTCTACTAATAGATTCATACCTGATTTATCAAAAAATCCTATTCAAGTAACTCCTGGTGATGTAGTTGTTCAAGGTAGATACGGAAACAATTTAATGTTTAGTGATATGAAAGGATACCCTACTTTCAGACTTGTAAATTCTATGAGAAGTAGAGAACCTTCTGATAGAATTAGATTTAATCGTTCTACTCCTGAAAGAGAGAAAAAAGTTTCAGAAGATGTGAGTATGCCTGTTTTTTATAATCCTAACATTGATGGTAGTTCAATTTATATGTTAGCAGGTGGAACTCCTCCAGGTGTAGATTTAGATAGTGAAACTTCTTTAGCTAAAAAGAAACATTTTATTAAATATAAAAATAGAGTATTATCTCAAACTTTTAGAGATAACGATATGCGTAATTCAGAACAAATTTTTATGTCTTCTGATTCATTAACATTTTATACTAAAGGTTTGAATCGTAATGACGGTCACGATATATCGATGTTATCATCAGGAAATATCTTTCTAAATTCTTTTAGGAATGTATTTATTACTACACCGGATGTAACTTATCACGATAGAGAAGAAGAAATTCCTGAAGGGCGTATTTCTTTGGGTAGTCACAGAGACCCTGGTACTTCTCCAAATGCTATAGTTCAACCGGTAGTAAGAGGATTGAATTATCAAGAAACGATAGAAGACATTTTAGATACACTAAAATTCATAACTGATAATTTTAAAAATCTTGCAGATGGCGGTGTAGCAGTAGATAAAGATGGTAGTGCGATAACCGGAGATGCACAACAACCAATAATAAATTTACTTAACGATAAAATAGATGGTATAAAGAAAAAGTTAACAAATGATTTAAGTAAAAAGGTATTTACATCATAATGGGAATAACAAAGCCAATATTAGATAAGGTAATGAAACCTATTGACTCTATACGAAAGTATAAAGATACTGAAGTACCTAAAATGCAAAAGGAAGCTGACGAAGGAAAAACTCCTCCTAATCTTGATAAAGATATCGAGAGGATGAAAAAGTTTAAAAAGTTAGCTGATAAAATACCAAAACTTGTTCGTACGGTACGAAATGCTATTACTGCTATTGAAACTGCTAAGGCGATAGCAGAAGCAGCTAAAGATGCGGGTAAGATTGGGTCTGCATTAGTTCCTCCGGTAGCGGCCGCAGGTGTTTTGCAAGAAAAGATTGTAGAGAAAGTAAAAGAAGAAATTGCAAAGGCAAAGGCAGAATTACCTGTTGTGTCTTTAGTAACAAAAGAATTAAAAGGATTAGCTATAGCGGTACTAATAGCTTTGTTAGCTATAAAAGTAAAAAATGGTGGTAAAGATTCTAAAGGTGATGATGGTAGTAAATTTGCACAAGATGAATTAGATGATTTATTATCAGAACAAGAAGATATATTAGAAGGCGCTGACGAAGATGATGGTTCAGGTGTCACGAGAATTGTAAGAACAACAACTGCTACAGGTACAACAAGTACCGGTGGAACCGGAGGAGGCTCCGGTGGTGGCGGTGGGTATTAACATATAGGAGTTAAAATGAAGGCAAACGAGTTAAAAAAAATAATCAATAGATTAGTGAGTGAAGAAGTCAAAAAACAACTCGGCGAGATATTTATTAATGAAATTAAGTCTAAAAGGTCTACGCCAATTCAAGAGTCTGTTAAGACAAAAGAAGAATATCCGACAATGGGTGGAAAAACATTTGGTACAAATGATATGGCTGACTTATTAGGCTATGGTGATATGAAATCAAACGGAGGCGGTATGACAAATGCAGGTGTAGCAGAAATAGCACAAAAAGCAGGAGTAGCACCTGAACAAGTAGACCCGGTCGTACAAAAGAATATCACTAAAGATTATCGTGAACTTATGAATAAAATAAATAATAAATGAGTATCAAAGAAATAGATTTAGACCCTGATAAACAATTCGGTATTGGGTTTCCTTTGAACTATGATAGAGAGAGTTACGGATTCTTTAAACAGAACCAAACTTATTATCATCAAATTCAAGATAATATTAAAAATCTTATAATGACTAAGATAGGTGAAAGGCCCGGTAATGTTAGATTTGGGTGTCGTATACACGAAATTATCTTTGAACCTAATGAACCTGCAGTTTTAAATACTAAATGTTCGGAAGCAATAAAAGAAGCATTGGCACAATGGTTGCCTCACGTTTCGTTATTGAGAACAACAGCATCAGCTCGTGGTAATACTTTACAATTAAATGCTACATTCCAATCTGATTTTAATAATGAAGTTATTGAACAAACTTTGGAGTTTAATGATGCGTTTGTTGAAAGTGGAGACGAAGGAGACAATAATGATACCGGTGGTAGCGCAGGTGGATATTAAGGAGAATTAAATGGCTCAGGCAGTTAAACAAAAAGAAGTCAAGTATCTTAATAAAGATTTTAATCAGTTTAAAGATGCGTTAATAGAACACGCAAAAACTTACTTTCCAAATTCTTATAATGATTTTAACGAATCATCACCTGGTATGATGTTTATAGAAATGGCCGCTTATGTAGGTGATGTCCTTTCTTATTATGTAGATAATCAATTTAAAGAATCTTTATTAGCATATGCGGAAGAAACTAAAAGTGTTTATCAAATTGCACAATCTATGGGATATAAACCAAGAGTTATATCCGCCGCAAATGCTGAAGTAGATGTATTTCAAACGGTACCTGCTATAGGTTCAGGCACAGAAAATCGAGCTGATTTAAGATTTGGTCAAGTTTTAAAACAAGGTAGTGAATTTGCTTCTACTTCAGGAGTTAAATTTTATTCAAGTCAAGATGTTAGTTTTCAATTTACTTCAAGTGCATCGCCAATGAATATTAGTGTGTACGAAAGTTCTGCAGGAACTCCGGTAACTTATTTACTAAAGAAATCTGTATCGTGTATGTCCGGTACTCAAAAATCAGAACAATTTTCTTTTAATAATGCGAAAAGATATGATAAAATTAGATTATCACAAACAGGAATAACTGAAATAGTTTCGTGTACAGATAGTGATGGTAATAATTGGCACCAAGTTCCTTTTTTAGCACAAGATACGGTTTTCATCGAATCTAATAATACAGGAGATTTAAGTCCACAAGATTCACAATTTGCAGATAAAGCCCCTTACTTATTGAAATTAAAAAAGACTTCAAGAAGATTTACTACTTATATAACAACAGAAGGATTTACAGAATTAAGATTTGGAGCAGGAGTTAGTAGTAATCCTGATGAAGAGATTATACCTAATCCTGATAATGTTGGTTCAAGTTTACCTTCAGGTGTAGCAAGTATAGACAGAACATTTGACCCGAGTAATTTTTTAAATACAAAAGCATATGGACTCGCTCCTGCTAATACTACATTGACTATAGTATATAGATATGGTGGTGGTACTTCTCATAATGTAAATTCAAATACAATTAACAGAGTTACAAATGCTTTATTTGGACCACCTGCAACTTCAGGTTTGTCTCAAGTTTTAATTTCTAATGCACAAAGTTCTTTTGCTATTTCAAATGAATTATCTGCGGCCGGTGGTCGTGGTCAAGAAAGTGTTATCGAAGTAAAAAATAACGCTCTTGCTTATTTTCAAGCACAAGGTAGAACCATAACTAAAGAAGATTATATGATGAGAGTTATGACAATGCCATCAAGATTCGGTAGTGTAGCAAAAGTATATATTGTTCAAGATGAACAAATACAAGCAGGTAAAGACTTAGACCCTAAAACAGGAGGTAAGGCAGGTAAGAATTTACCGACAGCTAATACTCGTGTTGCTAATCCTTTAGCATTGAATTTATATGTGTTGGGATATACTCAAACAAGAAAATTAAATGTATTAAATAATGTAGTAAAGAGAAATTTAGCAACTTATCTAAGTGAATACAGACCTGTTACAGATGCGGTAAATATTAAAGATGCTTATATTATAAATATTGGTATTAGATTTAGTATTGTATCAAGAGTCGGGTATAATAAACAAGAAGTATTATTAAGATGTATAGATGCTGTAAAATTGTTTTTCGCACCTGATAAGTGGCAAATAAATCAACCAATTATCACACAAGACTTAATTCAAGATATAGCATTAGTAGATGGTGTAGCATCAGTTGTACCGCCTGTTGAAGATAATCCTGAAAAAAGTCAATTACTTATTTTTAATCGTTATGAAAAAGGTTCAGGTTATTCAGGAAATATTTATGATTTAGATTCTGCAACTAAAGATGGAGTTATTTATCCGTCACTTGACCCAAGTATCTTTGAGTTAAAATTTCCGTCTCAAGATATTGAAGCAAATTGTGTAGGTGATTCTACATCAGGCGCGGGATATTAGGAGTAAACAATGCACTTATTTTCATACGCAACAGAAGATTCAGTTTTATACGAAGCATCATCATCAAATAACTTTGGGTTAGATGAGATTCTTGAAATAAGAAAAGATGTAGATGCGGCGGGTGTAACCGTAGATGTATCAAGAGTATTAATAAATTTTAATCTAACTCATATGAGTGAAAGTATTTATGCCGCAGGAGCAGGTAGTTCTGCTAAATACTATTTAAATCTATATGATGCGGGTAGTGATAATTTATCTACTTCACAAACTTTATATGCTTATCCTGTTAGTCAATCTTGGCAAATGGGTAGAGGAAAGAAAGTATATGACCCTTCAGAAACAGAAGGTGTTAGTTGGGCTTATAGAAGTGGTAAGAATGAAGAATTATTTTGGGCCGGTGGTACAAAAGATATTGGTGGTACTTGGTATAGTGGTTCAGGATTTGAAGCATCTCAAACTTTTTCACATACAGATACAGAACTTGATATGAGGATGGATGTAACTGATATTGTTAATAAGTGGTTAGGTGGCACTATTCCTAACAATGGATTCATAATAAAGCGTTCAGGTTCTATGGGTAATGATAATGTAGACCTTGATGAAGGTTCAAGTGCTCAGTTAGGAAATTTTAAATTCTTTTCTCGTGATACACATACAATTTATACACCAAGATTAGAAGCAGTTTGGAATTCACATTCGTGGTCAACAGGTAGTTTGGATAAACTTGATGCGAGAGAAGTAGAAGATTTACAAATTTATAGCCCAAATCTAAAATCAAAGTATACTATAAATTATGATGGTAAACTTAGAATTGTAGGCAGAGCTAATTTTCCTGTATTGACTAACTCTCCATCATCATCTGCGTATACTGATGTAAAGTATTTACCTTCAGGCTCACAATATAGTATAATAGATAATTATACAGACGATGTGGTTGTACCATATGGTACAGGTTCATTAGTATCTTGTGACTCACGTGGTAATTATATAGACTTAAACACAAGTGGACTGCAAGAACAAAGAGAATATAAACTATTACTAAAAGTTATTAGTGGTTCATATAATGGTAGTTCAGGTATAGATACTGAAGTTATAGATAACAATTTTACATTTTTTATAAGATAATGCCTTATACAAAAGAACAACTTCAAAATAACGAGTACTTTCAAAACTTAAAACTCGAAGCTTCTAAAGATTATGAAGCAGAGAAAGAAAGAATGGTTGCTGAGTTTGCGGCATCGTCTTCTTTAGATAATAACAATCAATTATTGAGACAAGGTCCTGGTGGGCCTATTCTGAGTTATGAAGACCCTGAAACAGGTACAGCACAAGATGACCCAACAGGTTGGATAAAAATAGAAAGAAAACAACCAAAGTACAAACGTGGTGATGAACTTGATGAAGTTATAAATAGAAATTTTAGTGAGTTAGAATAATGGCAAGTAAACTATCAAATAGAGATAAACAATTATTAAAAGTGGGAGGAACATTTGTTCCGGGTACTCGTAGATTCGAAGGCGGGCCTTTTGGTAACGGTGAAGAAAATGATTTTATTAAATTATCTATAATAGAACCTACTACTAATCGTATCATAACTTCTAAAGAAGTAGAACCTAATATAATAGATAGTCAAATTGTTGTAAAACCTGGTGTAGATATAAGAGAGATGGGTTTTGCTTCAGGTAGATTTTCTTTTAGATATGAGTTTTATAGAAGATTAGCAGGTAGTGAAGATGTAGTTTTAATTAACACTAAAGAAGGTAATTATGGTGACATATATGACGGGCAATATTTTTTAAAACCTAATGGTGATTATCACGCAGGTACTCCTGAGCAGTTAAGAGAACAAGGAGAAGAAGCCGCATTTCAGTTATTACCACAAAAAATGAATTATGAAGTTGCAGAAATTTCACCATCAAGAAAAGAAATAAGAATACGTGCTAAAAAAATAAATGATGATGTTTATAAAGAAGATTTATATGATAGAGGTTTTGCTTTTAAAACTTTTATCTCTGATGCGGACTACAGACAAAGAACAGGTACACATCCTGTAGTAAGATTTTTTAATCCATTTAATCCTGATATGAGTTCGCCATCTAACGTTGGATTTGGTGCTCACTCAGGCGGGCCACCTGTTGATGATGACACGAGTTCTACACATTTATTATTAGAAGACGCCGCAGGATTTAGTTTTAAACCAATAATGCAAGATGCATCTATTAGAATAAAAGATGCTTATATTATAGGTGAACGTGAAGAAATTGTAATTACTGAAAATAATATTTTAAGTAATCCAAGTGGTGATACGATATTGTTTGATGAGAATTTAAATCCACAAAAACCTATAGGCGTACAAGACATAGAATTACATACTGATGCAATAAAAGTAGAAGCATGGTCTGATGGTATATTAGCGTATAACAATCCTCAACAAGACTTTTACGGAACAGGTCCTATAGGATATCACGCAAAGTGGGTAAAAGGTGAAGGTCGTAACGGAGGTCAATGTATAAAGTTTCTTGATAGGAATGCTATTTATAGAAACGACACACAATGGCCTGGTGAACAAGGTGTACATAGACCATTAGTAATTTCATCAGGTCTTCCTGCTATTTCAAATTATGGAGTAACACCAGGTGCTGATTTATTTTATATAACTTATTTTCAAAAAGCATCAGACACAAATAAAGGTGCTAATATTAGTATTAAGTATGGTGCAGGATTCGGTGTTGGTGAACCAAGACCAACAGAACCACCCGCAGGATTTCATATACCTGGTCAAGACATAGGAGAAACTCCTGACACACTACCTGCAGGATATTTAGCGGAACCAACTGAACAGAGACCTTCAGATGAATTACAAGGCAATCAAGGAGAAGGTTTATTATCATCCGGAAAACAATGGTTTGTTTCTTCTATACAAAATGGATTGTATGTATGGGAACCAAACTATTCTAATTATAATACTGCTGATGGTGCGTCTCAAGGAGTTCTTGGTATAAGAAAAGTAGGTGCTCAGATTCAAACAGAAGGAACTGATGGTACAAATCGTACTTGGATATGGAAAGGAACTACTTGGTTACCTGAGATACCTGCTGTAATACCCGGTTGTACAGACGCTTCTGCTTTAAATTATCAAAGTTATGCACAAGAAGATGATGGTAGTTGTGTATTTGAACAATCTATTTTACCATCAACACGAGATTTTGATGTAGTATTTAAATGTAGACACAAAGAATATTTTGGTCACGTTGCACCTTGGAATTCGTTTTCAGGAGACCACGCTACTTTCTTTCTAAAGTATGATGACACTTTAGGTGATTATCATATTTGGCAATCACGTTTTGGTGGTGCTGAAAATGCTGTAAATTACAGATTTGGATTATCAACACTATTTGGTAAAACAAAACAAAACTCTGATTTTACATTAGGAGAAAGTGCTGTTTCAGTAAAGAAAACATCAAATGGTTTTATTGGTGAGGCTGTAGCAGAAAATGGTCCTGGCTTATTAACATTGATGACAAAGTTTGGAAGAATTAAAGATATATCAGAATACCATAGATACAAAAGTGGTCACTCACATAAAAGAAAAGGTTTGATAATGTTAGTTGAGTTTTCTACAGATTACAGAGATTTTGTAGAAAACGAAGCAAATGCTACTGAAGACCAAGCACAAGGTATAGTTATAGAATATAGTATAGATGGAAGCGCGTCTCCAGGAGAGATTAGAGGAATTCAATTTTATAGCAAAGGTCCTGGTTCTAACGAAGTCGAGCCTGGTGAAAATGATTTAGGCACTTTAGACGAATTAAGATTTGCAGTATTTGAAGATGTTGATAATAAAAATGACCCGAGATTTTGGTTCTTAGGTGATACGGGCCAACCAGCGAGAGTAAAAACTGCGCCTGGTGCTCGTATTATAGACCCTTTCAGAAACGATGATTATTTTGAAAGTTGGATTGGTACAGGTCTTGGTTCTTTTCAAGCTATATTTGGTGATGATTCAAGTGAAAAATATGTTGGTATATCAGGCGACCAAGTATATGCTACAGAGTTAAGTGCTACTGCACAATATCTACCGGGTTATCCGAGACCTATATCAGATGTTTATGCGGGTGTAGGTGAAAAAGATTTATATGTAAATAGAGGATGTGCTAATCCTTTTGCAAATAATTATGGTGAAATATCTGAAGGTGAAGAAGCTGGTAACAATCCTGTTACTAACTTGAAAAATTTAATAGAAACTGCTGAAGTAGGTGGTATCATACCATTTGGTGGAATTGTCAAAGTAGTAGCAGAAAATGCTCAAGAAAGACAACCAAATATTTTACAAGGTAGAACTTTCTTAGAACAAAGAAAATCTACATTAATAAGTAAATTAAATGCACCAAGTTATTCTTTAAGAAAAAGTTTAAACATACCAAATATCAATGGTGGTAATTGTGATTTCTCAGTTAGTAATGACCCGTTAAAAAATGGTACTATGTCTCCAAGTGGTTTTTGGAAATGGAATGGTCCTGATGCAGTTTGGGAATATCAAGGTGATACACCTGCCGCTATAGAATATAAGACTATAGAACTTAATGGTCAAGCAAATTCTGTAATTAATGATTGGGAAATGATGGAAGGAACTGCTCCGATACCTGAAGATATGTTAACAAACGAACCTATGCAATTAATAGTAGAAGGTCATAGAATTGGTGGTGCTGATGGTAATTCGACACAAGGAATTGTTTGGGTAGATGATTTTGATTTAAGATTTCAAAAACCCGGAGAGACTACAAATCAAAATATTTATGCAGACTACATAGGTTCGATAAAGAAAATCGAAGGTAATGACTTAATTAAACTTGATAGGAGTTTTGATGAAGTAGGTGAAGAGTTGGGTGCGTTACAAGTACCTTCAAATACAGGAAGAGAAAATAGAACACGAGGCGGACAACCTGCAGATGTAACTAAACCGTTTAAAAATTTTGAAATACGTTATCGTGTAAATGATAATGAAGAACTTAGAACTTACATTGAAGTTCGTGGAGAAAAATATCTAACTACTAATTTTAGAATTGATAAAAAATCTACACCTGATTATCCACACGCTGTAGATTATAAATTGTATACTCCATTAGGAAATGTAGTTTCTAAATTTGATTCAGTAAGTATTATGAAAGAGATGGCGTTACCATATGAAGATTCTATAGATATTATTGATTATGTTCCTCAAGATATAAAAGGTACCGTTTTATTAAGTCCAAAGCTTGAAGATTCAGAGAGTCCGTTACGAGCGAGACCTACTGCGATGCATAATGAAAATACTTTGTTATCAGCTAATGTAGATATAAAAGAAAAATTACAAAATATTATTTTATCAGGTTCTTTAGAAGAAACAGAATTAAATATACCACACGACAAGGGCTTTAGAGAGTTTACACATTTTTCATCAGCTGAAAAAAGAATTAGAAATTTTAAATATAAATTAGAATTAATAGAAAGTTATACTCAAAGTTCAGCGAGTAGTGCAACTATAACACAAGCAAACTATGGAACAGAAAAACAAGATTCAGATGTATGGCATCAGAGAATTAGAAATGTAAAGAATGGTTTTGACACTTTTGAAAAATATATGTTTGAACAATCAAGCTCTTACTATTCATCATCTATGGGTACATTTCACGACAATTCTTGGCCAAAGGTAAGTGGTGCAGGTACAATGAATAGTCCGTATATTCTTGCTCATACTACATCTTCACAAGCTACATCTTGGTTTAATTTACAAATGGTTAGTTCTTCTGAATACGATAGTAGAAATGGAAATTATCTTATAAATAATATGCCTGAGTTTGTCAACACAACAGAAAATCAAGCATACGTAGATTTTATAAAAATGATGGGGCAGATGTTTGATAAAATTTGGTTGTATATTAAACAAGTAGGTATGATAAATGACAGAAGGTCAAGTATATCTGAAGGACTTTCAAAACAATTATATTATTCTGTGGCTAAAAGTCTTGGGTGGGGATTATCAGATGGTAAAGATTTAGTTGATTTACCTAATTATGCTTTAGGTCAACGCTCAAGTGGTTCAGCAGGTGGATTTGAAGAAATAGAAAGAACCGAACAAGATATCTCAAGAGAAATATGGTCACGTATAGTTTCAAATATGCCGTACTTTTTAAAGAACAAAGGAACCGTAAGAGCATTAAAAGGATTAATTAATTGTTATGGTATACCAAGTTCAATATTAAGAGTGAAAGAATACGGCGGGCCTGATACTTTGAGTTCTGTTAATTTTGCTATCGACAGAAAATTTACAAAGGCACTTGGATTTAGAGGAGGTCAACGAGTACATTTTAGTTGGCAAGAAGCATCTGCTTCTATAGCAGGTGATACAGCACAATTTCCTGATACGGTAGAATGGAGATTTAAAGCACCACATAGTCAAAATCAAGTTATATGGAATAAACAAGATAATAAAATGGGTGTAGTAATGAAAGATAATAACAATGCTGATAATATCGGTAGTTTATTATTTTACTTATCAGGTTCAGAAGGTTGGAAAGCTACATCTTCTTCATTGATGCCGATATACGATGATGAATTTTATAGTGCTATGATTCGTAGAACACCACAAAGTGCATCTATACAAAATAGTGTAGATTATAATTTAGTTATAAAGAAATATGATGCAGGTATCGACAGATTTCAATATGTCTCTTCTAATACATTAACTATTAATGGTGCTACTGCGGCAGGTAAAACTTATAATCAATCTTGGGATACGTTTGGAAGATTTGATATTGGAGGTGCGGCTGTTATATCAGGTGCGATAACAGGTTCTGTTGATTTTAATAAATTACCAATACAAAGATTTTCAGGTTCATTGATGGAAGTTCGTGTTTGGACAGAAACTTTAAATACAAGTTCTTTTGATAATCACGCTAACAATCCAAAAGCATATAATGGTAATACAATTTCTTCATCATACGAACACATTGTTTCTCGATATTCTTTTGATGATGATAAAGATTTAAATTCAGATACCGTTATTAGAGATGTGTCTGCTAAGACAACAGAAACTCAAAATGCTACTGCGGTGGGATTTACATCAAATACTTTTGAACCGGTAGTAGACAGAACAAAATCTTTAATACCAAATTTAGGACCATCTAAACCAAGCACTAATAAAATCAGAATAGAGGCAAATGTTGTTAGACCTGAGTTTCAGTATATTAGTGGTAGTGATGGTATGTATACTGAATTACAATCTGAAAAACCAATTGGTAGAGGAAGATATGATTTTGCTCCAACTGATGGTAATAAAGTTGGGATATACTTTTCACCATCAGATGCTATAAATCAAGATATAATAGAATCATTAGCTAATATAGATTTTGGTAATTTTCTTGGTGACCCGCGTGATAGATATTCAGAAACTTATCGTGGACTTGATGCGGCTCAAGATAAATATTGGATGAAGTATAATGCTCCTTTTAACTTTTGGCAGTATTTAAAATTGTTAAAAACATATGACCAAAGTATTTTTCCACAACTTAAAAAATTAACACCTGCTCGTGCTAATGCAAGATTTGGTATTATAGTAGAACCTAATATACTTGAGAGAGCAAGAGAAGTAGTTGGTAAACAACCTTTCTTTGAAAACACATACTATGAAACTCTATTACCGATTAGTGAATCATACTATGCTCCGGGTATAGCAGAATACAAAGTTTATGGTCAGCCGTATTCACCTTCAACAGATACATCGTTTGATGAAATAAATCAATCAATACAATTTTATACTAATGATGCGAGTGCGAGTGCAGTACGTATTCAAGGAGAAAATAAACTTTATGAAGGAGTTCTTTCACAAAGTAGATTAGAAAACTTTGAACATAGTATACTTGAAAGAAAAGGACAGCCGGGTGACATTTATGCATCGGCATCTGTAACATTTGGTGATTCGTTTAAAGACCAACAACCTTTACAGCCTAATGTCACAGGTTCAAGACTTAATCCTTTAAAGGGTAGAATTAAATTATTTTATAGTAGTGAATATAGTGCATCTATAGAAAGTCCGTCAAGTTTTTCATATGAACCGGCAGAAATCAATGTACCTGCTGATAGTTCTACTGCTATGAGAAGATTATTTTATGAAGGAGTAAAGAATACAAAATTTACAACTCAAGATGGGTTGGATGCTGTTGAAGTAACATTGACTTCACCAACAAGAATTGTAACAAAAGAACCAGGAGATTCGAAACTTGACATCGAATAGTGAAGAAAAACTTAATAAACCAATATTTAATATAGAAGAATAGTCTATTTATCTAATAGGAGTCTAATATGGGATTTTTAAATAATACAAATATTACCGTTGATGCTGTACTCACAAAGAAGGGCAGAGAACTTTTAGCCAAAGGTGAGAATCAGTTCAACATAACAAAGTTTGCTTTAGCAGACGATGAAGTCGATTATCGTTTGTGGGATGTAACACATCCTAATGGTAGTGATTTCTACGGCAACGTAATTGAGAGTATGCCTCTTCTTGAAGCGTTTCCTGATGAAAATCACGTTATGCGATATAAGTTAGTAACTCTACCTAAATCAACACAAGCGATGCCAATACTCGAAGTAGCACAAAGTGCTGTTACTTTAAGAAGATTAAATTCTGTTAGTATCATAAATCCATCTACACAAAATGGTTCTGATGATACTTTAGGCTATACTTTCATTCTTCACAATCAATCTATGGCAAGACTCAGAGTTAGAGCAGGTGCGCAAGTATCTGCCGGTGGTACAACGGTACCATTCTTTTTAGATGAAGACGATTTACCAAACAGCATTTCTGTAGTAGGTAAAAGTGTTGAAATAAGACCAAAGAGGTTAACAAGAACACAAACTACACAATTAACTATAGTCGGTAATGAAACAGCCGCGACAACTACAATTAATTTAACCGTCAATCGTAACAGAACATTCGGTTTTAGAAGGTAGAGGGGGAATAACTAATGGCAATTTATCAACGATTTCAAACAGAAGCTGAAAATCCTGAGAATCCTGATGTGATTTCAGGACTCAGAGATGTAATCTCTTCCGGAATGTGGAGTAGTGGCACAGGTACGTTAACTACATTCTTCACTTCATCAACACAATCAGGCTCAACAGGTGACTATTATTTAGATGTTTATAAATCAGACCCTGATGCTGATGCTACTGCTGAGATACAATTTAGTATAGCTTATGCACATTATGATGGTAGTGGTTCTTTAGGTACAAAAGGAGCTACAGGAAAAAGAGCATCTGCGGCATTATATGGTCAGTTTTCAAATATATTATTAGGACCCGGTGAAGATAAATTCACAATGGCAAGTAGTCACGTTTTAGAACACGCATATGTGATTTCTTTACAAAGAGCGAGAATACGTGAAAAGATGGACCCAGGTAATTGGGAACTACATATAAGTGGTAGTGGGGCGAGTGGTACAGATACTATAAAACTTATTGATGATTCAGGTGCAACTACTAATCCAACCGTTAATCAAGGTGGGCGAGTATTTAATGTTGTATCAGGCTCAATAGCAAATGGTACTGCTACTATTAAGACAACTGCTGCAGCAGAAACGGTAATGGGTTCTTATGGGTTGTTTTATCCTGACTTGGGTATGATAGTTCTTAATCCACATCCATTAAAAGTATTAGGTGCACCGCATCTCAATATTGTATCAGCAAGTAATGCTGAAGCTTTTAATGCTAATAAATTGTTTAAGTCTATTAAAGCAAAGTCTTACTTTCAAGCTCGTAGAGAAGAAGTAATCAGTTCTACACATTATTTCTGTAGAGTTGGTAACAAGAAATTTAACTTTTCAAGTAACCCAACATATTTTACAGCTTCAGATGGTTCATTTACTAACCCAACATTTTTTAAGAATCCAAAATCTTATGTTACACAAGTTGGTATGTATAATGATGCTAATGAATTGTTAGCAATTGCTAAGTTAAGTAAACCTTTATTAAAGTCTTTTGCAAGAGAAGCTATCGTAAAAGTTAAACTTGATTTCTAATAAGGAGGAACTAAGGTGTTTCGTAGAATACCTCCTGATGATATTAGCATAACTCCATTTTCGAGTCACAAATCATTCTCGTTTACGAATAATGATACGGGCTCATTTGGTGTATACTCTTATCAAGCGGTTTCACAATCTCTGTATAATTATGCGAGTGCGAGTGATGGTATTACTTTTGTATCAGCGTCAAACTCTTCGTATACATTTTTTAAACAACCAACTTACTATTGGGCGAAAAACAGATATTATAATCAATTTGACGACAGAACACCTGGACCGTTTAATAATTTTGGTGGTAGTAATGTTTACACTAAATTAGATATACACGGACAGGTAAATGTAATATCAATACCATCTGCGTTTTATGGTGAAAAAATAAAACCAGGTAGTGTCGAGTTAACAGATAATAGTCCTGGACATAAAACTTTAACATTACTTGATGACAGCTTTGGGAACTTGTATGATAATACTTATTCTGCGTCGTTTGCCGCATACCAATCTTCATCATACGATTCAAGTAAACTCGTACATAGTGGTTCACAAATACTAAACGGAGTTATTGGCAACATATTTTATGCTGATGGTATAATAGTAATCACAGATACAGGAAGTTTATATAACGGCGTAGGAGCAGGTACCGGTAGTGATGGTTGGGAAATAAATTTAAAATCATCAGTAAAGAACTTAGAGTATGAATATCTATGTGATGTGCCTGAGTTTAAATTTAATAAATCTACAAATATATCTACGACATTTGAAAGAAGTGGTTCTATAGAAGTACCTGAAAGTGGTTCTGCATACAAGTTCTTTCCTCCCGGCGGAGCGCCTGTACATCACCCGAGTTCAATCAGTGCGAGTTCATATGGCGAAAGAGCATATGGTGCAACAGAGAAAGTCGCACCTTTTGTTACGGGTTCTAAGTTCGCACCGTATGTAACACAAATTGGACTTTATAACGACCAAAATCAGCTCTTGGCTGTAGGTAAATTAGCTAACCCAATAAAGAACGAAGACGAATTAGCACTTGCTTTTGTTGTACGTTTTGACGTTAACTCATAGTTATAGTTATGAAGTTAAAAGACATATTAAATGAAAAAATTACAATCGATGTAGAAGTCGGTGATACTATTCTTACAGGGAGATTCAAGAATAAAAAGACTAAAGTAAACTCTATTGAAACTGACCAACACGGAATGCCTACTATTAATGGCAGAAAAGTTACTACATTTCGTACTATGAAAAAACAAGATGAATCTACAGCCGCTTATAAAAAAACACTTCAAAAAATACTGAAGGATAAGCAGCTTAAAATGTTGTCTAAAAAAGATAAAGAGACATTGTTAAAGATTGCTAAGATGATGAAAGAAGCTGTAGTTAAAGTTTCTAAAAAAGATGATGTTCCTGGAAATGTGATGAAAATGAAAGGCGAGGAAAAGATTAAAAAATTAGTTTATAGTGGGAGTAACGGAAAAGGTAGTTATGAGATTAAGGGAAATAAACTAAATGTAATTGGTATAAGACCGAGAGACAAAGGATTCTTCGTTAGACATTTTACAATGGGTACAGGAATTAGAAAAGCAAATTTATATTATGATGGTGTTCATTGGCAAGGCGGTAAAAAATTTGAATCTGTAAATGAAGCAATGAGTGATAGTGAAATTAAGAAGATGATGAAAGAAGGGCCTCAGAGAGATAGAAATAATATGGCTCTATACATCATAGATTTAAATAAAGAATTATCTAATGCTAAAGTGTTAGCTAAAAAACATCCAAAGTATAAAAAGTATGTAAAATTTATTCAACAAGATATAAAAGATGCTGAAAAGAAATTATCAAATATAAAAGAAGATTTTGATGCTGTACCTGCTAAATGGAGCAGTAAAGAAGCTAAACAGATGATGGATGTTGATGTAAAGAAGATGTCAATGATTTTAGGTAAAGCATCATATAAAATAATTAAGATGATGATGGATGGCGTTAAAGGTGGTAAATACGATGCGTTAGATATTATACGTGGAATTGAAACAGGCGCTTTGAACAGAACACACGAAGGTGAAAGACCTTTTATGAAAATGTTATGGCGTAAAGTTAGAAAAGAATTTAGAAGATACTCAAAAAAAGGTAAGCTCAGAAAAGAAAATGAAATAGGAGAAGCTAAAGAGAGAGATTATAAAGACGAATATAAAAAATTTCAATCTTCTAAAAAAGCTAAAAAGTATAGAGCAGAGTTGAATCAATACAATCGTAAGAAAGGTACTTATGGAAATGGTGATGGTAAGGACGCTTCACATAAGGGTGGAAAGATTGTAGGTTTTGAATCACAATCTAAGAACAGAGGTCGTAGAGAAAAAAGTCGTTTAAAGAAAAAATAGCTTGACTTTATGATTAATTATGATTAAATTAACACATATAATAAGTGAATATATTTCTCCAAGTCAACTTAGTCAAGTTGAAAAACATCTTGATAAGATTTGGGCTAAAGTAGGTATTGATGTAGAGTTTACAAGACATTTCCACGACAGAGTAAATGATGCAAGAAATGGTAAACCTATCTCATCTGCTGAAGTAATAAAGATATTTAGACTTGTGTATAGAAAGTTTGGTAAACATATAGCTTCTTTACCTGATGGTGTAAATGTTTTATTTAAAGATATGCAATCAGATATTAATGTACCTGTAGTATTAAGATATGACAAAAGAAATCAAGAAATAGATATGATATCAAAAACGGTTATGAGAAAAAAGAATTTTAAATCTTCTACAAAAAAGTATTCTGTAGAAAATAAATTAAACGAAAGAGTAGACTATCTTCATATAGCTACTGAATTAGTTAAATCATACGGACTCAAATCTAAAGTTAGATTCAGTAAAGGTAGAGACTTTGGTGATTACATACCCGAAACTGATACTATAAAAATCAGAAGTTCGTATCCTAATATGAAAGAATTTATCATAACCGTTTTACACGAAATTAAACACGCTCTTGATGCTAAACAAATCGGAGTAAGAAAATTTATAAAGAAATATACTCAAGCAGGTACAATGGCTCAGTACAAAGGATTAGACCCTCACGATGATAATAAATGGGAAGAACGTGCTGAAAGATGGGCTATAGGTCAATTTAAGAAGATAAAAAATAAATTGAATTTTAAATAATTTAACCACTACTTATTATTGTAATAACGTTATATACATTGTCTTAAAAAAGGTTTCATTTAAACCTTATAATACCTTTATGGACATATACTAACAGATTACAATTAAAAAATTTTACTTAACAAATAACTATTATAACTTAATAAAACTATAATAGCTTAAAAACTATTAACTTAACTAAACTAAAGTTTATGATTTCAACATCCGCACGAAAGGCTAAAGGCCGTCGTTTACAAAACAAAGTCCGAGAACTTTTAATAGAAAAATTTGATATACATCCTGATGATATAAAAACAGCTGTTATGGGAGAATCAGGAGAAGACATAAAAATGGCCCATGGAGCAAGACAGAAGTTTCCGTTTTCTGTTGAATGTAAAAATCAAGAAAAATTAAACATATGGTCATCGTTAGAACAAGCCGAAGAAAATTGCGGTGACTATAAACCATTATTAATATTTAAACGTAATCGTTCAAAGACATACGTTACGTTATCACTTGAGGATTTTTTAGACATACTCTAATATATGATTGATGTTATAAGTGTATTGACTCGTGCTTTAGGGAGTCGTTATAAGAAAGCTAAACAAGGACAAGAGGTAATTTATCATTGTCCTTTCTGCCACCACCATAAGCCGAAGTTACAAATTAGTTTATTGTCACAAAAGTGGCATTGTTGGGTATGTGATAAAAAAGGTCGTTCACTTTATACGTTACTAAAACTTATCAGAGCTCCTAAAGCATTGATAGATGAAGTACGTGAATATAAGCCTAAATATAAAAGAAGTGAAATTGAAGAACAACAAGATTTATATTTACCTAAAGAATTTAAAAATTTTATGACCGACCCTGGTACTACAATATATTATAAACAAGCTTATAAGTTTTTAAAAGATAGGGGAGTTGATGCTACAGAGATTGCAAGATATGGAATTGGATATTGTACAGACGGGCCGTATTCTGAGAGGATAATAATCCCAAGTTATGATAACGATGGTATCTTAAATTATTTTACAGCACGTTCTTTTACAGGTTCAAATTACAAATACAAAAACCCTCCTGTTAGTAAAGATGTTATAGGATTTGAATTTTTTGTTAATTGGAATGAGCCAATAATTTTATGTGAAGGCCCATTTGATGCTTTGAGTATTAAAAGAAATGCAATACCATTATTTGGTAAGACAATACCTACAGAATTATTAAAAAAGATTTATACAAAAAACGTAAAAGAAATATACATCGTATTAGACGAAGATGCAAGAAAAGATAGTATTAAGTTAGTTGATAAATTAATGAAGGATGGCATACAAGCTTATTTTGTACAATTAAAAGACAAAGACCCTAATGAATTAGGATTTAGTAAAGTGTGGGATGCTATACATTCTACAAATCAAACAACATTTTCAGACTTTATAAAGCATAGGTTATATGGATAAATTAAAATACATACATCACATATCTGATATTCAGATTAGAAATTTAAAACGACATAAAGAATACAACGAAGTATTTGAACGTACTTACAGAGAAATTGAAAAGTACAAAGATGATGCAGTTGTTTATATTGGCGGTGACATAGCACATAGTAAAACTGATATGAGTCCTGAGTTGATAAAAATGTTATCAGACTTATTTGTCAATCTTGCTGATATATGTCCTACTATTTTGATTGCAGGTAATCACGATTGTAATCTAAACAATTTAAATCGTTTAGATGTTTTGAGTCCTATCGTTGATAATTTAAAACATCCTAATTTACTTTATTACAAGAAAGGTGGCATTTATCCTTATGCTGATGTTAACTTTGTTGTATGGGATGTTTGGGAAGATTCTAACAAATATTTACAAGCAAAGGATGTACCTGGAGATAATAAAATATTATTGTTCCATGGTACGGTTGATAAATCTGAAACTGATTTAGGATTCAAATTACCATCAGATGTTAAGATGTCTCAAATGAAAGGATACGACCTTGTCTTACTCGGTGATATTCACAAGAGACAATTTATGAACAAAGCAAAAACGATTGCATATTGTGGTTCATTAGTTCAACAGAATCATGGAGAAGAATTAGGTCACGGTTATTTAAGATGGGATGTACCGACTCGTAAATCTACATATGTTGAAGTACCAAATGATTATGGTTATTATACTTTAGACATTGATAAAGGTGTAGTTCCTTCTGTAACAGATATGCCTAAGAAAGCAAGGCTAAGGCTTCGTGTAAAAGACACAACAAGTACTAAACTTAAAAAAGCTATGAAAGAAATTCGTGACACATACGGCATTGAAGAAATGACCGTAACACGAACTGACAGATTATTAGCAGAAGATAAAGTTAGAAGTGATGCTATTAATATTGGCGATGTTCACGATGAGAATTATCGTTTTTCTCTAATTGATGAATATCTAAAAAACAATTTTATGATTGATGATGATACATCAGTAGGTGTTAGTAAGATAAACAAATACTTACAAGACTTTTTAAAGTCAAGTGATGTAACGAGAAATCTTAGATGGAAAATTAAAAAGTTTGAATTTTCAAATATGTTTAGTTATGGTGAAGATAATTCAGTTGACTTTAGCAAGTTAAATGGTATCGTAGGATTGTTCGCACTAAATGCTTCAGGTAAATCTTCTTTATTAGATGCGTTGACATTTTGTTTATATGACAAGTCGAGTAGAGCACCTCGAGCTAAAAATGTTTTAAACAATAAGAAAGAAACATTTCATTGTAAAGCAGAATTAGAGATTGATGGCAAACCTTTCTTCATCGAAAGAAAAGCAAAACTTATAAAGAGAACACAACACGTAAAAGTAGATGTAGATTTTTGGACCGTTGATGATAGTGGTGACAAAGTAAGTTTAAATGATGAACAAAGAAGAACTACAGATGTTAATATCAGAAAGTATATCGGTACTTACGATGATTTTATTTTGACTACAATGTCACTTCAAAACAACAATACCGTTTTTATTGACAAGACTCAAAAAGAACGTAAAGAGTTAATGGCACAATTTATGGGTCTTGGCGTATTTGATGAATTGTATCTTTTAGCAAATCAAGAAGTAAATGAAATACAAGCTATATTAAAAGAATTTGAGAAATCAGATTACGATGTAGAATTAAGTACCATTGATAAAGAAACAAAACAATATAAAAAAGACTTAGTAGAAGTTGAAACGAGTATTGTAGATTTAGAAAAAGATTTAACAGATAAAGAGCAAGAGTTATTATCCTTTACTAAACAATTAAAAAATATTGATGAGACTTTAGATATAAAACAATTAGAAAAAGAATATCAAGATGTGTCTGAAGAATTAGATAAAATAGATGAAGAGCATACTGAAGCAAATGATAAAATAGAATGGGTAGATAATACTATTGATAATCTTGAATCTGATTTAGAAGATATTGGTGTAGAAAATGTTGAAGAACAATTTAATAAATTATCTAATTTAAAATCTCAAAAACACGAAATAAAAGTTGAGATAGATAAATTAAAAATAGATGTACAAAACAAACTTGATAAGATTAAAAAGTTAGGTGACTTACAATATGACCCTGAATGTGATTATTGTATGGATAATGTTTTCGTAAAAGATGCTATTAAGACTCAAGATGGATTACAAACTGATAAAAAAATTAGTGATGAGTTAGTCAAAAAATTTGATGATGTAGTAAAACAGATAGATGAACTTACAGGATACGAAGATAAAAAAGATTCATTAGATAAAATTGTAATTGAACTTAATCAATTTAAAGATTCATCAAAAGATTTAGAAAGTAAAGTTTCTATTTTATCAGAAAGAATAACATCCTTTTCAGGCGTTAAAGAAGTATTAGATGAAAAGATTGAAAAGTATTACAAACTTGAAAGTGATATGGTTTTTAATGAAAAAATACACGACAAGATTGAAGATGCAGAACGTGATTTAGTAAATTGGAGAAAAAGTATAAAAATACTTTTATCAGGAAAATCTGATATGGTAAGTGCTATCGCACGTTTAGAATCTAAAAAAGAAACAATCGATGAGAATGTCAAGAAAATTAAAAAATTAGAATCAAGATATTCCGCATATAAATACTTTATCGAAGCAGTACAACGAGATGGTATACCATATGAATTAATATCAAAAGCACTACCTGTTGTTGAAGGTGCTGTTAATGATATACTCGCACAAATCGTTGACTTTCAGATTCTATTTGAAATGGATGGTAAAAACATTAATTGTCACATTGTGTATGATGAAGATAATGTATGGCCATTAGAATTATCATCAGGTATGGAACGATTTATATCTTCACTCGCTATTCGTGTAGGATTGATAAACGTATCTAATCTACCTGCATCTAACTTTCTCGCTATTGACGAAGGTTGGGGAACAATGGATAGTGAAAATCTAAACTCAGTATATAATTTATTTCAGTTTTTAAAATCACAATTTACATTTACTATGATTATCTCACATATAGACACTATGAGAGATGCAGTAGATACATTACTTGATATTAAAAAAGTAGACGGATTTAGTTCGGTTTCTTCATAGCCTTATATTTATATAAAACGAAGAGTACCTTTCGGGAGGAAAACGTTTAAATATTATGGCAATTAAAAGAAGAAAAAATAAATTACAAGACCTCGCCGCTTCAGGCATAGTAACTAATCGAATATCAGGTTCTATACCATTTGAGTATGAAGGACCAAATTCACCTTTATTTACGGTATCCGAAATACCTCAATCCGCACCTCAAGGTAAATCATCATTTCTTATAGCAGGTACTGAACTATTAAAAAATAGTGTAGAAGTTAAGATAGAGATTATCGATAGTGAAGGCGGTGTAATTTACACAGAACCTGTTGCTAATTATCTTGAAGGTAATGCTCGAAGAGTTTCAATAGAAGTTTATGATGATACACCACCCGGTCCTGCTAATCTTTATATTTTAGCACAAGTAGACCCTGAAGAATGGGAAGACGAAACAGGAACAGATGTAACTAATTATCCTAATCCTCAACCATTAAGACCTAAAGGTAAAAAAAGAAAGAAGAGAAGAAAACGAAGAGAAAAACGTAAACAACAACGAGGTCAACCTCGATTTGATATGTTTGTACGAGGCGGAGCAGGAGCATTTTTTGTAAAT
>ERZ1046148.37-NODE-37-length-70686-cov-10.066062_pt1 | contig 70686 bp, 59 predicted proteins | sample MGYA00383090_ERZ1046148 | MGnify/ENA primary metagenome ERZ1046148 (study PRJEB29581, sample SAMEA5548360) | metagenome | biome: marine; feature: coastal; material: water | depth 25 m | study: Short-term variability in the microbial, nano- and picoplankton dynamics... | reverse complement strand
CCACGTCCGCCACGATCTCCGTCACGTCCGCCGCTGAATCCACCTCTTCGGTCTCCACCACGTCCGCCACGATCTCCGTCACGTCCGCCGCTGAATCCACCTCTTCGGTCTCCTCCACGTCCGCCACGATCTCCGTCACGTCCGCCTCTTCGGTCTCCTCCACCTGATTGTCCTCCAGGTCGAGGTTTTCCACATTGATTGCATTCGGTTCTGAATGAGAAATTGTCATTCTTACACGAAGGACAAATCCAATCATTTCGATTATGTTGTTCTTGATTTCTGCCTCTTCGGTCGTCACGCCCTCTTCGGTCGTCACGCCCTCTTCCGCTACGGTCATCTCCGCGTCCGCCTCGATCATTTCTGAATGAACTACCACGCTCCTGAACGTTGCCTTTCTTCGATTTTCCACAGCTGTTGCATTCTGTTCTGAAAGCAAAGTTATCGTTTCCGCATGCAGCGCAAAGCCAATCGCTTCGTTCACCATCATTTCTTCCACGAGAGTTATTGTCACGTCGATCGTAAGAACGGTCTCGGTCACGACTTGGTCGTTCTTCTCTGAATTCACGACGAGGAGGACGATCTTCACGTTCTTTCTTGGCTCGAACGGTTACGGTTGAACCAATGAATTGATCATTGTCTTGTTTACGATCAAGATGAGCGATATGGACAAGAGGTGATTCTGTTGAACCAAGAACTGCATCGACTTTTCCGATGTAGTGTCCGTCTTCTTCTCGAACAATAATTGAATCCAATGCGGGCGATGATCCACTGAATGTGACCAGTAGGCCTAATTCGTGACTTGCGCGGTCAACTACACCTCTAAACATGGCTCTCAAACCCAGCCTGATGACACACTATGTTTGATACTGTTGGTCAGTCTTGACGTCGTGAGACCCATCCTGCAGCCACTAAACCAATGAGCAGCGTAGCGATTAGACCGGGTGCAGGGAGAATTCCTGAACTTTCGCTATCATCATCATCCGAAGCACCATTTCCGCTGTCATCAACGGCTCCTGCGTTTGGATCTATAACTTGGAGTAATTTGGTGGTTTCTCCTCCTGATTCATCTGTTGCTTTGATGATGATATCGTAAGGTGATGGAACATCATTTTGGATGCAATTTGCGATTGATACTTGAATTTCCCAAGCGAGGTTCTGTCGATCGAAATTTGTTGTTGTCCCATCACATATCCATAGCGTAAGAGAAACATCTTGGCCATCAGGATCAATGACGTTGCCAGATAATGTGAATTTGAGTCCATCTATGTTCCATTCTGCCTGTTGTCCTTGGAGATTTGTTTCGATGGAAATAGTAGGTGGCGTGTTCCTTTTCATGAGGTCATAATCGAGAACAAAGTTGTAGTCAAGCATTCCTGAAGCAGTTGCAGTGCCCATAATTGTCACAGGCCCTGGGCTTATGCCAACCAATGACAAGTTTGTTTCTGTTTGTGATTCTAGGATTTGAGTTACCGATGGCCCCATGATGGTATCTTGGTGGGCGTGCGCTGTAACTGTCAAAGACGTTACAAGGCTTGTAGTGAGCCAAGTGATACTGATTTCATCTCCAACCGTCTTTGAAATTTCTGGCATTCCAGCCATTGGATAGACGACTGTCAGTACCTTTCCGAATGTGTAGTTGCGGTGCTCAACAGTTTCTGCACCAAACGCATCGACTCCTGCACATTGAGCAGTAGCTGAGGTTCCGCCTGCAGTAACGAATAAAGAAGCATCCTCGTCCATGCGGACAGACCATCCATCGTATTGGTCAACTGCACTGAAATTACATTGTAGGTTCCATCCACTTTCGTCAATAACCCATGTGCCAGTTTCAGTCGATGCAAGTTCTTCGCCATTGGTAACACCTAACGGAATAATCGTTCCTTCTGCAGGCGCTGTAGAAGACCACACAGGTACTTCATTGGTGAATGGTGCCATTGTTGTGAAATCGATAAACAGATTTCGAACCATTGGGTAAGAGCCGAGTGGATAATCAACATCGGCTACAACTCGAAGGCGACCGTCTGGCAAGAACTCACTGACTGGAGCCGCAAGTTCATCCTGCAAGACACCGTCGTCATAGAATCCTAAATCTGCGACTCGAAGTCCTTGTTCAACAGGGAATGTCAAAACGAGTCGAGCATCTGTGATATTCGTAATGTTCATTGCGAGAGTAAAGTCTGAACTACCTTGATTTGGCAGTTGATCAAAGCGAACGTTATTGCTTTCACCGGCCTTGGTCAAAAGATGGATTTCCAAATCGTCAGTTATTGTTACTGGGACTTCTTTGCATCCAGGGTCAGAAAGTGCGCTATTACAGGAGCGCTCTTGAGAATGGCCTTCAGGGACAAGATTGACCTCATCGAGGGCGATTCCATCTTCTACGAATTCGAGGTCATTCCAGTCAACTCCTCCTCGGTGAGAAATACCTTCACGGATCCCAAGGCGAGTCTCCATGTCTGCAATACACTTCGGGCCAATCGAACGGACGGCTTCTCTTTCATCAGTTGACATCCAGTCATCATCGCCGCCAGGGACTCCTTCGAATAATCCGTCAAGATTGTCACGAACGACTGCAGACTTGCTGCCGTTGACCCATGCCTGTGCTTCCATGGCGCCAGTCGCCCAATCATCATTGATATCGAGGTTGAAGAGGGCGAAATCGTATTCAAAGAGGTCTTCAAATGTATAGCCACTGCAATCGACATCAAGGCTTCCTTGACGACCAGATGTGGATTGTGCTTGGTCTTCGTTTTCCAGTGTAGAGGTCTCTATTGAAGGTGTGAGAATTGATAGCAATAGCATCACAAGTACGGGAATCATGACCTAACCAATACGACGCTATTCATGAAGTCTTGGTTAGAAAACATCACGGTACGAGTTGTTTGATACGTCTTGTAAGCCATAAAAGTGGGAATAATGTCCACGCTAGTGCCGCCAGAAACGCTCCAGTTGCGGATACGCCTCTGTTGACATTATCCAATCGAGTTTCAAGTAAATGATGGTAAACGCCGTTAGGCGAAAGTAAGTCGAGACGTCCCTCGAAAACGGAATACGCCGCATCTTTTGATTCACCAACAGCAACGCCATTGAGAGCAGCGATGAGGGTGGTAAACAAGACCCATAGCAACGTGAAAAGGAACCAGAGTCCAATGGAAAATGCAATCGCTGAACCTTGTTCTTTGGCAAGGCTTGATGCAAGTAATGCAAAAACAGTGTACCAAAGAAGGACGAACCAAGCTGCTAAAACAAATACGACAGAGTCACCAGCAGATATCCACATGTCGCTTCGGTAACCGACCAACCACATCGAAATGAGCAAGAGAATCGTTACTGGAGCAGCAATACTTGCCCAGTTTCCGATTACGAGAATCATTGATTGCCTCCATCGAGGCATCGGTTGTGATAGACGTAACTCGAGAACGCCACTTTGCCTATCTCTACTGATGCCATCGTGTGCCAATAAAACTGCAGCCATGGTTCCAGCAAATACAATGCCAATACTTGCTAGAAACATCGTCTCTGCTGCTGTTTCAGGAATCTGATCGGCTGGCAATTGTATGTTGGGATCTGAGAATCCCCATGCCATTCCAGGAATGAAAAGAAACAAAATGGGCAGCATAATCAGCATCCGAGTCGAAAGTACTCGCCTTCGGAACACAATCAGGACAAGTTTCCACATACGTGCCGAAGTCGTCATTCCTCTTCCCCCTGTATTTTCCGCATAGGGAGCCAGGCACTGTTTTCAACATCCATGCCTATACTTTGTCGATCAAGGCCAGTCGCAGCACAAAGTAACTCGATTAACGAAGGTTGAATTTCTCTCCAAGTGATGACTCCTATTCCTGATTCAACGATGTCTTTGAGTAAATTTTCAGGAACTGATTGGAGAATCATGTGATGTGCGACATCTGTTGAGGAGTGTTCTAAAACCTCGAGTTTTTTCATAAGTTTATCAGGCAATTCTGAATCTAAACATACCTCTGTGAGTTGTTCAAAGCCTAATTTCTCTTGGATTGAGGTTGTTGTACCGTGAGCGACTAACTGACCTCGATGAAGTAAGGCGAGTGTGTCGATGAGTTGGTCTAATTCGAACAGATGGTGGCTTGAAATGACAATTGCTATTCCTTTTCGAGCAAGTGACTGAAGTAGACGCTTGAACGCATCGATTGCAACAGGGTCCATGCCATTGAAAGGTTCGTCTAGGACGAGAACATCAGGTGTCCCAAGCAAAGCAATACCAAGAGAAAGTCGTTGCCTCATTCCTTGGCTCAAGGAATCCAAAGCCGATGAAGCCCTGTTTTTCAAGCCGATTACGCCAAGAATATCCAGCGCAGAATCTTTTGAGCAGCCTCGAAGTAGGGCAAATTCAACAAGCGTTTGTTCGACAGATTCTTGACCAGACCATCGGACGTGTTCTGGCATAAATCCAACGCGCTTTCTAAGTTGCTGGCCGGATAGAATCGTTCCTTTTGCCGAGACATGTCCAGATTCAATGGGGAGGACTCCGCTCATCATTCGAAGAAGTGTTGTTTTCCCAGCACCATTTGTACCTACAAGGCCAACAATTTGCCCGCTTTGTAAAGTCAAATCGAGTTCAGCAATTCCTGCACCGCGTTGCTTTTTGAAAGGATTATACCATTTTGGTGCTGGTACTTTGTGACGAAACATGACGGACGAGAAATCCATCACACTCCCGCCTGCCATGATACGGCTCTCCCGTCACATCACTCAAATGCTTTGTTTTTCCATTGATGTTCCCAAATACATATCATGGAGGGTGTACATCTCAGTTCATGGGATTGGGTGCAAGCATTACTGGCTTCTTTCTCATTTTTCTCTCAGTACCGCTTAGTTACGCTATTCATCGATGGAGAAATGGAGAGGAAGCTGAATCGTTTGAACAATTTCTCGGCTTGAAAACCTCTTTTTTCACACTTGCAGGTATTGCTGCTTTGTGGATCATTCCTTACGGCCTGTTTGTACTCGTACCGATCATCTTCATTCTGTCCATATCAAGTCCAGCCGGACGGCTCGATTGGAAAGAATATCGGAATGAGCGACTCGTTGCGACATTCATTGTATTCTTGATGCTCGGCCTATCTGGTCTAATGCCCTGTGATGAACCACGCTCGCCAGAAGAGTGGGGCGAGCCGTTTGCACGGGAAAATCCGTACGCGCCAGCATGGCCTGCTAGCGAACAATTCACATGGATTCTTGTCGATGATTTGGATGCCTCAAATTTTGAAGTTGTTCAAAGTCTACGTATGCGCACGCCTCATCAGTTTGGGACGTTGAGTCAGGTGGAGTCATCAATTGCTATCTCTTCCTTTTTTGGTCTCGAAAATGAACGAATGAGACAAGCAATCGATGTCATAGATGAACGATCCTTTATTCGAATTGATAGCGAAGACTTCAAGTTGGAACAGAGAGTTGATGCCCAAGAACACACATTCCGTCCTTCTTCGGGAGATGTCAAAATGAACGTCTGGGTATACGATTGTCTCGCCACATCAGGAAAAATAGGAGAAGTCGTCATTGTGGGGGAAGCTGGCTGGGGCGGTGTGCTTGATTTAGTGGTCATTGTTCGGCCAGTATTCCACGACGGATTGTCAAGTGATCCATTTGCTGAAACACTCGTTTCGACTTGGCTGGACTCTGAAGTTTAGGGGCTACGAAACTTTATGTACGGTCTATTTTTAGGGGGGCCGAAAACGGAGGGCCTCTACTTGCGAACGAACACTAAAAAGCCACTACTGTTATCCTTTTTGATTCTGATTGCCTCTGTTGCTGGATGTATCGGCAACGATGATAATGATGATAAAGAAACATTGACGATTGCTTTTAATTTGAAAGACGATTACACAAATGTTGACGAAAACCCACAACGATTTGCCGACTATTTGGCAGATACTCTAGGCATGAATGTCGAATTGTATCCAATCGATTCTGAAGGGGCAACTCTTCAAGCGCTTCGTTTTGGAAATGCAGATATTGCATTCATGGATGGAGCAGCCGCTTGGATCGGATGGCAGCAATATGGTCTCGAAGCCCTTGCTGCTGACCAAAAGAGCGATGGTCGTACGTATTACGACGCACAAGGCATAGTTCTGAAAGATTCTGAAATGGCTAGGGCGAGTCTCGATATTGATGATTCAACCGATCCTTTTTCTCTCCTCGCTGGAAAGACATCCTGTCACACAGGATGGCTCAAGTCAGCAGGAATGCTTCTTCCTATGGGGCATCTTATCGGAAACGGATATGCAAACGTTATCGGAGATTCAGATGATATTGAATCTCTACGCTCAACGATTCTGAATTATTTCAGCGAAGATGCAAGTATTCCTGATTCAGGAACACCTTACTACTCCTACTCTGGAGCACTAAAATGTCTTTCAGAAGGCGTAGGAGATGTTGCATTCGTTAAGGATTCAACAGTTTCATCTTACTGTGCAAACACAGATGCATCCACAAACGAAGACTGGTGCCTTTCCTCGGATGAGTATGTCTTCTTACCATCTTATGGCCAAGCGCCTTCTCATCCAGTCATGTACAATCCAGAACTTCTTGACAGCGAAAAGGTTGCCTTGATTCAAGATGCTTTGGTTGCAATGAAAGATTCAACAGAGGGGTCATCAATTCTTACCTCTGTACTCAACACTCCTTCTATTGTTAAGACCACTGCAGCAGATCACCTGTCTTCTTATGGTGCTCTTGTACAGGACATTCCTGGAATCGAGTCCTACTTTGGTGATAAGTATGAGATTACAGATACTGTCAGCCCTACAATTTCCAACATCCGAATTGCATTCGAAGTCAAGGATGACTACACAAGCGTAGACATAAATCCTCAACTTCTCGCTGATTACATAGCAGAACAAACTGGCGTCACAGTAACGTTGTATCCAGTTACTTCTGAAGGATCTATCATCGAAGCACTTCGCTTTGGAAATGCTGACATCGCATTCATGGACGGTGGTGCTGCATGGATGGGCTGGCAAGAATACGGTCTAACAGCAATGGCTGCGGACACAAAGTCTGATGGCCGAACGTACTACGATGCTCATGCTGTTGTTCGAAATGGGAGTAATATCGCCAATGCTTACCTTGACGGAGATGATACTACGGATCCGTTTGCAATGATGGAAGGAACAACCTCATGTCACACAGGCTGGCTCAAGTCAGCAGGTATGCTCCTTCCTATGGGCTTCCTTATCTCTGAAGGATATGCCCCAGTTGTTGGCTCACAAGACGACATTGAGTCATTGAGGTCAACAATTTATTCCTACTTTAATGACGATGCGAGCATTCCTGATTCAGGAACGCCTTATTCGTCCTATTCAGGAGCAGTTCGCTGTTTGTCTGAAGGAGTTGGCGACGTAGCCTTTGTCAAGGATTCAACCATTGCAAGCTACTGTGGAAACGACAACGCTTCAGACAACGAAGATTGGTGTCTTGCTGAAGAAGAATACATACTGCTTCCATCATACGGTTCTGCACCATCTCATCCGGTCATGTACAATCCTGACAAACTCGATGTCCAGACACGCACAGCAATCCTTAACGCACTTCTTTCACTAAACAGTGAAATGTATGTCGAAGATTATCCAATGATGGGTCAAACCTACACAGGTTGCTACGATTTCAACACCCACGTTGTTGATTCAAACCAATCAAAAGGAGAATGTGGAGATCAAATACTCGCCAACATTCTCAACACAGGCGGATTAGTGGAAGTAAACACGCAAGAGCACATGGGAATCTATGGCGACCTTATCGGTTCCATACCAGGTATCTCGACATACTTCGATACAAAGTATGATATTGAGGCATAATCGTAAGACTGCATAAGTTCCACGTTATTGAATAAGAAGATGCATTCGGTTACAGCAATGAGGGGGGGGTCGAATGTCAATACAACAACCAGTGTTAGAGTTGAAAAACGTAGACATCGGTTACAACGACGCATTAGTCAATAACGTCATCGCCCGAGTCCTCCCTGGTGAAATCATCGCTGTGCTCGGCCCCTCTGGAATCGGTAAGACCACGTTAATCAGAACAATTGCAGGACTTGTTGAACCGCTTCAAGGAGAAGTAACTCTACACACCAAGAAAAAAGGTGGTTTGGGTTACATTCCCCAACGACTTGGTTTAGTCCGACACGCAAGTGTTCGCCACAATGTCTCTCTTGGAGCGAAAGCGAGCATTGGTTTTTCCAAAACGATGTTCGAAGAACGCAGAAATCGTGTCGAAGAAGCAGTCAAATCTCTTGGAATAGAAGACAAACTCAAGGAACCAGTTCGCCGTCTTTCTGGAGGACAACTTCGACGTGTAGCAACTGCTCGTGCACTCGCTCAACGCCCACAACTTCTTCTTGCTGATGAGTTTCTAAGTGAACTCGATCATCAAAACGTCGAGGTAGTCATCGATGCAGTTCAAACCTTACTCAAGGATGGAACATCGATCATCATGGTTGAACATCACGAAGAAAATGTTCGTCTGTTTGCAACTCGAATTTGGGTGATTAAAGACAATCAATTGCATGATTATTCTTTGGAAGAATGGGAACAATCACTGGGGGAAGAAGAATGAGAGGCGGGTGGATTATTGCAGTTCTCTCTCTGCTCTTGCTCGCATGGTTCGTCCTCAATGATCTCGTGGACGATTGGGGTAGGCTCGAGGGTGGTATGGACAATCTTGTCATCTTTGTTGAAGAGAGCATGTGGCCCCCAAATTGGTCTGTGTTAGAAGCTCAATCCTATCCAGTCTGCGAGAATGAAATCGAATTATTCTGTTCAGTAGGCTATCTTGGAATGATGGAAACCATCAAAATCGCCTTTGTTTCTACGATGCTTGGTTTCATAGGAGCACTTTGCCTTTCATCACTAGCCGCTCGTAATCTCGTGCCGCTCTATGTAGCGCTCCCTTTCAGATTCATTCTAGCAGCAACAAGAAGTCTTCCGTCCCTTATTTGGGCAATTCTCTTTGTCATCATCATTGGATTTGGTCCACTTGCTGGAGTGCTTGCAATGACCTTCTACACGATTGGGTACCTTGGAAAGTTACAGTATGAAACCTACGAAGGTATGCCGAGCGATTGCCTGGAGGTAAGTCGGGCAATGGGACTGTCGCATCCAAGCACAGTTGTTTCTGTGGTGATTCCTGAGACAGGAAACCATCTGTTGAGTCAGTTGATGTTTATGTTTGAGTACAATGTTCGTCACGGAACAGTCATTGGAATTGTTGGAGCAGGTGGTATTGGATATTACATTACGACGTATTTGAAATTCTTACAATACGATAAGGTTCTCGCACTCCTGATCATTATCTTCATCGTCGTCATCGTCATCGATTTGCTCTCTTTGATGATTCGTTCCTTTGTTACTGATGAGGGAGACGTCCGCCGTCCAACATGGTTGAAAGGAATGATCAAACTGTGGAAGAAGCGCGGTTCTTCAAGCGACGCTGAGTGATTCAATCTGCAGCAATGTGCAGTGCGCCATTCTTGTAAAAGATTTGAATTCGGTTAGGCACTTTGCGAGAAAGAGAGGCAACTGCTTCGTAGATGGTGTCTTCATCAACCTTGAATGCCTTAGCAGCCTTTGACGTTGACCATGGTTCAACATGAAAGTCAGATTGAACCAACCATGTCAACAGACCGCTTTCGAATTCATTCAAATCGTTGCTCTGGTCATCTGCCATGTACAGAGCATAAACTCCCAACATATGAGGAAATCGGCCTTAGCCTAAGAGAACCATTCTACGACAACACTCTTCTGCATCGATATCTCCGTCGAGAAGGGTGTTGAGCGCTTTTGTAAATGGAATCTCAATGGATTGATCGATTGCTCTATCTCTGAACATACGAGCAGCACGAACGCCTTCCGCAACCATTGTCATCTCTTCGAGTGCTTCCTCGAGTGATAGGCCTGTCCCAAGTTTTTCTCCCATCGACCTGTTTCGTCCGAACGGAGAAGTGGAAGTAACGTACATGTCTCCAAGACCCGCTGGTCCAAATGCAACTTCTGCTTTTGCTCCGAGAAGTGGAAGTAGGATGCATCCTTCTTTGAATCCAGCACTGAAGATTGCTGCCTTGAGATTGTCACCACCAAGTGTACCAGTTGTCTTCAAACCATCAACAAGTCCGCAAGCAAGAGCAACGACGTTCTTGAATGCGCCCCATAGTTCAGCACCTTCTGGATCCGATGCAGCATGGAGTAGAAGTGTTGGTGTCGAGAGTGTTTCTGCTAATCGCTTTGCAACTGAAACATCCTCGGAAGCAACAAGAGCAGTTGTCATGACTCCACTTGCAGCTTCAGGGGCGATGGTCGGCCCAGTAAGGACTGCTAGAGGGTTTGAACAACCTGCTTCACGAAGTGATTCATGAATGGCTTCGGAGATAAGTCGCTTGCCTGGAGCAAGACCTTTTGCCAAGTCGAGAAGAACATGTCCTGGTCTTAGATGCGGTATGACATCATTTACAACGTCGAGAATTACGGAAGATGGGATTGCAAGAACCACAATCTCTACGCCTTCCATTGCTTCTTCTAGGCGCATTGTTACATCCAAACCTTCAACAGATTGATCAGGCAGATATTTCCGATTTACGCCATCCATTGTGATGGACTCGTAGACTTCTTGTTCAATTGTCCATCCTTTCACATTATGGCCTTCAAGTAGCCAAAGTCGTGCGATAGCTGTCCCCCAATTACCTAATCCTAAGACTGCAATATGTGCCATGAGGTTAATCCTCGGTTTCCCTGCACTTATCTGCATTACCTAAGAAAAGAGGCTGAAGTGTTGGTTTTTCGCAAGTGTGGAAGTTACCGAATCAGAATAAATCATCATCGTCATCTTCTTCAAAAGAAAACTCTTCTTTCGCATCCTTTTTCTTAGATGCGGCTTTAGTTACCTTCTTTTCTGGCTTTTTCTCTTCCTTTACAGGTTCAACCACTGGCTCTTCGGCAACGGGTTCCGAAACACCGGCTTGGCGAAGTTGTGCCATTTCTTCCTCACGACGTTGTAGATCCTCAACAGAGGTCCCCGTTTGAGCAGCGAGTGCTCTTCGACGGTCTTCTCGTGCTTTACGCTCGAGTTGCTTGTGCTTGGCTTTGTCAATATTCTGGAGCATGTACATAGCATCATGCTCGAGAAGTGGTGAGTCAGAAATCAGAGTGATATCGAGCCATCCACCATCTTCAACAATGAATTCAGCGAGAGGTTCAAAGTTAAGATCAGACTTCTTGATTTGCGTATAATGCATTGCATTACCAGTTCGATGTTCAACTCCAGAGAAGTGACAATAGAATTCCTTTGTACCGATGGACTCACGAACCATGTCAAACAATTCACCATAATCTTCAGAGGTTTTCATCCTGCCATGTCCACGTGCGTGGATGTGTGCAATGTTGAGAACTGGAATTGTACCTTCAACGTGATTGACAACTTCGAGGACCTCTTCGAGACTTCCCCACAATTCTTGTCGTCCGGATGTTTCGATACCAATCTTTGACGGAGTTCCATCCTTAATCCACGGGAATACAGGGAATTCGTCTTCGTCATCATGCCAGATGTCATGAACTCGCTGTACGACGCTGGAAAAGATGTTTGCAACTTGTTCGTTAGCAGCAGTACCTCGTCCGAAATCACCGTAGTGTCCAGTATGGAGCGTAATGTGACGAGCATTGATGGTTCGAGCGGCTTGGAGAGTTGATTCTATCTTAGCAAGAGAGCGGCCACGAGCAATACGATCTCCAAGGAGTTCAGCATAATATGGCCCGTGAATATTCATTTCGAAGTCGGCCTTGTTTGCAAGAACTCCCGCTTGCCAATATTGCTCAAAATGTTGCGGTTGAATGAGTCGAACTGTTTGTGCTTCCATGGTCTCAAGACCAAGGGCTATGATGTCATCCATTCCTTCAACAATTGTGCGCCCTTTGCATGACAAAGGTACGCCAGCAGGTCCCAGTTTTACTCCCATCATTCCACCCCCGCGAATCCAACCCAAACAGTTCCCTGCATTAACCCCTTTCCGTCATCCGTTTGCCGGATTTGTGTACATATTCCACAATACGACGGTTCATGAAGGTGAAAAGAAAGCGCCCATCATGTCCGATAATATTGAGGCTGCACTGGAAGCGTTTCGTGACGGAAATCCAGTTTGCCTCTTTGATTCAGATAAACGGGAAGGAGAGACGGACTTACTGTTTCCAGCACTCTATGCTCAGCCGAGTACAATGCGACAACTTCGTAAGGACTGCGGAGGACTTCTTTTCCTTGCCGTAGGACATGACGTGGGGGAAGTCTTCGGCTTACCGTTCCTACAAGATTTACACACGCATGATACCCTTATGGAACAGTATCCAATTCTATCCGTTCTCAAGACCAATGACTTGCGATATGATTCAAGATCAGCGTTCACCCTATCACTGAACCACCGTGAGACGTATACGGGAATTACAGACCATGATCGTGCTCTAACAACACGTCGATTTGCTGAATTGAGTAAAACCGTGCTCGAAGAGAATCTCAGTGAAGCGGAAGCTCAGGAACGAATGGGTGCTGAATTCAGAACGCCAGGTCACATCCCAGCATGTAGGGAGTCCTCTGGAGGATTAGACACTCGTCAAGGACATACTGAACTCGCAGTTGGTCTCGCCCGTCTTGCAAATCTCGTACCAGTTGTCATCGGAGCAGAAATGTTGCAACCAGATGGTGACGGTGCTCTTTCTGTCTCAGATGCCCGCATATGGGCTGCTGAGCGAAATATTCCATTCCTAGAAGGAGCGGAAGTAATTGCTGCATTTCATGAGCAATCTCAAAAACCAGATGCATCTGCTTGAACCTGAGGGATAACAATGCGTAAGGTCATGGCAGTGGGTGTGTTTGACCTTCTTCATGCAGGGCATCTTCATTATCTCGAGCAAGCAAAGGCTCTAGGAGACCATCTTACCGTGGTGGTTGCCCATGATGATACTGTCCGAATTCGGAAGCATGAACCTGTTACAAATCAAGATCTTAGACGCCGGATGGTCGAAGGACTAAAGCCGGTGGATGAGGCAAGAATCGGAAACGCACCAGATGTTCCAATCTTCGATATCCTACCTCTCATCGAACCAGATGTCATCGCTCTTGGGTATGATCAAGAGCATGCAGAAGATCGAATAAAGAGCGCTTTAAGAGAAAGAGGACTTCATTCTATAGAAGTTGTACGAGTCGAAGGATTGAGCGACGATCTTGACGGAACAAGAAAAATCATTGCTCGTATTCTTTCCCGTGCCAAAGGCGGTGAACTGTGATGTTTACTGGAATTGTTCAAGGCTTAGGTACACTCAAATTCATCGAAGAAGGAGATGGAATTACAACCTTCTGCGTCAAATGTCCAGATACTCAAGACCTTGCCATTGGTGCAAGTGTGGCAATTGATGGCGTTTGCTTAACTGCAACTTCGATAAAAGGAGAACTTGTAACCTTTGAGATCATTCCCGAAACAATGGAACGAACAACTCTTGGAGAACGAGTCGTCGATGATGTAGTCAATATCGAACGTTCTCTTCGATACGGTGATGAAGTTGGAGGTCACCTCCTTTCTGGTCACATCATCGGACGTGGATTGGTTACATATTCTGAGAGTGTTGGTGAAGGTGCTCAGTTGAAAATTAAAGCACCACCATCAATACAAAAATACATTCAAACAAAGGGATACATTGGCATTGATGGAATATCATTGACACTTGGAGAGGTCAATGAAAATGAGTTCGACCTTCACATTATCCCTGAAACACTCCGCTTGACGACACTTAGCTCGAAGCAAGCAGGAGATGCTGTAAACATCGAAATCGATTCAACAACCATGATGATTGTGGAGACTGTTGAACGACTAATAAAGGAGAATTAATTATGACAAATATTGTTGCTGTATGCGCTATGTATCACTCAGAAGAAATTGAACGAATGCTCACAATTGCGACCTCGCAAGCAGAAGATCTGGATTTAACCATCTCTGATGTCATCCGTGTCCAAGGGTGCATGGAAATACCACTCGCTCTTGATCGAGTGCTTTCAGATGAAGAAATTGCAGGCGCATTCTGCCTTGGGATCATCGAGAAAGGGGAAACCGATCATGGTCTTGCAATGGGTCAAGCAGTCGTAAAAACCATTCTTGAATTACAACTCGTCCATAACAAACCAATCGGACTCGGAATCATCGGACCAGGGGCTCAACCCGAGCACATCAAGCCACGATTAGGTCCACATGCAACTGCTGCTGTGGACGCTTTGATGCCATTCCTATGATGCATTCGTTCGTTTTTTCTTATAGAAAATTGAACCCCATATTACAATGATGATGGCGAGATTGCTAAACCAAACCCACGGTGTACTCCATCGTAATCCATCGAAGTGAACATCACTAAACGGGGCAAGGAACGGTGTTGGGAAGAACGCTGCAGTGTGTGTTGGAATATCATTGAAGATGTGAATAAGCCATGGCATCCACATCCACATAGCAGCATCTCTGGCAGACAATGAATCGTTAGTAAACAAACGACGGGAAACGCCTCGCTTCTCAAAAAAGATCCAAGTAAACAAGAATCCAATTGTCATCCAGACCAAGCTGTGTGTGACCTGATATGCTTCCCATGCATACCAGCCCAAGTCAGCAGTAACTGTATTGTCATCTACCTCTGGGCGGTCCCCTACGATGAACGAATTTGGAATAAAGACGAGAAGATCTGGAAGAACACCCATGGCTCCAGCAACCCAAAATTTGGTTCTACCATGGGTTGCTCCTGAACCCATAAACCAGTGTGAGACGACGTCCATGGAGGAAGCACAAACCTCTCGTTTATCAATCTTCGATTATCGACAGAATTGCCTTACTCATTTTTGACCCATTGGCCCGTCGATGGATCTCGATAGAATGAGTCTCCGCTTCCCGCCGGATATTCAATCCATTCCCGACCTTCTCGCATTGTGCCACGAGTTGCGTATTCTGGGTATTTTGAGGAGCTCTTTTGATCTAAATCACCAAAACCATCACGTCGAAGTAGGAATCCACCCACTAAAAGAACGACGAGGATTATTCCAGCAATAATGCCCCATTTTGTAATCGATGAATCATCTTCATCTGAAGCTAAAATTCCTTGGCCTTGGCTCTCTGAACAACCAACTTGATTGGAGAATTCATCTGATGGAGTTTTAGCACATTCATCAATCGCATCTGCAATCCCATCATCATCCGAATCTCTTTGCCAACTCGAACATCCATCTGGAGAACCATCCGCCTTTGTCGTGCCAGGACAAGCATCAATGGCATTGAAAACTCCATCTCCATCGTCGTCTTTCTGATTCCAAGAACAGCCATTGGCGTCAGCAGTATCATTCGCCCCAGTATTTGGGCAAATATCAGTCCCAGTACATATTGATGGTCCAGATGATTGTGCATCTCTATCACATACGGTATCCAAATCACTGTCAACTTCAATGTCCGAGCAACCTACTTCGTCAACGGTTAAATTCATTTCAGTGGATGGGCAGAGGTCCCAGAAATCGTTAACTGTATCGCCATCTGTATCTCGTTGTTTCTCACCACAGCCTAACGAATCAGCAGTCTCAAAGAGACTTGTATCTGGACAGTTATCATCACCGTTCTGCACATAATCGAGATCATCATCTTCTTGCTCCCAACTGCATCCTTTGGAACTGATTGGTTTGCCTGATTCAGTATTCGGACATTCGTCTTCTCCAGCGCAATTAGATGGTCCAGTGCTTGCAGCCCCTTCATCACAAACTCCATCAAAGTCTCCATCCACCTGTTGTTCTGAACAACCGACATTGTCTGTAAATATTCCATCAGGGGTGCTCGGACAAAGGTCATACATGTTCGAAATACCATCCGAGTCATCGTCTTGTTGTCCCCAGCTGCATCCATTTTCATCTGCACTTTCGTTCACACCTGTATTTATGCACAAGTCTTCTGAATCCTCAATGTTATCGCCATCGGAATCCCTATCCCATACAATGTAACCGTCTATGGCACTCGTTCTAGCGACGATTTGTGTCTCATCAGGAGAAACATACGAGCGTAGTGGTGAGTAACGCGTGTCGCTAACATTGTCTGTCTGAGTTATGTAATTGAGATCGTGAGATTCTGTAACTTCATAGGTGTGAACTGAGGAGTTGTAATAATATTCATTATTGGCTTCAGTACGTTCCTGTATCGTCATGTATAGTAATTCATTACTTCGGGAGAATGTGATATCATTAATTTCTACTTCTTCGCTCTCAACATCTCTTTCAACAGATGTCGTTGAAAGAAGTTCTAATGAATTGAATGAATGAACCTTCACGACATGCCCTCCATTCCACCATGAAACAAGCGAATCCCCATCGGGTGAGATCAAAAATGAACTAATGTATCCATAACTATCCCAGACGGACTTGGATTGAAGAAAATAACCATCATATGTGTCCCACATCAAGATGTTTCTATAATTTGAACCAACCAATGTCGTACCATCGTGAGTGTACATCAGTTCGGATGCCGTGTAATCTTCATCGGTAAAATCTTCATATCCAGTCTCGATATCGATTTGAGTTAATTTTCCGCGATAATCGTCGTAGGAAAAGGTGGACAATGCAAGTTTGGTTCCATCAGGGCTTATAGCAGAGGCGAAAACATAATCACAGTTGGTGCTAAACGTGTTGTGCACAGGATTAATCGTGCCTGAGAGTTCTATGATCGAATATCCACATGTGGAGTTGGAATAATCAGCGCTCTCCCAGAGAAGAATAATAGATTCACTATCTGGTGCCCATACATAATTTTCAATGTATGTGTAAGCGACAGAATTAACCAACTCTGTTTCAATTAAGAAGTCAGAATTCATCAAGAAGACTTTGCCTGTTTCAGTGTCTTTATTAGCAAGTAACTCACCATCAGGAGACCATTTTGGATTGATGAAGGTTGATGTCCCAGTGACGGGTTCTTTACTTGTCATCCATGACAAAATGTTTGGACAAGCATCAATTGCAAATAACGGACAATTGTCAATTGAATCAACGAAGTTGTCACCATCAACGTTCCTTTGACTCGAACTGCAACCATAGATGTTCCCAGATTCGTTTGCAGGAGTTTCAGGGCATATGTCAACTGCATCCGCTGTCCCATCCCCGTCGGTATCGTTCAATTGTTCCTCAGAACAACCAGATGAATTAACAGAGGTATCAGAAGGAGTTCGAGGACATACATCATCTCGATTATTGATTCCATCCTCATCAGTGTCTTTTTGGCTTTGAGCACATCCATTGGCATCAGAGTTTTCCTCAGAATCAGTGTTTGGACATAAGTCTTGATAATCCACAACCCCATCACTATCGGAATCAGGCATCCAACCTGTCATGAGTGAGTAATCGCTGTACGGTTTGATCGAAATAATTTCGGAATCATTTGATGAAAAACCTGCGGCCCCTTCATAATAGTACCCCCCGTCTTCTAATATTGTCTCCATCTCCCATTTTTCAACAGAATTTATGTAGATGTCGGATCTATCCATCGTTACAAATGATTCATCATCGAACGAGAACTTTACATTACCTCCATAAATTTCGCTATTGATTTGAGTATAATCGGTGGCTGAATAAACAGCAGTGCCGTAGTTGTCCCCAAATAGAAGGGCATTTCCGTCAGGGGATGAAACAAGAAACTCTCCGCTTGTAGATAACGTAAAACTTCGAACCATAACCCATCTTTTTCCTACCAAGGGTACATTCTGGTATTCGTAGACGTTTCCTGAACCACTTGATTGGACATACCACAGAATGTCTTCTGTTGGATGATGAGCGACATAAACACCAGTTGCTGTTGTTCCTTCGACTTCATCCCAATCAGGGGCTTCAAACATGTGCCCTCCGTTATTACCAGTTGCAACCACTAATCGGTCGCTTCCCCCAGACCAAGTCATTCCTTGAAAATAATTGGTGTCGTAATCTTGGTTTAAGTCTTCAGTCCAGCTATCAGTCTCATACATTCGAATATTTTCATTTGACATAACTGCCAAATATTCACCATCTGGTGAAAATTCCAAAAATCTTAAAATTTCCTGATTTTCAATCGTTTGAACCACTGAAAAATCTTCGATATTATAGATGACTATATCCATGAAATCTGTGGTGCAGCCTTCTGAATATACTGCTATTAATTGATTGCTCGTATCCAATAGAAAGTTTGACGCTTCTTCCCACCATGAGCAACCCTCATCATAAGGCAATTCTCGATGTTCTTGCCAATCGCCATAATGAACAGATCGCCCAGAGGTTGATTGCGCTTTAGTCTCCTCAAATTCATTGCTGTTTGATATTGTCGATGAATAAGGGCCGAGTATGAACAAAAGGCATATCATAATCGAAATGATTGCAATTCGCCTTCTCATGTTCTGGGATAATTCGAAGGAGTACATATGCGTTTAGCCGACGCTTTAATTGAGATAAGATAGGGATAATGTTCAAGTCTGTCGGGGTGTTGGTCGGAGAGTGAGTCAGATGTCTGAAGTCAACAACCTCATCATAATCGGTTCCGGTCCTGCTGGATATACTGCTGGATTATACGCTGCAAGAGCCATGCTTGAACCACTTATGTTTGCTGGATATATGTCTGGTGGGCAACTTATGCTTACAAGCGATATCGAGAACTTCCCTGGCTATCCTGAAGGTATTGGAGGTCCTGAGATGATGATGCAACTTCGAGAACAAGCAGAACGCTTTGGACTCAAAGTACAGGATAAGAACGTGGGAAGTGTTGATCTTTCATCACGCCCGTACAAAGTAACTGTTGAAGGAGAAGAATTCCTCACACATTCAATCATCGTCTCTACTGGCGCAGAATCAATTTGGCTTGACGCACCTGGTGAAGCAGAACAGAAAGGTCGTGGAATCTCCACATGTGCAACCTGTGATGGTGCATTCTTCCGAGACGAGGAAGTCATGGTCATTGGTGGAGGCGACTCAGCATGTGAGGAAGCAACCTTCCTTACACGATTTGCTTCAAAGGTGACCTTAGTTCATCGAAGAGACGTCTTCCGAGCATCAACCATCATGTATGATCGAGTAGAAAACCATCCAAAGATTGAGATCAAAACATTCCGACAAGTGAAGGAATTCCTCAGTGACGAAAAAGGACTTACAGGGGCTGTTCTTGAAGATCCAAGAGATGGAACCACAGAGGATATTGTCGTCACAGGAGCATTCATTGCAATTGGTCACACGCCAATCACAGAATTCCTTGACGGTCAAGTGGAAACTGATGATGAAGGTTACATTGTTCATCATGAACATACCATGACAAACGTCCCTGGGGTCTTTGCTGCTGGTGATGTTGTTGATACTCGATACAAGCAAGCGATTACAGCAGCAGGTATGGGTTGTCAAGCAGCCATGGACGCTGAGAAGTGGCTCGAAGAGAACGTCCATTGAACAACGATGTCTATTTGACAGACGTACTCATGGGCTATCCATGGTCGATATGGAACGTCATGCCAGACATCTCGTTCTACCCAATGTAGGCTATGAAGGTCAAGAGAAATTGGCTTCAGCTCGAGTTCTAGTCATCGGAGCAGGTGGTTTGGGAAGCCCAGTACTTCTCTATCTGGCAGCAGCAGGCATCGGTACGATCGGTATTGTCGATGATGATGTGGTTGATGTTTCAAACCTTCAACGTCAAATTATTCATCGAACAGAGGATGTGGGATCAAAGAAAGTGGATTCGGCAAGAGCAAGACTGCTTGCATTGGATCCGAACATCAAGGTTGAAGTCTATCCACATCGCCTCAATCCTGAAAATGCTCTTGATGTTTTGAAAGGATGGGATGTCGTTGTCGATGGAACTGATAATATTCCAACCCGTTATCTGATCGATGATGCCTGCCATTTGCTTTCCATACCATGGGTTTACGGTTCAATCCATCGTTTCGAGGGGCAAGTCTCAGTCTTTTCAACAGAACAATCGCGTTGTTATCGAGACCTCTTTCCTGAAGCACCACCTGCGGGTGCGTTACAAAATTGTGCAGATGCTGGTGTGTTTGGCGTCCTTCCAGGTGTTGTTGGTAGCATTCAAGCAACAGAAGTCATCAAACGAATTTTGGGATTAGAAACCAACTTGGTTGGAGCCTTACTCTTGTATGATGCTCTTGAAATGTCGACTCGTATGCTTCGCTTTGAGGCTTTAGAAAATCGTCAGAAGATTGAAGATTTATCTGTTGTTCAGCAACTATTCGACGATCCAATGTATTGCATGCCGTCAAATAAGCAGATTGATGAAGGGTCTCTAGATGGAAGGAACATGATGCAATCAATTGATGTGGCTTCAGTAAAGGCAAAACAATCGGAGGGATGGAAGCCGTTCATTATCGATGTGCGAAGTGCGGAAGAACTCGACCAAATTCGATTGAATAGTTTTGATCTACATGCAGTTCATGATGTCATAGCGTCTCATTCATCAGAAGTTCCAGAACAAGGGGATATCGTGGTCATGTGCCGAAGCGGTATGCGTTCACAAATGGCAATAATGTTTTTGACTCAAGCAGGTATTGACGCAAATCGTCTCTACAATCTAGATGGAGGCATTATGGCATGGAGCCAAATTGCCCCAGAAGATGTCATAAGAGGCTAAAACAAGGGTGAGGTTCAAAGAGCGTAACCTCTCGTTGCTTGGTGGTCATCATGGCAAAAGTCATCGTTGCGGATGAGAATCAGGGTCGTAGAACCCTTCTTGCATCCACGCTTGAGCGAGAAGGCTTTGATGTTACTCGAGCCGGTACGCTCCGTCAAGCAGAGGGGACTGCTCTGGCAGTCATGCCTGAGATTGTCTTACTCGAAAGTGATTGGAGTTCAGGAGATGCAATTGACGCATCCCAGCGTTTGATGGGTGATCCCGAATTTGCATTCAAGTGCCGGATCGTCATGTTATCGAGAAGCACCTCAAGTGAGTATTTGGTTACTGCTGCTAAGGCAGGTGTCCATGAAGTCATTGGAAAGCCAGTTGATATGAGTAAACTCATTGAGCAGTTATGGAAACATGCTCGTAAACAATTCGTTCCACCTCCGGCTGATGTCGAAGTCGGAGGCGGCGGTGGTTCATTCGATGTTGGAATGATGACAGGTGGCGGTGGCTGGGCTCTGCCTATGCTCAAAGGACTTGTGGGTCCTGATCGAATCAATGAATCATTCATCAATGAAATTCTTACTCAGATGGGTGAGGACGGAATGGAAGTTGATCTTGCCTTAGAGGCTACAGACCTTTCGAACATTCTTCGAATTGCCCTGAATCGTTTGGTTCAAGATGCAGATGGCGATCAAGCAGGAGCAGGCCCCTCATTTGAAGAACTCAAGAAGAAGAAGGCTCTTGGTGACCTTAGCGAACAAGCGAAATCAATCACAACTGGGGGGATGGAATCCATTCTTGAGACTCAGGCCGATGCGATTGCTTCTGAAATTGAAGCTGTGATGGACGATATACTCGATGAAGCACCAGAGCAGATTGCAATACTTCCTCATGATCATCTTGAACGCATCGACCCACAGGTTCTGAATATGACGCGCTTAACCACAGAAATGGTTCATGAATTAATGTGGGATTTAGGCCGCCCAGGCGCAGTCTCAGATACAACTCTCATGACTCGAATTGAAGATGCAACTCAAATGCTCGGTGATGTTTTGTCATCGCTTCCTGAATCTGAAGAGGAGTAGATTGCAATGAAGAATTTACCGAAGCCTTCTGATATTCAGTTGCCGAAGCCTTCTGAACTCCACCTAATCGATGGTCAAAAAAACCTTCAGAAGATGAAAGAGCAACAACCTAATCTCTATAGATGGAGGGCTTGGTTTGGAATTATTGTTCTTCTCGTCTGCGCAGTCGCAGGATATTTTCTGTTTAAGGATGCTGCTGAAATCATTGAATGGTTCAAAGGATTTGGATTATGGGGCCCGTTCCTATTCACAATAATGCTATCATTAGCAATCGTTTTGTTATTGCCTACTCCGTTTATAAAAATTGGAGCAGGTGCTATTTTCCCGTTCTGGATTGCCACATTTGTGAATTTTGTAGCCTCGATGGTTGGAGGCCTCATTGCTTTCGTATTGGGTCGTTGGATGTTTCGAGAATCCATCCAAGAATCGATTCAGAATGATGTTCGGATGCAGAATATCGAGAAAGCCCTAGACCAAGATGCGATGAAAATATCAGTACTCGTTCGCCTTTCTCCTATTCTTCCTGATGAATGGCTCAATTACATCATGGCCGCTACTCCTGTTTCGTTACGTGTCTTCTTGGTATCGAACACTTCGAGTTTGATCTATTGTTTCATTTACGCATACTATGGGCATGCTCTTGGTTCAATTGCTTTGAGTCGTTCCGGAATGGGTGGTTTAAGCGATTCCCCACTTGGTTTATTCATGCTCTTGCTGGGTATTGTTGCAACCGTAATCGTAACGGTTATTGTCACTCGGACCTCCATTCGAGTACTCAGAGAATCCATTGGGGAAGAGGAATAATTCTACTTTCTTGATTATCGAGTCAATCCATAGCATTGAAACTTAGGCGACCTTCGCAGAGACGGGGGCGGGGTATGTCACAAGGAACACTTCCAACAATTCATGGTGCTAATTGGTCACCTAAATCTGCACGTGTTTTCACACAACCATTGCTTATTGATGCAGCTCGAGCAGAGGTAATGCGATTTTTTGCTGAGCGTCATGAAGGGCACGTATTCTTGGCTGCAAATGTCTGGGATCACCTCCATGTTGATGGTCAACAATCCTTCGATGGAGATTCATGGCATTCTTTCTCCGAGCGTTTTGTGGAGGCTTTCCGCAAGGGATTTGCAGCACAAAATGAACACAAAATCAAATCTATTCTAGACGATGAAGTGATGCCTCGTAGAAGTATCAACGAACATCTTGAACGCCGATTAAATCACATCATTGTCGACATACGTCTCTGTTTTCGTCGACTCGCCCACTACATGTCCACTTCTATGGAACATCGAATGGAATGGCAACGTATGATGACAAGAACTCGTGCTATGGATGCGCATCTCAAGGATGTTTTCTTTTCTGGAATGGAAACTCCAGACGGTTCCCGATTTGGAGGCAAAGGATTCCGTTCAACATGGCAAGAAGGTGTCGTCGCAATTGCGACTGCCCTCAACACATCAGATGAACCAAATAAATCTCATACTCCAGGAAACGGATACGATGGAGACCTTGTTGCTCCAATGATTCGTGATGTTGGTCTTGCCCTTGCCATGGGTGACACTGTTGTCGATGTCATGGCTGCTCAGATGGGGAAAGCCGATTCAAACCAAAACGGTGGTCATGAAGGAGCAGGTGGTCGAGATTTGCACATAGGCGCATGGCACGTTGGAGTTCTTCCACCAACTGCACCATTACCTATCGCAAGTGCAACAATGACCGGACTTGCATTTGCTGCTTGGAAACAAGAACTCGATCGTTTCCATGTTGCTTGTATTGGTGAAGGGGCTTCCTCATCAGGTGAATATTGGGAATCGTTGAATTTGGCAGGTGCCCGAGGATTACCAATTTGCTATGTTCTTCAGAACAACCAAATCGCATTAGATACGCCTCCTGTACATCAATCCGGAGTTGAACTTTGGGCGGATAAGGCGGTTGCTATGGGCTTTCCAGCTTGGACCATCGACGGTTCAGATCCTGCTGCATGGCACGCAAGTGTTGCTACAGCACGTGAATTCAGCATGGAAGGCGGCGGCCCAACAATGATTCATGTTGAGACCATGAGAGGCTGCGGTCATGCACATCACCATGACGACCTGTATCTCGGTTCTGAAACAGGAACTCCTCCAGGATACGTCGATCGGGCTTTGCTCGAGTATTGGGCTGGAAAAGACCCACTGCCAACTCATCGTGAATTGTTACTCACCTTGGGTGTTGAAGAAAGCGTTCTTGAAGAGATGGAACACGATGAACAACTTCGTGTCGATAATGCTCGTTCAGACGTAGAGGAAATGGCTTGGCCTGAACCTGAAACTGTAACCAAAGGAATCACAACTATTCACGATGCAAGGACGCATCAAGACCAACTCGATGTGTTAACATCACCTACAGTGATCGAATCAAATTCGGATGTTGAACCAATTGAATACGTTGAATCGGGAGGCTGGACCTATGCACGAGCAATTCAACAAGCAATGGTAGATATTGCAAATCGATATGGCGACGACTGTGTTTTCATTGGAGAAGATATGGAAGTAGCCGGAGCATTTGGAATGAACATGGCTCTAAAGAACGCTGACCATCAAGCGAAACTCGTTGACATGCCGCTTTGTGAGGCGATGATTGTTCACACAGGTGTTGGGGCAGCTCTCTCAGGTATGCGTCCAATGGTTGAAATTCAATTTGGAGGCTTCGCTGCGCTTGGATTTAACGCTCTTGTCAACAATGCTGCAATGCTTCGTTGGCGCTGGGGCGCTGATTGCCCTATGACAGTACGAATCCCTCTTGGAGCGCGCACACGTTCTGGTCCATTCCACGCAAATATGATCGAATCGTGGTTTGCAAATGATCCAGGTTTTGTTGTACTCGCACCAGGTACTCCCCAAGCAGCGTATGAATTACTCGTTGAAGCCGCACATCTCGACGATCCGGTCCTGTTCTTGGAACACATCGGATTGTATGGTCTTCGAGGCGGTCTTACTGGATGGGGCCAAAACATCAATCAGAAAGTCGACACAACTTCTGTCCATGAATCGATTGAAAATGGAGAGCGACATTCAATTGGTAAAGCTTCAATCATTCGAGAAGGTACAGATGTAACGCTTGTCACATGGGGCGCAATGGTTCACATCGCTAAACAAGTTGCTGAGACGTTGGCATCTGAAGGCGTTGAATTAGAAGTCATTGATCTTCGTACAATTATTCCTTTTGACAAAGATACCTGTATTGCTTCAGTCCAAAAAACCGGAAGGCTTGTCGTTCTTCAAGAAGGACAATGGCACGGTGGTTTAGGTCATACGATTCAATCTCAAATTCTTGAATCAACATTCTATCAACTGGAAGCACAGCCAGTAGTTATCGGAGCATTAGACACTCCAGTTCCGTTTTCTCCGCCTTTGGAAAATCACACGATTCCTTCGATTGAACACGTGATAAAGATCATTCAGTCTTTGATGGGATGAGCGTTTCAATCCAAACTGCGAGACAAGCGCCAACTATTGTTGTCAACCAGTAGATTGGGATGAGTGCAGCATCTCCAGAGAATACATTGGGTCCAAATGTACGTGCTGGATTCATGCTTGCTCCGGTGTATGCTCCGAAAAAGAATGCCAATATTGCTACAGTTGCGCCTACTACAATTGCGATTGGAAGCCATTGGTCTGTTTTTCTGATGATGAGGAGGATTGAGGCCATGAGCAGAAATGTGATTCCTATCTCGATTGCAATGAAAGCAGCCCATGATGTGTTGATCAGTGTAGGCCCTGCGCCACCAAGCACTCCTCCTGCCAATCCACCCCCGCATAACTGTCCAATGATATGGGAGATGGTGTCTTTGTTTGAAAGATCGCCTCTTCTCCAAAATGCGATGGACACAGCGGGATTAATGTGGGCGCCAGAATATTTCCCGAGCAAAACTATCATGAGGCAAACAATAAGGCCAAATGCTAGTGAAATTTCAATTGATGAGCGTCCAAGTGCAACACTTCCACAACCAACGAAAACCATGGTGAAGGTGCCAATAAATTCGACTCCACCTCGTTTCCACATCGATTCACCGAATCCCATCAAGAACATGATGTTATCGAAGGAGATTGGCAGAAGCATGAAAACCCATGATGCGTGGGCAAGATTATGGAGCAAAAGGATGAGTTGATGGGGATTCCTCAACTTATTCACTTCAATGCAATGCTCATTACAGGTGCTTTATTCATCGGTATTCTCTTGGCCGAATACATGACTACAGACAATTCGATGTGGATTATGGCAATCATTCTCCTGCTTTCTCTTGGCCTCTTAGTCACCAGTGCTGATTTCTTTATCGAAGGGGCAAAAGGACTGGCCCGTAGGGCTGGAATCGCTGAGATTGTTATCGGATTGACAATCGTTTCAATCGGCACTTCTCTGCCCGAAATTCTCGTTACAAGTTCCGCTGCCTTGGATGCAGGAAGCAATCCTGGGTCAGCGGATTTTGCTATAGGGAGTATTCTTGGATCTGTTCTGGTTCAGATAACGCTTATTCTTGGAATTGTTGTCATGACGAAGTCAGTGAAAGTTCGCCCATCTTGGCTGAATCGAGACGGTGTAATCATGCTTTTATCGGTGATGTTGCTTATTTTCTTTGTATGGACAAATGGTACGCTTGAGCGATGGGAAGGAGCAGTTCTATCCGCTTTATACGTCACATACATTGTCTGGCTTCTGATGAAAAGAGAAGCGATTCGCCTAGAGGAGGTCGAAGAATCAGGCGATTATGAAGTAAAAGGATCAAATTGGAGTTCCGCTGCTTACACGATTATGATCATTGTAGGGCTTGGTTTTGCAATATATGCCGCTCAAATCCTGGTCGACAAGGCTTGCTTTTTAGCACTGGAACTTGGGGTAAAACATTCTGTAGTGGGCACGACAGTTTCTGGAATAGGAACTTCACTTCCTGAATTAACAATCGCATTGATGGCAGCCCAAAGAAGCAAAGGAGTTGCTATTGGAACGCTCATCGGTTCAAACATCACCGATCCTCTTCTCTCGATTGGTATTGCTTCAATGATTCATCCACTGTCCATCAGTAAAGAAGACAACGGCCTTACAATGGAAATTATTGCTCCTGCGACAGTTCTAGGTGTTCTTCTCGCCTTGATTTTCATGAGACGAAGTTACAGATTTGAGCGATGGGAAGGTGCATGTTTAGCATTGTTTTACATTGTTTTCTTGATCGTTTTACAACTCAATCGTTAGTTGAAATAAATCAAAACTTATGTTTGGCCGCTCTGTGGGGTTGACATGGTCGACTTCCAACTCGATGAAATGCAAGAGATGCTTCGTGAACTCGCTCATGAATTTGCACTGGATGAAATACGCCCACATGCTGAGCATTGGGATGAAGAATCCGTATATCCAAAAGAAGTCATTCAAATGGCTCATGAGATGGGATTACTCAATCTCCATATCCCAGAGAAATACGGTGGGCCTGGACTGGGCTGCATGGAAGAAGTACTTGTCAATGAAGAACTCGCATGGGGAGACCCTGGGTTTGCTACTGCTGCATATGCAACCGCTCTTGCTTGTGCTCCAATCATAACTGGCGCAACTGAGGCTCAGAAGGATATCTGGTTGCGAAAAGTTGCAGAAGAAGGAGCTCTCGCATCGTATGCTGTTACCGAACCTGGTGCAGGCTCTGATGTTGCAGCCATCAAAACAACAGCAGTTCGAGATGGAGATGATTATGTCATCAACGGATCAAAGATGTGGATTACTGGAGCAGGTTATGCCGACTTCTTCTTCGTTCTTGCCAAGACTGATCCTGATGCTGGCTACAGAGGCATGTCTGGATTCATTGTCGAATCCAATAGAGAAGGACTTTCCCTTGGAAAGAAAGAAACCAACATGGGGCAGCGATGCAGTGATACTCGTAGCATTTCGTTTGATAATGTACGCATTCCAGCAAATCAACTCGTTGGTGAAAGCGAATCTGGTGGATGGATGAATGCGATGAGTGCATTTGACTTGAGTCGTCCAAACATTGCCGCACATGCAACAGGATTATCCAGAGCTGCTTACGAGCATGCATTACAATACAGCAATGAGCGACAAACCTTCGGTAAACCACTTCACCGCCATCAAGCCATACAATTCATGTTGGCTGATATGAAAACAGATATTGAGGCCAGCCGTATGCTTACTTGGAAGTCTGCATCCGAAGCAGATGTCGGCGTCAAAAACACAGAATCAGCAGCGCATGCAAAGCGATTTGCTTCTGATGCAGCTATGAAAATATCGACTGACGCCGTGCAAGTCTATGGTGGATATGGTTACTCGGAGGAGTACCCAGTTGCTCGTTTGATGAGGGCAGCAAAGGTCATGCAGATCTATGAAGGAAGCAGCCAAGTTCAACGCATGATTATTGGTCGTGAAATCACGAAGAACCTCTAGTTCGTCGATCTTCTTGAAGATCGAAGGCTCTAACGAGATGGTCAACCAAATCCTCTGCTCTATTTAGATCGGGAAGGCAGTTCTCTTCGGCCTGGTCAATATTATGTTCAAAATCAACGATATCTCCCTCCAGGTCAAGAATCTGAATCGAATTGAAGTATTCTTCCTCCTCTTCCCAATCCATTTCTTCTTCCTCTTCATCACTCATGTCAATCATGTCCTGAGTGACAATCATTTCCTCTTGGAACGTGAAAATATGTTCCAACTTGTTACGAGGACATACAATGAATTGAGCAACGAGTGGAATGTCCATCGCCAATTCAATGTCATTTCGTAGGCTAAGGGCAAGTGAAGCCAATTTGTCGCCAATTGGAAGGTGGGTTTTTTGTTCATTGATGTTCAGGCAAAGGTTGACGATAAAATCTGAATTCTTAGAAGTCAAATCTTTCTTCCATGCTGCTCCAACAACTGAAGTACTCCATGTTTTACTTCTTTGAGAGTGTGCACTCAATGCTGGGTGAGGATGTTGTTGCTTTCCTCTCACTTCATAGTGCCTTCCGGAAGTACCTTTAATCTGTACTTTGATTTCTCCTTCTGAATCAGTTTCTATCCAATGGAAGTTATCCATCTTACAAACATCACGAAGGAAATCCATCGATTTGTGAAATGGATTGATGTTTTCTTCTGCTGTCATGGAAATTCTAATCGTCGACTCTTTATGAACAGAAATCTGAATGTACTCGTCCCATACGCAAGAACATGGCCAAGGCAATTGAGGTGTTGATTTTAGCAGCAGGTCTCTCGACAAGACTCGGTCAGCACAAAGCGATGGTCGAACTCAATGGTAATCCCCTGATTCATCATATCGTGAATCGTCTTGAGCGGTCTGGAATGACATCCATTACTTCGGTGACCAACAGCGACCTTCTTGCGGATGTTATGCTTGCATGCCCAAGTGTAAATGTCGTTCTCAATCCTTCACCAGAGTTAGGGCGCACAGAATCGATTCGATGCGGTCTTCGTTCGATGATTGAACGTCTGGGTTCTTTGCCTAAACGCGTTCTAATCGTCCCCATCGATCGGCCAGGATGGGATGAAAAAATTGTCAAATCACTCGTATGTCATGGCGTTTCGACATATCCAATAGCATCTGGAAAAGGAGGGCATCCTCTTTATTTGGAAGAAGAAGATGTTCGCTCCGTATACCTCTCTGAAGGAGATGTCCCTCTCAAGAATCTTGTAAACTGTCAACCGATTGAGGTTGACTTTGATTCATTGCATCTAAATGTTGATACTCCAGATGATTTGGAATTACTCAATGCTGCTTCTACAGAATCATGGTTCTAAGGGCAAACGGTATGTGTATCCATCTTGACGCATGGACATGACCGCAAGGGTACTGGGTTGGGTGTTGGAACAATTACAACACAACTCCTCTGTCGTCCTCGCATCAGTTGTTGCAACAAAAGGTAGCGTACCTGGAAAATCTGGGGCTCGACTGGCGATGAGGAAAGATGGTTCATGGGTCGGTACTGTTGGCGGGGCTGGCTTGGAAAAGCGAATACTCAACCGATGTGAAGAACTACTTACCCATTCTGTGACAACATCTGAAGTCATCACATTTGGGTTGAATAAAGGTGCGAAGGGCTATGAAGTTCAACCTCTTGACTCTCTTTGCGGTGGACAGGTTACCATCGCACTGGAGTTGATGATGCCAATGCCGCACATACTTTTGATGGGTGGAGGGCACTGCTCTGAAGCCATTTCTAAAATCATTCCATCAACTGGATGGAATTATTCTGTTCAAGATACCCGAGAAGCCTTCGCCCGTTCGGAATTGTATCCCGAAGCTGTTGAACTACACGCTAGCAGCGTGAAAGATTTTTTTGAAAATGAAACAAATGAAAGTCTATCTCGTTTTTCTGACATTCTTTTGTTAGGGCACGACTATCAGGAGGATCTCGACCGGCTAAGGATGATTTTACACTCTGCGCAATCGAGCGAATCTTCTCTTAATGGCAACAAATTCCCTCGGATTGGAGCGATAGGAAGTCGCTCCAAATGGCAAACCTTTGAATCGGCTTGCCTCGATGATGGAATTGAACAAGTTTACCTTTCAGATGTCCGATGTCCAATTGGGCTCAATGTAGGTGCGGATTCGCCTGAAGAGATCGCAATTGCAGTACTTGCAGAGATTCTTTCATTGCACAAAGGCGTCGATGTTCATTCCTCAACTTGGCGAGAAAAGTAGGTTGTGACATGGCATCAATGGACGAGTCTTGGACTCTTCGAAACGGCTTGGAGATTCCTCATCGCTCAGTACTTGCCGCTATGACCAACAAACAAAGTCACGATGATGGCTGCCTTTCGGATGAAGAAATCAACTTCCTATGCAGACGTGCCAAAGGAGGTTTTGGAATCATCACCACCGCAGCCTCCCATGTTCAAGAATCAGGACAAGGCTGGACTGGAGAAATGGGGGTATGGGGCGATCATCATCTCCCTGGAATGACCCGTCTAGCTGATGAAATCCGTCAGCATGGATCAAAGAGTTTTGTTCAGTTGTTCCATGGAGGAATGAGAAGCCCCTCTTCTCTGACAGGACAACAAGCAGTTTCAGCGAGTGATAATTTCATTTCCGATTCAGAAGGTACTTCCCGTGCCATGACTGCTGAGGAAGTGAACGAAACAATCGAATCCTTTGCCAAGGCAGCAAAACGATGTGAAGATGCGGGATTCGACGGAGTGGAGCTTCACGGCGCTCATGGCTATCTTATTGCTCAATTTTTAGGAGCAAAGACAAACAGAAGGTCGGATGAATTCGGAGGTGACGTTCTTCAAAGAATGACATTCTTGAACAAAATAATTGACGCTGTACGGGATTCTGTGTCTGTGAAGTTCTCAATTCTTGTTCGGCTTTCACCGGTATCAAATGACATCGGAATCAGTCTAGAAGATACTTTGAAAGTCTGTGAATCCTTGCTTTCAAAATCTATAGATGGGCTGCATATATCGTGTTGGGATGTTTTTGAAAAGCATACTTCAGGAAAGACTCTGACAAAAGAAATTTCTCAATTCATCGATCATCGGATTCCGATTATCTCAACTGGATCGGTATGGACTGGCAACGATGCTCACTTCTTACTCGAAGAAGGAGCGCATGGAGTCGGTGTTGCCCGTGTTGCTTTGCCGTTCCCAGATTGGCCTCATTCAAGCGCATCCCTGGATTATTCTCCCACTAAGCCACCATTCACTCCTCAAAAGTTAACGGATGCTGAGTTAAGCCCCCTCTTCGTTGATTACATGAGACGGTGGAAAGGATTCGTTACTGATGGGAGATGAAAATTCTCTTTCTGAAATATGCGAGTTCTTGGATTGATTCGAGAATATCATCGAGGGCTAAGTGTGCTCCTTTTTTGTTAAATCGGGATACTTCGGGGTACCATCTTCGTCCAAGTTCCTTGACAGTTGATACATCGATCATCCTATAGTGGAGAAATTCAACAATTTGCGGCATTTCCTTTTGTAGGAATAGGCGATCATTCCAAACTGAATTTCCGCATAGAGGTGCAGTGTCTTCATTCACGTGTTCACGAAGAAATTCCATCGTCTGTCTCTCGGCTTCCTTTACGGTTACAGAATTGTTACGGACACGTTCGACCAAGCCACTTCGATTGTGATGTCGAGTGTTCCATTCATCCATGCCTTCCAACAGAGTTTCTTCGACAGAAACAGCGAGGTTTGGCCCTTCAGCAATGATGTTTAGATCTCCATCTGTAACCACAGTGGCTATCTCTATGATTTTCTCTTTTGAGATGTCTAAGCCAGTCATTTCCAAATCAATCCAAACCATTCGGTCGTCCTTATTCTCCATAAAGCATCCAATGAGTCAGAGCATTTGAAGTCGGCGCAGAGTTCTTGATACACCCATGCGACGGGATGCCATGGCGGATGCTTCCGATGTACTAGATGCAGTGCTTCTCGAAGTGATCCCGTTGCCTAAGAAACCAATTGCGTTTGGTCTTTCTATTCTTATTTTTAGTGTAATCTTTTTCGGATATATTGCTCTTGAATTCTCTGATGATTCAAGTTCAAGTTCTGTAATAGTTGAGGAAAATACGTCAACTGATTGGAGACCTTATTCAGTTGTAGCCCCTATCGATACTGGAATAAACGTCTATCACGATCATTTCCGTACCGATGAGATTTATCCAAACTGGCTTTTAGAACAATTAGGAGTGACAATGACCTGTGGAATCACGCTTGAAGGCACTTGGCAGGAACGTTACGAAGCCGACAAAGAGTCCTGCTGGGATGTAATTACGACAACTGACATCGTGTACTTCTATGGCACGAAAATCATCGGAACATCCCCTGATGGTGGAACAAATATTCACATTTTAGATGACCCTGAAGATGGCCATGGAACAGCGGTGACAGGAGCTGTCCTCGATGCGAATCCAGATGCAGTCATCTTCTTTGTAGAAGGTTTCTCTACAGAAGCAGTTCTTGCAGCTTCTAATCAACCTCTCGTCGACATCATCTCCACATCCTTCGGAGCGCTTGGTTCTCTTCCAGTGCCAGGAATTGAAACTGCGACCTATGAGGCCGTTGTTGTACAAAATAAAATCCACACCGGAGCAGCAGATAATTCACCGTCCCCTGCAATTCAAGATGCGACTGCAGGCCCTCCATGGTCGATTGGAATCTCTGGATATGCAGAGGAAGGAGATGACCAAAAGGAAACGATGAGTGGTTCATATCCTGATATTGCTGCTGATTGGACGCAAGTTTTGCCAAATCACGATGATACTGATGGTTACCATGAAACTTCAGGGACTTCCTTTGCCACACCTCGTACTGCAGGTATTCTGTCGTTCGTTCTTCATCAACTTCGAGATGAATTTGGCGATTGGGGTTCCGGTGCATCAGATGACCGAGGGGGCTATCTCGTCAATGGTGCTTCGTCGGATGAGTCATCGTTCACAATGAGAAACTCAGAAATGCGCAATGCATTGAACATGTCTGCATGGTATCCCACATTCACAACTTGGGATCCTACATCCGGAACAATGCCCATGTCTCCTGTTGCACCATGTACTCAAGTTGGATGGGGTGTCATTAACCTCTCAAACATTGATCTAATGATTAAGCATCTTAATGGAACTGAACAGATGGATAACAGGCCTTCAGATGTTGTTCTTTGTATGGATGCGAATCAACAAATGAGAGAGGCATACTGGGGCGTCTACCCAACAACAGGTGGGGTGGACACCCACGTCCCTTATGCAGCAATCTTCAGAGAAGAGTAATCACTTTGGCTCAAAGTCAAGAACGATTTGGCCAAGCATATTGACTCGAACAACTGGATTAAACCCTTCGTGAGGAGTCATTGCAATCGTACGCTTGATCTGTTCAATCGCCTGAGGAGGCATTCGAACATCGAATGTTTGGAGGGTTTCAATAAATCCTTCATCCTTCACAGGAGTTGCCTTGACAGGTTTTGGAACAGGGATTGCCTGTGCGACCTTTCCAGCCTTTTTGGCGACAATCTCAACCGTTTCGGTAATCTCTTCGACGATATCATCCTCAACCGTTTCAACCTTAGCCATCAATCCGGTCGATGCTGGTATGACTTCTGCTTCTTCAATCCATGTACTTAGTTCGTGAATCTCTTCAGTATCTCGTACATCGATTGTGTGTCGTCTTTGTTGATAGATGAATCCATAACCAAGAGCCAGTAATCCCATCAGAACAATGGTAAGAGACTTGAAAATCGTTTCATCGATTTCGTTGAACAAGATGATTAACGTAATCATTGAACCGTAAACACCCAAGGCTCTTCTCCAACGAACGTGCGAATGCTTTGAGTCAAACCCTGTAATTGCGAGGGCTGTAAGCAATGCAGTAGTGATGAAAAGAGCGAGTTTCGTTTGCTCCTCTCCGAGTGCATAAATGACACCTGTTAAAGCCGATATGACACCTGCAAAGCCCATGTATTCGACAAAGCTGAAGAATTCCTCATCACTTTCCCACTCAAACATTTTCGAATCATAAATCTGATCAGTCTTTGATGAGTAGACGATGAGTGCGGCTCCTTCTATGAAGAATACAGCCCCTACGAGTATTCCTCTCATTGACTCATCAACTACGTCAAACGTTGAAAGTTCGTTTCCAACGGTAAGTCCATGCAATAATGGAAGGAATAGAATCGAGATTTTGTTTCCTTTCTGGAATGCATCTTGAGTAGCCCATGCGCTTGCAGCAATCATTCCGACTCCACCAAATACATTGAATGAGAGAAGGAGTGAAGCCATTGCTAAAAATCTGAGTTGTGCTTCGAGGGGGAGTTCCATTTCATACGATTTTGTGCCTTCCTTGACGTTCATATGCAAGATGCCTCGTTGTTCAGACAACCATAATCCAAAGATGACGATACCTGACCAGAGCATTGAGCTTCCGAATATTGCACCACTGAAATCATCGAGTCCATCTGAGAATCCGATTATGAAGGAAAAGATGAGAGCGACTGAGAGCATCGGGATGAGTGTTAAATCTCCTCGTATCCATGAATTGACGATACCAAAAATGACTGCAATGAGTGGAAGCCAAGATGCAGTCGGTAGAACTGCAGCAACTGAGAAGAGGAACCATATTGCAGGAATCACCCATGGATATGGGTTTTCAGTGAGTTCACCATTCTTAATATTGGAACGAATATCGAAGAGACTTGCACTGAGTATAAGCATCATGTGCAGACCTACAATTAATCCAGTGACTTCACTGAACCAAAGGACTTCGGGGAAGGTTGCATCATCTACATTGGATAATACGCTATCGAGAAGGTTGTGTGCCAAGCCGTGATCTTCAAGCCAATACATGGAGATGAATGCTAGAGGAGCAATGCATGAAAGGACATGATGTCGATACTTGAAGGCCGTGTAACCAACCAGACCATACATGGTTAGGAATAACAAGCCACCCGACTGGTCGAGCATTCCCAGGACGAGTAAACCGCCGAGCATGACTTGGTCAGCACCTCTATTCAGTACATCTCTATCCAGGCCTCTCTTGGTAATGATTCCATGGACTGCGACTGGTGTGAGGAGGAAGACAAGATCCCAGACAATTCCTGCCTTGAATAAACCATCCATATGGTCCATTCGGGCTTCACTCATCAAGGGCATAGAAGCGCCTGCGATAATCAAAAGCCAGAGTGTGCCAAGTGCCCGACTCTCTGACGAAATAACATCCATCTTGTAAACTTCATAGATGAGTAATGATACTGGTAGGAGGTATAATCCTACGGCGTAATATGAATTGAGTAATACACTAGAATCAAGTGTGCTAATCCCAATGGAAATGGCAAGAAGTGCAAATGCAAGAGATGGTCGAGCAATTGTACCATAAGAGCGTGTTTCCATGGCCTCTTCTTCAGATTCGTCCCTGAGGTACCAAGCATTTGTTTCAGCGTCGTAAGAGTAACTTCCAGCTGCATTTATTGCAAGGATGTCCAACAATTTTCCGAAGTCGAGTTCAACATCACGGACTGAATTGAATAATGCGTAAACGATGACCCCCAGAAGCATAAATTCAATGGACAGATTATTCAGACTATCTGGCCTAAACGAGTCAGGAAGTTCGAGTTTCCCAAGCAAGAGCAATATTGAACTCAGTGTCAAGGATGAGAGTAAGGCTAGGGTGGCGTTTCTCTTTTCGATATCATCTCCGTTTCGTGCTTTAAGCATAGATTCGTAAACCATCGATAAGAGATAGGCTACGAAGATCCATGTCACGTACCAGTAAGGAGACTCAAGGATAGTACTGCTTAGTGTGATGAACACAACCGATTGTACATTACTCCAAATTGAGATCTTGTTCAATCGGCGTGCAGTTTCAGCGATGACGATGATGCCTATCGCTACACTGACGTTTACTGGTTCGTTTAGGATGCCATTGCCGATAACATCTCCAAACAGATAAGAAAAGGAAAGTGCAGACATTGTCAAGTTTGCAACCCATTTACGGGTTGCTTCTGCGAAGAACATCATGTAGGCAATCATTACTAATGCGATACACCATGGCATAATCGCTTGGTTTCCATCGAGTGTCCATAATGCGAAGGCGAGACCAATTGGCATAGCAGGGACTCTGTTTTGTTGAGCCGCAGGGAAATACGCCAAAAGCAGAGTGAGCCAAAGAGCGACAGGTAAAGTGAATACGTTTTCAAGGCCATTGTTCCAATCACTGCTTTTGATAGGGCCCAATATGAGGTTGAGATTACTCAAGTCAGCAATAAGCATTGCAATGATGACTTCACCAATCAGGAAGAACGACATCTTTTCGACAAGTTCACGCTTTAGTTTCTCACTGCTTGCAAGTGTTCCCTGTATGATTATGATGAATACAAGAAGTGACAAAGCACCACCTGCTCCATCTTCTCCTGCATTTTCATTAAGAATCTCATACACGATCGGAATCAATCCAGAGACAACGCTTACAACGCCGAAATTAATTGCTTTGTTCGATTGTAAAGCAGTATACATTGCAAGGCCACTAAGGCCAACTATTGCTGTTCCTAAGGGGTACGAGACCTCGTAATCAGCCCATTCAATCCACGTTCCAACTCCTACGAGTAGGAGGCCTAGAGGAATGTAACTCGCTACTGCCCAGCCGAACGACGTTTCACCTTTGTATCTCTTGAGGATACGTTGATGGCCGAAGCACATGAGGGCTGCGCCTATTGCTTGTGCATAGATTAAATTGGCATTTGCAACGAAGGCTCCATCATTTTTGTCTCCAAAGAAGTCGAATGGCTCATCGCCAATCATATCGCCAAGAGTGAGATATCCCACAACATAGCGGATACCCCATAACAACCCAACAGCCATGAAGAAAAAGGATAAACCAAGAAGATAATTTTGGGATATCATAAGATGATTATCATTTTTCTTCGCTTGCAGTTCCACCATAAACAAGGCAATAGCAGATGAGAGTAGCCCTCCTATGAAGAGGATGAGAAACTTCTCTTCTCCCACGTCTTCTGCGAATGCAATACTTAGCAATCCAATCCATATTGCAAGCATAGCAACGCCGAACATGATCACTTCAGTGAATCGTTCAAGGAATTGGCCTGTATCACTGGAACCCGGTGGTCGAACGATGACTGGGGCCGTTGGCTGAACCTCATTACTTGCAAAGATTGCATCATTTGCAATGGAGATTGTTTTCTTAGGAGCGCGTACTGGTGCTGGCATCTTAATCAATCCATTCTTAATCCATGGCCTCTTAAGCATATACCCTGCAAGAGGTCCCAAAGTTAGGATTGCTAGAAGAAAACTAACGCTTCAATTGAAAGAGTTCAAACAATAGAATTGGTTGGAAGGTATATGAGCCGAAAGAGCGGAGCCCGTTCAACGTTAATTTTAGCGTGCATGACGATGTTTTTACTTCCTACAGTACTTGCAACTGTGTCTGTTGGTAATTCAGCCGCTGAGCCCCAAGAAGAAGGTTGGTGGGTTGAAACAACTGTCGACAGAGACGGTAACGGAATTGGCGATATGATCGAAGTTCATCAGAAAAATCCATACTTCCTCGATGCTGACAAAACACTTCCACTGATTGTCGACTTCGACCATACACCTGGGGAAGAAGAAATTTCGATGCTCACAAACCAAGTCAATTTCCAACATCAATGGACTCTCGAAGGTATTGATGCCCTTGCTGGAAGGATGCCAGTGGGTGATATCATTACTGCCTCACAACTTCCCGGAGTTGTCATGCTTGAGCTCGATGGAATCCTCGAAGTAACAAACGGAGACGCTGCAGTGCTCCATGGTGTCGATACTGTTTGGCAAGATACAGGATACGACGGGGCAGGTAGCACCGTTGCAATCATTGATACAGGGATTGACGGAAATCACTCCAGTCTTGATGATCAAGACGATGATCCAACAACCAATGATCCGAAGGTCATTGCATTCTATGATCCCGTGAATAACCCTTCTCTAACAAACGGTACCGAAGTCTTCGCTTATGATGACCAAGGACATGGCTCTCACTGTGCTGGAACCACCGCTGGTACGGGTGCTCCAACATACGATCACATCGGGATGGCACCACAAGCCTCCCTCGTTGGAGTAAAGGTACTCGATGCAGGTGGTTCAGGTAGTTTCGCAACTGTTATGGCTGGTATGGAGTGGACTGTTGAGAATCGATACAAATTCAATATCCGTGCAGCTTCTATGAGTTTAGGTGGTCCTGGTGCAATTGAATGGACCTCTTCTGAGGAAGACAGCGTAAACAGATATGCAAACGAGATGGTGCGTGCAGGTATCGCCCTCTTTATTGCAGCAGGCAATACTGCAGTATCAGCACAAATCGGTACGCCTGGTTCCGCTGAGGACGCAATTACAGTTGGCGCACTCGACAAGAATTCAGCGATTGCTGTTTATTCAAGTCAAGGTCCAACCGAAGAAGGTCGAATCAAACCAAACATTGCCTATGTTGGCAGCAACGTGATGTCTGTTGCCTTCAATACAGGCGATCAATATACTGACATGTCTGGAACCTCGATGGCCACTCCTGGTGCCGCGGGTGTAGCAGCACTCATGCTTCAAGCGAATCCAGATCTTTCGCCTTTCGATATTCGAAATATTATGCAAGAAACTGCAACATACCGGCAATGCGCCTACATGCTAGCAAATGAGCCATGTTTGGAAGATGCAATTCCTAAGAACCGCCAAAACAATGTGTATGGCCATGGGGAAGTACGAGCCCTCGACGCAGTTCTTGAAGCAGCTCAGGAAGATTACGAATTCGATACATCGATATCCGTTGTTGTCTCAACAACGGTTGGCGAACACAACAGAATTCATCTCGATCGAGGCGATACAATATCCTTTGATGTCGTTGGAGATCTTGAAACCGTCCAATGGAGAAGCAACCACCTCCGTGATGATTGGTCAAACATTCATGGATTCGACCATGGAAGTCCTTCAGGTGAACTCTCCTTGATTGACATCGTCCATCAGTTGGAACATCTTCCTGGGACAGATGTGCTCGGTAATCATACCATTTCTCTACGTGGAATACAATACAACGAATCAGGAGGCCAATCCTCCTCTACTCCTCTTGCTACTGCAGACATTATGATCATGGATGCAAATACCGAGAAGCCTGCAGACCCTGATGGCGAACGTCTTCCAGCAGTTGGCGTAATTGGTACAATGGCTATCATTGCTCTAGGAATTGCGGCATCATCTCGAGAAGACGAAGATGAGGCTGATGAGCAGTAATTGCAAACCCTATGTTGATATGCGGATTTGATTAGGTAAGGATGGGCGAGTCATATGGTTGGAGAAGCACACGTATCAATGATACCAACAACACCCAAGAAGGTGTGGTCTGCGAATGTTAATGGGCATACTGTACAAGCTCTCGCTCCCTCAAACGCCATTTTACTCGACGTTTTACGAGATGAAGTAGGGATGCTCGGGGTTAAGCGTGGGTGCGATCTTGGAACCTGTGGCTGTTGTACAGTTCTTGTCAATGGAGAACCTCGTCTTTCTTGTCTCTGCCTTGCAGGTCAAGTTGAAGGCGACGAAATCACCACTGTAGAAGGACTTGCTGAAGGAGCACATTTAGCGCCAATTCAAACTTGCTTTGCAACACATGGGGGTTCTCAATGTGGTTTCTGTACGCCTGGATTCCTTATGGCAGCAGAAGCATTACTCGATTCAAATCCAGACCCTTCTCGAGAAGAAATTTCTTGTGCAATTGACGGAAATCTGTGCAGATGTACTGGATATCAACAAATTATCGATTCAATAGAAGCTGCTGCGGAAATTAAGCGAGGAGATGCTCCTGCTCCAGGTCCTGCAAGCGCCCCTCATCCAAATCCTCACCCTGAAGGGCCAGACCAGCCATCAATGCCACCGGGCCATGCGAGATGATCTCATGTCTGGTGGATATCGACAGCAACCAGGGGCTTCACGCGGAACCACTCGAAAAGATGGCAAGCGTGTTGCTGGGAAACAAAAGTTCCCTCCTCCTGGTTCTGGCGGTTCCGATCCAAACATGGCGCCTCGTGATCTTGATTGGATCCCTGAATCCGTTGGTGGCAAGGAGCCACAGCCTGCAGGATCTCACATCCACGACAGATATCGAACTGGAACTTCTGTCGGAAAACCTCGAGCCTTAGTTGATTCACATGCTAAAGTTACAGGGCAAGCATGGTATGGGGACGATGTACGTCTACCAAACGAAATCATTGGAAAGATTCTCCGTTCCCCTCATCATTATGCTAAAATCAAGTCAATTGACACATCCAAGGTTGAAGCATTACCTGGTGTTCTGGCTGTCGCAACTGGCCAAGATGCACCGAATACCTTCGGTGTTCTACCCGTTACAAAGGATGAACACGCAATGGCTGTCGAGAAAGTACGACACGTTGGAGACCTTGTTGCATGCGTAGCTGCAATTGATGAAGCGACTGCAATGGAAGCCCTGAACCTCTTTGAAATCGAATGGGAAGTGCTTGAACCTGTTTTCGACCCAAAGAAAGGCTTGGAAGACCAAGACGAACCGATTCACTGGCGTGGCAAGTATCACGTCGGTAAGACAAATGTTCAGAAGCGTGTATTCCAAGAATTTGGAGATCGGTCCCTGGTTGAAGAACCATCTGCATCATCACATGGGAAATGGCGAATGGAAGGTGTCCATCACGGGTTTACCGAACCGCATGCAGTTGTAGCCCACTGGGATCCAAACGGACGGTTGCAACTCTACACTCCCCAACAAGTTCCGCACTATGCACATCGGGCTTTATCCACTGTACTCGAGGTTCCAATGCACCAAATCAACGTCATCCGAACCTTTGTTGGTGGTGGATTCGGTGGAAAATCGGACCCGTTCCCTCACGAGATGTGCGCTGCGATTCTAGCCCGCAAGGCAGGACGTCCAGTTCGCATCAATTTCAGCAGAGAGGAAGTCTACTGGATCAACCGTGGTCGTCACCCGAGCCACATTGAAGTGAAGATGACTGCTGATGAAGATGCAAGAATTTCTGGGTTTGATATCGATGCTCTCATCGATGGAGGAGGCTTTGCCTCGTTCGGGCACGTCACCTCTTACTACAACGGCGTCCTTGCAACAGCTCCCTACGAACTCGGCTCCTTCCATTACACGGGTGCACGGGTTTGGACCAACAAACCGGCAAGTGGTGCAATGCGTGGGCACGGTGCAGTGAACACGAGATGCGCAGTCGAAGTAGGGCTCGATGAAATGTCCGAGCAACTTGAAGTTGACCCGATCGATTTACGTCTTGCAAACCTCTTGCCTCCTCACAGCCGAACCATCTCTGGTTTCAGAATTACATCCAACGGGATGAGAGAAGCACTTGAGCGAGTACGTGAAGGTTCAAATTGGGATCAGAAGTTCAGGCAAATGCCGCTTGGAAAAGGAATCGGAATTGGATGTGGATTCTTCATATCAGGTTCGGGATTACCTATACATTGGGATCCAAACCGATTCCCTCATGCAACGGTTCACATGCAAATTGACATGGATGGTGGCGTAACCGTCCATACAGGTGCTGCAGATATTGGACAGGGTTCCACGACTGCCATCGCTCAAGTCGTCTCTGAAGTCTTGGCGTTACCGATTGAAATGATTCACGTGCGTTCTCATGAGAGCGATACAAGCCCAGTGGATTTGGGTTCATATTCGAGTAGAGTTACATTCATGAATGCTAATGCTGCCATACGAGCTGCACTTGACATTCGAGAAAAGTTGCTTAATGCTGCTTGGGAAATGATTGGCTATCACCCAGACGTTTTGGTTCTCAATGACCGTAGAATCTACTACAAACACGACCCTGCCGTCGGTGTTTCATATCTCGAAGCTCTCCATAAAGCCCAGGAAGACAAAGGTTCGCTAATTGCAAGTGGAGCGTATCGCTCACCTCCTATGGGCGGTGTTCACAAAGGCGCTGCTGCTGGCCTAGCCCCTGCTTATTCATTCTCTGCATACGTTGCTGAAGTTGATGTTGATGTTGAAACAGGTCTCATCTCTTGTACAGATGTTTGGGCAGCACACGATTGTGGAAAGGCCCTCAATCCTCTTGCAGTTGAAGGTCAAATCATCGGTTCTTGCCATATGGGACTTGGGCAAGTGTTGTCTGAAAAGATGGTCTACGGCCGAACTGGACACCTCCAAAATCCAAATCTTTTGGAATATAAGATTCCATCCATTCACGAAATGCCAAATGTAACACCGATTATTGTTGAATCATCTGATCCAGAAGGACCATTCGGAGCCAAGGAAGCAGGAGAAGGTCCCTTGTTGCCAATTCTCCCTGCTGTTGTGAATGCAGTTTATGATGCGATTGGAGTTCGAATTAGAGAACTACCATTGACTCCAGATGTGGTTTGGAAAGCCATTTCTGCAAAAACAAAATCAATGGATGGTATTGAGCCAACGGATCTGCCAGCACCGCGTTTGAATCACGGGCCTCTTCAAGCAACATTGATTGAACGAGGAAATGAACACAGAGAGCGTGACAAAAAGCGACAAAGAAGCGAAGATACTTCTGCATATGTTAATGGCGTTCTATTTGGTTTCGATCCAGAACGACCGATGGAAGACCAAGTTGAAGGATGGAAGACAGCAGTAGAGCCAGTTCCAGAACAACTTGCAGAACTTGGATTGGCTGGAAAAGCATGGCTCAAGCAAGAGCAACGCCACATGGGGGGTGAGCAATGATGCTTATGCCTCCGTTTGAACTCCACCATCCAAAATCTATAGAAGAAGCCTGTGAAATGGCTTCTTCCTTCATGGTATCTGGAGAATCCTTTGATTGGGTTGCTGGTGGTACTGACTTGCTTCCAAATTACAAGTGGCATATAAACGTGAAAAAGCACGTTATCTCGCTTGCCAAGATCTCTGGTACAGATGTTATTTCAATGACAGAAATTGGGGCGATGGCTCGCCTTGGAGCGATTACAGAATCAACGGATGTTCATCCACTGATCGCTGAAGCCGCAGCCAAGGTTGCTTCTTCATTAATCCGCAATAACGCTACTCTTGGAGGAAATCTTTGTGTCGATACCCGTTGTTTCTGGTTCAACCAAAGTGAAGATTGGCGTCGTTCAATTGATTGGTGTCACAAGGAAGATTGCGGCACTGGATCTGATTGCAGAGTGATTCCAAATCAAAATACACTCTGTGTAGCCACCTATCAAGGTGACCTCGCTCCTTCATTGATGGTTCTTGAAGGAACAATTCATCTCATCGGTCCGAATGGGTCAAGAGAAGTACCTGCTGAAGAGTTCTTCCAACTCGATGGAATTACAAGGAATGTGTTGCAAGAAGGTGAATTTGTACTCAAGGTTACGTTCCCAGAAAATGTTTCGAAAAGAATTGGTTCTTACCACAAGTTACGTGTTCGGGAATCATGGGATTTCCCCGAAGCTGGAGTCTCAGCAGCATGGATTCCCGGCCAAAGTGAAACCCTTCGAGTTGCTTCTACAGCGCTTGAATCCATTCCTCGTCTTCATACTGAACAAGTTGCGGACCTCTCGGGTGATTTCTCATCAAGTCAGGTCACAGATTTGTCAGAAGCGGTCATGAAATCGATCAAGCCAGTGAATAACACCGCTCTTAATCCACGATACAGGAAAGCAATGGTCAAGGTGTTAGCGAAACGTTCCCTTGGTAAGATACTGGAGGCTTCTGAATGAGAATGAAATGCCTACTTGTTATTTCACTGCTCATGATGGCCTTTATTCCTAATTCATCTGCTCAATTCCCTGATAACAATCCATGGGAATTTGGTTGGGAAACCGATGTAGAGCCGAGTTATCTCCTCATGCTTGATGGCGAAAAGTGGGAAATTGAAGACATTCTCTACTTTTATGTGGAAAATCCTCGAATGAGTGACCTTTCTCTAACAATTACAGTCGAATTTGATTCAGAAGACGAACTACTGGATGCGACATATGATGAAGAAATCAGTATTGCATCCCAAGAGAACAAAACATTCCCTGTAGAATTACTCAGTTCAAATCCTGATGATGTACGTGGCTTCTCTCCCGATACCTCCTTTTCGATTAAAATTACAGCAACTGAAACAGCAGGTATATCGGAAGTCGAAAGTAAAGATATCGAAGCGGATCTCAAAGTTCCTCGCTCACACAAACTCGTGCCTGATACGACAACGCCAACTTATGCTGTTTCAGCAGGGACTTGGGTTGAAGCAACTCTGCACCTCAATAATATGGGGAATTCAGTAGATGCGGCAAAAGCAATAGAAGCAGATGTACGAAGTTGCCCCCTCCTTGACATAAAAGGCCTCGATTCAGCTTTGAATGTACAGGTGCAACCAACAGGGGTCAACGGACAAGAAGCTGAGTCCTTTACCTTCAGAATCGAACCATCCTCGGCTCACCCCAGCCGCACGTGTGAGGTTACTCTTTCTGTCACCTCTGAAGGAGACAACAATCAACGAAGTGTTGTGTTTGATGTCGAGATTCAGGAAGAAGGAGATTCGGGCTCAGATTCTAATTCAGGAACAGATTCGGGTTCCTCCAGTTCAGGCTCAAACGATGAGGACTCTTCGGCGTTACCTTCATTGAGTTTCATGATGACTTTCGTTTTGGTTGGAATCGCTGCTTTAACACGTTCTGAAAACGATTGAGTGACCCGAAAACTGGTAGGAATCAGACCGTATTTTATACCAAATTGGACTAAACGTCAAGGGAGAATCATTATGTGTGTCACGAGGTTCCGAAGAAAGGAACATACTACGCTTGTCGTAGAAATGAGGTGTAATTATGGCAGAAGTTGAGAAATCAAAACTCTCTGTCGAAAAGAAATTATTGGCAGGCCTAATCGTTTCTATTCTTCTCTCCACTACACTCATTGTTCTTGCCAGCTCTTCCAAGGAAACAGTGTTCTCACCCTATGTGCGAGACGCTGATGGTGTTTACCAATATCAACAACTCACGAAAATGAGAGACTCTCTTGGAGAGGGTGATGGTTATGACATCTACAACACTATGTCGACCCCAATGCTGGTCAATGACTGGCAAGATCCTCACAGAACTATGCTCATTATTACAGCACCAGAGAAGCCATTCGATGCTGCTGAAGCAAGTGCAATCCATGATTTCGTAACAGAGAAAGGCGGAAAGGTCATCCTCGCAGCGAGTTCAACGAATGCACAACGTGTTGCAGAAGAATTCGGCGTCCTCTACTTTGATGCTCCTGTGGCCGATAAAAAATGGTTCTACGAGGTTGCTAACGAAGTTGGTGAGAGGGAGCCGCCTCAAGAAACTCGCTTGTGGTCTGTTGCCTCCGTAAGTGAAGACATTGATTTAATGGATGAAGCAGCTCTTCGCACCCCATGTACTGAGGAATTAGTGGCAAATGCTCAAACTGAGAACTGCCGAATGCCAGTTCTTTTCCATTCACCTACCGCAATTCAAGTTCTTGACATTGAAGATGATAGCAGAGAAGTCAGTGTCCTTGCCTCTGCAAGCGACCAAGCATTTGTTGATAGCGTTGGAAACTTTGACATCAACAACATCGCGAACCCAAAGACTGGTAAAACCGACCTCATCGTACGAATCGATTATCCAGGAATTGAAGCATACGATAAAGTCTCAGACAAAGACATCGATAAGATAGACGTCACAGGAAGTATCGTCTTCGTATCTGACCACTCTGTTTTTGCGAACCATCTCTGGGACGAAGCAGACGCTGATCTGACTGGTAAGCAACAATGTGGCTCAGACTTGTATCAAGAAAATGGTCACACCTGCTGGTCCACAGACCCAAGCGGCCTTATATCTGCTCAAGGCGACACAAAGTGGAGCGGTAACCAACTCTACTTCCGTGCTCTTATTCGAGACATGATGGAATTCGATAACGAGGAACTTTCAACCACAGTCACTCGATACAACGACGAATTTAACATCGTATTTGATGAAAGCCGTCACGTTTCCAGTGCATTTACACAACCATTCACAGAAGCGATTGGAGCAGTTGTTCTCCTAACGAGTGATACATATCTAAAGTGGCTTATCATTCTCAACCTTTTTGCACTCCTTGCAATCGCTATCATGGTTGTTCCAGAAAAAGAAAATTGGAGACACGTCTTCGATTTAACCCGATTCAGAGAACGTCCTACAAAGATTGATTCATCCCTGTATCAGGTCCGAGTCCGGGAGGCTTTCCTTTCCAAGGTCCGGCAATTTAATGATCTCACGCGAGACGAATTCGTCCGCAAGAGCCCTGCTGAAATTATGCAGATGGTTCGTGAACCCCGCCTTGTTGAACTGATAAGCTCAGCAAGATCATATTCCAACGAAGAACTAAGGGAAATTATACCCATAGTCCGACGTTGGGGAAACTGAAAAAAAATATAGGAGGAAATTGACATGCAACCCCCCGCACCACCAGCAACCCCGCCCGCGCCAGTACCTGCAGCGCCAGCGGCACCAGCGCCACCAATGCCAGCAGCGCCAGCGGCTCCAGCCGCACCTGCAGCACCAGTAGCGCCAGCCGCACCTGTAGCACCGGCCGCTCCGGCCCAGCCGAAGCACCAAAGCACCCCAGAGGTCCGAGAACGCCTTACAGCTGTCGGCGCAATCGCTAATGCGATCAGCGCTGAAGTACAGAAGGTAATTATCGGAAAGAGCCACGTTATCGACAACGTACTCGTCAATATCCTCTCCAACGGTAACCTTCTGTTCGAAGATTACCCCGGATTGGCTAAAACATTGATGACAAACACGTTTGCTGATGCTCTTGGTTGTGACTTCAAGCGTGTACAATTCACGCCTGACTTGCTACCAGCCGACATTACCGGTACGAACATCTACGACGCTAAGAAGGGCGAATTTACGTTCAAGCCAGGACCTTTGTTCTGTAACCTTCTCCTTGCGGACGAGATTAACCGTGCTCCTCCAAAGACTCAAGCTGCTTTGCTTGAAGCTATGCAAGAGAAGCAAGTTACTATCGGTACTGTAACTCACAAACTTCCTGCACCGTTCATTGTTATGGCAACACAAAACCCTGTCGAACAAGAAGGTACATACCCACTACCTGAAGCACAACTTGACCGTTTCATGTTCAAGATGAGTGTCGGCTACCCTGACCGTGCTGATGAAGACGAAATCCTTTCCCGACGTATCGCTCGTGGAAAGGATGCAGTCGATGTTGACGTCATTACTGACCCACAACGTGTTATTGCTATGCAACAAGCGTGTGAAGATGTATACGTTGACCCTGCAATTCGTATGTACATGGTCGAAGTCGTCGCAAGAACTCGTGAAGATCCACGTGTTCTCGTCGGTGCTTCGCCTCGTGGTTCCCAAGCTCTCTTGAAGACCTCTCGTGCAGCAGCTGCATTGCGTGGACGCGACTTCGTCACACCTGACGATGTCAAGGCTATCGCAGAACTTGCTATCGCTCACAGAATGATCCTCAAGCCTGAACATCAAATCAAGGGACTCGAAGCTGGCGAAGTTATGCAAAGCATTCTTCGCGAAGTACCTGTCCCTACTGTTTGAGATTCGTTTGAATAATTACGAAATGGAGGTTTCTATATGTGGAGTCGTAAATCAGCATTGCTAGGGAGCATGGCAGTTGCCATGTATCTTCTTGGTCTTACGCTACGTAACTCACAGTTGGTCACAATTGCCGTGGTCATCTTTGTGTTCTTAACGTGGGCTGCCTTGTTTGGCGGTCATGCTGACGTAGCTTCCAGTGGCCGCCGGGCCGATGAATGGACCGGTGAAGAAGGCGTAGCCCTAGGCAGCGTTCTGGCTATGAGGAAACTTTCAGGTTCTCGTATATTCGAGGATGGAGAACTTACTGTTACGTTGCGTATGCAGAATAATTCAGGGCTTGCTAAGATTCTCGAAGTTCGAGATCGAGTTCCCGAAGTTATGCGTATTAAGCAAGGATCCAATTACATCCTAATGGAATTGGGTCCTCGTCGTGAAACATACATCGAGTATACAGTTGAATGTCCTCTTAGAGGATTCTACAGCGTTGGTCCTGTTGCGGTGCGTATGCAGGATCCGTTCGGATTGTTCCACAAGGAAAAGGAATTGCATGTCTACAACGACTTCCTTGTGTTCCCGAAGATGGAAGACCTCAAAGAAACATTCGTGAAATCTCGAGTTCCGAAGATTTTCACCGGTGCAGTGAACATCCGACAACCAGGTCCTGGTTCTGAATTCTACTCTCTCAGAGAATATTTCGAAGGAGACTCTTTCAGAGCGATTAACTGGAGTGCATATGCACGTTCAGGTAAACTGATGGTCAACGAACGTGAGCGTGACGCTGTTTCAGATATCATCATTATTATTGATTCAAGAGCTGTCAGCGAAACAGGTCCTGTAAGCCGTAACGCTCTGGTATATTCAACCCGTGCAGCAGCATCGCTTGCAAAGTACTTCCTTGGAAGACGTGATTCAGTAGGTGTCGTTGTTTACGGTGATGAAGTTGTCAGCGTTGACCGAGATACTGGAAAGAAGCAACTCTACGTTATTCTAACCAAACTTGCAGGTGCAGTCGCACGTGGAAATATCCCACTGCAAGTTGTTGTCAACAGAATCCTACCACACATCAACAAAGGTAGCCCAATCATTTTCTTATCAAATCTAGAAGATGATCCTACAATTGTAAACGCATTGAGAGATTTCCGTGCTCGTAACTTCGACGTTACTGTACTTTCTCCATCATCCCTCGAGTTTGAATTTGATGCTCGCCGTCTTGATCGAACTGGATATGAAGTCATGAAGACTGAACGAGATGTGCTCCTCGGAGAATTGAGTAGTCTTGGTGTAAATATTATGGATTGGGAGCCAGATATGCTCCTCTCCACCGCCCTTGCTGGCGCAAGAGGTTTCTGAGGTGATATGATGACAATGAGAAAAGCATCCTCCGACACAGCGCACTTGTATGATGGTAAGACCGTTCGTTCATCTGCACCAAGTCGTAAGAAACTCGCAGGCCAAACCGGTATCGGTTCAGAAATTCCAAAGGACGCAATTCCAGAGTTGGAAATGCCTTCATTCATTGAAAGCCTCATCGGTGGTCCAATTGTTCCAAATATGAAGTTCTTGCCTCCGGATAAGTTTGTTCAGAATATGCAACTTGGAGTGTATGTCATTCTTGTTGGGCTTGCTTTGCTGACCTACATTATCTCTCCTCCAGAAGGAACCATCTGGTTCATGCTTCTTGGGAGTTCAGAACTAGCACTTATCTTCCAAATTGGAATTATTGCTGGAGCGACAGGACTTGGATTCTGGGGTGCTTACCAACGTGATGCACGATATATGCTCGGTTCCTATTCCCTCTTCATCCTCGCAATCATGCGCTTTGCATCTTCAAAGACTAGCGTAAACGATCTCTTTGGATTAGCAGATTCGCCTACGCTTCTTGCGTCACTTGTTGTCATCTACTCAGTTTTACTCATCATGTACTTTGAGTTGTCAAACGGTGTTATGCGTTACTCGATGCTCGATACAAGTATTCGAACAAACGAAGTTTACGTCATGAATCCAAAGAAAATCGTGGGCAAGTACCATCGTTCTCTTATCATCAATCCAATAATTGCTACTATACTTGCAACCATTGTCCTTTCAGCAAATACAATCCTACCGTGGTTCGTTGGAATTCTTTCAGAGGATACGGCGACTCGACTACGAGAATCTGTAGAACTTGGTTCTGTATACGGTGTTGCACTTGGAACACTCTTCGTCTTCATCGTTGTTGGAGCTCTATTCGCCTTGGATTTACCAACCTACATCCAAAAGAAGAGAGAATCAAGTGACGAATGAGTCACTTTTGTTCAATCATCAATTGAACTGAAACATTTTGTTCATCCATTATTCTGTTCAAGAGTTCAAGAGCCAACGGTAATTCCTCACCATCGAGAGCGACTCTCGCAGAATGAGCGGTTTTACTTAACCATGTCAAGTCAAAATTTGCATTTTCGAGTGAACGATCGATTGTTTCTAACATCTTCTCATCACAACCAATGAGGGAAATGAGGCCAAGATGTTGGTGAACTTCTGGTGAAATATTTGATTGTGTAAATACTTCCTTTGCTCGATGCATATCATGTTGTGATACAATCAGCCTGGAATCACCCATTCTCGATTCCAATCCCCACCAATTGATGCCTTCTTTGGCTAATTTTCCAAGAAGTTCAACGAGGTGTTGTTGATGTGATTCAACATGATTGTGAGAGAATCCTAAACTCATTACGTTTGGCAGGCAACCGATGCCTCTGAGAGATACGTTCTGTTTCTGAGGACCAATTGTTGTAAAATCTGAGTTGTTCTTACGATGCAAATGCTTCACATGTAGGGGTATTCCAAATTCAATGAGAGGCTCAATTGTCGATGGATGAAGAATGGGAGTATCCATTAATGAGAGTTCGATTGCTTCTTGATATCCTAGGTAACGAATTGTTTTGGAACGAACGCCCCATCTTGGGTTAATCGAAAAGATGCCATCGACGTCTTTCCAAAGGATTACTTCATCCGCTTGAACAAGATGTGCGATCGCTGTCGCTGAGTGATCTGATCCTCCTCGACTAAGAACTGCGAGTTCTCCATTGTGCCCTTCACCAAACCAGCCTGTAATGACAGGAGTTCCTTTCAATGTGTCTCGGTTTAATTTCGTACTTGAAGATTGGAGATCAACATGCGTTGCTGAGTAATTTCCATCTAGGGTAATTCCTATGTCTTCAGCACCAAGGGGATATGCGTCAATTCCTTTCTGTTGGAGTCGATGTGCTACAACGAGTGCACTAAGCCGTTCACCTGATGCTAATAAGCGGTTTAATGCTGCTTTATCCTCTGGTCGTTGAGCAAGTTCACGTAGGGAATCTCTGATACTGTGCAAAACTAAAGAGAACAAATGAGCATTTGTTGATTTATCTAATCCAGGGGCAAATCGAAGATGTTGTGCGGATAGGTCATGAACCAATCGACTCGCATATCGTGGTTCTTTTGCAGCCCGATACAGACGATCTGTCGTACCCCAAAGGGCCGATACGACAACAATCGATTGGTGATCACCTTGGATAACTTCTGCAATACGGTCTAAATCAGCAGAATCACGGAGACAAGAGCCTCCAAATTTGTGAACAACTCGATGACTCAAAAGGCATCCCTTTTCCGTAGTAAGAGGTCAGCAAGGACGATTTTTGTCATAGCAATTGCCACACTTACGCCCCTCGGTCCCAATACGGGGTCGTGTCTTCCCTTTACAATCAGTTGTTTTGGGGCATCTTCCTCTAAGTCGAGAGTTGTCTGTTCTTGAGCAATGCTCGATGGTGGTTTGAGAGCAATTCTTGCATGTATGTCCGAGCCAGAAGTCATTCCTGCGAGGCTCCCATCAGGACGTTCTCCTAATTGCATGGGGTTTGCAGATGAGCCTCCCCACGGACTGTTGTGGTCAAGGCCAGTCATTGAAACGGCTTGGAAACCCCTTCCGAATTCGACTCCCCTGCAAGCAGGAATTGCAAAATATGCTCTGCCAAGGGCTGGTTCAATTCCATCAAACCATGGCTCACCAATTCCAATTGGCAGATTCGTGACATGAACATCAATACGACTTCCAATTGAGTTTCGTTCGCTTCGAACTCTCTCAATGCATTCCTTCATGGCTTCAGCAGCAGATGGGTCTCTGCATCGTAGTGACTTACAAAGTTCGTTTTCCCATTCAGGGGGACATGATTCGATTGGTTTAGCTTCGATTTCCCCGATTGCTCCAACATGGGCGTTTATTTTGATGTCTCCAAGCAGTGGACTAATGACGGCAGCGGCAGCAACAAGCCCTGCTGTTAATCTGGCTGATGATGATCCTCCGCCTCTTAGGTCAGCATGTCCGTCTGTTCTGATGTTCATGACCATGTCTTGATGGCCCGGGCGAGGGTGATTGGGAATGAAACTGTAATCAGAAGAGCGTGCATCGTTGTTACGGATGATGAGTAAGATTGGTTGTCCAGTTGAAACTCCTTCGTAGGCACCAGTTGACACTTCGACAATATCGCTTTCATTACGCTTACTTGCGAAATGACCTCCAGGCCTTCTCATGTCCATACATTGTTGGATGTACTCTTCATCAATGGTCACGCCAGGAGGAATTCCTTCGATTAATGCACCAACCATGACTCCATGGCTTTCGCCAAACAGTGTGACAGTCAGTAATTTACCAAGGCGCATATGCATTGGACTCAGTCTATCCGACTTGTTTGCTGTTCAAGAACTTGGGGTTTCGCCCTCTTTATCCTCATTTTGTGGATTTAGGAAATTAGTTTCGATAAGTTCTACTCCGGGATATTTACTTTCATACCATTGTTTCAAGCGATCCATTATGCCTTGGAGAGACTTTGGTACGACGATTACTATGGCCGTTCCTGAGCCAGTTATTCCAGCAGCACGAGCGCTATTGACGAGCGCATCGTTTGTCATAATACGCCCTTTCACATCTCTAGTTGCTCCGATAACGCCTCTGCCGTTCATTGTCAATGCTACGAGTTCATTTTCTTCTTGTAACGCATTGAGGGCTTGGATGAAATGTTGCTGGTGGGGAATGAAATCCTCGAGCGAGGGCCGCTTTTCTCGTGGGCCCCGTGAAACGATAAGAACATCCCAATCCTCTTGTTTCGGACCACTTCCTTCGAGAAGGATTCCTTGCCGTACATCTGGTTGGTTCGCATCGATGAGTTTCCACCCAGGGGTAGCGCAGGCCCATGTGTCGTCAACACTTCCAGTCAACGTGATGCCAGACTCTAATTGAGCATCAACAGATATCGCCACAACATCTGCCAATTCGAGCTGAGTTTCTGTGGCATCACAGAGTGCTCGTACTGCTGCGACACATAGTGCAGAAGAGGATTTCAGACCTTGTGCGATTGGAATTGTTGATTGGACGGCCCAATTGATGTCTTCCTCAGGAATTGGTAATTCGTGTCCAGCCTTCTTCCATGATTGAACAACGAAGGAGAGGATTCTGTCACCGTCGTCAAGATCTCGTTTGCTTGGTTTATCCAACAAACGAATCGCCAATGGGAGGTCAAGAGACATACTAGCGCCATACCCAGTGCCTGCGGCATGAAGTAGGCTACAGGCACCATGTGCGCGACCTCTTCCTAGTATTGCCATATCTAGCGCTCCTCAGACGATGCTGAGACGCTCACGCCAATATGACGAGTTTCATTGGTGTTGTAGGCAATAATCATATCGCCTTCGCTAAGTTCTGTTACAGAACACGCAGCACCATTTTTGTCAAGCACCCTGACCGTCTCCGCTTGTTGCATGAGTACATGTGCTTCATTATGCTTTTCATCTGAATACCTCAATAGAATGAATGGGCGAGTCTCTATTTTTAAACGGCCAATTGTGCAACTACGCGTTTTTCCCTGACTTGATACAACGAGGACTTTGTCTCCAGAAACCAATTCACTGAGATATTTCGTAGTCTTATCAGCCATCAGCGTATATGCTTCGACACTACCAGCATTTATCCGAAAAGGTCGTTTTGGAACGTAGGTTGATTCAATGGTTTCGCCATGAATAAGGGCAAAACTTCGGGCAGTGGAGCCAATAAGCATCCCCTCGCCGAGTTCAAGCAACGATGTCAGATCAATACAAACTCTATCACCGGTATGTCCAGACTCAATTGAGGTGATCTTGACTTTAGACAAAGAAAGAGTGTCAAATGTGTCGTTTGTTTGTATTTTTACGCTCTCTTCTGTCGAACTTCGAAGCGATTTAACGATCAAAGCGGCATCAAGCTCCGGTTCAGAACAAACGATAGCGTCCACACCAATCTCGAGAGCAAAACCTGCTCCATGGGCTTGTAATGGTTCAATAATTTCAGCTGCAATCTTGGTTGGAGTTTGATCACATGCAGCAACTATATTCTCAATAGGTATCATCGACCAATCTTCAAAAGTGAGGAATATCCATTCAACTGTCCCTGCAAGCGAGCGTGCATGCTGTTGCCGTTCTTCTGAATCGATGTGGACATGAGCGCCAATCTTAGAATTTCCTTTGTAGAGAAACTCATTCTGGATGGATATCGTAGATTCAGATTGCTCAGATGAAATTATAAAATCAACACCGTCGGTCATGGATGAAGAATTTGATTTGAGCCAGACTTCCATACTCGTACCTCACAGATTGAATTCATCTGCGGCTTCTGTCGATGAACGCCCGTCATGAATGATTCGTCGTAATGCCTTCGCCATCTTTCCGGGGTATTTGTGAGCGAAGACTTGCCGCCCCATGCAAACTCCAGAAGCGCCCGCTTTCATTGCTTTCTCCACCATCAGTAACACGCTTCGAGTATCTCCTGTATTTGCTCCGCCTGCTACGAGCATTGGAATCGGCGCTGCCGATATCACTTGTTTGAAAGACTCTGAATCACCTGTCCAAATCGTTTTTGCTACGTCGCATCCGAGTTCAAAGGCAACACGGGCTGCTTGGGCAACTCCTTGTGTTCGATCGCCAGGAACAGGGTTCAAGTTCGACCCACGAGCGTAAACCATTCCTAGAACAGGTAGCCCGATGTGATGAGAGTCTGTAGTTACGTTTCCGAGCGCCTCAAGCATTCCGGCTTCACCAGTTGTGCCCATATTGACTTGTGCTGAGGCTCCAATACCACCACGTGACAATATTTCAGATGGATTCCCAACAAGTACTTTCCGAGATGCATCTTCTCCCCCATGGCGAGTTGAAGCCGAAAGGTGAATGACCATGCTCGTTTGAGTGTCCTGACAAAGGTGAGAAAAATGGCTTACAAGTCCTTTTTGGGCAACGATAACATCCACATTTGCTTCAATAAGTTCTCGAATCAATGCTTCAGTATTTTCCAACCCATGATTTGGATAATCGGACAATCCGTGATCGATTGGAATCCATAGGCCCTTTCCATTTGGGAGCATTTTCTCCAGACGCAAGGCTTTGTCCATAACTCGGCCAATCCTCCTTGCAATTCAATGCTTTGCATTTCAGCCATAGTCAGATACTTACAAAGCGAATGATAAAAGAAGAACTACGCTTAGGGCTGTGTATGGAGACTGGTGCTTGGCTCATGGTTGGAATCCTTGCAGGTGGCTTTTTCGTCGGCCTGTGGTATATTCTCATTCGAGGTGATGCAGACCTTGACATGCGTCGTGGCATCGTTGCTGATGGACTAAGAAAGCCTGCACAGAGTTCCAGTTTTTCCAGTGCCCGAAGTGAATTCGAACGCAAACTTTTGCAAATTGAAGCCGAGCGACGACGAAGAAACCTTTCAGGTGGTAGCATCAATCTCCTTGGTGATGCAACTCTCCTTCAACAGCCTGTACAGGAACAACCTGCCATGAGCCAGGCTCCTGATGTAGTCGAAGACGATAACCAAGAAGAGACGGAGGAACAGATACTCGAGCGTCGCAGACTGCGTGATGAAGAATGGGCTCGCGAATCTGATGAAAAAGCCCGTCGCCAATTGGAAGAAGAAGAGGCTGCTCTAAAGGAGCAACAAGAAAACCTCAAGAAAGAACAAGAAGCGCAACAAGAGAAAGACCGCTTAGAAGCAGAACAAGCAGCAGAAGCAGCAAGACTTGCTGCAGAACGTGATGCTGCTGCTCAATCCGAACGCGATGCAGAAGAGGCAGCTCGTCAAGCAGAACTCGCTGCAGCAGAAGAACAACGCTTGGCTGAAATCCAAGCCGCTCAAGAAAAAGATGCACTCGAACGCCGCAAAGCAGCGAACAGAGCACTCGATGAACTTCGAGCACGTCTTGAAAGAGAAGGTGCCCGTTCCTCCGATGTTCAAGTGTCTCTAATGTGGAACAACTACAACGATCTTGATCTCCACGTCGTTTGTCCATCTGGTGAGCGAATCCACGGCGGTAACAGAAAATCCTCGTGCAATGGTGAGCTCGACGTCGACGCAAACGTTCGACCTGACTCACGCAAACCAATTGAAAACGTCGTTTGGCCAGAAGGTCAAGCACCTGCTGGAACATACCAGGTCTTCGTTCATTACTACAAGAAGCACAAGAAGCGACGCTCCAAAGACCCTACTAAATTTCAAGTCATTGCTAACGCCTATGGCGATCTTTTGGAATACTCTGGTGAACTTACCTTCGGTGAAGAAATTCAACTCGTTTGCAGTTTCAATGTTCCAACCATGGAAGAACGAGAGCAAATTAAGCTCCAATTAGAGCAGCAAGTTCGTCTTGCAGAAACTGGTGAGGTATCAGCAGATAAGATTCTTGAAGAAGAAGCAACTCCTAAACAACTTGAATTTGGTGAATTAGTCGATGAGATTGAAAACCAATTAATTGACGATGTCGAGGACGATGGCTCAGGTGTTCCACCTGCGCCTGACTTAGATTGATGCAACTCAAGAGAGAATGTCGTCAAGACGTTCGTTCTTCAATGCGTTCTTGATGCTACGGGCGATTCGTCGTCCTGTGGACATACGTGTTTCGTTAATGTCGGAGTAGGGTGAACCGCCAACGAATGGATTTGATCCAGCGACAATTCGTGCGCTGATTTCAAAGACCTTGAATTCTAAAGCATCAGTAACGATTGTTTCTAAGCAGAATGGTCCAATCATACCTCGAGCTCCTTCTTCGAGTTCATAGGAAGCAGCAACGGTCCCTTCAGCCATTTCAAAGGCTCTTGGGAGAAGAGATTCTCTGATGACAACTGGCTGATTCCCGGTGACGACAAAAGAGGGTTCCATTCCAGCTTCCCGGAGATCTCTTAACGACCCAAGTTTGTAGAATTCATCAACATTTGATTCGTCTCTTCGATCCATGGAGAGTAGTTCCAAGCGGCCGAGATTCTTCCCAGCATACTTTCCCCTTCCTTGAACTTGGAATCCGTCAGTAGCAAGGGGGTCGAAGAAAAAGTGAAGGTAATATCGGCATCCTAAGACGTATTCTTGGATTGTGAATTCCTCTTCAATGTCCACGTTTCTTCTAAAATCACGGTAATCGCGAGCGATGAAATATCCTCTTCCACCCTTTGCTCCTGCGTATTTTACGATAACGGGTCCATCGATGTCGTGAGGGTCCTCGAGAACCTTTGGCATTGTGCAGCCTCCTGAAAGAAGCCAGTCTCTTTGCTTTGCACGGCTGCTTTCCCATCGAAGAATGTCTCTATTGCCAAAGGTTGGAACTTCCAAATTACGGAAGTTTTCGCTTCCAAGATATTCAACCAGTGATCCATGTGGAATAATGACCACATTCTTGCTCTTTAGCCAATCTGCGTGATCTAACATTTCACGATAATCGTCAAGCATAAGCCATTCATCTGGATCAGCGCCAGGGAATGCCTTGTAGAATCGCCTTCGGTTTTCGCCAACTGCTATTCCTAGAGTCTTGAACCCCTCTTGACGTGCTCCATGAAGAATTTGAAGCGATGAATGAGAAGCCACGACACCTATGGTAATGTTCTCTTTATCGTAGTCCGCGAGCCAGGAGAGAAGTGAGGAGTGGTCTACGCCCATGTCGAGGGGTTTAGTATGCACTCTATGACTGTTATCCCGATATCACGATGTAATCGAATAAACTTTCATATCAGGGTTGTGAAGAGTTCAAGTGCCGAATGCATATCAAAGAACATGGCGAGTTCCCGTACCCCCGTTAGCCGGATGACATATTCAGGATATCTACAACTCGATGAACTTCTAAAGTTGCAATCAGGACCCGAAGGGCATTCACCTCTTCCATCAAATGATGAGATGCATTTTATCATCACGCATCAAACGTTTGAGCTTTGGTTTAAGCAGATACGTGCAGAACTTGATGCAGTTCATGGATATCTTTCGGAGGAATCTGTACGCGAAGAGAAACTTCCTTCTATGGTTCACCATCTTGAGCGAGTGATTGAAATCTTCCGTCTCCTATCCAATCAATGGAAAGTAATGGAAACTCTGAGTCCTCAAGGCTTCTTGGCCTTTAGAGATCGCTTGGGTACATCCTCTGGTTTCGAATCGTGGCAAATGAGAGCACTCGAAATGCGTCTTGGTTTGAAACAAGAACAGCGTGTTGCGGATATGGATCCAATGGAGCACATGAAAAAGTTGCACAGTGAGAAGAAGATCTCCGATGATGCGTATGAGATTATGAAGACAATAGCAACTGAAAAGACATTGAACGATTTAGTGCTTGAGTGGCTCTCTCGAACACCTATCAACGGTTCTATCCCTTCTGATGAAGAAGATTCAACGGTTGTTGATGATTTCATTTCAGCTCACTTAAACGCAATGAAATCTCATGCTGACCAAGTTGTTTCACACATGGTCTCCATCGGTCATGGTACTGAAGAATCAATTCGCCCTCGCATGGATGCAAACCAAGTCCAAGTCAGCGATTTCTTGTCGCCTGAAGGAAAAGCAAGTCGTTCTCGAGCTGGCTTACTTTTCATTGAGTCATATCCTGAATTGCCACTTCTTTCTTGGCCCCGTAAATTTGTAGACGCAGTTGTTCAACTCGAACAATCGATGCTCCTGTTCAGACACTCTCATGCACGAATGGTTGAACGGATGATTGGCCGCCGAATGGGAACTGGTGGTTCGAGTGGAGTCGATTATCTCGACAAGACTACCAAGTACAGGATTTTCAAAGATCTATGGGCAGTTCGAACAATGCTTCTACCAAGGAAAAACCTTGCAGATGTCGTTTCGTCCGATTACTACGGATTTAATTCTGATTAATCGAGATGTGGATCGATGTCGATTGGGATAAGTTCGTTATCGTATTCGTAGACAGCAATCTTTAGTGGGTCAAGAACGAAGCGGACGCTAGCTTCTTCAATACCGTAGAGTGAAATAAGTTCGGCTCTGAACTCTTCGCGGAGTTCACTTTCGTTTGCGTAAAGTGGGGCGCCCATTCCGATTTGGAGTGCTCTAGCACCAATGATTCTTGCTCGTTCGAAACGTGTGTGGAGACGTGCTGGTTTTACCATTTTTTACACCTACGACAAAACCGTCGTAGCGTTTCGACTGAGGCCTCGTTCTTCAACCCATCGGAAGAACATCATTCTGATTCTTCGCTATAATTATCCTCTTTACGGACAATTCGAGCATACATAATCAACGCTGGAATGAATGCAGCCATCGATAAACCAAAGACAGCGATAGCCATATCGTATTCACGCCCATGGTTATGTGTTTCATTGTGAGTTTCATCATTCTCTTCATCGATAAGCATGTATCCTTGGGACGACAATGTCGAAGCACTTCTCAACTCAAAACGGCCGGGTGATTCGAGAGTAACAACGATGCTTGTTGTGTTGTCGTTAATCAGTTGAGATAAGTCAAGCGTTTGGTTGTCAGCGTCTATTGCAATGTGGTGATTTACAACATGGGTTTGGTTCTGATCATTGAATTCATGGACATTGTTTTCAGTAACCCAAACATGAACCTCATCGCCATCATCAGAGATCCACGAGAGCGTTCCGTTGTTGAGTGATATTGAAGTGAATCCGCTCCATTCACGTGAAAAGTTGTCGAGTACAAGACCTAACTCCTGGGATTGTGAAGGTCCTGTAAGCAATCCTTCGCCATTCAGAACAAGGTCTGGAACACCCCAAAATCCGTATGTTGATTCGAAACGGAATTTTGAATCACTCAGGAAATGCAGGTCTGCGGGCGATGGATGATGTTGTAACACCGTGACATCGGTGCGATTTAGTTCCGCTAATTCAGCAGATACAAGGTTGCAAGGTTCACACCAATCTGCGGAAAAATATTCGATTAAATGAGTGGTGGATGAGGCGAGGCATGTGTCGTTTGTCAAGGCACATTGAACATCAAATGTTTTCACATCATGAATGGAAGCAGTTCCTTCATCATTCTCATTACCATGTCCGATAGATGTCGGCAGGAGTACAACGAGTACAAGGGCACAAGCAAGGGCCGTTCTGAATCTCATCATGGTTCTTGGACGCAGGGTCTTGTTAAAAGAGGGCCGCCTTCACGGTCAACCATGGACCAACCTTGGTGGAAGCGGCCTTCCACTCTGCCGCTTGTCCTTACAGGGATGGCCATACTCATCATTGTCGTTGGAGGGACAATCCGAATAAACGACGCAGGTGAATCTTGCCCGGATTGGCCTCAGTGCTTTGGGACTTGGGGTTTTACAGTCGATGAAGCAGAACAAACTGCCTACTGGGAAGAAAACCCAGATCAGATTGACAGCCGTGGAGCAGATCACCGATACTCAATGTTCGAAATATTTGTTGAATGGTTCCACCGTATGCTTGTGGGTATCATCGCCGTTCCAATTATCTTGAACGTTTTCATGACGCACAAGAAGAAAAAAACGTACGGAGTCGGATTGAGAAATCTCGCCACCGCTTCTGCGGTTTTACTTGTCGTACAAGCAATAGCCGGTGCAGTAACTGTTCGATTTGATAATGCGGATTGGACCGTAGCACTTCACCTCTCATTAGCGAGTATCTTCACTTCCCTTTTGATTTGGCAATACATGTCAATGCGAGTTACCGAAGGATGCGATTGGAAATTCCTTGACGCTTCAAAGGCCTTCATTGACAAACAAAAGAAACGTTTCATTGGCATCACAAGTTCAGTGTTCATCCTTCTCATTCTTGGTGCATGGGTCTCGAGTACAGCAGGTGGGCAATACAATCAAGGGTGCTCTGTAGGTTTCCCAAATGGGTGGCCAAAGTGTCAAGGTTCATTTTTGCCTAGTATTGATGGCCCTGGTATTCTCGTTCAAATGCTCCACCGATTTGGTGCTGGAATCGTTGGCGTTGTTCTTATTCTAAATTCAGCTCGTGTACGTGTAGATTCAAGAGATTTCAATGAAGGAGAAGGCTTCTCAAAAGCCGCTGAAGTGGTCACTGGTCTGTGGATTCTGAATGTCTTTGTCGGAGGCATGTACATTGTTTTTGCAAATGCAAATGAATTCCCTGAATCCTTTTCTCTCCTTCATCTTGTCTTTGGCGTTGCTTCCTTCATTGCTGCAGCGATAACACTAATGATGCTGAGACTTGCACATCTCAAGCAAATCGATGTTACTGAGGAAGAATGATGGAACAAACAGAGTCAACTCCTTCGATGTTCTCTCTTTTCATCAAACTGATGAAATTAAGAGTCATTGTCCTCCTCCAAATTACAGCAATATGTGCAATTCTTGTTCATGATTCACTTGCTCGATATGATCTTATCGATATCGAACGAACCTGGCTTGACACACTTTGGACCTCCACAATAACCGTTATCGGAGGTACACTAAGTGCAGGTGGTTCGAATGCAATCAACATGTGGTATGATCGAGATATTGATGCATTGATGCGCCGTACACAGCACAGACCTTTGCCTCAAGGGCATCTGGCACCAATAACAGTTCTTCTGTTTGGTATTACGATTTCAGTATTGGGATCCTCTTTGTTTTTCTTACTTCACTGGAAGGCTGCTTTCTGGTCTTTCTTTTCTGTATTTTTCTACGTCTTCATCTACACAATGTGGTTGAAGAGAAGAACGCCACAAAACATCGTCATTGGAGGTGTTGCAGGAGCGACTCCGCCTCTGATTGGATGGGCTGGTGCAGCAGCAGCATCGCTTGATTCCCTGAATCCTCTTGATTTGGGCTCACCTATTCCATGGATGCTCTTCGCTCTCATTTTCTTTTGGACACCACCTCATTTCTGGGCACTTGCTTTGTATCGTTCAGGGGAATATGCAAAAGCAAATGTTCCAATGATGAATGAAGTAAAGGGAGCGAAACGGACAGTTACAGAATCCAAATTTTACTGTGTAGGACTGTTACTACTCGGCGCAGTTCCATGTTTCTGGCCGAGTTCTGGCTTGCCGTTACTTTGGTCTTTTGTTGCTGGAGGCCTTACAATCTGGTATGCGATATCTGTGTGGGGAATCGATATCAATGAACCATTGGATGAGAATGGCCGAATGCCTAAGGCTGCGAAGAGTTTCTTCCGTTCTCTTTTCTACTTGGGATACATGTTTTTCTCACTGGTAATCATTTCATTCATTCCACCAGAATGGCTTGGAATACTCGGCCCATTGGGTTGAGAAAGTGGCGCGGTGAGGGAGATTCGAACTCCCGAGGGTAAAACCCACTGGATTAGCAATCCAGCGCAATGGCCAGGCTATGCGATCACCGCAGTAAAGCAAGCCACCGACCTTTCCGACATGAATATGACGGTTGGTAATTCAGTAAAATAGCGGGACCATCAGTCGAAGAAATCTTCGAACTCTTCTGCCATATTTGCAGTGCCCATTCGACGGTTTCGAGCAGATATGATGCGCTTGAGTCTCTTCCTTCGCTTAACCATCATTGGGATGAGTAGTGCATTCAATACAACGAGAATCAATGCTCCCATACCCGCATATTGGAATTCTTTGACATTCATTGAATCTTCTAAATCTCCAAGCCACTCGATGCCGAGTGGAGGTTCTGGAGGTTCTGGTTCTTCAGGAATGATATGTTGGTTGTAATCCCACCATTGATTTTCAATTTCCACGCGTTCTGTGTTCTCACTTGGGTATTCTGCAATAACCATGGAATTTCCTCTTCCATCAACAGGGGAGAGAACGTAGAAGTATGTTCTTTCAGGGCGTATGCCGTCTGCTTCCAAACCAGATTGATTCAATGTACCTGTTTCTCCTTGGACACCACTCAAGCCAGTTGCAATCGGATTTACATATCGCAAATCAAGTCCATTCGGGCGAGTGTCAAGGCGATACAGATTCCATGTGACTTCGCCGTCAGCTTCATTTTGAGGCCATGTCCAGGTGAGGTTCAATTCATAGCACGAATTCCAGTTTCTTTGCAAGTCAAAACATGTCGTAGAATTCGTAAATCTGTATGAGTGAGTGAACGAGGATACAGTGCTTTCGGGTGCGATTGCATCTCCACACAACATGGAATTGCCTTGATCATTCATGAACACATTGATTCGAGACAAATCCGGTACATTAGCACGATTTGCAGGGATGAGGGCATACGACGCACATGTTCCAGTAGGGAGCGGTTCTGGATCAACCCAATTCGAAGTCGATATCGAAACCATATCTACGAATCGCCCATCGATAAGTTGTGTCCACAGGCTTTCACTATCTTCTTCAACAGGGTTTGGGAATACTGTCCCTCCCGTTTCAGCAACAGGTAGTTTGTAGATTCTCCAGCCTCCAAGGTACGGATTTGAAATATCGCCTTGGGAAGCCCACTCCAATTCTATAGAACCGCCTGATAGTTTGTTGTAATCAGTGTTGTTGGCCGTTACATTAGCATCTGGTAACGATCCTATGAAGAGCAATACAGTATTGCTACTTAGACTCAATGAAATGTTTTGAATTTCATCAAACACGTAGTAATTTGGTGATTCAAGGTAATCCCAATAAGTTCCAGTTGAATCTGGTAACTCAAGAATTTCTACAGACTCAAACGGAATCATGTCCGGCAAGAGTGCTGAGAGATTGATGACAACCTCCATCGATTGGATGTCTGCAGGTTGTGTGTTATCTTCAAGTTGCATCGCATCAAGTTCGAGGATCATCAATGGTTCTTTACCCCCAGCAATGTTGTATTCTGATCCTTGAAGTGGGAGGTAATAATCGTATGAAAATGCAGCTTTTTCTAGAGAAACAACAGATCCGGTCATAAGAGGTTCTTCTTGAATAACAACCTCGTCAATGAGTTGTATCGTTCTGTAGGCATACTCTGTGTTGTTGAGGGCATCACGAACTTCTAATCCAACGATGTAAGACTTGAGGGGGAATTGCGAGGCGTTGACGTTGAGGAACTGTCCATGTCCCAGTTGGATGGCAGTATCAAGTGTCCATGTGTAGTTGAGTGGATTGGCTGCGATGTTACTCGTCAGTGCGCTGAATTCGATCGTATCTGCAGTTGTGAATGTGCCAGAGATTGTATTGAGCCCTATCATTGGGTTGATTGCTCCTGCGCTTATGTCAGCATATTCAATCAATGTGTTGTCCGAGGGAGCCGTATCTGCACGACCATCAAATGATGTTGGCATATAGACTCGTAATTCCTTTCCATCTCCAATCTCGACGATATCGAATGTGCATGTGATGAACTGTGATGGTCCTAGCATATCGATGTCACACATCTCAATGTGTTCTGATTCTCCTTGTGCGTCAAACATCTCAAAGTTTACAACAGTGTTTGAGATTGTAAAATTGCCAATGTTCTCTATCTTCGCTGAGATCATGTCTTCGCCGTAGTAGTAAGCGGGAGATGATTGGTCATGAGACGGATACATGCTGGCGATTCGTAAATCGAGAGTATTGTCCAGAACGATTTCAATTTGTGTGAGGTCATTGAATGAATTGAGATCTCCATTATAGTCGCTAGAACTGCTTATGAGTCCGAATTCAAGGATGAATCTGCCAGGTAATGAGTAATTTAAGGCAGGTAGTGCTGTTGTGAATGGTTGCTCATATCCTCCTGATGGAAGGTTTGTTACGCTTCGAGTCGCATTACTAACAAGAGTTCCATCGAGTGTTCTTAGATTCCATCCGATGTTTGCTACGAGATTACACGTTCCACACGTGTTTGATATGCCGTAGATGTCCATGATGTATTCGACTTCGGTGTTCAATACTATTTCGTTGTTGTAAGTGTGTAGGTCAGAAAGTGTATCTCTCGGGTCTTGTTCCATGTCTACTGCTATGTCGCTGAATTCAGCTGTCAGATTGATGTTGTATGATAAAGCGTCATCACTTGTATCTATATCTGGATAATCGAATTTGAAAACAACCGTAAAGGTACCACTGGACCCAGAGGGAAACCATCTGGTGGAATCGGAGAAGTTATCCGATTCTCCACTTAGCAATCCAATGATATTCATGTTGCCGTCTTCGATGCTATTTGAGATGCAAGGTAGTATGTTGAGGTCTCCTTCACATACGTACCATTTCATGCCTCGTGAATTTGTCATTGGACTCAAGGCTTGATTTTCAACTTCTGCTGTGAAGGTTATGGGGTCGAACGCTGAGTAAAAGCGATCCTCGACAGGAGTCTGGCCAGACACAATGGCGAGGTCAATTTGATCCGCTGCCGATGCACTCGGTACATATGCTAGCATTGAAAATGCTGAAAAAAGCATAATGAAAACCAAGCTAATGCTCGTTTTTTTCTTGCCAACGGTCATGCTATCCGCTCCTGTCATCATACGGTGCTCGCATGGGTGATTCAAAGACTCATCGCTTGATTTGGGGTCAATTACGGTAAATTCACCCCTAGATGGTTCGGCAACGTTCTTGACTTCGTTTGTGTTGGTAAGACCATGGAGGAGTCTGAGCACACATGCATCCGCTCAGATGAACGCGGGTTGACAGCCGTCATTGAATTCCTTTCTGCGTTTACACTTTTCCTCATGATCTTAACTGCCTTCATGTCTCTGGCTCAACTCGAAATGGGGTCGAATGATACAGAAATCGATCAAGTCGACCAAGCCACAGTATCCGCTCTCGACCATCTCGTTGGCGGTCCTGGCTGGTTTGTTCCTGCGTTGGAAGACGGTGATTTGGATCATGCAAATGCGACCTCTGAATGGGACGTTGTAAGCGCTTTAGATCTACAAAAAGGGCGTGTTCAAACGGGGCTCGTTCTTGATGGGGAACTCGATGAAAACCGACTCAAGGCGTTGTCCAATGTGACGCTTGAATCCTTTTCAGAAGGTCTCGGTCTTGCTGAAGATCTCAGTGCTTATCTCCATGTCAGTGTTCAAACTTCCACAAACAGCACACGTGTAGGGCTCGTTCTTTTCGAAGGAGGTTCAGATATCAACTCAGCCCGAATGGCTTCTACGGCCTCAAGTGTTGTTCGAATGTCGGGGGATCTTCTAACCGTCACATTACAAGTTCATGATGCAGGGAGGCAAAGTGAGAATCTCGTAATAACAGAAGTTATGGCTCGTCCGATTGGAGGAGGGCCTGAGTGGATTGAAGTTTACAACGATAATTCCTTTGCAACAAGCCTCTATGGATGGTCTCTAAACGTAACTTCTCTAAGTGCCACCAACAATGTTTTGTTCCAAAGTGGTGTCATAGCCGGTCATTCTGTTGCATTATTTACTGGCTCAATTTCATCTCAAGTACAAGGAAATGCAACACAGGTGATCGATTTGGGAACTTTTGGAATCCTTGGTACGGGTTCTATGAATCTACTCGATGATGGCAGCAGTGTCATCGAACTACGATTTACACGTCCTGGTCAAACGAAACCACTTCCAAACTCTCGAGCCGAGTGGGGCGGCCAAACAGGGTTGTTACTTGGAATAAACAACGCACTTGTTTGGGACGGTGGCAGCCCATTAAACACTGCTTCATGGAGTGTAAATCAAGTAGCAACACCAGGTGAAGTGCCTTCTAGCGTAACAAATGCTTCATGAACTCGGTGGCACTGGGATAGTTGATACCCGTGCAGGCTGCTTCCACTTATTCACGAGACCGTTGTGTAACAGGCATCCATGGATTGGATGAAATTTTACGAGGTGGCATCCCCTATGGGTCCACGGTTTTGGCCTCTGGAACATGTGGTTCTGGAAAAACCACCTTGGCAATGGAATTCCTTGTCCGTGGCGCTCTTGCAGGTGAAGCCTGTGCCCACTTTACAGCAACTGAGCCTTCAGTAAAACTTCTTGAAAACATTCGACAATATGCATTCTTTGACATGAACATGGTCGATACAGGTCTAATCAACGTGTTTGACATGGACGTTTTGTATTCTTGGTTAGGATTGGATAAATCAACTTTTGACTTGGATGACGTTCACGCTTTGATTAAGTCCATTACCGATATCGTCAACACAATCGGTGTTACACGGCTGGTCATCGATTCAGTTACAACACTCTGTTACAAAATTAAGTCTGAACAACTCATTCGAGATTTCTTGTTTACTCTTGGAAAGAAACTTGCGACACTTGGCTGCACAACAATCCTCATTTCTGAAATTACTTCGGCAACAGAAAATGCTCACTGGTCTTCATTTGGTGTCGAAGAAGCAATCGCCGATGGAATTGTTGTGATGGGAGATGTTGAACGAATGGGCCATTTATTGAGATTCTTACAGGTTGTAAAGATGCGTGGCACATCGCATAGCCGGGCTAAACACGCCATCGAATTGACGCCTCTTGGAGTCATGTTAACGCCTATGCTGAAATGGGGCTCTCAAACTGATAGCGCCAATTGGGGGGCATAATCATGTTTGAACTCGACCAAAGAATTGCTGAACAACTGTCGACTATCTCGCTGAATAGTTCTGTGCAAGTTCGTTGTGGAAATTCAAATGCATTCATGGTTACTGCAAGCACTATGCTTCCATTGATGCAGATGTTTGAGATGGGCGGCGTATACATTACGGCAAGCCGTGGTGCTGTTGAGATCATTCAGGCCTTCGAATCAATCGGTGTTGATGTTTCGAATATCCAATTCATTGACCTTGTCTCTTCTGGTATTTTGGGAGGAACTGACGTGGAATATTCAAACATCCACTTTGTTGACAGTCCAATCATGCTAGAATCAGTTCTACTCCGCACATTGTATATCTTGCGAACGACCTCTTCTGCCCGAAATTTCGTTTTCATCGATAGCGTAAATGCGCTTGCAATCTACAACGAAGATAGGATGCTTGCTGAGTATCTTCACACCTTCATTAACACGTTTAGGCAGAGAGAAGTTCTTTCGATTATCCTTAACGTTCCCGACCAAACGCCTCCATTGGTTCTTTCGAACCTCGATTTGTATTGTACTGATCTTGTTGATCGTGGGCAAGTGGTCATCCATTGAAGGGGGATTTAGATGAAGAAGAAGATTACATTCGATAAGGAAGATGAAGAATTCTTCGGACAAGTCGGCTCTTTTGGAGTGCCTAAGTTCGATAACGAAATGCACGGGGGAGTTCCTCGTGGTTTCACAATGGTTGCATTTACCGAGACGGGTTCAGGTGCTGAATTATTCGCCAAACAATACGTATCTCCTGCTGAAGAATCTGAAAATACTCTTTACATTTCAACCAATGAAGGACAGCCAGAGATTGTTCGTGTTTTCAAAAAATACGGATGGCCACTCGACATCAACGTTCGTACAATTGGTGAAGAATACAATTCAAACGTTCTCGAACGAGAACTTCTTGCAAGCCGCTATCGTCTTGAAGGATTCCGTCTTGAAGACATCCAACGACTTGCTCAGACACGATTTGTAGATGAGAATAACCAAGACTACCTCACTGAAGTGACCAATGAAATCATGGCTTTAGGGCCATACTTCAGAGCAGCTATTGACAGTCTTGATTTCTTCTTGCAACGTGATGATCCAAATCGGGTTGTTGCAATGATTCGTATGCTTCAGGCTCACACTCAAATGTATCGAGGGCTTTTGTTAATCAGCGTTTCAGTCCATGGTCTATCTCCATCGATACGCCAAGAACTTGCAAGTATTGCCGACATGGTTCTTACCTTCGGAGTACGTACTGTCGGATCTGATTTCGAAACCTCAATGATTGTTTCAAAGTTCAGAAATGCTCCAGAGAATCTGAAAATGTTGGTTTTCCGTGTTACTCCAGAAGAGGGTATTACGCCAGAAACCGTCGAGCGTATCGCTTGAAGTTGTTTACTGGTCGAAGCGACACCTCCAAAGAGGGCGGAGCCTGCCACCAACCATGCCAAGTCGAGCAGCAACGGGTGGTTACGACCCATCTGGTATTGATTTGGATGCTTGGACTGAGTTGGAAGAACAACTTGAAGCAACCATCCCTGACTATGACCGAGTCAACCGATTAATGACATTCGGACAGGACAAGCGTTGGAGGCGAAATGTTCGCAACCATGCTTCACAAGGCATGAAAATTCTCGAAGTGGGGTGTGGTCCGGGAAGTTTTGCAGAAGATCTCGTGGGATTGGATGTTACTTGTTTGGATCCTTCGGAGGAGATGCTTAAAGTCGCTAAAAAACGAGTTGATGCTGCACGCAAAGAGCGTGGAGAATCCCCCGCAGCATATGTCCAAGCCATTGCTGAAGAGATTCCCCTAGAAGCAAATTCCTTCGACATGGTATTTTGCCTCTTTTCATTTCGTGATTTCCAAGATAAGAAGAAAGGACTTGAAGAAATATTCCGGGTTCTCAAGCCTGGTGGCCAACTGGTGATGTGTGATGCTGGGAAAGCAAATGCACTTCATGGCTTAGCTGGTAGGATTTGGATGAGTACTATGGTTCAATGGATGGCTCGTTGGGTTACAAAGACCAAAAATCACCCTTGGAAAGGACTTGCACGATCTTACACGCACTATGGAACCAACAAATATTACCGAAATATGATGGTGGAAGTGGGCTTTGAGAATGTTTCAGGCCGACTATTGTATCCCTTGTTAATGTCGAGTCGATTCCGTGGAAAAAAACCAATGTAATGCCCTTTTTCATCAACTAGCCATTCCATTAGCCTCATAAACCCCCTCTCGATGGTCGGGTCAAAGTGGTTGTAATGGGAATGCAAAAAGTCCTCCAGAGCATCAAAAAAGCCGAGCAGGCTGCTGAAAAAACTCTCTCGGATGCTCAGAGTGAATCCAGTCGAATACTCAGCGATGCTCGACGTGATGCAGCAGATATGGTCTCCAAGGCCGCAGAAGATGCCCAGATAACAATCAAGACAACGCTTGATTCTGCCCGAGAAGCGGCAATGAAGAACGTAACAAAAGTCCAGAAAGAAGGCTCAAAATCTGTAGAAGCAGTTCAGAAAGATGCTGTTAAGAATCAGGATGCAGCAGTTTCACTCATCGTGGAAAGACTCCTCAATCAATGAAGTGATACTATGTTCTCAACCGTCGACATGTCCCGTCTCACATTGGCGGCGCCTGTTGATGCTATGCATGAAATCATCCGCAAGTGCTCTGACTTGGGGTGTGTTCACATCGAAGACTACACACAATTCGAAGAAGGAATCAGTGTAGGACGTGCAATTACAAGCGAAGAAGCCGATATGGTCAGCTCCCTTCTGCTCAAGGTTCGTTCTGTCCGTGGCGCAATTCCTGTTCACAACTCCAAAGGATCTATTTCGAGTGCAAATGCTAAGAAACTTGCAGAGGCAATGTCATCCAAAGTTGACGCAGCTCTAGAAAACATCGAAGCAATCCGTGAGGCTGAATCTGAAATTTCATCACTCAACGACCACCTTCGTGTCTTTGAGCGCCTCGCACCACTCGATATCTCTCTTGACCTGCTTTCTGGATATGAGGGTGTAGAAATTTACGTCGCTGAAACTCCAAATGCATCAAAGGCACACAAAGTCTTCGCCGATATGGCGACTCGGATTGAGTATCTTTGTCCAAAGGGGTTGATTGCTGTCGCATGTGCTCCGGGCGATGCAGCAGCAGTCCAAATTGCATTGGCTGAGTTGAACGCTAAGGCAATTCAACTTCCTTCCGGAAAGGGAACTCCTTCCCAGAGAGTTGCAGAAACAAAAGAAGCAATCTCGAAAGCAGAG
>ERZ1046148.36-NODE-36-length-72365-cov-16.888923_pt1 | contig 72365 bp, 58 predicted proteins | sample MGYA00383090_ERZ1046148 | MGnify/ENA primary metagenome ERZ1046148 (study PRJEB29581, sample SAMEA5548360) | metagenome | biome: marine; feature: coastal; material: water | depth 25 m | study: Short-term variability in the microbial, nano- and picoplankton dynamics... | reverse complement strand
ATATGCCAAAGAAGATACTATGACATTAGCCAAATTTGGATGATAATATGACTAAATATAAACATGAAACGGTAGTTAATGCCGATATTAAATCCACCTTTGATTGGTTCGAACATGAGGGATCATTTAGGAGATTAATGCCACCTTGGGAAGTTGCAGAAGAAGTTCGAGCGGATGATTCATTAGAAGTTGGTTCTCAAAGAATTTTCAGATTCCCTGCACCAGGTATACCATTTGTGAATATGACATGGGTCGCTGAACATACCGGTTACGACAAACCTAATTATTTTGCAGATACTATGATTAAAGGCCCATTCTGGAAGTGGAATCATAATCATTATCTTACCGAAAAAGACGGAGTTACAACAGTAGTTGATGATGTCACATACAGTGTACCTTTTGGACCAATAGGAATGTTGGTTGATAAAATTCTTGGAGGGGCTTTAGTTACTGGACGCATCTCCTCTATGTTCAAAGCAAGAGAATTAAGGCTGCAAAGAGATATGCGTGAACATTCAAAATATTCCACTATACCCAAAAAGAAAATTTTGATTGCTGGTTCTTCAGGACTAATTGGTACACAACTTGTAGCCTTCTTAGATACTGGTGGTCACGATGTTTGGAGACTTGTTAGAAGACCTGTCAAAGAAGGAAGTAAAGAGTTGACTTGGAAACCAGATGAAGGCATTCTCAATTCAAGTGATATAGAAGGTTTTGATGTAGTAATCCATCTAGGTGGAGCAGGTATCGGAGACAAGCGATGGAGTAAGAAAAGAAAGGCTCTAATTGTAGACTCTAGAAGAGAAAGTACAACACTGTTATCAGATACAATGAGTAAACTTGAAAATAAGCCTGAAGTATTCATTGTGGCTAGTGCAATAGGTTACTATGGAAACAGAGGTGATGAGGAACTTACAGAAGATAGCCCTCCGGGTGAAGGTTTCTTGACCGATACCGTAATTGATTGGGAATCATATGCAAATTCTGCCAGAGAAGCAGGTATTAGAGTGGTAAATACAAGAAACGGGATTGTCTTGTCTGCAACTGGTGGAGCTTTGGGACGTATGTTACTTCCTTGGAAGATGGGAGGGGGAGGTCCTCTTGCTGGAGGAAAGCAATGGATGTCATGGATTTCTTTAGATGATGAGATTTACGCAATTCATCATTTAATGATGAATAATAAATGCGAAGGTGCTTACAATCTAACAGCACCAAATCCATGTATGCAAAAAGTATTCTCAAAAACGTTAGGAAAAGTCCTAAGGCGTCCTGCAATTGCTCCTATACCAGGGATTTCTATGAAAATATTATTTGGTGAACTCGCTCAATCACTATTGATAGAGGGTCAAAGAGTCTTGCCAAACAAACTAGAAGAGTCTGGATATGAATTTGTACACAAAGATATTGAATCGGCCCTTAGAGACTCGTTAGGTAAATGGAGATAATTTAATGCCAGATACTCATGAATATTTAGTAAATACTAAATTTCCTGAGTTTAGCTTGTATGATGATGAAGAAAAACTAGTCAGTAGAGCAGATATTGAAGGGAAATGGACAGTTATTTTCTTTTATCCTAAAGATGATTCACCTGGATGCACATTACAATCTTGTTCTTTTAGAGATCAATATGAACAGTTTACTAAAAAAGGAATTTTACTCTATGGGGTCTCCTCAGACTCAACATCTTCACATAGAAATTTTAAGAAAAGATATAACTTACAATATTCATTGTTGAGTGATAGGAATAATAAACTCGCTAAATCATTGAAATTAAAAAGAAACTTTGGTTTTCTTAATGCAAGAGTTACGTTTGTTATCAACCCTGAAGGATATATCACTTATTCGTATACAAGTCAACTAGGAGTTACTAGACACGTCAAAAAAGCACTGGAAGCAATAAAAATAGTTGAAAATACTATATGAATAAGAGTTTTAATATAATATCTAGAAAAATAAAACTATGAAAATATCGCTATACTAGGTAATCTTTCATCGCACTACTTGAAGTAGTATGGCCAGCGCGATGTGGAATTATGGCTCAAGGAACAGTCAAGTGGTTTAATCAGAAAAAAGGGTTCGGATTTATCGAACAAGAAGATGGAGACGATTTATTCGTCCATCATACTCAAGTTGAGGGCGTCATCGAAGATGGCGATTCAGTTGAGTTCGAAGTTGGCGAAGGACCAAAGGGACCTAATGCCATCAATGTCTCAAAATCAGAGTAATTATTTTACTCTATTATTAGATTTCAGCATAGTAGTCAACAACTACTTCTTCAATTTCTCTAGCAGTACGATTTTCATCGATTGTCAATGTATTACCGTTTCTACGTAGGGGTTCACCATCTACTAATACATCCAATACTTGGCCTCCGGAATATATCAAATTAGCAAGTAACCTTCGTCCATCTCTTCCAAATGGTCGCATACGAATATCATTTAAATCCCAGGTTATCCAATCTTTGGAACCTTTAGTTGCCAATTGCCATGTCTCAACTGGATCTAATATTCTAGCATCCCAATGATCGTGCCTTTGGACTAAACTAGCTGCCTTAGATTCTGCCCGCATATCTAGACTATTGTTACTAGCCGCCCCATCTGTTCCTAATCTGACATCAACGCCAGCCTCTATCATAGCCGGATAAGAAAGCGTCCCACCACATGCAAGTTTTTGATTCGATGTAGGGCAATGAACCGCATGAGCGTCATGTCCCGCTAATATCCTCATTTCTTTCTTTGTAACCCAACCACAATGTGCACATACAGTATTGCCATCAGTGAAGAATTCTAAAGAATCAAGATATTCAATAGGGTACATGCCAGTAGATTCATGACAGTCCGCTACTTCTTTACGGGTTTCAGAAGTATGAATACTAAGTTTACATCCCGTCTTTTTAGAAAGTTCGGATGCCTTTCTGAGAGTCTCTTCACTACAAACATAGACTGAATGAGCACCTATACCATATGATATTCTCTCAGGGCGTGACGAACCTTCTCTAATCAAAGATTCCATATGCCTCAAGGCATCTCCTGAACCTGGCTTGAAGTTGGGTGTTAAACCATCTGTAATGGGGCCACATAACTCTGCTCTGAGGCCTGTCTCAGCAAGTGTATTACCTATCACCTCAGTATGAAAGTACATGTCGCAAGCAAATGTTGTACCCGTTGATATCAATTCAGCCGCTGCTGCTCTGGTACCAACTTCTACAAATTCGGGAGTTAGAAATTTCTCTACTGGAAAAATTGAAGTTTCTAACCACTCCATAAGAGGTAATCCCTCTCCCATACCACGATTAAGAACCATAGCTAAATGCGTATGCCAATTTTGAAATGAGCGAGTAATTAAACGCATTGAACCATCGATAGTTTCGATTACATCTTCATCACCATTACTCAATGAATAGGTGCCATCACTATGCAAAAGAAAATTACCATGATTGACTGTACCATCATGGTCAATTAAACGAGTATTCGTGACACGCCTTAGCCCCGGCTCAGATACAACCATGATTCTGCCAAACGGTACTTTACCGTCAATCTTTGGTTAAACCAAATAAGAATATTTTTCTAGAACATCGTAGTGAATAATTTCTTTATGTCTGATACATGAGACATTAGTATGGAGGAATTCGGGCAGATTGGTTTTTCTGGAAAATTAAGACCTTCGCAGGTTGCTTCATCTGAGATTATCCGTGAACAATTAGAAGCGGGTGAAAAAAACCTGCATATTGTAGCACCACCAGGATCCGGAAAGACTGTCCTTGGACTGTATACTTGGTCTGATTTAGTACGAATGCCCACTCTCGTTTTAAGCCCTAACTCTGCAATTCAGGCACAATGGGTTGCAAGAGCAAAAGAATTATTCAATTTAGATGGTAAAGAAGAACAAATTCTTACAAATACAAAGTCCCCTGGATTGCTAACTTCCCTTACATATCAATCAGTCACTCTTCCAAAACGTGCCGATGAAAATCTTGATGGTGCTGCAATGGAAATATGGATTAAAAAATTAATTTCTGAAAATGAAGCAGATAATGAGGGAACTGCTAAGGCTTGGATAGAAGACTTGAGAGATAATAATAGGGATTATTTTACAGAAAGGTTTAGCTCATATAGAAAACAAGTAAGAGATGATTTCACTACTCATGGAAATGCTTTATGGGTATTACATGAATCTTCGAAAAAGAATCTAGAGAACCTAGCGAAAACCGGAATTGGATTGATAATTCTTGATGAATGCCATCATCTGCTCGGACACTGGGGGAGAGTTCTAAGCGAAATTAGAGAATATTTTGGTAATCCAATTGTTTTAGGTCTCACAGCGACACCTCCGGACATTGGTTCTGTAAGTATTGATGATGGTGAAAGATACAAAGAATTTTTTGGAGAAGTTGATTACGAAGTACCTGTTCCAGCATTAGTTAGAGATTCTAATTTATCTCCCTATCAAGATCTAGCCTATTTTGTAAGGCCAAATCCAGATGAATTAAAATACATAGCTAATGTTGATAAAGAATTTGAGGAATTAATTGAAGAAATTAGTAATGGACCTGAAGATACCAAAAATCGTACACCAAAATTAGATATTTGGTTAACTGAAATTCTAAGTAAATTATTGCTCCCGAGTGGACCAGTAAAAAATTGGACTTCGTTCGTTAAAAGAGACGAAAATTTAGCCAATTCTGCTAGACTTTATCTCCTGTATAAAAATATAGATTTACCGGAAAATGTACCATATCCTGAACAAAAATTAATCGATTTGAATTTGAAAAAAAATCAAGTTATGATTACCTTATTAGATCGTTATATCAGACACGGGCTTCTTCGTTCAAAAAATGAAAAAGATCATGAGTTAGCAGAAGTTGCTATCCAAAGGCTAAGAATGTTAGGTCATCAAATTACTGAGACTGGGATGAGGCCTTGTGCGTCACCAGTCGGGCGTGTAATGGCGTATGCATCGGCAAAATATGATGCTTTGAGAGATATCTTAACTGCAGAAATGCAAGCATTGGGGCCGGATATTAGAGCAGTAATTGTTACAGACTTTGAGAAGACATCTGCTACGGCTCTAGTTGAAGGAGTTCTAGATAAGAATGCGGGTGGGGCTATTGCAGCATTCCGTTCAGTTCTAGTTGATGAAGCAACTGATCGACTTAATCCAGTTCTAATGACTGGTTCTACCGTATTAGTAGATGATGATTTGTGTGAAATAATATTACCTAGATTTGAACAATGGATTAAAGAAAAAGGATTAGAAATTAAACTTGAGAGTGCTAAAAAAGACGGTTATAATGAAATTAGAGGCAGAGGTAATCAATGGAAACCAAGATACTATACTGAAATGATTACTGAATTATTTCAAGAAGGAGTTACAAAATGTATAGTAGGCACTAGAGGTCTACTCGGAGAAGGTTGGGATGCAAGTAGAATTAATGTTCTAATTGATTTGACTACAGTAACAACTAGTATGAGCATTAATCAATTAAGAGGACGCTCATTTAGACTTGATAAAAAGAATCCAGAAAAGGTTGCTAATAATTGGGATATTGTATGCTTGGCAGAAGAATTCAGTAAAGGTTTTGATGATTATTACCGTTTCAAAAAAAAGCATTCGAGGCTGTATGGAGTTTGTGACGATAGTGCTATTGAGAAGGGGGTAGGGCATGTACATGCTGCATTTACTGAAGCTCGTCCAGAGGGTATCTCAGAAACTTTAGATGTATTCAATGATGAAATGATACGTAGAGCGAGGAATAGAAAAAGAACCAGAGAACTATGGAAAATTGGTGAACCATTTAATGCGAAACCGAAAGAAGCAATTGAAATGAAAATGAAGGATGGATTTTCAGGAGGATGGCCTATATTGAGTGTTTCATTTCAGAGACCAGAATGGAATGATGAATCATTAGTACTCGCAATAGCAACTGCTGTTTCTGGTGCATTAAGAGAAACTGGTAATTTGAAAACAAGCCCTACAATTGCATCAGGAGATAGGGGGGGAGGATGGATGAGGACATATCTTGAAGATGCCTCAGAAGAAGATTCAAAAATATTCACAGAAGCAATGGAACAAGTACTAGGTCCACTAGATAATCCAAGATATATGATCCCAAGACAGGTCAAGATGATTAGTGACACTTGGGTGAGCAAATTGCTTCCTGAAATCATAGGAAAATATTTCAGAACAAAGAAAAAGAAGTTAGTTATGTTCCATTCAGTACCTAAGAAACTTGCTCAAAATAAGGAAGATGCAGCAATTTTCCAAAAGCATTGGAATTTTGAAGTTAGTCCGGGAGAAGTAATGTATGGTTACAGTAAAGATGGAAGAGAACAAGTTCGTTGGGCGGTGGAACAAGATCTTTCACCAAGAGGAGATTTCCATAGTAAAAGCGTATTTACTTAGCTCAAAGATTCACAGAATTTACAATCAATGCCTGTACCTTTATGCGTATCACAATATCTTTTCCTACAGGTAAAACATCTGAAATCAAAGGCATTAACTCCAGTTGAACAACTTGGATCGCCACATATATCCACGTTTTCTGAAACGGGAATAGAGGACCAAGGAATTGCTGATGTATCCTCAGACCAAGGAATTGATGATTTATCCTCAGATTTATCTACTTTCCACCATTCATTTACTGATTCTTTAACTAATTCAGGGCTATCATGAAAATTCAAGGCTTTTTTGACATATGGGTGTGTTAAAAAATTTCTTGAATGGTGAGGGTGTTCAGGTCGTATAAATTTATCGAGTTTTTTTATACCCTCATCAATAGAAGATATTGGTCCTAATTTAGCTAGTAATTGGTTATATCTAATTTCCATGCGTTTAGTTAATTTACGCTGAGGATCTCTAACTGGGGGACGGCCTTGATATTTCTCACTGTATTCTAAGTTCAAAGTTTCTCGGACAAAAGGATGAGTGAAAAAATTCCTTGAATGATGAGTATGTTCGGGCCGAATAAATTTATTGAGTTTTTCTATTCCCTCATCAATAGAAGATACTGGTCCTAATCTAGCGATTAAATGATTATACCTAATTTCCATAGGTTTAGTTAATTTGCGCTGAGGGTCTCTAACAGGATAATCTCGAGAATTATAATTTGAGAGTCTTTGTGAAGGAGTATGGGGTTGAAAAGAGTTCCATAAATTGGCTAAAAATCCCATTATCACACCATATTTATTGTTTGGTCATGGCGCTGTCTCGGCGCCATGACCCCTGGGTTCGTCAGGGTGTTGCGGTACGCAACTGCAGTCATTGCCGTGAGGCTCCTTCCTTGAGACATGACGTCGTCTGTAACTAAGGAAATAAACTCAACGCCGGATTACGACTCTAATTGGAACTTTATCACTCCCTGAGACATCACCTTGATGCTCCCGAATAGGTAGACCCAAACGAGAACAAATCTCAAGATGAGGGGCTGACCAAGGGTGTAGGCATTCATCAGAGAAGTCGTATCCAAGTACCGTTACTGGTTCAATCTCTCCTTCCCAATTTTCTCCAATCAGTCTGCCTGAGACTCTTGTCCAACTATGATTCATATGTCGTGTTTCATAAATAAAATTCTTGAAATCTTTCTGAGATAATTTACTAAGCAGAAAATCTCTAGGAATCGCTCTCGGAATAATTGCTAAAACTCTTTCATGATCATGAAAATATGCAATAGGTGCTAAATTGAGCTGTCTGAACAGTTCTTGTGATTTCTCAATAGATGTGCGAATATCTCCCCATTTTATGGGTAACCATGATACAAACGCAGAGCGATCATTGGTTCCAGAAACATGACTACTTAATTCCAAACTAGTATATTGAGGCGGACTTACTATTTTTTTTGATGTAAGTCTTAGATTCATTTTAGGAAGAGAAAATTTGGGTATTCTAATTGGTGGTCTTTTCGGAATTTTAATTGCGGATTCATGTCTAGGAATTTTATTTATCCATTCATTTACTGGTAATTCAATCCATTCATCATTGAGAATTGTACAAATCCAGCCGGTTTTACCATGAATAGTTCCAGGTAAACGTATAACACGCCTAGTATCCGCTGTTACAACCTTATCAACAGGATGCCCCGCTTCAATTACCTGATTCAAAAGTTGCTTACGTTGAGATTTAACTTTCTCTTCTCTTAATACTGGATCAGGTTCAGAAAATGACTCTCTATCAGGATCATCCGCAATAATATGAAACCCCTTACTTCCTGAAAATGTAATATGTCTAATTTTAATATCAGTATTTTCTATTAACCAATTTCGAAGATTAAAAGTTGCTTTCCTTGCTTCTTCTAAGCGAATAATACAAAACGGCCTGATATCAATATCAAATACAACAAGATGATCTAAAAGTATAGGCGAGGGTCGTTTCGTATCTTTAATTCTAGGGAGATTAATGGGATTAAGCCATGAAGAAGTTGAAACATAAACATCAGTGGGCATTGAGTTAGAAAATAATTCAATTAATTTCTTTGAAGAAGAAATCCTTCTATCAGATGTTATCCAAGGACCCTTCAGTGACTTCCATCGAAATTGGTGCCTAGAGGATTTATTGAGCCAAGATAAATCTATTTCTCTATCAAAATAATAGGATGAGAGATCGTCTTCAGACCAGCTCAAAACATGACTCATATTACGAGGGATAAGTATGTGGTCTTTGATTAATTGGTTAAAGTCCCTTATTAATTAGGGGTGAAACCTCTTTTCCTATCAGACCTATGGTGTCCATTAACTGATTATGTGAAAGTCCTGCATTATCCAATTGGAAAGAAAAACGTGAGATTCCCCCTAATGCCTCACTATGTCTGATTATTTTTTCGGCGACTTCTTCTGGATCGCCAATTACATAAGCGCCTAGAGGACCTGTTTGTTCATCGAATCTATTTCTAGTGACTGGAGGCCAACCCCTTTCCTTCCCAATTTTAGTGAAAGCCTTCGCATAGCCGGGAAAATAAATATCTCTAGCTTCTTGTGAATCTTTTGCAACAAATCCTAGTGAATGAAGTCCAACTTTTAGTTGATTAGGATTATGCCCAGCACGCTCACCGGCCTCTCTGTAAAGGTCAACTAATGGACGGAATCTGTGTGTTTCTCCACCAATGACTGCTATCATTAATGGTAAACCTAGCAATCCTGCTCTTACGAATGATTGAGGAGTTCCACCAACTCCTAACCAGATAGGTAATTTTTCTTGTAAAGGTCTGGGATATATTTGTTGATTTCTTAGTGCGGGTCTGAATTTACCTGACCAATTAACAGTTTCATTATCTCTAATAGATAGTAAAAGATCTAATTTCTCTGAGAATATTTCGTCATATTCATTTAAATTCAAGCCAAATAAAGGATATGATTCGGTGAATGAACCACGCCCAACTACCATTTCTGCTCGCCCGGAAGAAACGAGGTCGAGGGTTGCAAAATTTTGGAATGCCCTTACAGGATCCGCTGCACTGAGGACTGTTACTGCACTGGTTAAACGAATATTCTTTGTGCGAGATGCTGCTGCTGATAATATCACTGAATTAGCAGAATCAAGAAATTCTCTTCGATAATGCTCACCTATTCCAAAAACGTCAAGACCCATTTTATCGGCATGTTCTATTCGATCAAGAAGCTCAGATATAGACTGGGCACTATTAACTGGATAACTCTGTCCATTATCGAGTTTTACCTCAGCGAAACTATCGACACCAATTTCCATAAATCTCGCGAGTTCTAACCACTATTATAATTAGTAGTTTTATGGATGAAAGTAAAAGGCCAAGCCTAAAATTGCATAAGTACCTAAGAGCATGAGGCCTTCAAGCCAGTTTGACTTACCATCGGCTGCTGTTAAATTTGCTATTGTAACTGCAAGGAATACTGCTATAGTCTCGAGTATACCAAATTCAAAGGTGAGAGGTAAACCCAGAATCCAAGCAATAACTACCATTAGAGGTGCTACAAATACTGCTATCTGAGTCGAGGAACCAATTGATATCGCGAAAGATAGGTCCATCTTATTTTTTGCAGCAACCGATACGGCAGTGAAATGTTCGGCTGCATTACCGAATAAAGGTAATAGAATAACTCCAATGAAAAGATATGGGAGATGATATTCTTCAGCGGCTGATTCTACTGAATGAACAAGAACCTCAGCCATCCATGAAACTAAAATTGTAGCAATAATGAGTAAAATTATTGCATCTTTTTGATCCATATTCGGGTCTTCATGGTGAGCATTTTCTGTCGCAAAAAGATGAGAATGCGTTTTGAGTTGGAATAAAAGAAAGAAACCGTATATTGCTAGAAGAACTACAGCAGCTGCATGAGATAGTTTCTCAACACCATCATCGCCAGCGGTACCATCAACTGTGAAATTGAATACTGTTGGAATAATTAAAACAATAACCGATAATAGTAGAAGTGAGCCATTAGAACTTACTTGAGTTTCAGAAAATTTTTGCTCTGAATGATGAAGTCCTCCCCAAACAAATGAAAGACCCATTACAAGTAATAAATTTCCAAGAATGCTGCCAATTAGACTAGCTTGTACTATGTTTATCATTATCTCTTCGGTTTCTGTACCCACATTCTCTGCTGCCGTCATAAGAGCTAAAACACAAATTATTATTTCAGCCGCATTTCCAAATGTTGCGTTGAGTAAACCACCAACTGATTCTGATGTTCTTAGAGCAATTTCTTCTGTGGCTTTACCCATTAAAAATGCTAATGGCATTATTGCTATCATAGAAGTAATGAACGAAAGGTTCTCATCATGTTGAAAATAATTAAAATAGACGGTTGCTGGTACCGCTAGCAATAAAATATTCAATTTACTTTCACGTGGATCAAAGGCTCTAACTATACTCGCAGCATCTACCATTATTTACTTGCGGGAACGATAATTAAGTCAATGTTGCGCTTACAATAGGGAGGATTCATCCGTTAAACCGATGCCGGTGATAATGTGGGAAGTGTGTTTAGACTAGCACTTAGTGGAACACCGGGGACTGGAAAAACAACAGTTGCATCTTTATTTGAAAGAAATGGATACAATATTATTTCTTTAGAATCATTAGCAAAAAAATACAACTGCTTGGGAGAAATTGATACATTAGACAACTCTAGGCCCATAGACCTCGAAAGGTTATGTCGTGAATTAGAAAAATCTTGGTCTGAAAATCCAGAAAATACCATAATCATAGATGGACATCTGAGCCATCAACTCCCTTGTGATTATACCGTTGTCTTACGGTGTCAACCAGATATTTTACAAAAACGATTGGAAAGTAGAGATTATACTGAAGAAAAAATACGTGGGAATGTTGAATGGGAATTAATTGGTGGGCCATGGAACGATAAAAAGGATTCAAATGGTTGGTTGGAGTTAGATACCTCGGAAATAAGACAAGAAGTAATTTTTGAATCTATTCATAATTGGATTACAGATGGATTCAAACCATCTACTACAGACACAGAGATTGACTGGATTGGGGTAATGGAGGAATAATATGTTTGAGAAAATGAGAGATACATGGACAAAAGCAATACAACCAATTGTGCTAAAATTAGGTAATCTTGATCCATCTGTACTAACTTGGACATCATTACTAGTTTCGCTTGTTGGATTTTACGTCCTAGCGATAGCAGGGATGAATACTACTGGAGCCTTGATGATTGTTGTTGCTGTAATTCTTGTTTTAATCGCAGGAGTCTTTGATGCACTAGACGGCGCATTAGCAAGGCATCAGGGAACAGACGGACCATATGGCGATTTTCTTGACCATACTATAGACCGTATTGTTGATGTGGGGTTATTGGTAGCAATTGGAATGAATGCTTCATTTGTAAGTAATCCAGATGCAGGTTTAATTGCTGGACTTCTAACTCTTCTAGGATCTTATATGGGAACACAGGCTCAATCAGTAGGACTTGATAGAATATACGGGGGATTTTCCCGAGCTGATCGTATGATTGTTACCCTCTTAGGGCTTCTAATTGCCGCCATGCAAGCGTATACGGGAGGTTCTGGAATAGATATTATATCATACAACGAATATTTAGAATATATTTTACTGGGTAATACGGAGTTAAATGGAATGACGGCTGCATTAGCCGTATCTGCTTGGGGAGGAGTTTACACGTTCTTAGTTAGGTTCAATAGTACTAGGAAACAGCTCCTAGAATTATGATTCGTTGATTCAATTAAATCATGAAACAGTAACTAAACCCCTTCTTACAAGGGTAACGGTTATCCTCTGTCTAATCCGCCTGTGACTCGTGAAGAATATCATCGACCGTGTATTAGAACTTCAAGAGGATGAAGGAATACCGTCTGCTCCCATAGATACTGAGAGTGATTCGGAACTTGTTCAGTTGCTATCTTCGCTTCAACCAAGAATACGAGTTTTCGGCTGCGGAGGCTGTGGTTCTAATACTGTAGCCAGATTAGAACAAGAGGGATTATTTGATGATACATATGTCAGAGGGATGGCAATAAATACAGATGCTCAGCATTTACTTAGAGTAGGTGTGCAAAATAAGGTACTTATTGGTAGATCGGCAAGAGGAAGAGGCGCAGGAGGAGATCCTGAGAAAGGCGAACAGGCAGCATATGAATCTGAGAGATCTCTAAAAAATGAAGTCGATGAGTGTGATTTGGCATTCATTACCGCTGGTTTAGGAGGAGGAACTGGTACCGGTTCTGCTCATGTAATAGCTAGATTAGCTCGGGCTGCTGGGGCGTTAACAATAGCTGTAGTTTCATATCCATTTCTTTCCGAAGGTGCACTTAGAAGACAAAATGCAGAGTGGGGTCTTGAGAGATTGAGAGAAGTTTGTGATACAGTAGTTGTACTTCCAAATGAAAGATTACTAGAAGTAGAAGGGGTGAGAGATTTACCTCTAGACGCAGCATTCAGAGTTGCTGATGAATTACTGATGAGATCAATTTCCGGCGTTTCGGAAATGATTGCCAAGGAAGGTATTGTCAATCTTGATTTCCAAGATTTACGCTCAGTAATGGAAAATGGAGGAGGTGTTGCGATGATTGGTTTAGGAGAAGCAAACGGACCAGATCGTGCAGAAAAAGCCACTGAAGAAGCGCTTCATTCTCCTCTTTTAGATATTGATATTTCGGACGCTAGAGGTGCCCTAATTAATGTGGTCGGCGGACCTGGTCTTTCATTGGGAGATACTGAAAAATGTGCAAAGATTATTCGAGATAGAATTAATCCTTATGCGCGTATAATTCTAGGCGCCACTACAGATTCATCAATGGGAGATGAAATACGCGTACTGCTCGTATTAACTGGGGTTAAATCGGAGCAAATACATGGGGCGGCGTTGCATACACAAATGCGTAATCTCAAAACTAGAACTGTTGAGTTCATTAATTGATAAATTATATTCAGTTAGGGCATATACATTCCAACGTTTCTCCCGACGTGCTTAAATGAGGTCGGTCGGTCGCCGTGCTGCTTCTGAGGGAAAGGTATGGCTATTGAGAACTCAAACACTAGTGCAGTTGAGGACAGAGTCCAAGACTTACAAGACGAAATTGAAAGCCGTGTTCGGGGCCTTCAAACTGGTTCTTATGCTAGAATTTTGAAGATGGCTAGAAAGCCTTCTAAAGAAGAATTTCGCCAAACCGTTATCGTTTGTGGAATAGGTATGTTTGTCCTTGGAGGTATTGGTTTCGTTATGCTATACCTAATGGATAATCTGCTTCCTTCATTCTTTGAATGGTTAACGAAATAAATTATTGAGTGATTGAAATGTCTGATGCGTTTACTGTATTTGTTCGCCATGAAGAAAAAGTTCTACTTATGCAGAGGGCTGATGAAGTCTCTGACTTACCTGGTGCATGGGATGGAATCTATGGTTATGGAGATCCTGATGACGATGACGCGGTTAAAGCGAGAATTGTCGAATCAACAGGTATTCCTGTAGAAAAACTAGTGAGAGTGAGGCAAGGACCTTCTAGGGGAATTGCAATGGGGAATTCATTGTTAGAAGTCACACCTATTCTTTACCTTGCTGAAAGTAATGAGGTCACTCCTAAAACACTGTACAAGAATTCAGAATGGGTTGACCCAGGTATGATTGGAAAGAAAGAATACAGTACTCCGAGTCTAAGAGATATGTATGGAGATGTTGCATCTTTTCTTTACATTCTAAAAACTAGTATTGGTCAAGAACAAAATGTTGCTAGAGAAATTCAAGCTAGACTTTCAGGTAGTGGCTCTTTAATGGATATTAAAGATGAAATTTATGGAGTATTAAGTCCCAATTATATGAAAGGATATATTTTCGTTGAAGCGTCTGCATTTCATCATGTAGAGAAACTAATCGGAAGAGCAGGAGTTTCAACGACTCCGATTAAAAATTGTAGAAAAGTATTGGACGGAGAATCTCCACTTGAAGATGTACTACCATACTTAGAACCAAAAGCTGCTACTTCTGGAATAGAAGAAGGATGCATTGTAGAAATCCATGGTGGAGCCTTTAGAGGTCAATCTGCACGTGTAATTCGTGTCACTGAGTCGAAAGAAGAGGTCACTGTAGAACTGTTCGAAGCCGCAGTTCCAGTGGCATTAACAGTAAGAGCCGACCAAGTACGTGTCACTCAACGTGTCGAATAATCGAATATAGGAGACCGAGGACTAACGCAACACGCTCAAATAGTGAAGGTAAGTCGGCGGGATACAATCATAGGAGGTAATACACATGTCAGCACGTAACGAGACACCACATAAAGTCGTCCAAGCGCTTGGCAAAAAGAAGTGTAATGGGTCCTGGGAAGAAGCGTCTGAAAATTTGACAATGGATCAAATAAAGAAGATTGCTACAGAACAAGAAGAGCGCCTAACGGGTGCAAACTTGTATGCACGTTGCCGTGAAGTTATGGGAACTTGTGTGGCTATGAGAGTTAATGTCGAGGGCTTTGCTCCAAAGGAAGCACTCGAACGTATGAGCAAGGGGGAATTCAGCGAACACTTTAGCTGAGTTATCACGAATTGTGGGAGAGGGAAACCTCGCTAACCACGGAGGTGAATAAATATGCAGGAAAATATCCAAAACGCCATCCAAGAAGCATTAGAGAACGCCCCAGAACGTAAGTTCGTAGAATCTTTTGAGATGGCTATAACTCTCAAAGATGTTGATTTGAAGAATCCAGTAAATCGTATTCAAGAAGAAGTACGTCTTCCTTCAGGAAGAGGAAAAGATGTACGGATAGCAATGTTTGCTGGTAGTGAGATGGCTACGAAAGCGCGTGCTGCTGGAATTAGCGTAATTGATCCAACAACTATCGAAGATTTAGGAGGAAATCGTCAACAAGCTCGTAAGATGGCTAAACAATATGACTTCTTCTTGGCTGAAATACCACACATGGGTACAGTAGGAAGATATCTCGGTGTAGTTTTAGGTCCTCGTGGAAAAATGCCACGCCCGGTACCGCCTACGCTCGACCCTGCTATGATTGCTGCAGGTTTGAAAAATACAACTATCGTTAGATCACGAGACAAAGTTACTTTTCATGCAGCATTTGGTTCCCGTAAACAAGGAACTGATGAATTAACTGCTAATGCCATGGCTATCTGGACTAGAGTGACTAGTAAATTAGAACGTGGTGCAGGAAATATTAGATCATGCTACGTTAAAACTTCAATGGGCCCTTCAGTAAAAGTGGATGTGATTGAGTGATTGCACCAAAAATTGCACCTTGGAAAAAAGATAGGGTTGGAGAACTCACTGATGTCCTAAACTCAGATGGAGTTGTCGGAATCGTAGATGTTGGTGGAGTTCCTGCTAGTAACATGCTAGATATGAGAAGTAACCTAAGAGATTCAATGAAAATTACAATGGCTAAGAAAACTCTAATCAGATTAGCTTGGGAAAATTCTGGCCGCTCTAATGAAGAATTAGAAACTTTGATGGAAGGTGCAGTACAACCATGTATCGTTCAATCTGAAAATCTAAATCCTTTTGAATTGTTTATCGAGTTAGAAAAAACACGTCAAGGTCGTGCAGCTAAAGAAGGTGAATTAGCACCTATGGACATCATAGTTGAGAAAGGACCTACTACATTTGGACCAGGACCAATTGTTGGAGAATTCAATGCTGTTGGAATACCTGCTAAAATTGATAAGGGCAAGGTCGCAATTCAGAAAACAACTACTGTTGTTGAGAAAGGTGAGCCTATCTCAGCAGATCTGGGAATAATGCTTGCAAAATTAGACATTAACCCAATAGAAATTGGTATTATCCTAACTGGTGCTATAGAAGAAGGGTTCTTTTTCCCTGCATCTGCATTAAATATTGACTTAGACCAAGTTCGTACAGATATTATTACAGCAACATCGGGGGCATTCAACCTCGCATGTAACATGCGCTGGTTCTCTGAGCAGACGATGCCTACGCTGCTTTCCAAAGCAAGTGGAGAAGCCCTATCAGTTGCTGTTGAGGCAGGAGTTACAAATGAAACAACTGCGCCTCTATTCATATCACGTGCAAATGCGCGTGCTTTGGCCCTAGCAGGCCAATTAGATTCCTCAGCACTAGACGAAGAATTGTCGGCAGCACTTGGTGCTGCTGCGTCAGCGGCTAGTGAATCGGTTGCAGCCTCTAATGCAACCGAAACAGTAACTGAAGTTACTGATGAGGAAGAAGAGGAAGAGGAGGAACAAGAGTTCGGTGGACTCGGGGACCTCTTCGGCTAAATAAAAAAAGGTGAGATAAAATGGAATATGTATATGCTGCAATGTTACTGCACTCTGCGGAAAAGGAAATTGACGATAAGACTGTTACAGCGGTTCTAACTGCTGCAGGAGTAGATGTTGACGGTGCTCGAGTTAAAGCTCTAGTATCATCACTCGGATCAGTCGATATTGGTGAAGCAATGGCTACTGCTGTTGCTGCTCCTGTTGCTGCTGCTCCAGCAGCTGCTGGCGGTTCATCCGCTGAAGCAGCTCCTGCTGAAGCTGTAGTGGAAGAAGCGGAAGAAGATGATGGTGCGGGCTTTGAAGGGCTCGGATCACTCTTCGGATAAGACTGTTGTAAACGAAGCGAAATAAATTGTACTTCGATTTCGAAGTGTTCGTGCGGATGCCTGACTCTAAAAGATGAGCATAGATTATATCCCAATCCAATCACTCAAATAGGATATGATTTAACTCGGATTACTTCTTTGCATGGATACTAATAATGTCTCCATTTTGAATTTCATGATCTGCTCCAATAACTCGGCCACTCTTAGCATCTGTTGCACGGATGAAACCATCTCCAAGATCACTATGAACTGCATATGCCACACCTTTCGCAGTCGTTCCTTCGGGTACCAATATTGCATCGGGAAGGATATTTCCTTCCCCATCAACCCAATGAGTTTCATCATGAACTGGGTAAACAACTCGGTGCTTTAGCCTATCAAAAACTACTGAAGAAAGGAGACCTACCAAACCTCCTCCGTCCCATTTAGATAACGTTGCAGAAATATTAACTAAAGCATTACGTTGATTCGCAGAAAGATTCTTATCACCTAAATCAGTAATCAAAAATTCATTACTTACAGGATTCAAATTGATTAATCCAGTTTTTGAAGCTCTTCGGAGTGCTAACTCTGCTTCGGCACTAGATGCTACTAAAATTCCATTTGATTTTGATATGATTTTAGATAAATCTCTCCAACTCTCTTCACTGGATGCATTGTCTGCCTTATTAGCAGCTACTGAGATAGGGAAAAGAAGTGAGCGAATAGTTCCTGCTAGGGTCATTAATTCATCATTACCCCATGACCAGGGGACACCAGATTCAGGATGATTTTCCGAAACAGATTGAATACCTGCATTCACGTGCTGCTCATTGGCGCCAATACCAGATAATTGATCAAGTAAATATGTTGCAAGTGCTTTTTCGCCTTCGGATTGAACCCTTCTAGCACCTCGAGACCAACTAGACTGAACTATCCCCACAATCCAAGCATCAAGTTCATTCAAAAGGAATTGATATTCTTCTATAGGTTCTGAACCTCCTTCGCCCACTGGATTACCTTCTATGTCCGTTGAACCAGATACATCAATAACTTGAATTAAAGCATCACAACGTGCTAAATCGGAAAGAAATTGATTACCTCGCCCACGCCCTTGATGGGCTCCAGGAACTAATCCTGCAACATCTACAAGAGTTACAGGAACAAGTCTTTGGTAATTATTACAGGTTCCTGAATTAGGTTCGCAAATACTACCTTGACGTGATTCATCAATTTTTAAAGATACTAATCTTCCTTGGTTTTCTTTTCTATTTCGTAATTCTTTACATGCACATTCTTCACGTAAAGGTAACCAAGCAACTCCTACGTTAGGTTCGATTGTAGTAAATGGATAATTAGCTATCTCTACAGGAGTTTCTGTTAAAGCAGAGAAGGTAGTTGACTTTCCTACATTTGGTTTTCCAACAAGTCCAATACGCATCTATAATCACATCCGGAAAAAGGGTCTCACCCTCAATCTGGTTATATGATCATAATTTGGTAGCACTACCTTTTTCATCATTCTCACCAGTAGGGATTACTTCGGTATCAAGATCTGCTCCACTAGATAGTATTCTGCGTATAGTGGTAGGAGATACAAGAGAATATGATTCAACGGAAATCGAGGATGTTCGTACAGATTTCTTCGAGATGAGCTCTCCTCTAAACATACCAGTAACCATATTTAGAGTGTGTAATATTGAACCAATTACAACACCGTAAAACATTACTGAACCTACTTTACGGAGTTCTTCTGATAAGTTACTCGAATCTTCAACTAATAACTCAGCAAGAGCTATGTCCATGAAATCTGCAATCATAGTTATTGATAATCCAAATATTGCTCCGCCCGTCATCATCCAGAACCCCCAACGAGCCCGATTTTGAGAAAAGAGATGTCTACCAACTAACTCGGGATACAAACTTAGAGCGGCTCCAAGAGAAAGAGGGACTAATACTAACCATCCTGCCATAACAGAAAGAGAATTGGAAATCCCCAATAATTCATTTGTACCGCTAACAGCATCAGTTTGAACAAATAATGAGCCGATTACGATTGGAATAATTAACCAAGAACCTAGATTTAATTCAGCATTACCTGAAGCATCTGGATCATCTACGAACATATCTGAACCACGCATAGTCACAAGCATATTGCTTGAAAATGCTAAGACAGGTATTGACACTAGAGCCATCAAGAAACTAGCAGACAACATATCTTGATTGGTGAATGACATGACATTATTATCGGCTAACGGACCAAATGCATCCATAACCATCTGGCCGTCAACATCACCAAATGGATTGATTGTAAATATACTACCAATCAAAGTAACTCCAACTAATGTTTTAGACCACAGAGGATTGCCTGAAGCAATTGAAGAAGCGTAAAGAGCGATTCCTGCTACTCCTGCGAAAAAGAACGTACCACCGAATATATGGTAAGTTAACCATTGACCAACATTATCATTTGCCGCTCCTGAAACTATCGAAACTATAGCTAATATCGGACTACTTAGTAATGCGATTAATATCAACCAACCCGGTGTTGCGATGTTCCTTGTTTTATTGGCAACTGTCAATAGTTGATTCATAATAACTGCGAGAAGAACTATATTGTTTAGAGCCACTCCAAGAGGGATGATATCAATTCCTAAGATACTATTATTTTGAGAACCTATCACAAGTACTAGGACAGATATTGTCCAAACAAATGAAACTAAGTTTGCATTGGTTTCACTGGCTAATTCGGTACCCGCTAACTTAGGGATAATATGAAAACTGCATCCTATAATAAACATTGAAACTGTACCATAAAGTGTAGCATAAACCCCTGCGGAGGCTAATTCTTCTGCATTTGCTGTGTAACCCCATGAAGCTAAAGAATGGAGAGCATCAGGATCATGCGTCAACCACATACTTGTAAAAGTAAACATTGAGGCAAAAATCATCCATAACGCCCCCTGCATAATCCAAGAGCGGGCTCCTGCTCCGGGGCGTCCTTCTACTAAATCAGCACCAGGTCCAAGAGCTTTTTCTAGCATAAAAGAAACAGTTCCTTTAGCTACATCGGAGAATATCCAAAGCCCTCTCTGCATCAAGAAATATGCTATAAATAGAGTTATCCAGAAATAAAACATTGTTGATAAAATTGTGTCCATAATAATCCCCTCACTCACTCGTAGCCTCTAACAGCAATCGCCCTAATATTGCAAAAATTCCAATCATAGTCCCTAGAATGAAGAACCAGATTCCTGAATCAAATACGCCTTTGAATACGGGCATTAGATCTGAAATAACTGGTAAATCTTGACCTGGATAAAGAATGCTATAAAGAACTAAAAATGATAATGATAACACCAGCCCTAGTACTATGAAAACCCATGAACCGGAAGGTTCTTTTTCGCCTTGAAGAAAAACATCTACTGAATCTATTGTATTAGTTGACATGACTGCGCCTCAAATGATTCCCGTTAGGGATATTGCTACCACCGGATATCCACCCTTAAGTATTAGCCGAGAGAGTAGTTCCTAGATACCTAAGGTGCACGGACCATATCAACTCGGGATAGCCTTCTATCACGGCCTTGTCCTAAAGGCACAGGTAACGAGAAATCATTACTAATCTCTGTTCTCCATACATTTTTACAGTCGCAATCAAGGCCCTTAAACTCTCTTAAATCACGAGAAACTGAGTACCTTTCAATGGCAGCTACTACTTCAGCATCGCATTTTTTACAATTGTGTGCGCCCCTAATTCTTCCACCTGCCGTAGGATGAACTATTGTTCGACAATTAGAATTAACAATTTCATCATGTGTTCTTTCGATCATTTCAACTAGAGACCATAGCCAAGGTGGCCTATATTCTCTATTACGGAATATTCGATCGACTACTGTATTCTTTTGAATATTCATTGGATTTATCGATACCTCGTCTGAAAGTGGCGCTACTTCTTTTAACCATTCACAAGTTAAGTTAAGCGCATCTCCTTCAGACATAAATGGAGGTTTGAATAATAGATAGGTTTTGACACGTAATCCGGCGTCTCTCAAATCAGATACTGATTTCCTCCATGTTTTAGTGGAAAATCCTTTGTTACAGTGAAAACGTAATACAGTGTCATCATATGCTTCTAAACCAATAGCAACAGTACAACCAGGATGCCTTTCTGCAACCCATGACAGCTTCTCAGGGCTACATAGATGTGCCTGAGCTTCTACAATCAATTCTAAACCTCGTTCATGTGTTTCCTTAAGCACCATCTCTTGCCATTCAGGAGGATTTTCTCTATCTTCAAAAAATGTACCTGAAGTATAAACTTTAATCATCTTACAACCTTTGAAATCATCTGTTTGCCTCTTAGCTTCTTCCCATTGGGCGAATAAGTCATCAGCTGAGACATCATCTCTAACATCATTAAAATAACCACAAAATGTACACCCAGATTTCCACCACCAGACGCAACCTTTTGTTCTTAATATCACTGTGGCGGCAGTGCAAGGAGTCCCATCTTGCAGCATTTCAGGCGTTTTATAGACGGTTGCTGGTTTGGTAGCATCCCAAGATTCTCTACGCGAGATTGATTGTGGAGTATTCTCTGGAGCCTTTACTAAATGGTGAATTTTGACGGCCTTTTTACCATCCCCCAGTATCCCAGAAGCCCCCACCATAGCCCTTCGGTTAGTTTCTTTCTCTTGATACTGCCGTCGACGAAAACATATTGGGAGATTGGTTCTAGGACAATTCATTGGTGTGCCTATGAAGTCATTCACAATCGTTCAAAATCTTTTGACTGCACTAGTAGTTCCTTTTCTTGCAGCAATTATCGGTTTATCATCAGTATTAGGAATCTATATTTTCTGGAAGATCCAAAGTTTGTGGTCAGGGAACGACCCTAGTTTATTCATTCATGATATTGATAAAGTCCCTTGGGAACAATTTGCAATAACTGGAATTGCTGCTGGAATGGGCATAATGACTTGGGGCATTACTTTAGTGATTAGTTCCGGACTACTGGGGGGTTTATTCAGACCTAGATTAGAACCCGGACGCTATCCATTACAATCATTTTTAACAATCCAATGGGCTTGGTCTATGGTGTTTCATAGAATTGCTCTTTTCTTCTTGCCATTCTTAGTTCCTTCATTCGTAGGTAACACATACTATTGGTTATCAGGTGCTAAATTAGGAAAGGGAGTTCAAATAAATTCAGCACATCTAAATGACGCCGGATCAGTAACTTTAGGCGATAGAGTGGTTATAGGTGGTAAAGCGATAATTAATGCTCATCTTACAGAGAAAGGAGAATTAGTAATGGCTCCTGTCTCTATTGGAAATGATGCACTAATTGGAATGGGATCGGTTATTCAACCGGGTTGTACTATTGGGAATGGAGCGGTTGTAGCTTCACGAGCGGTTGTCCCTAAGTGGACTAATATTCCTGCAGGAGAAGTGTGGGCAGGAATACCTGCAAGATGCATAAAACTCGCAGATGGGTCTAAACCAGAGTAATCAATCTTCGGATTCTTCTGATTCTTCTGACATTTCTTGAGCGTGTACAACCGCTTCTTCAGCTGAATCAAGTGCTTCATCCATTCGAGATTTGAATGTATCTTGTTTCTTTGCGAACTCTGCACTCTTTTCTATTGCAGAGTCAATCATTTCATAACGAGTTTGAATAGCTTGATTCAGGTTTTCGAATAGTTTCATATGTTGGACATACCAATCATCTCTTGCTGTAAGTTCAACTTGAGCAGTCTGAAGTGCCTCATCGAGCTCTTCTGCTACTTCAAAAACACGTCCTAATCTAGCCTTTTCGCGAGTATACATTTCTTCTGTTTTCTCTAATTTAGGTTCGAGATGTTTAATCCTTGTAGATGATTTTGCACCATCCATTTCCATCTCATGAATTCTGCTATCTTTATCGGAAAGTAAAGACTCCATTCCCTCTCTTTCTATTTCTTTGTCAATTGCTTCTTTTTCTAGAACTTCTATGATTGCATTCTTCTCCTCAAGCTCTTGTTCAGCTTTACGGTATGCTACATATAATTTCTCTAGACGATCTTGCTCCTCGACTAATCTTTCTTCGAGTTGTTTGATACGATTTTCTGGCGTTATTGAGCCGCCTTCACTATCAGTCATTGGATACCCTCGCTTATCTCGAGTCATATCCTCGCTTTAACTTCGGCGGATTCTTTGACTAAGAATCGTGTTATTCTAATCTATTTACTTTGATACTGCTGCAATTGTTGCAGAAAGTACCGCCGTCAGTCTTTTTGATGAAGGAATATGTAACTTTTCATCTGGACCGTGGGCATTATTCCCTGGTCCTCCCGTTCCTGTACACAGGAATTGTGCAGTAGGATATTTTTCTTGCATCATTGCCATGAATGGAATTGTTCCACCGACCCATGTAGCCATAGGTGGTAAACCAGTTACATGATTCGACGCTTCAAGAAGGGCCTCCGCCAACTTACCATCCATTGCTGGTGCATGGAAACCATCGGCTGCAGCATCAGGCATATATTCGACTTTTGCACCATAAGGTGGACTTTGCTCGAATTTCTCTTTGAGGATTACATCTATTTCTTCTGCATTAACACCCGGAGGTATTCTGAAACTTAACTTCAAATCAGTATTGGTACGAAGGACGTTTCCTGCTGTCTGAGTTGGAGGCATTCCATCAGCCCCAATTACTGACATCGCAGGTCTCCAATTCATATCAAGAAGAATCTCAGCAGCCCCTTCATTTTGAGGCCTTAGGCTATCAACAACAGGTAATTGAGACCATAATTCATCTCCCAATAAATTACCCAATTGTTCTGCTTCTTTTCTAACTTTACTACTAATTTCAACATGCATTTCAGGTATCAGAATTTTTCCTGTATGGGAATCTTCAACTCTATCGAGTAATAATCTTTGAATTCTAAATGAGGAGGGGATTACTCCCCCTGACATACCTGAATGTACCCCTTCATTAGAAACTTGAACTGAAAGATTTCCAGCAACTAAACCTCTCAAAGCCTCAGTGACCCAGATGTGTTCATAATCGGGGCCTCCACTGTCAAGGACGACTATTAAATTCGGATCTCCTAATTCATCAGTTAATGCATCAAGATATGGAGGTAGATCATATGATCCCGATTCTTCACAAGTTTCGATAAGGAAATGAGAACGAGGATAGGGGACCCCTTGCTCTTGTAACATCTTTAGTGCAGTTACACACAAATAACCACCATAACCATCATCTAAAGCACCTCTACCAAAAAGCCAAGGATCTCTACGAACTGCTTTGAGAGGATGGAGCCCATCTGACCAAAGATTTGCTCGGGATGGTTGTTTGTCCAAATGAGAATAAAATATAACTTCACCAGGGCCGGTTCCTTCTACTGTTACCAAAAGTACAGGTGTTCTTCCATCTATTCGATGAATTTGGTAAGTCATGCCATCTAATTCTTGATTTACTAACCATTTTGAAAATAAATCAATAGCCGAATCAAGTTCTCCTTTATTTTTCCAATCTGGCTCAAATCCGGGTGAAAGCGCTTCAATTTCAATAAATTCGCTTAAACTTGGAAGAATTGAAGTTTCCCATAACTCATCAGCCCTCTCGGTTAGCTTATCTAAGTCTACAGACATGGTACCTTGTTAGGCAGTATAGTCTTTGAATCTTTGATTTAGAGGTCCTGCGTCATTGGGCCACAAACTGGGAAAGGTTCTCGATGGAATGGGCAGGATAAACATGGCTCCGATTCCTCAACAGAAAGAGGCGGATGATTTTCGATTACATCTCTAGGGTCTAGAGAAATTTTAGCAGCTTGGGCCAAAATCTTGTCTAACTCAATATTCGCTTCTTCAAACATTTCTTCAGGATATTCTACTAATCGTCCGGTAACTCCAATCCATATTGCAGGGCGTAAAACTTTTCTGGGAGTTTTCCTTTTACTTTCCATTTTTTGTAATGCTCTATGGTAGATAACTAACTGCATACGATGATGATTTAGAATTTGATATTCAGAGATACAAGATGGCTCATATGACTCTTTACCAAGACTCTCTAATAATCCATTGGAATTATTTGAATACAATTTAGTTGCTTCTTCTGTTTTCAAATCAATTGGCCTTATACAAGGTCCGTCTTCACTAATAGTACATAGGACCAGATCAATTAAACCATCCATTACTACTGATGTTTTTTCAATTTGAGAAAGAGGTATCTCACCATTGGGAGTCCAACGTGTCATGAATAAGTCACTTGTAGATACATCGAAGGATATATGGAATGGCATCTCTGTCCTCAAACCTTCAACTTTTACACCATCTATTTCTTCTCCAGAAACAAGGCGTCCAAGTTTTCCAGCGGATAGTCTTTGAATCATTTGACAAACTAATGGGCTAATTTCAGATGAATCCATACTAGATGGAAGTATCTCTTTGTATACTTCGTCATGAATAATAGTATTCATTAAATTATTGGGACTTTTCTTAACCCATAAATCAGGTAAAGAAGGAGATTCAGAATCAATCAGCCCAGGATTAGGAATTCCAATTTCAACTATCCTATGAATCACATTACCGAATGTTGCAGCATCTATTCCACCAGGGAGATGAAATATTTTTTTACTATTCATTTCAGAAATAATAGGGTTAGATGAAATTCCAGCTCTAGTTTCTATCCAATGGCGACGAGAGCACTGACTTAATATCGAAAGACGACTAGGTTGAATTTTGACTACTGACAAGGAATCTTTACGGAGTTTATTATTTTGTATTTTTATATTGGAAGTATCTTTTGCAGCATTATGTTTACGTTCAATTTTTTGTAATGGAGTTAGTAGTATATCTGGAGTTAGATTGCCGAAATTAAAGCAATCGGGATGATGAAGAAGAGTAATTCCGGGCAATATATTATTTCCAATAAAAGAATTAATTTGAAGACTAAATGGATCAAGATGGAAATTAAAGTCTAAATTCTCAGGTGAATCCGAAATTCCGCTTGAGGAAAAATTAGAATCATTATGCCATGGAGAGTCTTCTTGTCCGGATCTATATGATTTCTGACGTAAGGATTCTAGCCACATTTGGCCAAGTTGAGGGATTGGAGTTTGATATTTCCAAGGCACTGATAGATAAGATTCTTCGGTGGTAGAATCATTATTTTTCCAAGTAGTTCCAGTAGGTGAACCAACTAAAATTAATTTTTTCTTCGCTCGCGTCGCACCGACATAAAACAGACGACGTGCTTCAGCATCTGTTCTAGCTTGGTAGAGTCTTTTGGTATGTAACCAAGATGCAGGGACGAATAGGTCATCGTCCCCCCAAGGTTTTGGATTTCCTGCAAAAAGTTCGGGACTAACCATCACTCGGGAACGAGAATCTTGATTTGTTGTGGTTTGTGCTCTAGAAAAGATATTCACAAGAAAAACAACACTAGATTCCAACCCTTTGGACTTATGAATTGACATAATTTTAACCGAGTTATCAGAAGTTATTTTCGTATCTTCAATAGATGAAGATGCGCGCTCACTGAATTCTCTTAAGTGATTCGCAATTACCATTATATCACCACCTACTTCTGAACTTAGAGAACCTATTAATTCCAAAAATTGCTCAATATTATTCGCAGAGATGCGGTCTGAATATGTGAGAAATAGGTCTGAATTGTCAATTGTATCTTCGAGTAGTTGGTTGATTCGACCTCTCTTAGAGAGCTCTATCCATCGGTTAACAAGAGATTTCTGTCTGTCATTGATAGTCATATGTAATAAACGCTCAAGTAAATTTTCTGAACTATCTGATTTTCGAATGAAATTATCTAACTGCTCATCATTAAATCCGATTAAACATGATCTAGCAACCCAAGAAGCATGGTGACGGTCAAAAGGACGAGCTAAAAATTGAATTAGACCGTTCAAAGTGTGGACTGCAGGATGAGCTAATACATCGTCCTCTTTATCTGATTGAACTGCTATACCGAAATCTTCTAAATAGCCGACTAATAAATTACCGATTTCATTACGTGTAGGGAGTAAAACCATGATTTCGCTAGGAGGCACTTTAGGTTCAGCAGGTAATATATTCTCGCCTATTTCTTGAGAACTTGCTCTAACTCTAATCGGCTTACCTTCTACTAAATTTTTAATCCTCAAAGCAATCATTAATGCCTGTCTTTCATGGGAAGTAGAGGAACTTATACTGAAGGGGTCAATGTATTGATTTAGATCCGATGGAGGGTCACCCGATATGTTAGTATCTACAGGGCAAATCCACTCAATAGAGCCGGATAAATTGTTATTTGGGGATAAAAGTTGAGTATCGGCATAGAAATTTGCATTAGGAATTTTTCTATGACGGGGAGAAAAGATATCTTTCCACCATTCGTTCATTAATTCGAGAAGGCCTGCATCTGTTCTGTAATTGATTTTAAGTGAAATTACACCCTCTTTTCGAAGTTTAATTTCTTCTGGAGAAGGGGCTTCTTGCTCATCATAATGTTGGAAATCTACCCAATTATCTAGGTCTTGCCCCCCTCTTTCAAGGTGTTTGCTTGCTCTTGAAATTGTAAGATGATTAGCATTCCTTGGATCTCTACTTTTATTTTCTTTTCTTAATGGTGGAGAATCTGTGAGAAGCTTAATACTGGCAAATTCATGCTTGTTGATATCACGTAGATAATCAGAATATAACCTAAAGCCTCCGACTTCAGCTTGTCTAAACGAATAGATACTTTGCTTAATATCTCCAACATAACAAATTGTGGGTTGCCAAGGAGTATCAGGAGGGTTAATTTCGTTGTCATTAAAGTGTCTTTCACCCCATAATCTGGCCAGGATTTGCCATTGAAGTGTAGAATTATCTTGAGCCTCGTCAATGACAAAGGCACGATATCTTCTACGTATCTTTCTTAATAAGTCAAATCTGTATTCAATATCTCTACGGATTTCCTGAAGATGTGAGAAGGATTCGCCGGCAAGACTCGGTGTTAATTCAAGCTGTTTTAATCTATCAAAGGCCAAGTGTATATGATTATCATCCCAGGGAGTAGCGGTGTTTGCATTGTCAAGTGCATCAATTATTGACTGGTGGTAGAAACTTCTACAATTCTCAGGACAGCGCGATAGGAGTAAATCTCTTACTAAATCCCTAGTATCTGAAAAATCATGAAGTTCATCAATCTGCTTTAACTTACTAAGAATTTTAAGAAACCCAGATAAAACTACTCTCAAATCATCAAGATGTTCAGCTTCTTGCTCTATACTAAATCGGTACACTACTTTCTCATTATATGGCGCTTGATTAGGTAAAACAGCACCTATATCAACAACGCTTGGAAGCCAGTTCGGTGGAGAAAATGGAATTTGAGTGGAGTCCATTAACATCATAATTTTTGTATAATGCAATATCACTTCTGCTTCTTTAGATCCCCATAAGGATCTAAAATTATCGACAATAGGTAATAAATTTGTATTTAGTACTGCTACATTGCCAATTCCTTTTTCCCAAGAATCTTTATCTGGAAGGCTAGTTTTCTTCTTACCGCTGAAGAAAGTAAGATCATTTTCTTTGCCATTCAATGTTTTAATTATTGAAGAACGTGATGCAGTGCAATGAATTACGTTACTAAGCCAAACTAATTTTTCAGAGGTATCAGTATCGGGAAGATTTTGAGAAAGATAATCTAAGCAAGATATGCGAGTATTGGCATCCCATTGGCCACCATATGCTACAATATTATTCTTGATATATTGGCAATAATTATCTATTGAATCTTTAATTTTCTGGTTAAAATTATCTAAACTAGTCTCATCTATTGATTCTAGTAATTTTTCTTTCAAAAGAATGGGACTTATGCTCCGACCATCTTCGGTTAGATTTTCTGTGGCTTCATCGAGAAAAAGTGATTTCTCAGAAAGATTACGGATTACTGCCATCGCTCTACGACGACTGGAATAGTAATTCTGAATTCTATCTCTAGATGATATTAATTTTTCAACATCTTCAGGATAAATACCCGCATCGACTGCTACACTGAGGGGGTATGATGGTAGTCTCCAAAGTGTATTTAATGCAGAATCTTTCAATGTTATTCTTTCAGAGATTGTCATCTGTTGATGACTGAGAGAGTTCCCGAGGATTCCTTTATATGGAGCTATTAATTGATGGAAGAATGAGTCTATTGTCCCTATAGGGGCATCATCTAAAAGGTATAGAAATTGTTCACTCAAACCGGCTCTCAATATCCTTGGGTCGGACATATTTTCTCCGTCATTATGTTTAGAACCTAAACTTAGATTAACTAATTTCCTTCTAAGTCTATCTCGCATTTCATCGGCAGCTTTGGTAGTGAATGTTAACAATACAACTTCACTGGGAAGTAAACCCTTATGATTTTCTAAGTCTATCCTATTTTTTGGTTCTGTAGAAATTAATCCACTAGCTAATTTTGATGGCCTGTCAGGAGTGGGTAGTATTCGTGTAGCTCTTTGATCTGCAGACAAGTAATGCTCGATTACTCTGTCTATTATGGTTCGAGTTTTACCGGTACCTGCACCTGCATCGATAACTATGTGAGAATCTATATTCAGAGCTAAACGTTGAGCAATATTATGACTCATTGAAGAACTCTTATTTTCTTTGAAATCTTCTGACATTAGAAACTGGCCTCCATTCTAACATCACAAATATTTCTTACTTTGCAGAATTTACATGACCCCTGAGGTATAGGATGAAAATATCCATTATCAGCATTATTTGAAATGTTTAATGCAGTAGAAATTCTAGATGCAAGCCATGCCCTGAATGGGTCACTTTGAGGACTAGAGTCTTCATTTAAGAAACGATATTTGTCGTGGGTAACCGTAGTCTTTTCACCTATATTATCAATAGATTTAGTATAATCAGAAGCCGATGTTTCAACATAGTGTGTTGTTTTCTGTCCAAGAATAGAAATTCCCACACCGACAACTAAGTCTCCAGGATTTTCTAGTTCCCATGCTCTAGCATACAGAGCTAACTGCAATTCTTGAAGAATTCCCTTTTTATGGCGATTGGATAAATCACTGGATTTAGTTTTCTCGGAGGTTTTTAAATCTCTAATTACAACGAGACGACGCGGTTTCCATTCAGAATTATATAATTCTAATGGGGCTATATTTTTACTTCCATTTTCATTAATCCAAATTTTTTTCCCACCAATGACAAAAGGAATTAGGTCGACTCTATCTATCGATCCTTTGACTAAAATTGGTGATAAATCATCACCATTAGGCATAGTAAGTTCTTTAGAAAGAGATAAATTTATTCTATCGAATCTCCATTCAAATACTATAGGTATAGAATTAGATAATTCTAATTTTTCTGACTGAATCAGCTCACCTAGTCGACCTGAAAGAGGAATTGGTTGAGGGTTTGCAAGCCAGTTTTCCCACTCAGTTGTTGACATTCCACTCATCATCCTAAGTCTGTTTTTTGATACTGAATCGGTTCTAGTTAACCATGGGGCTAGATTATCCATATGATGGAGCCCTTTGGCCATGAGATGTTCATCAGAGACAGTACAATTAGCTAAATTGGACGGAACTTCTAAATTATCAATATCCCTAATTATGCCTAATTTAAATCCTAACACATCGCATAATAAATCATAATGCAATTGGTGAAAGAATGAACCATGGACTCTAGAATCAAGTCCTTCATCAAGAGATGATTCTTCAATACCTGCTTTAATTCCATGAGTGAGCCAGCCTCGACGAGGGCAAATTAGCCAATCTTGAAGAGTTGTAGGAGACCATGTGATCTTGCCTAACTTAGTATCAAATAAATGTCCATTTCTCTTATCGCTAACTAATACACCTGTCGATTCAGGAGCAAATGGCCGGGGATCAACTGTTGGAGTAACGAATAATTTTTCACTCCATTCTTGTGTCCCAGAATACACCGGCCATCTTTGATTTAAGCGAGGCCATTCCACGCCATCAGGAAATTTTTTTGGTTTCTTTTTCCATAAATGTGAGGGGTTAAATTGAAATATTTTTCCTATATTTTCTTCTGAAATATAACCATCTATGTCTGCTTTCTTTGGTTGACGTCGTTCACGATCTCTTTGAAGACTGAGTTCATGAGATATTGTTATTGCATTTCTGTTAATAGGTGAGAGTGTAGGGCCGATATTATTTTCCAGAGACTTCCCATCTTTCTGACGTAAAAGTTTAGGAATAAAAAGATTTGATAATTCTAAATCGAAAACTTCTGATATATCTGCACAATCATTTTCTAAAACCCATTCACTAATAGGGGCGGCAGCAGGGGTTGATTCGTCATTGCTTGGATCGAGAATTATTACCTCTGGAGAACAATTGAAAATATGTTCACGTATATGGCGAGCATTTCTAACAGGACTATCTGCTCTTAGAAGGTTATACTTATTCCTTTCTTCATCACCTAAGAAATGCATCTTTGGAACCTTTAAGTTCCAAGATTGTGAAGAGATATTAGCTAAAATTATCATATCAGCAGTACAGCCTAATACTTTGTCAGCAGGTAATACCCTTAACCTACTACCTGTTTTATTGGACGTTACAAATGTTTCAATATTATTCATTAAATTTGAGATTTCTTCAACCCAGTCTGAAGAAATGTTCTTTTGATTTAATAAATTTTGAATTTTTCTAAGTTTATCTACTTCGGCCCAAATATTTTGTATTACTCCTGCAGAAGAGCTGGACAATCCATCTAAGCCCTCTATTCTAGAATTTTCTTTGGACAATTTTAGAGTTTCTAAAAGCCATTGGTCGCCAGATTTAGTAGCTTCTGGTAATGGAAGTGATTGGTCCGATAAAAGTCCACTTGTCATTTTACTCTTATTGATAACTTGTTGATCGGATTTACTGAGTATAGGATAAAGCCATTGGGATAAACAAAGTAACCACCACAGAGTTTCTTCTTGCTTCCTCACTCTTTCTAAATCAGAAGATTTTGTTGTTTTATCAACTTTGATATTTGTCCGAGATAAATTATTTATCCATCTTTCTAAAGCACCAGGGCCACCAAGAATATGATTTTCCATGGAAACTCTATTGAGAACTTCGAGATCGGGAATTGGCGATAAATCCTTATCAAAGGGGTGTTGAGGTACTTCAGGAAACAGATTGATTGTTTTTTGGAGAGATAATGCTCGAAGATTTAATAATGAAAATGAATCGGAATCATGGCCTAATTTAAGATATTTATTTATCCAGTAACCTAATGGGTGGTTTTTGACATTTATAGATACAGGATTAATTGGGATGCCTAAATTTTTAAGACCTATGTTCCATTTAGTTGCATTGTTATAATAATCTGGATCAACAATTATTATTCTTGAATCTGAGCTAGAATCTAATTTCTCGCGAGCAAAAGACAAAGCCGCATTGAAAGAATCGTTCTCTTCTTTGATTAATACTCTGCGTATTTTATTTAATCGAATTTCTTTCAAATTATCGAATTTATGTTTAGGAACCCAAGTTGGCAGACTTGATTCGTCTTTTACTGGATAATCATCTAATAATAATAATCCGTGTTCACCTTTACGGAAGTTGCCTTTATTCGCTAATTGGTGAATTGGACAATGATAAGAAACGGCGGAAATGAAATCTAGATATGCCTTGGAAGTTATAGGAGAATGATTCAACATTATGATACCATCAATTCCTATTAACGAGAAAGGCTTCTCTGTTTTTTCTAAATAATTAACAAGACGGCTGGCTAAAAAATCTGGATATGTGAAATTCATTTTAATCTCTAAAGAAGTTAAGACTTTACTTATTGTGGGAATACCGGGCCCCTGCCATGAAAATGTGTCTATGCTTTCTGAAGAAAGAAATTTATGTAACTGAAGGAGGGCTCTGGTCTTACCATGACCCCAATGCATTGTAGGTAAAGGGTTGATTAAAGGAAATCCTAGTTTTGTTGATTCTTTAACGCATTCTTCATGAATTATTGAATCAAAGTACGGCGCTTTCTTGAATAATTGGGGCATTCTAAAATCATTCATAATTGAAATCATTAATGAATTAACTGTATGATGTAAATTTCGATCGATTACATATCCTTCGTCAGCAATTTTTGAGAGCATCTCTAGTCTAGATTCATCATTAGGATATATGATTAATAATTTAGAAAGACCACCTTTCGAATATGGAATTGGGTTAGAAATTTCAGAAATTATATGGTCATACAACCAAGCAGGAGATTGCCCCGAGAAAATCTCTTCATTGGTTATATTCATATTATGGCTACTCAAGTTAGCGCCTCCGAGTATTAATCATAACGACGAGGGTTTTTGAACCCGACGATATTACAATGTGAAAATTACATTGATAATTTATTTTTTCGAGGATGTAATGCCGCAACAAAAAGTGAAACTAATACAATTAAATTGGGAAATGGAAGAGCACTAAATGCACCACTATCATCATTATAATGCCAATCGAATACTAGGACTACGCTCAAATCAGTACCATCGTAAGCAGAATTGTAGTCTACTAAAATCTCACCTTCTTGAGAGGGGAGATCTACAATATCTCTTAAAATATTATGATAATACTCTTCTCCATTGCCGCCTTCCGGAAAGTAACCCACTTCTTCAATGAAGAAAAGCTTAGGACTTAACGTATATGATTCTGTCAATGAAGGAGTAGAAATATTCCAAGAAAATCTATCGGTATCTGACTCATTGAACCAATTTAATGTTGCTGAAAAATCTGAGTACTCTATTGATGGAGCGGTATCGAAAGAAATTTGATAATCAGTATCTAAAGAATCTGATGAAAATGTTGTTCCAACATGAAGCCTCTCACCATCAAATACGTTAGATGGAGCAATACGTTCTAAATCACCGGCTATATCTGAAGATTTACCATATCTATCAACCCACCTATCATCAGTTTCTTGTGATCCAAAGGGGTCCTGAACTTCGGCAATAAAGCGGTGATAATGAATTTGCATTATACTTTCATTATCGGACAAAATCAGGGAATTGGTTATCGCCTCTGTCCTTACGCAATTAGTACACCAAGTAGCGGTGTATACCTCGATTAAATGAGGCCATTCTGCAGAACTCATAGTATTGCTATTGCTAGAAACATTCTCAGAAAGAGAAATTGAGACTCCACCCAAAGTACCCGTGTCTGTTGAATCAGAAAGTACGTTATGCCATGTCTTTATGTTATCAGACTCAGCAAAAGATTGCTGTGAAAGGAATATTAGAAACAGTGTGACCACTATGGCACGTACACGAGTCATAGTAAATCGGAAATTGTTTAAACACAAAAACTAGAGGGTTAATTGTTTATTTTTTTGAATGCATTAATGGTTCTATCAATATCTTCATCAGTAATATGTAAATGTATTACTGCCCTTACAGTAGAATCATTAATTGTCAATATATCAATGCCTTCTTTGGATAAATTATCGACTAATAATTGGGCTTGACCTTCATCACATGAGATATATACCATATTTGATTGAACGGTGTCTAAATTAACTGAAAAAGACCCTATGTTATTGATTGCACTTGCTAAATTTTTAGCACGGATATGGTCATCACCCAATCTATCAATGTTATTTTCTAATGCATATATTCCTGCAGCGGCTAACATACCTGCTTGACGCATTCCCCCTCCAAACATTTTCCTCCAACGATGAGCTCTAGCTATGAATTCACTAGAACCAACTAACACGCTTCCTACCGGTGCCCCCAAGCCCTTGGATAGACATATGGATATCGAGTCATAGTCTCGTACCATTCTAGCCGGATCAGTAGAAGTAGCGATTACTGCGTTGAATAATCTTGCACCATCTATATGTGCAGCACAATTATTTTCATGAGCAATATGAGCAATTTCATCTAGGTCTTCTTGAGAGTAATAAGTTCCACCACCACGATTAGATGTATTTTCAACACAAACAAGACTGCCGTTCGGATAATGCCCCAAACTTCCTTCAACCTTACGGATTGCTTTAGCAACATCATTCGGCTTCATAATTCCAAGACTGGCGTCAACTAAAGCTACTGAACATCCAGAAAGAGCGGCAAATCCTCCTCCTTCATAGACATAAATATGACTATATCTTTCAGTTACAATTTCATCCCCTGGATTTGTATGTGCTCTAATTGCAATTGCATTTGACATTGTTCCTGAAGGGATAAAAATCGCAGCTTCTTTACCTAACATTTTAGCCATACGTCTTTGTAATTCATTGACATTCGGATCATCACCCAATACATCATCTCCAACATCTGCTGATGACATCATACTACGCATCTCAGGCGTAGGCTGAGTTACTGTATCGCTACGAAGGTCGACTCGTCCGCCCGGATAGTCTCTCATAGTGTTGCCATGAGGTTATCACATATCAAATAAAGCGATATTCAATCTTCCTATAAATGAGAATATTACTTCTTCTTTCTGACCCTCTTAGCGCCCTTTCTGGCTTTAGGTTTCGAACCTGGACGCATTAAGACAGCTAAACCTACTAGTATTACTGCTCCTACACCGCCAGCAATCATCATCATAGAGTTAGATTCTTTTGGATCAATTATACATTCTGCCTGACCAATATCTGGCTGTGATTCACCACTAGGGCAACGCGTCTGAGATGCCATCCCAGCATCTGAGACAAAATAATTTTCAGACGCGAAAACACATGAAGTTGACCCCATTAAAGATTGGTAACTACCGGGATAACATGGAAGTTGTTCTGTAGCAGTAGAAGTGTCAACATAGTGCCCACGATCGGCTGATTGACAAGATTCTTGACCTGTTAATGATTGAAAATTCCCCTCGGCACAGGCCACTTGTGCTGTAGATGATATACCGCTAGAGAAATGACCCGGATCTGCAAGGACGCACCCAGATTGTCCGGCTTCTGATTGATATGAACCTGGTAAACAAGGCGAAGCAGAAGTAGCGCCAGCTGAAGAATAGGTTCCTGGATTAGCCATTATACATTCAGAAGATGCTGGTTGTGGTTGATACTGTCCTGCAGGGCACATTATCTGCATACTCTGTCCTTCGGATGGTACATGATGTCCAACATCAGAGAGTACGCAACTTGTCATGCCAGTTTCTGGTTGGTAGGAGCCTGCTGAGCAAGGAGTTTGGGAAGATGCTCTTAGTGAAGAAACAAAATTTCCTTCAGCAGCATCAAGACATTCGGATTGACCTGTATCTGGTTGATAGGTTCCTTCCATACAGCCCTCAGATGATATTGCTCCGGTTTCTGACACATAATGGCCAATTGAAGACTCTAGACAAAATATCTGACCAGTATCTGGTTGATAAAATCCTACTTCACAAGGTGTTTGAGTAGATGATCCTGGATTTACGACTACATTACCAGCCTCTGCAAACAAACAATCAACTGAACTTATAGAACCTATATTTGAGTTGTAAGAACCGGTAGGGCACTCCGATTGACTAATTGCTCCTATGCTGTCAACATAATGCCCAGGGTCTGCTAAAATACATGTTTCGATTCCAGTAGCGCCTACGGAGGTACTGAATGTACCTAAACCGCAAGGGGTTTGTGTACTCGAACCATCATTTTCAACATAGTATCCTGGCTCTGAGTCAAGACATGAAGTTGAACTATAATCTGGTTGATAGGTTCCCGGGATACAAATTTCCTGATTTGTGGAATTACTATTTTCTACGAAGTATCCTAAACTTGCTTCGATACATGAAGAAGATGCAAAGTTAGGTTGGTAAGTTCCTGGTTCACAGCCAAACTGATTCAAAGAACCAGGATTAAGAACATAAAATCCGGGAGTAGTGGGGTTACAAAATTCTTGACCGGCGTTAGGTTGGAAATAACCACTAGAACACATGACCTGATCAGTTGAATCTATATTCGGAGTATGCCCGGGGGATGCATCTATGCAATTTTCCTGAGAATAATCTGGTTGGTAAGTTCCCAATGGACAAGCCCGTTGAGATTGGGCTCCATTAGTATCAACATAATATCCAGGAGATGAAGCGATACAACTTGCTTGTCCTACATTTGGTTGATATGCCCCTACATCGCAAGGGACTTGTGAGTGATAAAGCAGATTTGTGCTATAATGTCCTACATCTGCTGATACACAAGAACCATTATAATTAGAGTCATAACTACCGTCAGGGCAGCCATAGGGTAGATTATCTAGTATAGCAATTATGGAATCAGAATCTATATCTCTATCAGATATATGAATGCCTCCTGCTCCTTGATATGAGGCAGGACCTATAGAATCTGATGAAAGATTAACATGACTTAAATTCGCATCACCCCATGAGGTATTCCAATTTCCATCTCCCATTTGACCCCTATAGGATTGACCTCCGCAAACAACATCTCCAAGACTCATTGAAGAGTTATTTTGGCCTGCATGAATTATACAAAGTGTATTGCCATTTATTGATGTTGCAATTACGTTTGGAGTCTCACCAAAGTCTATGAACGCGTCATTAACTCCGATGGCAAGTGGATTAGATTGATGAGTATAGTCACCGCCTCCATTACCGGTTTGTCCCCACCAATTAGCACCCCAACAATATGGAACTAATTGTTCGGATATAGCACATGTATTTTTGTATGCAACTTCTAATGAGATTATTGGAATATTAGCACTGAGGTTTATTGCAGTTGGTGAACTAAACCAGAAATTATCTCCAGTGCCGAGTTGACTATCATAGTTAGCTCCCCAACACTTCACTGTTTGAGATTGATACAATGCACAAGTATGGTCATCTCCAGTACCAACTGCTATTACATTACTAGCTACAAATTGAGGTAAAGGATAATTCACATCGGCCATAGAACCTATCCCGAGTTGCCCATCGTCATTTCTACCCCAACAATATAGATCATTATTATCTATGATACCACAAGTATGTTGATAGCCAGTTGAAATTGAAATGAATGAGGAGTTAGCTGGAAAATTTGATTCACTAACAATTACCGGAGTGTAACGTCCATTGAAAGAATTGCATCCTACAGGGCTTGGATTATTACTTGAAGAATATTCACTACCACCTGTACATACTGTCCCATCTCCCAATTGACCATAGCCATGCCACCCCCAACATAGACCTTCTCCAGTATTCAAAATCGCGCAGAAATGTCCCTGATTTGCATCAGATAATGATACTGCAGTTTTACCATTAGGTAAAGAAACTTGAAGGGGGGGATGATTTGATGCATACCAACAAGTAAGACCTCCAGATTCTTGACAAACATCATTACCAGAGCCTAATTGACCATATTCTCCCCCACCCCAGCACCAAATCTCGCCTATATCATTTAACGCACAAGATGACCATCCGCCAGTAGAAACCTCGACCATATTTCCTCTGGAAGCTAAATTTTGTACTAACCAAGGTCCCGCCTGTCCTTCAGGAGTTGTTGACTCCCCACCGATAGCTCCGCCTAGGCCTCTTTTTCCTTGTTCATTACTGCCCCAACAAACAACTTCAAGATCTTCTGTGATTATACATTGACTGTATCCTCCAGAAGATAAGGTCGAATATGAATAGACCGAGTCTTCTTGATACCCCTCAAAAGAAACATTAGCATTATGAGTCAAGAAATTAGTTTTTTCTTCTTTTAGTTGGAGAGATTCATCATTTAATGGTATTGCTGATAAGGACATTCCTAACAGTCCAAAAACAAATAAAAATGCAACAAGATTCGTTTTTTTAGACGGGCTCATATTCTATCGGTAGGCATTTATGCATATTAATATTAGCAAGGGTAATTGAAGATTAATAATGAACAAACTAATTTGCTTGGAACCATTCGGGAGAGTATGACGGAGTCTTTTCTATCAGACAACTGTCCCCCCATGGGAATCTATGAAACTCTGTATGACTTCAGAGATTCTTTTGGAAAATTCATGGGTACAGAAGGAACTCACCCTTGGTCACAAGGGTTTCCTTTAACTACGCCTTTAGAGAATTTCAATGGTCCATCTCTACCCGATAGTATCGACGTTACTTGGGAAGATCGATTCTACCCCAAGGCATGGGGGCATCCAAAGTTGAGAGAGTCGATTTCAGACTATTATAACTCCCAATATGGTTCTAATATTGCTCCAGAGAATGTCATGGTATTTGCCGGAGGTAGGCCAGGAATCTACACAGTAATGGCATTCCTGAAGGAAAATGTACAGGCGAGAATAGGTAATATCGAATGGCCCGCTTATCTTGATATAATGGAACAAACAAATACTAGTTTTCAGATTGTTCCGTTCACCAAAGAGAATAACTTTCATCCGAGTAATCAATCCTACTTTGATCGTGCTGGACTTAATGCTAAAACTAGGATTATGCCTATCATATCTAATCCTCAAAATCCATCGGGACAAACTCGTTGGGGAGATGAATTAAGGGAATTGATTCAGATAGCTGAAGAGCCGGGGAACGGAATTCTCCTCGACGAAGCATATGAAATGTTTCATTCACCATCAGTAAGTGGAATACAGTATGTACAAGACTTAGACAATAGCAATGTCTTCATTGCAGGCGCTTGTACGAAAGGTTTGCAATCTCCAGGTATTCGTGTTGGTTGGATTGTTGCTAGTAAAAAGAATATTGAGACATTATCCAACTACTCTAGTTTTGGAATGGGGGGAGTTAGCCATCCATCTCAACTCTATGCAGTTAAGCTACTTGAGCCGGGGCGTGTAAAGCAGGCTAGAAAAGCGATTGAAGAACATTACAACTGGCAGCGAAAGAGGTATGGTGATGCATTCAAAGATATGGGCCTAGGAGTATATACCGGAGATGGAGGGTTTTACCATTGGCTCGAATTACCTGAAGGAATGACAAGTGCAGAATTGAATAAAAGGTTGTTCAAACGAGGAGCAGCAATACTATGCGCTTCTGACTGTGATATGGCTCGACCTCACTCGAAAGACCCAAATTATGTAACACCATATACAAGATTCTTCAGGTTTTCATTTGGCCCTTTGTTGCCTGAAACTTTTGAATCTGATGTTCAACTTTTCAGTGAAGTCTTTAGAGAATACAAACGCGATGTTGGTATCGAAATTTGAATATTAATTTGCAGATTCATACGTATTGTAAGCGTGTAATGGAGGAGTGTAAACATGGAGATTTATCAATTCATTATCCGAATTATTTGTCACTCTATGGATATCAGGTTCATCAGATGCACAAATCTCGCCTTGATGGTAATCTCTAACACTAGTTGGGTAAGCCAATCCCTTCTCGTTGAGATTAAAGGTTGTTTCAGTTGAAACACCATCTATTATTTTGAAGGCACAATCACTACCTACATGATCATGAATAGGAGTTAACTGACCAGGAGTCCAGCATATTGCTACTAATTCATAGAATTCTGTTCTCTTAATCACATTCCTCTGATAGCCGTCTTCTGCATAACCTATACAATCTTTCAAGGCTGGGATGTTAACTTCAATCGATTCTAATTTCTGCCCTAATTCTTTTATTCCTGGACGACGTTGAATAGTATCTAACCATTCAATAAGTGAAGATAGTCCTTCACATTCTGATAGAAGGTTTTCACGGATATCAAAATCAAGGGCGACCTGCTCAACCATATTCAACGACAATGGCTATTCGTTGATGATTATTACTATTGCTATATTATCTAAAAAAATATCAGTATAGTGAAATACACTCAGTGAGACTCAAGATATCAGGTGTTTTTTGGCACACCGGCTTACGTAAGAATACACTAAAAACTGTGTTTTTTACTGTTTTACTACCTTCTGTTATTATATACTCTCCGAATAACGCGAAAGCACCTACAAACGTAGGAGGAAAATAAAATATGGCAATGGATACAAAAGATATGATGAATGAAATGGGTGCAGCTTTTGCTGTTACCTGGTTAGTTATGGGTTATACTGTATGGAATGACCCAGCAGACATGACTGCTGGAACAGAACTAATCGGAATAGGAATGAGCGGAATAATGGGCGTCGCAGCACTTGGTGTTGCATGGATGGCTTTCGCTGGTGCACACATTTTGCCACCAGTGACTTTCATGCACATGATGACCGGAGAGCTTGATGACACAGATGCTTGGATGGCTAACGGATTAAAACTAGCTATGCAAATTGTTGGTGGTCTATTGGCTCTGGTAATGATGGCAGAACTAAACGCTGACGGCGTAACATACGACCAAGCTATGGGCGGAGAACCTATGGCAGATTGGGCGTTTGATGCAATGACTATGGCTGGTGGAATAGCTGCAGGCGCAGTACTTTGGTGTATTCACAGCAGAACTGACAACCCTTGGGCTACAGCGGTTGGTGTAATTGCAATGGGTAGTTATATCGGTGCAAGTGGATCGACAGATATGGCTTCTATGCTAGCTAATGAGATGGGTGATTTAGTACCTACATTATTAGATTATATTGTTACTGGTGTTTCAGTAGGTCTTGGTGCATTACTTGCTACTAAGATTGATGAAGCAATGGCTTGAATCAAATATTAATTTGAATATTTGGATATACGTAAGGCAAACTGGGGGGCATTCGCCCTCCAGTTTAGCCGAATTTACAAAATAGTCTGAATACTCTTTCAGCGCTTATACTCTAAATAATCGAGTTGTTACTTTACAAGAGGCAGACTGCTTGTGATCGTATCTATAGTAGAACGCGGTCCAGGCCCTATCCCTACAACTGTTACAGTTCCTGAGGGTATTTCGGTATGTCCAGCATCTTTGACCATATAACAAATCAATCCTGCTTCATTCGCTTCACCGAAGATACGTTTTAGACTCTCAAGATTACTAGCACTACAGACAATCTTTCTTGCACCATTAGTGCGATATTTTTCTAATAATTTAGGTGCAATTCTTTTTGCTTTAAGGATACATTCTGCAGTTGCGTGACTACACTGTGCAGCAAGTTTTCCTTTTGATAATGTGAGGTCACTTCGAGTGACTAATATCATCGTTAGTTCATTAGTTTGAGGCAAGTTCAGGCACCGCCTCAGGATTTGTAAGGTTAGTATGTCTATTCATTAATTCACTGAGTGGATTTGCAAGCCATGCAACAAATACAACATTCCCGCCGGCATGGAGTAAGTCAAAAGGAACGCCATTTAACAAGTAGATTAGGAAGAATGAGGAATCCACATTGTGTAGAATACTCAAAGAAACTATCCAATTAAACAAAAATCCAGAGAATGCAGCAAATATTGCGAGATTGGTAATATTTAGCTTTTCGTTCTGAATAAATTGAGTACGTAACAATGCGGCTAAAATACCTATAGATGCCCAGCCAATTATTTGGTAATTAGACCAAAGCCCGTGTTCTAACATCACATTAGAAGATAGCGTAACTATAGTGACAAACGCAATTGAATAAGAAATACCAAAATAAATTCCAACCATTATTACTAAAAATGTGACAGGTTGTACATTAGGAATTGGATCTAGTAACAACCTTCCTGAAATCGCAAGTACGGCAATTATTGTAAAAATTAAACCAGGGTTTTTAGATTTGAACTTACTATCTGTAAATATTAATGATACAATTGCAACAGTTACTATCGCCAAATCTAGAACAAATTGTTCAGTAGGAGAAAGAGTTACTGCGTGCGCATCGAATAACATAGGTAAGTAGTCCAATGTGATTATGTTATTGATGATTACTCTTATTCAATCTTGGAGATTACTAAAATACGTAATCTAAAACAATCTCAAAAAGACTTAGTATGTGGCAATTTCCCATGTAATAACACTATCACTATCTAATTCAAGATCAGAAATACCAACCAGAGAGATTGCACCGTTATCTAATAATTGCCACCATGCACCGGATGAGAAATCTTCAGTACAAGTATGTGTATCGCAAGGAGAAACACCACTAATAGAATCCATCTGCAATCCAAAAGAGAATTCTGTGTAGGTGTAAGCAAAAGTCATATCTGTAGCTGCCACAGCGGCATTAAACAGTTCTAGACCATTTGTATAACCTTCAAAACCGCCGACACAGGCGCCTGTTGAATTCCAATTTTTGTCTGTTCTAAAATCCGTACCATCATGATCTATGTGGTGTCGACCATCAGCAAATTCAGATGGAGCCGCACCATCGGGGAAATGGAAGCAAACTACTTGCTTACCATCCCATAAATCAGGCAAACCATAATGCGGATCTTCGTTATTATCAACTAATTCTGAAGTCATTCTACTCCACTCCGTAGACAATGTACTTGATGAAAGCAATAGAACTACCAGAAAAACAATTGAAGCGGACTTTAATCGATATTCTTCTTTGGCGGCGAAGTACCCCAATATTGTCAATAGAGCTATTACTAAAACTGTCACTATAAGTGTAGACATGGATTCAATACGGGGAGTAACTAAGTAGATTAATATTAGTGATAATTAGAGTGCCCAAAATTAATAATTAGAAAATATCACTGGCTAATTTTCTTAATTTTTTCAAGTAATATAGAATTGACTAATTTACCATCGGCAGAGCCGCCAAGTTTAGCCATAACCATACCCATTAACGGGCCGATTGCCGCCATACCTTTGCTTTGAATGAAATCTAATTTGTCTGCTATAATTACATCAATTACTTTCTCGACTGAAGAACTATCTGCAGGAATAAATCCCTCAATTTCAGCTGTTTTAGATATCCAATCTATCTTTTTATCAAATGTAGAGAAATCTTCATCGATACTCAAAAGGTACTTTGAACCGAGAGGGACTATTCCCTCTCTAGTAATAATCCCCTTTTCTCTTGAATATACTAACAAGGCTAATAGTTCCCAGGGAACATTAGATACAGGTACGTTTGATTTATTAGAAATCTCTGATCTTGAATTGTCTAACAAAATCGACGCCCAAGGTTTTGGAGTAAGTGAGGGAGATGATAGCTCATTTTCAGTTAAACCTGAAATGAATATGTCATCCAACTCGCTTCCTAATATAGCCTCTACCTGATTACTGGAGATATCGTATTTTTGCAATCTTAACAATCTTTGTTGTTTATTCATAGGTAGATTAGATTGTATCTTATCCCACCTATCTAATTCTAAATTCAACACTTGTATGTCTGTCTCAGGGTACATGCGTGCACCACTAGGCAGAGGTCTCATTGCAGTCGTTGTTCCGTCTTCAGGAGCCCCTTTTCTGATTACCACATTACGTACTTCACCAGGTATTCTGTGGAACGCTCTTCTAGCACGTAACAGTACTGACTCGAGGGCTAACTCTGCCTGCCATTTTGGAGCAACACATAAGATAAAAGCGTCTGAATCTGATAATTGCAACTCATTTCTTACTACATCGACATCTTCTGAAGTGATACCATATGCTGGAAGTTCGTCAGAATGGAAAATTCCTGCTACACCTGCTTGCTTGGCTGAACTGGCTAGCTCTCGCCCAAGCCGTGGCATTTGTGCACCGTTCTCGTCCAATTCTTTAGTTCCAATTTTTCCTGCAAAACCCTGTAACTTTAATCCTAGAACTACAGAACCCATAGAAAGTGCTTTTACCACCATTTCAGAATTACTATTTACAAATAAATTTGTGAGTTCTTCCGTTTTAAATGGCAATTTAGAAGAGGCTGAAAGAGCCACTCTATTTTCCACAGGAATAGAATCTAAACGACGATCGGGAGGGAGAAGAGGCAATTCTAATTCTTTACGTAATTCATTGGCTAAACGATACATGTGCAATTGTCTTGCCATCTCAATTTTGATAATTTGAGGGACCCATTCTAAATCTTGACAACCTTTGATTTCAACTCGAACCCCACATGCAATACTTACGTTAAGATCTTGACGAATTGAACCTAAACCTCGTCTAACTCGGCGAGTATCTCGTAACAATGTCCCGAGCATTAAAGCGACTTCTTTCGCGTGCTCTGGCGTTTGAATATCAGGTGCAGTTGCAATCTCGACTAATGGTACCCCCAATCTATCTAATGTGTAAAAAACGATTTCTCCATCTGATGTAGATTCTGTTTCAAGTTTTCTTGCAGAGTCTTCTTCGAGACATATTACATCAATTCCAACAGTCCCTAGATTTGTATCTATGACTCCATTTGTCGCCACTAAAGTGGTTCTTTGAAAACCACTAGTGTTTGAACCGTCAACTACTGTCTTTCTCATAGCCTGCATAGATGATACGGGTTTAGCATTCATCATTGCAGCCATAGTCAAAACTGCATCAACAGCATTGTTATCATGATTCAATGGAGGAGCCTCATCGAGTTCGATCAGACCTGAATTTGGAGACTGAACATAAACAAATGAACGATTTCTTTCCGATTCAAAACGGGCTGTTACGTCTATTCTTCCACCTTCTCCTTGGGCTGCTCGTAATTTCCTATGAGATCGAGGCCAATTATTAGGGATTTCATCTAATCCGAAATCATACAATTCACTTGGCATACGAGAGTGAAGTTTACCAGTGGCTAATTGTTGATGTATTTCTAATCCACACATGAAACCCAAACCTTCGGGGCTCAAATTATCCGGAGAAGAGATGTCTCCCATTGGTTCCATATTAATCACAGAGACGGGGTTATCTTTCATAGGGTAAACGGGGCGCTAGACAAAACTATACTCATCATTTTTACTACTATAGAGTGTGCCACTTTGACGCAATTGCTGTACTGTCTTATCTACTGTAAACTCGTCAATTTTCTTCGCAATTGCTCGATTATATATTGAAGTAATCGTTGCTACATTATTATTCTCATTACAAATATCTCTAATGATTGCCATAATGATTGATGTAGTATTTCTCTGTCTAACAGTGACACCTGAATATTCTGATTCATCTTCAATACCTGATTCTTCGCGCCAGTGCTTGAAGACCGCTAATGCTACTTTGGCATCCTCAGCAATTGCTTCACTTCGGAGATACATTCGAGCATGAGCTTCTGTAAGGCGTATTAGTGCCTCTAATGCTCTAGCTGTTATTGGGACAACATTGGATTCTCCTTCATCTTGATCCTCGCGCCCAAACGATTGTCTTTCTGAAACGTAATATTCCAATATCATTGCCATGACATCATCGTTAATATCGGGGTGATGATTTCTCTTTGAATATGCAATATATTTTCTAAGGAATGCTTGTGTAAGATGTTCTTTACCATCAACTCCATTTTTGAAAATTAAATCTTTTTCTTTTTCAGTAGGATCAATTTCTACAAATTCATCAATTAAAGCTTCGGGGACTCCTTTGGTCCTACTCCGAAGAATATGTTTAGCAATCATTTCGTCCGTTTCTGCTTTGACTGTATCCCTCAACATCCATATAATATCAAATCTTGATGCTAAAGGGGCTTCTAAACCCGTTTCGCTAAATGAACGGAGTACACTGGTATTCGCACCTCTTTTTGAGAAACGACCAGATTTAGGATTTGCTGCTGCAATAATAGCACAACGCGAAGGCAGGGAAGCTGTAATGCCACCTTTAGAAATATCAATTTTCTGCTGCTCCATAGCAGGGTGCATTACTTTTCTATCATCGGGAGATATCTTATCGAACTCGTCTATAGCCGCCAAACCTCTATCTGAAAGAGGGAGTACTCCTGCCTCTAAAGCAAATCTTCCATCAGCAAATGTATCTCTTACTGCTGCGGCTGTTAATCCTGCACCGGAAACACCCCCTCCAGATGCAAATTTACCTCGAGGAGATAATTCTGAAACATAAGTTAGCAACTGAGATTTAGCGACTCCTGGATCCCCCATCAAAAGAATATGGATATCCCCTCTAGTTCGAGTACCGTCAGGATTTCTTCTGGAAACACCACCAAATAATTGGAGAGCAAGGGATCTTTTCACAAAATTCATAACACCAGATGAGAATATAGATGGAGCGATAGAATTCTGCATCAATGTGAGAAGATCTTCTCTCTGAGATATAGAAATAATTTGTTCTTCTTCTTCATCGGTAATTTTAATTTCAGTAAATGGAACAGATTCGTGTTCAGAACTAACAAGATGATAAATAATATCAAACATTGGGGTTTTTTTATTTTTTATTACCTCACTATAAACTACAGGTATCATATTAGCAACTATTCTTTGACCTGGTAAATGCTTGTTTACTAAGTCCCCTTCAAGAAGTACTTTGGCTCTTCCTGGTTGAGCACCACTTTCTACTGACTCTGGTAATTCTTGAATTTCTATCCATTGATTATTAATTAATCTTGATACTTCAAAAATGAGCTGGAAACGTGTGGCTCCTCCCCTTCCTGCATTCTCGCCACAGCCTCCTTGATCTGCAGGTGGGCATCGAATTGGTTCCTTTAATTCTCTCTCGTTGGTTTGAATAAGTTCTTGCCGTACTCCGCATGATTCACACTCAAAAATTGCAATATGCATTCTAGGTTTAATCTCTGAGATTTTTATTACTTGAACATCGCTACTTCGTAATTTCTCGATATCTGCTGAACCTATCTCTCGTAAAGTTCGACGACTGTCTCGAGGCAATTCACCTACACGTAATATAACATCTAAGTCTTCTCCACGTTCTCTACAAATATGCCTTAGTGTTTCTTTGCCTGTATCTAAAATTGTTCGAGGAAACTGGAGAATATCTTCTGCGAAGTCAGGATCAAAAGCCTCAAGTTCATGAAATGGAACTTCAAGCGTTGGAGTAATAGACTGTTTTGAGAGCAAGGTAAATATCTCAGTTTCCTTGGCTTCTAAAAAGAAGGTTTTCCAACGAGCGGACGAGTCATGTGCTGCCATTGTCATACTTATTCCTCGCTGGGCTTTGCTCCGACGCACTTGCGGTCTATAACCAAATTGGATAGTTTCTGATACCCCTTTGTTTCTAGTGGAGTTTTAATGTAAATCAAATACAAAAATTACGTATTAATCGCTTCCACTGCAAGAAAATTTAATTTTCGCCAAGACTCATAGAAAATTACTCTACGTTGGTTTCAAATCTAAGTCCCTAATCGACAACTATGGAATTTGTCAGAGTAGACGACGATGTAATACTAAGATTGGACCCTGGAGAGGAAATACATCAGTCTATTCAAAGTCTTTCTGAACATGGAATTGATTGCGCTGTAATCACTAGTGGAATAGGAAGAGTGAGAGATATTCGGATGGGATATTTAGGGGCAGATGGAATTTATCAAACTTTAGATCATGAAGGGCCAATGGAATTACTATCTACACAGGGTAATTTAGCTCCTGGTCATGATGGCCCTTTTACTCATCTACATACTCTAATGTCAGATAATGGACATTCAGTACATGGAGGACACTTATATCATGCGACCATTCATGTAGTTGGTGAAATTCATCTACGTGTATTAGACGCTAATGCTATGAAGAGAGAACCAACCAATACAGATTTTGTTGCATTGAAATTCTGTGATTTGGAGTGATAAATTGAAAGTTCTTTGGGCTCATGGACTTGAAGGAAGCCCCAATGGTTCGAAACCTAAGTGGATAATAGAAAATCTAGGATGGGATGTAATTTCAATTGATATGAGCGAAAGAGGTTGGACAATCGGCGAGCAAACAGCAGTTGTTCTTGACAAGATATCTGAAATTGGTGATTTTGATCTAATCATGGGTTCATCTTACGGAGGGTTAGCTGTTGCAAATGCAGCTATTGAATTATTAGATAAGAATCTGAAATTGGTGTTAATGGCTCCTGCATTTGGTTTGGCAGAAAATTTTCAAAAAATAGGAGAAGAGGAATTGAATGAATGGGAAAATAATGGATTCAGGCCTTATTTCCATCATGGTCTCAATGAAGAAATTAAGTTAAGTTGGGATTTTATGGTCAGCGCTAAAAGGATGTCATGGCCAGAGATAAACCACTCAACTGTGATTATTCATGGTGTTTCTGATGATATCGTACCAATAGAATCTTCCAGAAAAGTAGCCGAATCTAATTCAAATGTTGAATTAATAGAGGTTGAGGATGGGCATCGATTAGTAAACTCTCTACAATTCATACCAATTGCCGCAGAAAAGGTATTATCAAAGAAATAATTTCTATTGATATTAATGTGAACCAAGGAAATATTCGCCTATCTCAGGGTCAGTTAGAATATGTTGAGCATCTCCTGAATGCACTACTTTTCCTCCTGCAAAAATATATCCTCTATCTGAACGGGCAAGGCTTAAACGAGCGTTTTGTTCCACTATTAGTACAGTAATTCCCTCGCCTCTCAAGGCATCTATTCTTTCAATGATTTGTTGTTGATATAGGGGGCTTAATGCTGCAGTTGGTTCATCTAACAACAAAAACTTTGGATTGGATATCAGAGCACGTGATATTGCCAACATTTGCCTCTCTCCTCCAGATAGAGAGGCAGCCAAATCATGAACTCTTTCTTTCAAATCAGGGAACATATTCAAAGCACGCTCAATTCTATTATTTAGAACTAAATTAGACAGGTTATTACCACCCATCTGTAGATTCTCATAGATTGTTAAAGATGGAAATACGTTATCAACTTGAGGGACATATGCAATTCCTCTATTTACTAATTGATCCGTTCGCCAACCGGAAACATCTTCTTCGTCATGTATTACATCTCCTGAATAGTAAGTAGATATTCCAAATATAGTCTTGATAAATGTAGATTTCCCACATCCATTCGGTCCAATAATTGTAACAAATTCTCCCTCCTCTACATATAGATCGATATCATAGAGAATCTGAACTGAACCATATCCCCCATTGAGTCCTTTTACATCTAGTACTCTACCCATTACACTCACTCCTCCTCTCCGGCAGAACCGAGATAGGCTTCAATGACTGCTTTATTCGATTTTACTTCGTCAGGAGTACCGACCATCAAAACCTCTCCTTCATTCATAACAATAATTCTATCAACACCTTGGCGGAGTATAAAGTCCATATTGTGTTCAATTATTAGTATAGAAATACCTGTTTCGTCGACTGTTTTTCTCAGATTATTGAAAATTTTCATCGCCAAAGGGCCTGCAACACCCGCTACTGGTTCATCGAGTAACAGAAGGTTTGGAGAGCCCATTCTTGAACGTCCGATATCAACTAATTTTGATTGACCTCCTGATAATTCACTGGCTAGATTATGTGCCATATGAGGGACTTCTAACTCTTCGAGAATAGCATGAGCTTTTTCTAATCTAAGAGATTCTGCTTGGCGGCTTTGGGGGAATTTGAATAATGATTTCAGAATATTTGGAGAGAATTGTTTTCTCGGAGGAACTAGAAGATTTTCAATGACTGTCATTTCTCGCCATAATCTGGTATGTTGGAAGGTTCTTGTCATTCCTAAACCATGAATTTGGTCTGGCCTCATATTAGAAACGTCCTTGCCATAAATTTCCACTTTACCAGATGTCTGATTAAGAAGACCACTGATGCAATTGAAGGTAGTTGATTTGCCACATCCGTTGGGACCGATAAGTCCTACGAATTCACCTTCTTTGATTTCAAATGATACATCCTTTACAGCTACAAGTCCGCCAAACTCTTTACGTAAATTTTCTACCTTAAGGACAGTATTCATTTTTCACCTACTCCTTCATCTAATTGACTTGAATATTTTGAAGGTCTAAATGGAACTTCTGGAATTAATCCTTTTGGATTTAATTTCAATGAAAATAACATTAAACTACCAATTAATAGTACTTTCACATAAGCCATATCTGCACTTACACCATTATTGAATGACTCTTCGATGGAGCGCTGACCCAACATGAATAGAGTAAATAAGAAAACAAATACTCCTGACATTCCAATATCAGAAATTATTCTGATTCGTAATAGAATTCCTAGAATTAATATGGTAATAAATATCTTAGTAACTTCCCATTGATCCATAACTAACCATTGGAATAGTCTATCTATCTTATCCGCAGTTGAATATAATGGTAGATCTGGTGAACCTTGTGCTGCAACTAAAACATTGAAAACGAATTCCATAAGAACTATGATGAAGGCACCTATTATCATTCCCTTATTATTTGCTTTACCCCCTATAATAAATGCTGCCCAAACTAAGAACGTAGAACGAGCAGGAGACATTATTGATGGTTCGAAACCTGTAAGTTTCCAAGCCCAGAATGCACCCGCAAGCCCAGCTATTGCCGCCCCCAAAGCAAGGCTAGCCGCTTTATGCGACAAAACATCATGACCGTGATGTTGAGCCACTTCTTCATCTTCTCTGATCGCTCTCAAAATTCTACCCCAAGGTGAGGACAATATGGTTTCGAGAAGCCACCAAACTAGTATTACTGAGATAATGCCCATAATTGCGAGTAGCATCATATACGGTGCTGGTTCGATTAAACCATTTGCATCTGTGAGATTGAGTAGTTCTCCCATCTTATCAGCCGGACCAATAAGTGCTGAATCATTTCTACATGAATCTGCACTGATATAATCAGTATCTGGCCCGATAGAAACACCTCTGCCACAAAACCACCATTGTTTTAATGGAAGTGTATACTTAGAAATTCCAATTGCGGAACCAATTGATCCAACTCTTAATAGAGGCTCTCCAGCTAATAATACACGAACAATTTCACCAAGAGAAATCGTAACTATGGCAAAATAATCCATTCTTAAACGTGCAGTAGGATAGGCTAGCGCCCATCCAAATGCCGCTGCTAATAATATTGCAAAAATAGTTGCAGGCAATACTGGCCATGCATAACCATGAACCTCAGTGGGGGCAGTTAAGATACCAACAGTTATCGCCCCAATGCCAACGAAGAATATGACTCCAAAATTAACCATCCCAGTAACTCCAGTATGGAGATTTAATGAGAAGGACATTAGAATGAATATCGACAAGGTCAGCAGAACATTTGATACTTGAAGCGCTTTATTGAAATTCATGGTGTCCGAATTAGAAATAGGGAGCCAGTAAAGGAATAAAAATAGAATTATTAGTAATATTATAAAGATTATGTTGGATCCAATTTTACTTTCTCTACCGTACTTAAATCTCTCATTTGAGGGTGGGTGATTACTAGATTTTTCTAATAAACTAGATGCCTGTGATCTAATGTTATTTGTTATCGAATATACTTTACTTTCATAATCTCTGACAATCTTATTCCAGGTGTTTCTTATCTTTGAATCGTATGTACTCAAGATATCAAAAATATTAGTTCTTTTATCAATCGATTTGACTGGCTTGGAAATATAATCAGTTTCCCAGATATACTCTACCGCTTGGAATAGGGCCACACACCAAACTAAAATTGGAATTAGGGGCCAAACAAGATTATCCATTGAAGAGATAGATTCGATAAACCATAACTCTGTTTGCATTAACTCGAACCATGAAATATCTATATCGGCTAAAGTATCGGAAAAGTAGGGTGAATCTTCTGCCTGAAGAATACCGTCACTCCCCAACAATATGTCTAGATTTGTTTGGACTCCAGTATTAGTAGAGCAGGTGTCTGAACATGCATCTGAGTAAAATGAATTTCTGGAAATAAAACTAGCAAAGCGATGGAAAATATAACTTCCAATACCAATAGATGCTAATGTTTGAGCGCGATCTGAGCGGTCATTCCACCAATTATGAAGGCCTAGTACTGCGGTTAAAGGAAATATAGCAAGTAAATATGTGACCGTTTTTGAGGGGAGATTTGTTCTCTCTCGCTTACGCCTTAATCTATCGATTTTCCATTTTTCATAGGCATCTCCGATTCCTTCCGGCATAATCATCAATACTGCAACAAGGAAAACATAGGGCATTACTCCGTCCATTGCAGTATAATTAGAACGGCCTAGTGGGCTACCAATTCCTATCAAGATAGGAGACGAAAGGGCTCTAACAAAGCCCACTATTAATGATGCAATTATTGCGCCGGGAATCGAACCTATAGTTCCCAATACTATTACAGCGAAAGAAGGGAGTAATAATGTGAAAGCGGTTTCGGGATTATATCGCAAAGTTATTGCAAAAATTGCCCCCCCTAAACCAGAGATACCTGCGGAAAGGAAAGCGCTTGTTAATTGGACACGTTCGACATTAATACCGCTACTTGCTGCTAACTCCGGATTATCTGCAACTGCTCGCATTTTCCTTCCAAGCCTTGTTTTTGTTAGTAATAGAAGTAGTATTGCAACAGAAGAGAAAATTACAGCTGGAACTATTCCTTTGTAATATGCATAGTTTGTAGTTGCACCTGTTACGCAATCTACATTTGTATCATACATTTCAAAAAATGGCTTGGATACTTCACTGACAATTCGAGATAAAATCGGCTCCCCAGTAGTTTCATCGATTCCTGTTTGTTCACAATTGTAATGATTGTATGTTTGGGCACTATCATATCTATTATCGCCATCCAAATCTGTAAACGACTCAAACAAACCATTTGTTCCTCTATCATATATCCCATTTCCATTCGCATCCCAAAAGGGTTCGGCTGGAGCAAGCCCTTGGGTTCTATCTCCTAAATTGAAACGAAATTTAGTTGTGGGAAGTTCCCACCTCATTGTTGGCATACGCCAATCTGAATCTGGCTCAAACATATTTCTTGATGCTCCAAAACGTAAATATGTCAATGCTCTAAGAATTAATGCTACACCTAGAGAAGCGATCATCATAACTTGAGGAGATGCTCTTTGTTCGCGAAAACCCCTATACACGAGCCTGTCGATCATAATACCGGCAAAACCAGTTAGAATAAATGCAGCAAGAAGTGACCAAGATAGCAATGACCATGTTAAAACTCCATCCTTAGGGGCATCGTATAAAGGTACGAAATAATCACTCCAAACCATCACCATAGCCAAATACATACCAATCATAAAAAATTCAGATTGCGCAAAATTACCGTATCTCTGAACTTTATATGTTAGAGTTAAACCAATAGCAATAGCAAGATAGGTAGATGCCCAAGTTAAAGTTCCTGTACTGATAGAAATTAAATCCAACGTTATTGTTGCTCTTGTTTCAAGACCTTGGAGTAAGGCTTCTAATGTTAGAAATATTACACCTAACATGAATAAAGGAGAGAGAAATATTCCCAATGTCCTAATTCGACTTGGGGGGATATCATCAAAAAATATCTTTATTACAAGAAATCCTGCACTTATTGATTCTAATATTTGTAATAGCCAAATCAAATCAGTTGGTAATTTATCTAGGAGAATGATATCAAGAAAATTTAGGCCCCCATATCCGTAAGATAATCCTAAAAATAGTGAATCGAAGAATAAGAATAATACAAGAAATACTCTTTTATTAAGAGTTGAAAGTTGGTTATAATTTTCACGTATTTGTTGGAGCATTACCTACACACACACATACTAAATCATAACTTTGAGTTTAAAAAAAAGGGCAGTGTGGCGGATATACCGCCACACTGCTTTACGTACTTGATTAATCTAAGAGATTATTCAAGACATTCCGTTTGCTGGGTCCCAGCTACGGTTACAAGTAAAGGCAACATTACCATCTGCATCTTCTGTGAAGTCTCCAACACAGTATCCTGCACCAGGACTGTCTCCATTAGCAAGGAAAGAGATTGTTCCACTCGCTCCCTCTAATCCTTGACCTGTAGCCATGATTACTTGACTCAATGTAGCTGAAGGAGATGCCATCTGTGCGAACGCACTTAATGCCATTACAACAACTCCATCGAATGCTTCAGCAGTATAGATACCACCAGCACAATCAGTAGATTGTGCACAAAGACCTGCGAATACATATCCTACAGTACCCATTGATCCAGCCGCTGGCTTTGTAGCAATTACGCCATCAACGCTAGCAGATGTATCTGCCGCAAGACCTTCTTCAGCAATTCCGTCTCCACCATATACTTGGCCAGACCAACCTTGTGAAGCCATCTCATCAAGAATCATTCCGCCATCTGCAGCATATGATACTAATACAGCAGAAGTACATCCGCTGTCAGTCATTGCTTGAACTGCTGCTGAGAAATCAGTTGTTGTTTCTTCATATCCAATAGTTGTACATAGGTTATATCCTGCTGCTGCGAAATCAGCAGAGAATGAGTCTGCAAGACCTGAACCATATGCGTTGGTCATGTGGATTAATCCAACAGAGCCATCTGCTGGCATATCTGCTTGTACTACTGCACTAAGTGCTTGACCTTGTAGAGCGTCACTTGGCACTACGCGGAAGAAATCGGGGTAAGCAGTTGCATCGGAAAGTGCTGGGCTAGTACTTGCATAGGAAATCTGTGGGATTCCTGCTGCAGATAATACACCATTTGCTGCCATTGAAGCACCAGAGCAAGCTGCTCCAACTACTCCTACGACGCCTGCATCAACTAATGATTGAGCTGCAGATGCCCCCATAGTTCCATCACAACCTGAGTCAGCATATACTATCTCGAACTGAACCATGCTGTTCCATCCGATTGTATTAGCTATACCAAGAGCAATTTGTGATGCAGCTACGAAGCCCATTGCGTATACAGCAATAGGTCCTGTTGCATCGTTAAGGAAACCAATCTTTACAGTAGCGCCCATGAAAGTTGCTGCTGCAAGTCCACCAGTAGCAGTCCATATATGATTACAGTTGAAGTAATCTCCATATGTTGGTACATGATTGAAAGAACAAACATCGTATCCACTTCCTGTAACGTCTCCGTTATCCATGAAGTTGTGTACGCCGCTTGCACCTGCGTAATCTACGCCGACCATCTTCAGATGTGTTGCCATATTAGCACCATCTTCGTGCATAGCTGCTTCTCCGATCATCATTACTGCGTCGAATGCTTCAGCAGTGTAGATTCCAGCAGCACATACAGCATCTGCTGCACAAGTTGCTGCGAAATCTCCTGATCCTGCTTCTGCTGCTCTAGGCATTGTTACTTGAACGCCGTTTGCAGCTGCTGGATTAGTATAATCTAGAAGGGCGGATTCGCCTGCTATTCCATCAGCACCGAATACAGGAATTGTTGCTCCCATTACTGCCATAGTCTCGATTATCATTGCACCGTCAGCAGAATATGATGCTAGGACTGCTGAGTCACAACCTGCATCTACTACTGCTTGAACTGCTCCTGCGAAATCTGTAGCGGTATCTTCATACCCTGTCTTTAGACAAAGTGTCATACCCATATCAAGCCAGAATGACTCAAATGAATCTGCAAGACCTGCTCCATACGCGTTAGTCATGTGGATTAATGCTGGGCTAGTTACACCACTTGCTGCAACCATATCAGCCATAGCATCGCCTTGAATAGCGTCACTAGGGACAACACGGAAGAAATCAGGGTGTGCTACTGCATCGGATAATGCTGGGCTAGTACTTGCATAGGAAACCATTGGGATTCCTGCTGCTGAAAGAACTGCGTTAGCACCCATTGATGCACCAGAGCATGCTGCTCCTGCCACTGCTACTACTCCAGCGTCAATCAATGATTGAGCTGCAGTTGCTGCTGCTTGTCCATCACATGCTGAATCTGCTTCAACGATCTCGAAGGTATATCCATCATTTGCAGCAGTTAGAGTTGATGCTGCTGTTGTGGAAGCAAATGTGAATCCGCCTGCATATACTGAAATCGGTCCAGTTGCATCGTTAAGGAATCCAATCTTGATTGTAACATCAGAAACTGGAGGTACGAACATTGGATTTGCTGCATTCATGTAGTGTGCAGCCATCTCATCAGCGATTGCATTGCCGATATCTACGTCGAAACCAACTGCGTCACCGCTTGCATCTAAGTTCTCAAACGGAGGGTAAGATGTATCAGAGCAGAATCTTAGGTTACCTGTTTCTAGAACATGTGCTAGTCTGCTACCTTCTGTTGCCATAGGGTATGCTGTTGCTGTGTTAGCATCTGTATCGTCAGTTAGTACAACTGCACCGTCAAACCATGCACCGAAGATTAAATCATATTCTCCAGAATCGATTACTGCAGTAATTGCTACGTTAATCGCTGCAAGAAGTTCTGAATCACCATCATCGACAGCAATACCGAATGTCTCATCTGAGAAAGTAACCATTAGATCACCAGCTAATGCCAATACAGGAGAGTCTCCCATAGCATAATCTGCGTCACCGTTACTTACGGATGCTGTAACTGAAGGGAAATCAGCATATGCAACAATTGTCGCTAATGGCAAATTATCTGCTGCCCACAAATCTGAAGTTGTTCCAGATTGTACAGCAACTCTTGTGCCTGCCATATTTAGATCAAGTGCGTCAGAAATCATTGCTGAACCTGTAGCACCGATTACACCTTGGCTACTAGTGTAGTAACCACGTGTGAAATCGACCACAACTTCTCTTTCATCAGTCTTGGTCATAGCGGAAAGGATTGCGTCACACATCTCTCCGGCGTTCAGGTTGGGGATAATCGGGTCCCAATCAGAAGTTACGAACACTGAGGCTACATCTGCAGCCGGTGTTAATGTCCACTCTTCCACTATTGGTTCTGGGTCATCGTCATCTCCGCCTAAGCAACCAGCAAACGCTGCTGCTAGCATACTCAGGGTCATCATCATTGCAATTATTTTTTTATTATTCATAGGATACTCACGTTCCGGTAAGGTCTTCGACAACCCATAACAGTTATAGAGTCTCTTAGTGATGTATCTAAATATGTCTTTTTGGCTATATTTGCCATAATTATAATATTCGAATATTAAAAAAACACAATTACGGGGCGATAAGGGAAAATATCAGACAGAGTAATTGATGCAGTAGTTATGACTCCCAGCGCTATGAGTGACACGCCACTAGACTACGCATCCTCGGGTGTAGATATAGATGCAGAGGGAGTTGCAGTGGCTAGTTTAGTAGGGGCACTTTCTGCATCTGTTCGTCAAAAGGGAGAATTTGGAGCACCTGTTCCGCTACCTGGTGGTTTTGGAGGAATAATAGAATTTGGAGAAAATAGGCTAGCATTGGCGACTGATGGGGTTGGCTCGAAATTAATGATTGCTAACGATCTTCGAAAATATCAAGGAGTAGGGATTGATTGTGTTGCTATGAATGTAAATGACTTGTTGTGCGTGGGAGCAGAGCCAATCGCTTTCGTAGATTACATTGCCGTCCCAAAAACTGACCCAGCTACTCATGCAATAATCGGAGCGTCTTTGGCTGAGGCTTGCAAAAGAGCAAAAATAACCTTAGCAGGAGGGGAAACCGCTACACTCCCAGGTATTGTCACTGAACTTGATCTGTCAGGTACAGCTTTAGGTTGGTTCCCTAAAGGAGATGAGATTACTGGAGAAAACTTAGAGGCTGGTGATGTAATAATTGGCTTACCTAGTAGTGGCATACATTCTAATGGCTATACTCTTGTTAGAGCCATTCTAGAACGTTCAGGCTGTTCCTTAATAGAAAAAGCGCCTTTTAATCCAGAACATCCTCACAGAAATATCGAAAGATTTGAAGAAGGAGATATTACTTTGGGAGAAATTTTACTAAACCCTACTAGGATTTATGTTGATCCATTAATTAATTTAATTAAAGATTGTAGAGATGGAATCGGTCCTTGTAAAATCAGTGACCTAAGGGCTATGGCTCATATCACAGGTGGTGGATTATCTAATTTATTGAGATTACACGATAGTCTCGGTTGGCATATAGATTCGCCTTTGCCAATATTGCCAGAATTTCTATGGTTAGCGAATAATGGTTCGGTTAATGATAGAGAAATGCATCGTACTTTCAATATGGGAATGGGGATGACAATAGCTGTCAACAAAGACGCTGCTGATTCAGTAGAATCTTGGCTTTCTAAGAGACTGCCTGGTTGCAAACGTGTTGGTTTTGTCCATAACGAGGGAAGGAAAGTCACACACATTAATCCAGAAATTATTTTTGAACATTATTAATAGGATGGATTTGTGTTGAGTGAGGGTTTAGTACACCTAGAAGGAGCAACGTTTTTGCGACTTGCAGACAATATTACAAATGATAGTTTAGGGCCCTCTTCTAAAGATTTTCAAAAGGTATTCTATAATCCGGCGATGGCTGGTTCAAGGACTAGAAGCGTCATTTTAATGAAGAATATTATCGATTCGGGGTTCTTAGGTGATTCAGAAATATATGCAATTGACGGTTTAGCTGCTAGTGGTTTAAGAGCCAGAAGATGGTTAAATGAATTACCAGAAGAATACTCGAAAAGGATGAGAGTTACAATTTGTGATCTAAATGAAAATTCATTGAATTGGGCAATGAAGAATCATGAACAGTTCCCCCCCTCGCACGGGGAAGGAATACTTACTCCGAGGCAAGGAGATTTGAGAACTGCAGTACTAGACCAAGGGTGGCACTGGGTAGATGTTGACCCATTTGGTTCGCCAATGCCATTTTTAGATACTGCAATTCAATCTCTAGCTAGAAGGGCTGTGCTAGAAATTAGTGCCACTGATACGGCTGCGTTAACCGGTTCATCAAGAACTGCTTTGATGAGAAGATATGGAGCCAGGGTGAAAACAGACGGTCTAGCACATGACTCTGGAATGAGAGTTTTACTGGCGTGTATTGCAAGAAATGCGGCTAGCCACGACAGAAGTATTCAACCTATATTGTCTATTTGGGATTCTCATCATCTAAGAGTTTCAGTAAAGGTAACTAAATCAATAAAAGTTTCAAATGAATTAGAAGAAAACTTAGGGTGGAGAGTTTCTAGTCCAAAAGTCGAGGAAGTTCAGGCATCGATAGATGCAAAACTAATGCCTCCAAGTTCCCTTGAGTCACTTCCCATGCATTGTTTCTTGCCTCTTTCATATCCCATAAATAGGAAAGACAATCGTGTATCTGGTCCTCTATGGATAGGGCAAATTGGAGACGAAAGTATAATGGCAGGTTTCACTGAAGAAATTGCAATGTCTTTGTGCACTACTAGTTTAGATGAAGGTAAATTGTTATCATGGACTGAAAGGGACTTTGAGTTAGAAAAAAGAAGAATACTTCGAAGTATTAGGTATATTCAACAGGAGGCGGAAGTAGCGGATTGTCGTTGTCTAATTTTAACTGATGACTTGGCTAGTTGGCAGAACCAAGGATCACCTCCTAGTCCGAACAAAATGATTGAATTAATTCAAAATAAAGGTTTCAAAGCAGCGAGATCGCACTACTCTAAACCATCATTTCGGACGAATGCCCCCTGGGATATTATTGTTGAATGCTTGAATGAAACTCAACCGCCGATGTAAGACATCTCAATTCGAGGTAGTGCTGCTGTATCTTCTGAACGGATCTCACTGTATCGATCTTTTCTTCGTGTCCATATTGCTGCTATTGCTTCTTGAAGGATTTCATCATTGGCGCCATTATGAATTAATGCCCGAATATCATGGCCACCAGATGCAAAAAGACAGGTTACTAATCTACCATCTGCAGAAAGTCGAGCTCTGACACAGTCTCCACAAAAAGGCGCTGTTACTGAAGAAATAAATCCTATCTCTCCTGAACCATCACTATGAGCCCATCGGACTGCTACGTCACTACTATTTGTTGGTTCGACTGAAACTAAATCGAATTCTTTCTGAAGATGTTGAAGAATATTCTCAGTCGGTACAACTTGCCCTAGTTGCCAACCATTAGTACGTCCTACATCCATATACTCAATGAATCTGACAACGATTCCCGTGCCTCTAAAATGATTCACTAATTTAATAACCTCTTCCTCATTAACCCCTCTCTGTACAACACAATTAATTTTTACAGGAAAAAGGCCGACGCGAACTGCTTCATCTATTCCTTCTAATACCGAATCTACTGAAATATTACTATCAGACATTTGTTTATGGAGTTCAGGATCTAATGCATCTAAACTTACAGTTACGCGATTTAGTCCGGCTAAATGGAGCGCTTTTGCGTTTTTTTTCAGTAATGAGGCGTTGGTGGTTAATGCAATATCGATATCTAATTTAGAAAGTTTTTCAATTAGTTCTGGTAAATCTTTTCGGAGTAGAGGTTCTCCCCCCGTAATACGAACTTTCTCTAAACCTAAAGGAATACAAGAGCGGACTACTTTCTCTATTTCATCAAATGAAAGAAATGCTCTTTTGGGTAAAAATGTATGATTCTCATCGAATCGTTCTCTTGGCATGCAATATCTGCAGCGAAAATTACACCGATCCGTTACAGAAATTCGTAAATCTTTCAGAGGTCTGCCAAATAGATCAATGACCTCTGAGGCAGACATGGTGTGTCGTAAGGAACGAGACTCATGACTCTTGCCTGTTTGAGGACAGGTTGAATAAAGGGTACCCATTGCAACACATTGAGTAACATGCTGGATATAACAGAGAAAGCTCAGGAGATGTTGAATCAATATCTCTCTCAAGGAGAAGATGCGGACCTAGCTGTCCGTATCGAAATAGTTGGAAGAGGTGCGAAGGGTTTCAATTATGATTTACAATTAGTCCCTCTAGGAGAAGCTAAGGAAGGAGATGTTCAAACTGAGGCAAATGGATTAAAATTATTAGTTGCGGAAAGAAGTGTGCAGTACATCAACGGCACTACATTAGATTACAAAGAAACTCTGATGGGAGGGGGGTTTGCATTCGATAACCCTAACCCTCTATGGATAGATGAACTATCTCAGAGTGTAGCAGATGTGATTGCAGAACATGTAAACCCCGCAGTTGCATCTCATGGAGGTCATGTAGATTTATTGGGAGTCGATGAAGGTAAGGCATACATCGCTTTTGGTGGTGGTTGCCAAGGTTGTGGAATGGTAGATGTTACATTAAAACAAGGAGTAGAAGTTATGATTACAGATAATGTACCTGGAATCTCAGAGATTATAGACACCACAGACCATACTGCTGGAACAAATCCATTCTATTGATTAAAATATCATTTGAACTTCATCATCGTCATCATCATTATTAGGCGCTGGCAAAGATGTTTGCTGTGCGCGATTGAATGCTTCTCTCACGCGCTCTTCAATATTTCTTGCATCATTCAACAGATCTTGAATCGGGATTTCTCTATCGAGTAATTCGCTCACACCCTCCACTGCGATAAGTGCAGCACGTGCATCGGGATACATCGGATTGCACTCAGCCAGCAGAGCGGACACTTCCAAGCCTCGGCGTTCGCCTTCAGCGATTAGATAACCTGCAATACCTGATACAATTCCTTGTTGGATACGTCGAATACCTGCTTTATCTAATTGGTCTCGACCCTCTTGAGTTGAGGAAACACCCCATAATTCGCCTTCCTCTTTAATTCCAAGTTCATTACTTATGACTCCGTCAACTACAATTAGACGATCAAAACCACCCTTTGTAAACCATTCAAGTACAGTTTCGCCAAAATAAACATCTTTTTCATTTGGAAATTGTATTTCTGAAGTAAATACACCTAATCCTTCGCCTTGATAAACTCGAACAGGGTGCTTTGGTACTGAGTCATGAATTAAAGCAATTGCTGGGAAATGAGGGTGTAAAACGGTTCCCATGACATCTAAATCAAGAGCACTGATCAAATGAGATGTCGTAATTACACCTACTGATCCAACTGTTGAGAATCCGCAAATTGCAGTTCCGCCGAGGCGGCTGGGGTCAGCTTCTGCGTGCAAAACTAATGGATAACCGGCACTATTGTCGCTACTCATCATACATCGCAGTGAGTTAGTTATCTTAAATCTCACAGTTATAAAATCACTTTTTGTTAAAAAATAATACTAGGATTTAACTAAATAGGCGGCGCCGGTAATAATATGAGTGCAATTGAGGAATCAGGAATGGGACGGATTTACATCAAAGTTGGTTCAGATATTATTGATTTGACTGGATCTGCGAAAGAAGTTAGTGATGGTTGGTTGAAAATCAAAGAAGATGGGTCATGGACTGCTAATCTTTCTGCAATTAGAAATGCCCGTGACTTAGCTGTTGAAGAAGCGGCCCAAAGAGCTATTCAAACAGGAATACCAGAACGTGGGTCTGCTTTTAGGAGAGTTCTAGATTCCTGTGGGATTGAAAAAACTGGGGATGTTATCTTAGCCACAATACATTACCTAAGATTTGTAGAAAAGGAAACAAATACTCCCCCTAGAGAATTGAAAACATTAGTTTCTCAATCTGGAAAATGGAGCGAGGAAGAGGTAGAGAAATGGAACCTTTCCTTGTACATCAATAGAATGTTAGAAGGCGGGGTTTCTGGAAAGAAACAAGAACCGTTATTAGAATATCCAGCCGGTATGCCAAAGAAAAATAGGTATGTTGTTTTGACAGATGCTGGACGGAATTATCTGGAGAGATTATCTCGTGACTGAAAATAATACTGAAAGAAAAGATTGGTCATATACATCTCACATAGGTGAGGATTTACGAGGTATAGATTTGTCAGGAGCAGATTTGAGAAGAGCGGTATTTGATGGTGCTGATTTAGAAGGAGCAGATCTTTCGGGAGCAGACCTTAGAAAAGCCTCTTTCAAACAAGCAAATTTAATGAAAGCAGCCTTTGATAATGCGGACATGCGAGATGCTATTTTTATTAAAGCTAGGATGAATCTATCAAATTTTCAAGGAACTAAGTTAGATCGGGCAGATTTACGTGGTATAAGAGGAAGGTATGCAATTTGGAGAAATGCCAACTGGTGGGATGCTAAAATGAATGATGATCTCCGTGGTGCTTTATCGAAAAAATGGCCTAAAGAATAACTTTAATTATTTTACAATTATTTTAGAAAGGCCTGTTCGAACCCATTCTGGAACTAATATTTTATCTTTAATTGAATCCATATTTGTACAAACGGTAGTTTGTGTTGCGCTCCAACACAATATCTCATCCTGGTTAAAAATCTCAATAAACCAAGTAATTGATGTATTGCCAATATTTTTTACAGAAATATTACAAACGGCTGTATCGCCATAACTAAGAGGGTGAAGGAAATTTGCTTCGCTATGGACCAAGGGGAATCCTATTCGGTGTTTTTGCAATAATTCGTTGTAATGAATATTACAAGTATATTCCCAAGACTCCTCGTAAAAACGATGGGCTAAATCCCAAAATCTAGGGTAATATACAATGCCTGCTAAATCTACCATGGGGAAATCAATTCGTCTGGATGTGGCAAAAGCCATGCTCTACCGTAATATGTCAAAGCCTTGAAATCTATGGAAGAAGATTTACTTTTGTTCGACTCTTGGGAATTTTTCAGAAGGATTTCTTTGAAAATTTCTAAAGGAGGGGATAAGTAAACCTATAGTAGTAGTCAAAACCATGAATGAAACAGCAATGGAATAAGTTGTCAAGACATTTGTGAGCGATATTAACCAACCTCCAAGAAGTGGCGCAATGGGAAGAAAGATTAGAGAACCTACTGCATCTAAAGAATTTACTCGACCTCGCAGATGTTGATCTACGCTATCGGACATTGCTGTCCTCCAGATTACCATCAAAAAGCCTCCTAGAATACCTTCTAGTAATACGAATATTAATACTGCCCAAAATGGAATTGGCATAGCCCAAAATAGCATACACCATGCAATAGCCCCTATGAAAATATAGAATACCAAACCTCTTTTTTCTTTGGGAACTGGTCTAATACCTGCAAAAGCAGAACCAATCATTGCACCCGCTGCGCCGACTGCTCCAAAAATGCCATATGACCGAGCACCCAAATCTTTCGATTCAATCAAGAAAGGAACGCCTATCTCTATCATTGAGTCCCAAAAATGCCAAAACATGAACATTAAGATACCCGCAAATAACCAAGGCTGGGTTCTGACAAATGATATCGCTTCGGATATCTCTTCACGAAGATTACCTGATGTGTCCTCTCTTTCTACAGGAATTTCAGGAATGGTCCAAAGGATTCCTGCGCTAACTAGGAATGTAAATACATCAAATAATAAACAAGCTTCGAGATTGAAATAGAACAATAAACTAGTACCAACTAAAGGGCCAATCATCCATGCAATTGTCATTATTATGCCATGAATTGAATTCGCTTCGGATAGTAAATTTTCGTCAATTAAATCCGGTAATAAGGCATTTTCTGCAGGAATTGAAAAAGCAGATATTGCACCCACTGAAAAAGCCAGTAATAATAATGTAGGAACTAAAGGAAATGAAAAGAGAAGACAAAATATTGCAATAAAGACTATTCCCGCTTCAACTAAATCTGCCACCAATGCGACAGTTCTTCGAGGTAATTTGTCCACCACCATTCCGGCATACAATAACAATGGTAAATGGCCGAGAAAATATGCTGTCAGTAAATAACCATAGGCAGTTGGTCCTCCGGATTGAGAAACTACCCATGCAATTGAAATAAAGAATATAGAATTCCCCCATGTATTAATTCCTTTTGCAATAAGAAAGCGACGAAGGTAGGGTTCACCCCAAGCTTCTCGCATACTCATAAAAGTGGGCGTTTAGAGTCGCCCTTTCAACTATTGCAATATAAAAATACAAAGTTAACACTAATGCGTAATAATGGCGGACCCACCGCGATTTGAACACGGGTTTAAGGCTCCGCAAGCCCCAGTGATATCCAGGCTACACTATGGGTCCAATGAGCGTTCGAAAGAAGACCCCTGTTTAATTCCGACGGTTGAAAGTTATATGGATTCATAAATCCAAAGGAAGGATTGTTTTCCAACTTGGCTGCGCTAGTTTCTTTGATTTAGGACCATCTCTTGGATTAGGATGTCTATGTAAAAGAACACCATGCATACCTTCAACATTGAATTTAACTCTTAACTCGACCATTCGATCTCTTTCTACTATCTGCATCATCTCAGAGTCAAGTTCGAATGAGGTAGTAGAATCATCATCATCATTATTCTTGATTAGAAGAGTCGTATTATCAATCTCTGCTCGAGGAGAGAAATCATAATCTCTAGGATTTTCCATAATGACCTTCAAATCGGCAATAAGTCGATCTCGAATTGAGACTTTAGTTATCTCCATCTCTTTGACCATAGTAGGGCCACAGAGAATTAGTTGAAAGGCCTTCCCACTAGTGGGTAAGAATTTAGACTCCAGTTTCCATGACTATTGGTATAAGAATTACAAATTCTACTAACAAATCCCAATCATTACCCGTATCTGGATCAACTCCGTCAATTGGTAAATCAGGATCACATTGGTCAGCAGATATTTCCCATATCCAATCTCCTTGACCAAACCTCTGCCCTGGTTGGTTTAACAAATTACTAACTATGGTTGCTGATGAATCGGATTGTGTCGTATAATCGCTTGCAGGTCTTTCATTCATGTTATCAAGAGAAATATATGCAGTCGCATTTTCAGTAATATTATCATGGGTCGTGGAAGTGAAAGTCGACCAACCGGTCAATGGTATATCGAGATATAGTGAAAAATTATCTTCTGGCCACATTATTGGAATAATATCTCTAGCTAGAGTTAATGTTGCATTAAAGTGAATTATTCGGGCACCTAATCCGGGATTATGATCAAAAGATACTGTGTCTCCTTGTTCGAGATATCCGGACCAAGAAAAATCAATGGTTTTCTCTTCCCAACTTACATAATAATTTCTTGAAATAACCATAATTGTCCATTCTTGCGATGAAATCCCGCCTTTATCGTCAATGACGGTTAAGATTCCAGTATGATTTCCCGGCTCTGAAAATTCAACTTCTATAATCGCATCGTTAGCATCAGCATCTCCTGCTGGATTACCATCTCCATCACTATCAATCGTTTTATCAAAATCCCACATATATTCAAGTGACCCCCCGTCTGGATCGAAAGAACTAGATGCATCTATAATTGCAATTTCACCTGTTTTTACATATCCTGGGATCTCAATCTGAATTGTAGGAGGAGCATTCACAAATACGCTAATTGATATCGAATCTGATTCTCCATTGTCGTTGGTCACAGTTAATTCAACTTCAAAACTTCCAGGGGTTAGAAAACGATGACTAATAATTCCGGCTTTGGTCATTCTGGTTTCTCCATCTCCAAAGTCCCAAGTATAATCTGTGATTATTGAAGGAGAAGGAGTTGTTGATTCTCTAGCATCAAAATTTATTACTTCACCTGCATTAATTTCAGGTACTCCAGTTAACGACGAATTCGCATCAGATGTTATTTCAGCAGTCGGAGTCGTTGATGAAAGGCCGGTACATCCAGAAATTGAAACCAACAATATCATACAACATACAGAGAAGGTAGCAATCTTAATCGGTGTCATCGGACATCTGTGCGTAATAAGCCATTCATAGCAATGTTGGATTATTGCACCTAATTATTAAGAAAACTGTATGATTGAAAAAATGCGGATAGATGAGTTCATGGATGGTGCCTCTTTCGACTAGTTGTGTCTGGAGAGATTTTTGCTGGCTTTAGAGTCTTGGGGTTTGATCTGGAGACAACCGGATTCGATGTGAGAAGGGAACGCATTGTCGAATATGCGCTTGTAGGAAGTGAAATAGATGGCAGTCGCATAAATTTACAGTCATTAGTAAACCCTGGAAAAAGAATACCAATCGATTCAACTAATGTGCATGGAATTAAAGATGTTGATGTTAAAAATTCAGGTGATTTTTCGGAACATATTACGAGTATCTCTAGAATGATTGAGGGTGCGATAATTGTTGGGCATAATGTAATCAAATTTGATTGGAAATTTCTTGAAATGGAATGCCTAAGAGCTGGAGTTGAAGTCCCAAGGCCACGTGCAATAATTGACACATATGTGATTGCAAGAAAATTAAAAATACCGGGGAGACATACACTTGGCATACTTTGTGATAAATATGGAATAAATCTAGAGAACGCCCACAGAGCTGATGCTGATGCAGGCGCTACACTATATCTGTTATGGGAAATTATGAAATCGTATCCTAGATTTTTCAGAGGAACTATTGATGATTTACAAGACTCTCTTGCAGGGATTAGAAATCAAGATATTCTCGGTCCAAGTTTAGTGGATCTAGAACCAGTCAGTGGTTCAGGAGGTAATTTGAGAATCAATAACTCAAATATTGTGATTGCTTTTGGGAAATATAAAGGTAGAACCTTAGAAGAGATAAAAAAGAAGGATTCTCGGTATTTGAAATGGTTATTTTCGCCATCTAGCCCTATACCAAAATCAGTTTCAGAAGAATATAGTAGGAAATATCTAGATTAATTCACTCTTATTGATTCTAATAGGGGAGACCATTTGAGAACTTCACTCCAATATCCTAAATGTATGATTTTACCTTCTGCACGTGCACTACCAAGGTATATTGGGCCATCATATTCTGAAGATATTAAGTCAGAAATTTGCTCGAATGCACTATCTTTGAGAAATCCTCCAAATCTTATTTCGGATTCGGTAACCTCTCCTTCATCTCCAGCTGCAATTTGTCTTTCAAATAGGGCTGCACCTGATGTTTCATCGAATCGAATTAATTTAACAACTTCATCACGGAACATAGTAGAATCGGAAAGTTGACCATTGTTTCGAGCCACCCACCAATCAGGACACCACGCTTTGAATTCACAAAAACCACATACATTTGGCCCTGGTGTTCCAAGAAAAGGAGATTTTGTGAGTTTCATCATTTCCCATGCTGTTCGAGCATCGTCCAATACCGATTCACCATCAGCAGAGTATACTTCAGTATTAGCAGAATACCACCCTTCAGCAGTAACTAGGGGATGTTTCGGTGTTGTTTCTTTTAATAAATCTCGATAAAACAACAGTTGCCTTACCACTCGTTCGTTGAGATCTTTTTTAGGAGGTTTTCCCGTTTTTAAATCTGCAACTATCCAGCCTTTAGATTTACCATTTACATCTAAATCATCGACTAATAAGTCCAACCTTCCAATTAATTTTCCATCCTCTGAAGCCAAACTACCTTCATTTAGCAATAAAATAGATTGTAGATTTTTCCAATCACGAATTGAAACTTCGGAAAACTTTTTTTTGTCGAGAGAAATCCTTGTAAAAAGAATATTTAATGCGCCAATAAATCCTTCTCGGGCTTTACTAATTAGATGAGGTTTCCATTGAGGCTTTCGTGGAGTTTCTAAAAATAACTTTTTTTCGATTTTCCAGTGCTTATCTAAAATCTCTTTCATAGATTTTGATAACCACTCTGTCTCTAGATCATCTCTGTCTGTAACATCAAGATTACATATTTCTTCCATTGAATTATGTATGGCATTTCCTAACGAAGCAGGCATACTTGCTCTGCGCGGTAAACGCTGTCTAGATAGCCAATATTTTCGTGGACATTCTTCAAAACGATTCCAAGAAGAAGGTGACAACTGGTGTGAAATAGGAATTCTTTCCATTTTTTTTCAACCCGCCTGATTACTCGATGTTATGCTCGGGATGACATAAGGATTAACACCATCGGCCGGTTACTGTCTAACAATGACGTCGCAACCTGAGGTTCAAGTTGATTCCGAGATTGATGTAACAGGAGCCCTCGTGGTCAATTGTTTTCCATCGCTGGGTTTTGTCAGCAGTATTGTTGCGCATTACTTAGTAGATAAGTTGGAATTAAAATTAGTAGGAGGCGTGAGACATCCATCATTACCTGCTGTTTGTTTAGTTCAAGATGGAATGCCATTGCCTCCATTGAGGTTCTACGCAGGTGAACCAATATGCAACATGGAAGAATGTAATAAAGTGGTTCTAATCGCTTCTGAAATACAAGTCGCGCCTGAATTATGCTTACCACTTGCAGGGTCTCTAATTGACTGGATAAAAGAATCAAATGCGAGTGCTGCAATAATGATAGATGCTTATTCACCTGGAATTGAAAATAAACATACTATCTTTGATGAAGATGATTCAGATGGGTCTTTACTAGGTATAGGGGCCATTGAAGAATCTCATAAAATACTAAATGATCTAAAAGTCCCTCTCCTAAAACAAGGAATTGTTGGAGGGATGACGGGAGTAATGATGGGCGAAAGTAGGAGAAGGCGAATTAATACTGTAGCTATGTTAGCAGAAGCCTCCGGAGAATTTGGGAACGGTTCGATACCGGATTCAAGAGCTGCAGCTAGAATAATTAATTGTTTAGATAAGTTACTCCCTGCAATACAATTAGACTCAGAACCATTGTTAGAAGAGGCGCAGAGAATCGAAGAACAGATTAGAGAAATGATGGCAGCACAATTGAATCCTGGTGCTGAAAGTGTAGCAGGTGAAAGTTCGAATATGTATGGATAATTAAAAATCCATCAAAGATTTTTGAATATTAGTAGAAGAGCCTTCATTAGGTTTTTCTGATTGTAATAGTTTACTAAATTCATCTTCAGTAAGTATTGTAACACCTAAATTTTTAGCATTTTCTAATTTGGAACCCGAAGATTCTCCTGAAATTAAATAAGTTAGATTATTAGAAACCGACGAGACTACTTTACCTCCATTTGATTTGATCAAAAGTACTATTTCTTTTCGAGGAAGTGTCAGAGTCCCGGTTATGCAAAAAGTGCTTCCATTGAGATGTCCGACAGATTTTGATTTCAATTCTGGAGAAATATATAATTGGTTAGAAAGTTCTAATACTGAATCTATTCTTAATGCCAGACCATCCAGTATCTGCCTTGCTACCGTTTCACCCACGCCATCAATTTCGGTTAATTCCCTTACTGCGCGATTATGTTTGTACAATATGCCTTCGTTATCTCGACCAATTTCTTCATTTCTTAAACTCACTAATTCTAATAGATTTTCAATAGTTTCAACCTTAGTTGCTACAGAAGTAGCTATTTCAGGACCTATTCCCGGTAATCCAAAAGCAGAAAGAAATTTTCCAAGAGTTAAATTTTTACTAGATTCAAGTTCTTTGATTACATTAGTTGCGGACTTAGTAGCCATTCGTTCAAGACTGGATACGTCTCTAATATTGAGGCGGTAAAGATCGGGAAGAGATTTTACTAGACCTTGAGAACATAATTGTTCTGCTAATTTCTCACCTATCCCATCCAACTCTAGTGCCCTACACCAATACAATATTGTTCTCTCTAAACGAGATGGACAATTTAGATTAGTACAACGAATAAATGCGCCTTCTTCTATTAATTTAGTGGAACAGCGTGGACATAATGAAGGGATTAAAATAGACGTATGAGGTGGTAAATTCTCATTGAAAATGTCACCATTAGAATGCGTTCTATTTTCTAAGTCGGATGGTTCGGCCTTATCGATTACCTCGATTATTTTAGGGATTACATCTCCTCTTCTAACAATTCTGACCTTGTCACCAATAGAAATCATCAATCGACTTAATTCACCCGCATTATGTAACGTCACATTTTCAACTGTCACTCCTGAAACTGCAACAGGGGCTACTCGGGCAACGGGCGTTACAGTACCTGTTCTTCCAACTTGCCAATCAACATTCATCAGAACAGTAGTCGCTTCTTCAGGAGGGAACTTCCAAGCCAGGGCCCATCTTGGATGATGTGCCGTCATCCCTAGTAATTCTCTTTTAGATAGTAAATCTAACTTTATTACTACCCCATCTATTTCCCATTCGGCATCTTTTCTTTGATTAGTCCAATGTTCTGTTATTGAGATTATCTTCTGAGTAGTTAAATCATCATCATTTGCAGAGGCAACCGTATTTCCAGCTATTCCTATACCTATTTTTGAAAGCCAATCATTAGATTCAGAATCAAAAATAAATTTTGGAGGTGGGGGGCTGTCTGGGTGACGGTTATTATTATCAGGAAATTTGACATCATAAGCTAGAAATTTTAGATCTTCTGCACTAGCTTTACCCGATTGAAGAGTTTTTTGACGCAGACATCCTGCGGCCAAATTACGAGGATTAGGGGCGATAGAGGAATATTTTTCTCTAAAAGTCATTAATGGCATAATTACCTCGCCACGTATATGGCAATCACCTTTCCAACTAATTGATTCCGGGACATTAGATATCCGTCGTGCATTTGCTGTGACATCTTCTCCTCTAGTCCCATTCCCTCTTGTTGCCGCTCTGACTAATCTGCCTCTTCTGTATTCTAAGGAAAGTGCTGAGCCGTCAAGTTTCGGTTGACACACAAATTGTCGCCCTTGTGAAGTAGTTTCACTGACAAAATGCCTAATCTCATCAATTCCAGTTGCTTTATCTAAACTTCTCATTGGAAATAAATGGTCTACTTTCTTGGACCCCGGTGTGGAATCTGAACCAACTCTATCTAGTTGAGGATTTAGAGGATCTAGATTCTTTAATTCCGACCATAATAAATCGAATTGTGCGTCTGAAATAATTGGCTCGGCCTGATTATAATAAAGGTCAGAATGGTATGATATTTGGCCTACTAACCAAGAAACAAGCTCCTGCTTGTCCATACCTGTTGGGCGCTCATCGACCATACCTATTGAGGAGAGGCAGACGCCTTGAACATGCGTATTGAGACATTAGAATCACATTGCATAAGCTGACACTTTACTGGTGGGCCAGCCAGGATTTGAACCTGGGTCGCGCGACCCCCAGCCGCGAAGTAT
>ERZ1046148.33-NODE-33-length-75865-cov-17.492666_pt1 | contig 75865 bp, 54 predicted proteins | sample MGYA00383090_ERZ1046148 | MGnify/ENA primary metagenome ERZ1046148 (study PRJEB29581, sample SAMEA5548360) | metagenome | biome: marine; feature: coastal; material: water | depth 25 m | study: Short-term variability in the microbial, nano- and picoplankton dynamics... | reverse complement strand
GGGCCACTAGTTTACCAGTTGTCTGACAAGGCAATGCTGGGTAGCCACGCCCTGATGGATAAGAGCTGAAAGCATCTAAGCTCGAAGCCACCCCAAAGACGAAACACCTCAGAACGCTCGTAAAAGACGAGATGATAGACTGCGGATGTAAGCACGAAGCTTCGGCGACGTGTTCAGTCCAGCAGCACTAATGTTCGAGCATCTTTTTTTCGTGTATAGTACGACCGCACCATGAGTGCCCTTCGTCTAATAGTTAATGCCAATTCATTTGCGACGTTTAACGTCGCACCCAGATATCCGATTCGAAGGAAGATGGGTGCACGGTCATAGCGGTGGAGTTTACCCGGTCTCATTTCGAACCCGGAAGTCAAGCCCTCCTGCGTCAATCCCAATACTGTGGTACGAGAGTCCACGGGAAAGGATGTCACTGTGCCCCTCTTCTTTCACTCGGAAGTCTATCCTCAAACTCTACTTCGGTAGGGCGCTTGGCCGCTTCTCCATTTTGGAGATGCGGCCTTTTTTGCGTTTTATTGATTTCAAAATATTGCTTTTGAAGCGAAATTCGTGCCAGTTCATCATCAATGCTTAGATAGTGTGGGCTGTGGGGCGGTTTGATAGCAATGCCAATTGACACCGCTAATATATTCGGCAGCGACCAGGTGGGGATCCATTTGTCGACTATCGGCAACGTAGTGTTGCATCCTCCAGAACTTCCAAAACCTGTTCTTGAGATCATTGAAAATACACTTTCGCTCGAAATGTGTGCTACATCTATTGGTGGTTCAAACTTGGTTGGAGCACTAGTTGCAGGTAATAGCAAAGGTATGGCTGTTGCTGATATTGCTACTGAACGTGATATTGACTTGTTAACTTCGTTTGGTGATGTAGTAGTGATGGAAGGTGGTGTCAACACCGCAGGAAACCTATTGCTTGTCAATGAGAATGGTGTGGTAGCCTCTCCTAGTATTCCTAGTGCAGGGTTAGAGATAATATCTGAAGTGATGGGTGTACCGGTGGTAGTTTCTACAATCGCCGGAAATGATGTTGTTGGTTCCCTTGGTGTAACTAATGACCAAGGAGTATTGCTTCATCCCGATGTCACATCAGAAGAGGTAGAACTTATTCAGGAAGCTCTTGGAGTTCCACCGATGGTTGGAACAGTTTCTTTCGGTTCACCATACGTTGGTGCAGGTGTTTGTGCATCAAATCTTGGTGCAGTTTCAGGTACTGAGACAACAGGTCCGGAATTAAATCGTGTTGAAGATGCGCTTGGATTGATATAAATTATTTTTCCAATCTATTTCCGACTGAAATGTTCAAAGACTGCTGTCTTTGACAATCGATTATGGGAGAAATGCTCTATCAAGGTAAGGTCAAGCAAGTGTGGTCAACAGATGACCCAGATATTCTAGAATTTAGATTTACAAATCAAATTTCAGTTTTTGATCAAATAATACCATCACTTATTCCAAGGAAAGGAGAATCGCTCAATCGTACCACTGCTCATTGGTTTAAATTAATTGAGAATGAAGGAATTTGTGGGACTCATTTAGTTGAGGTCAATGCTGCTGACCGTTGTCTTGTTCGCAAAGTAGAGGTTATCAAAGAACCAGGCATGATTCCTCGTGATATGGAATGGGTATTCGTACCACTGGAAATTATTTGCAGACATTATCTTTCAGGTTCTGCTTGGAGACGTTTCCAACGCGGTGAATTGACTGCTGAACAACTTGGAGTCTCAGCCGATTGTGAATATGGAGCAAAATTATCAACACCATTCCTTGAAGTAACTACAAAATTCGAGGCATTTGATCGTAATATTTCTAACGAGGAAGCATTGGAAATTTCCAATATTACTACAGAGGAACTTGATGCAATTTTTGATGCAGTTCTCAAAGTAGATGAACTCATAGAGCGTGAAGCTGCTAAAAATGGATTAATTCATGTTGATGGAAAGAAAGAATTTGCCCTTGGTCCAGATAGAAAAGTGGTATTGGTAGATACATTCGGGACTCTTGATGAAGACCGTTGGTGGGACGCTGAAGCATATGCAAATGGTGAATGTATTGAACTATCAAAAGAATCAGTTCGTACTCATTATATCGAAACCGGACATCAAGCTGCTCTTAAGGCTGCAAGAGATGCAGGTACAACCGACCCTCCGATTCCTGCTTTGCCGCAAAATGTCATTGATCAAACAGCAAATCTCTATGCTTCAATGTATGAGCGTCTTACTTCTGAAGATTTTTGAACTTCATTGATGATAACGTAGCACTATACCTACGCCATTTCTTTCAGCCGCCTTTAGAATTGAAGAAAGGTGTTTAACAACATCTCTTACTCCACCATCGAGGGGTTCTTCACCTGAAACACCCCATCCTCTACCTGCTAGACCTTTACGTAAAGTGTATACTTCTCTACTGTCGAGGAATCCACGAATATCCATTCCACCAGAACCATTTTGGTAATTATTGTGCCCAACCTGTTCCTCACAACATTTACCAGTTAATTTTTCCAGCAAATCAACAATCTCTTCACATTCAATCCGCTCGACAATTGCTGTATTAGACAAAGGTGGTCTGATAAATTCAAGGAGATAGTTTAGTGATGAACCATCCCCCCATGGAAATCTTCCGAATCTATCTCTTATTCGCCCATCACCCAATGAATATTTTTGGCCCGATGCATTTTTTTCAAGGCATGATACGAATAGTAATGTAGCATCATCCCAAGAAATTGAATCTCTATCTTCGGGAGTGTCTAATTCCTGTTGTCGTAGTCTTGTTCTCAACTCCTCATCATTGCTAATCAAATCATTCCAGTTTGAATTATCACCATTGCGATGGTTTTCAAGTGCCTCTATAACCCTCAATGCCCTTTGCCCATCAAATGCATCTATTGTGATAAATGCGGTGGTGGTATTGGCATGGCCTGCGACATCCATATTGTTCGGCGGCAGCCCTAGTGCAATAAGGACTTGTGTTGAAAATAATTCTATTTCAGTCGTCAAAGAATTTGTTCATTCTATCTTCAACAGGTTCTGAAGGTACTTCAGCATCATCTTCTCCACGAATTTCATTTCGCAAACTAGCAAAGCGGCCAAGCGAAGAAGTATCCTCTGGCTCATCAATTACTTCTATCATGTCCAAAGCGGCTTCTACATTTTGAACAGGTTGAATCTCTTCATCCGATTGAAGTGTTATTTCATCATCCGTTATTTCTTGTTGCTTCTCAACTGCAGTTTGTTTTTCAGAATCATCATTTTCACTGACAGAAACAGTTTCTTTTGGCAATTCACTCGGTTGCATACCAATTGTTTCACTAGACTTAGTACCTAATAACCCAGCCAACCATGCAACAACTATCAGAATCGCCGCTACACTTACCGCAACCATCATGTCGCTACTTTCAATTTCTAGAACAGATTCTTCCTTGTAGAAAGTGCTCATTACATTGTCCGCAGAATTATCATCAATATCATAAGGTTGTTCGCAGGAAAGTGTTGCAGTTAGTCTCATATCAGTCTTTAGGACTCCTGGGTTGTTGATTTGTATTGTAGGTGCATAATCGGACTCAGTAATGTCAATTATTTTTGTAACTTCCCAAACACCATCGTCAGTTTTGATATTGATTTGACAAATCGTATTGGCAAGTCTTTCATACGTAGGCGCTCTTTCAATACCGATTCTAATATCTCCATCAGCGTTGAATGAGTGTATTCCAATATTCCAGCCGCTCGCTCTTGATATTGCTGTGACACTTTCTTCCGATAGTGTTCTTCCATAATTGTCTACAATTTGCAATGTGATCTTTATTGTTCCTGCTGGTGGAATCCAGCCGCTAATATTTGCCTCAACTGTTGAATTCTGCCCAGCTCCAATTACAATTGATTGCTGAATTAAGTCGACCTTCTCACCCGAATCGGTAACTATCATCATCGTTGCATGTAACGATTCATCCATTGATGCGAATATTGTACAATCTCCTACATTACCGCTTATTGCAATCAGTCCGAGATTTTCAAATGAATTACTGTTCAATGAGCAATCAACAGTAACACTTGGAAGTGCCTGACCACTGACGTATACCTTCAATGGTGTTTGAGAATTAGGTTGTACTAGCACTATTTCATCTGTTGAAGAATCCAATGTGAAACTTAACAAATCACCCTGTTGCTCAAATGAATCAGAACTTGTAAGTTGTGTTTCAGAGTTGATTAGTACTGAAAGTTGTTGGCCATCTATTCCAAATAGAACAGGAGATGAGGAAAAAGATACTTCACTGGACTCCACTTCAATGTCATATGAATGGATACCAAGAATTGGGTGAGTGACTTCTAATGAAACAAGGAAACGTTGACCATCCCAGTTAGCATCAGGAATTAGATTAATCGGTATACCCAATGATTGTCTTGGTGCAATTACCATCTGTGTATCACCGGACACTTCCCAGCCGCTTGGAAGGCCACTAACATCCAATTGCAGTATTGAAACATCATTTCCAAGATTATTAACCCATGCAGTGGGTAGTCCTCCAGTATCAGAGACCATCCAAATACCTCTATGCTCTATGTTGATATTAGGTGCACTTCCAACACGAACTGGTATCTCTTCAACAATTGTCCCTGCTCCATTCCAATCAGATATTCGCAATCGAAGTACTCCAACTTCACCAGCAACCGCCTCACTTGGTGGAGTGACAAATACGGTGATTGTGCTCATTTGCCCTGGTTCTATGATACTGCCATTAGATGGGAGTTCAACCATCCATCCTTGACCTGCTTTTGTAAACCAAGGAGCCTCAGGTGAATTGCCCATTTGCTGTACTGTAAGTGTAATGTTTTGACCTTCAGGAACTACTTCAAGTGAAGTTTGACTAAGATTAAATCTCCATCCAGACACATGGTCAACTGTAATGTTGACCGTTGTTTGTCCAATCATTAATGCCCCGCTATACAAGTCAATTATCAATGTGGCTTCAGTTCCAGCCCAAGTGTTTGAAGGAATGAGGACTGGTAATACCATATTTGTTGTGGCGTTAATTTCAATCAGACTACTACTAATTTCCTGAGCACTCCATGATGATATATCATTGCCAGAATACGATAATGAGAAACTTGGTTTCATCGTAACATCATCTGCAGAATTGCCGATATTTGTCATCGTCATGTTCAATTCAAGTAATTGTGAGGGTGCCACATTGATTGTATGTCCTCCTTCTAATTCTAAATCCCATTGATGGTCTGGTTCGGCCTCAACACCCATGTTGACGGTAATTGTAGCGGATTCATTGATTATTGACTGCCAAGTAAATGCCAATTGGAAGGGAGTCTGTGCAGGTATTTCTTGGGACAGTGTGACATCAACGGTAGCAATCGTAGTTGCAAGTGGTCCCAAAGTTCTCTGAGGATTATACAGTTGGAACTCAACTTCAGGGGCAGATGTCATTCCAATGCCTGCAATTGAAACACCGCTCAGAATATATTCGTCCTGTCCATTACCTGGATTTTCTAGCCTTAGCAATATTCTCTGCGGTTCGCTAACATTCATTGAAACAATTTCTTCACCACTTTCTGGAAGTGGTGAAAGAATAGTAGCCTCTGCTCTATGAACTTGAACAACTTGTAAAGTGAATAATAGGTCATGATCATTCATAACCGAGTCATTATCTTGGAATGTATGCCTTGCAGGAAGTGCATTAACAGGTAGGGTGACAGATAATGTTCCGACCGCTTCTGAATTACCAACACCATCCAGATCTAGATTATTTCCGTTGATAGTCAAGTCACCACTGGCAGACCAAACCCATCCACTATGAATCATCTGTGCTGCAACCATATTCCATTCTAGATGGCCACTTGCCGGCAGGTCTGCATTTATTTCCCATTCAAGAGTATTATTTGGCAGTGCTCTAGTATGAATCGGATTCACTACTACTGCACTGGCAGTAAAATTCACATCCATGTCTTCACAAATCGTTTCACTACCACTGCCAACACAAATTGTCAATGTAGTGGATGTGAAACTGCCCAATTGTGTAGATGAATCAACATGTAGTGCGGCGAATAATTCAACTTTCTCGTTTGGATCTAAATCCAAAGAAAACACTTCATTTCCATCAGCAGTTCGCAGAGATGGCGTCCCACCCCAAGAAGGTGCAGTCCAATCTATTGATGTTGAAGACTCATGAGCATTACCCAAATTTTCAACCATTATCCAAGCTGAAGCATCATATCCTGGTCTTCCAACACCTTGAGTTGAACCAAGGCCGTCTGGGCCAACGATAGATAGTCCACGAGTTCGTAAGACTTCAATTGGTAATCTTGTAGTAAACGAAATATTAGTATCGCTATCTAACGTAGCAATAATGTCAACATATGAATTTTCATCTCCTAAAGCACTGGAAGGAATGCCCGCAGTGAAAACAATTTGATGTGGAATATTCGGCTGTAAATTAGGGTTGGTTTGCGAAGCCGAATCAATGTCGAAAGTCCAACCACTTGGCAAATTTGACTCATCCCAAGTTATTGTCCAGTCAGAAGTGGTTGATCCAATTGCTGTGACATCAACTGTAATATCAGAACTAGAACCGGGGGAAATACGCTGGTTTTCACTTGGAATATCAATTCGCACTACGTATGGTTCTACTACTACTAACTCACTGATTACGATATTATTATCCTCTCTTGCTTCTGTGATGTTATTGTTAATATCTAATCTCATCTCAACATAATGAATACCTAATTCGGCAGTAATGTCTACGCTAAATGTTTGAGGTCCACCTTCTCCACTTGGTGCGACAGGCTTGACCTCGTCAAATCGCTGTCGCTTTACCTCTACTCCATCGACTAAAATGACAGCATCAACACTATCGTCATTTGTTGCGGTACCAATGTTGGAAAATTGCCCGGTAATTGTCACTTGTTGGCCCGGGTCTACTTGAGCTGGATTGAAACTAATACCTCTGTTATCAGCCAACGGCGCAATATCAGTTGCTCTTTGTGAAACAAGTGTATCTCCTATCAATATGTCAAGAGTTCCATCTCCATCCATATCAGCGACTGCGGGTGCAGCCCATGCTCTATGTGGTAGGGAAAGAGGGCTAGACCAAGCATTTGAGATATCTGCTGAAGCACCACTATCTCCATCGAATGCCCACAACCGTTTTCCGAATGCAACAATTATCTCCGGAGTTGAATCGCCATTCAAATCCATCCATATTGGTGGCGATACAGCAATTTCATCATTATCAGTTCCAGAACCTCTCTGCATATCTCTAGACCATTCCTTTAGAGGGGTTTGCAAGGAAATGTCGTGGCAACCGGTCATTCCCTTACGATTGAAGTTAAACGATGATTCAGAATACCATGTGACCCAGCACAACCTATCATGTACGCCGTCATCGTTGGTATCAACAACTAGTGGCTGTGCATCCGCATATCCGTTTGGTGTTCTGAAGTTGAACACTTCATCTGTTGATGTCATTTCCATTCCAATAAATCTAGCACCTTGGCCACTAGTTCTTCCATTTGCATCTGTTGGAACTGTGATAATCATCTCGGGTGCATCATCATTATCCAATTGAGCAATTACTGGACCTGGTAAGCGTAACCTAGGTGCATCCTCATCGTAATCAGTTCCTTGTATTGCTACTCGCTCCCAATCTAATGAACCTGTAGCCCCATCAACTCGCCAAATCCACATACTTCCAGTACTGGAATCTATTGTAGTTAGAACGACTGCTGTATTAGTAGAATCCAATGCAGCCCATACCGGATCGCTTGGATGAGTCCCTCTATCAAGAGAAACTTCCCAATCAGCAACAGGTGCAGCGTTTGCAGTTAGCGGTAATGCAACCAATGTTGGATCATTGTTATTTTCATCAACCAATGCAAGTACTAATTCTGGTGTGCCGTCAAGAGATAAGTCTGCTAATAGTGGCTGGGTAACTGAATAGTGGTCGCTTTGCGAGGTTGGTAAATGTGGGCTTGTTATTCCAATTCTGTAGTCTGCATTTGAATAAGACCAAAGTTTTTCGTTATTATGTCCATTTGTCTGCCAACTAGATTCCGTACAAATTAATTCAGGTGACCACAATTCAACAACAAGTGCAGCATCGGTGTCGTAAACCACCGCTATTTCCATGCGACCATCATCGTCAGCATCAAAGATAACCGGCGTCGACCTAATCGTTCTCGTTTCACCTAAGTTCACCTGCCATGCTGTTTTTGCATCATCGCCTGAAACGATTGTTAATTTGCTATCAAAACCATTTCCATTTGACTCACTTAGAATTAGGACTGCAAATAATTCATTTTCACCGCATCTCTCTTTTGCAGCTTCTGGAGCATTTATTGAATTTGAAAAATCACCGATTACAGAACCATATGCATCTGAACCTTCATTATTATCAAATGCCTGCCAATTGACTATTGGTGAATCAATAATTCCATATTCAATGACATCACTTACATTTCCTTGTCCCGGTCCTCCATTTACTGAATGCAAAGGCATTGTCCCATTGTGAGTTGCAGTTCTTCCATATTGGGCCCAAGGCTGAATCAATTGGTCCCATGGTTGTCCAGATACATTCATTGATTGGGAATTTAACTCAACCATTTGACCTTCTTTTTGGTATGTGATAATCGGTGATAGAGAGGTCAAAACTAAGAGAATTAATGGTAATAACACCACTACTTGTCCCCGTCGTATTGACAGCATGCGCTCTGACATCGAAAGGATGTGGGCAGTGGGGGTTGTTATGGTTATGCATTAATGAGCCTAAAATGCATCAATTTGAATACCTAATAGTTATCGCCATAAGGTAAATTTTAGGCACTGATAATTGTTCGCAGTATTGCGTTATCAACAGTTTGAATTAAATAGGGGTCATCGGTGGCGAGAACGAATTCGCACAACTTCTCTCCCGAGGCAACAGCCGGTGAAGGACGGAATGGGGTACTGCGCCCCTCCGCCTCAACCATTGCCATGGGAGAAAAGAAAGCGGAGAGGTGAAAAACATGTATAAAGTCGTAAGCAAGGAGGATACAATTCGTATTCCTGCTGAATATATGCGAAAGGGGCAATCCCTTGACCAACACATTGACCGTCTTGCAATGACCGCTTTTGAAGGTCGTTTCGATGAAGAAAACCGCTTTATCCTAGTCACAAATAACCACAAGCCAATTGGAAGAGGAAGAATCATTCATGGAGATGGTGCAATATACCAACGTGTAAGTTTCGATGCAGTACTTTTCTGCATGGATGATTATGAAATCGTTGAAGGTGCTGTATCAGAAGTCAATGATTTCGGTGCATTCGTACGTATTGGCCCAATGGAAGCCCTATTACACAAGTCTCAAATCTTGGAAGAAATGGTGGAATCCAATGTTGGAATGGGATGGATAGAAGGACGAACAAGCGGTCGTAGAATCGGAGTTGGTGATTCAGTCCGTTCTAGAATCGTTTCACTTTCACCGGATACAAGTGATCCACGCCGCTCTAAGATTGGTCTGACAAGTAAGCAACCAGGTCTTGGATGCCACGGTTGGTTAGAAGAAGATGCCAAAAAAGGCTCTGAGTGAGGTGTTTTGATATGGCTAAGAATCCATTTGCATGCGGTGAATGTCACCTCGTACTTTCTGATGGTGTAGACCAATGTCCACGCCACCCATCATCCCGTGTTTCAAGCGATTGGAACGGATACGTAATTATCATGCAACCGAGTAGATCGGAGATTGCAAAAAGACTGCAGGTTGAGCTACCTGGAAAATATGCTCTAAAGGTTAATATCAACTGATAGGAGATGATTGATATGGATATAGTAGACAGAACAGAAAACAAAATACTTAACAGAATTGAAATTAGTTTCAAGTGGCAACATATTGGTAAAGCAACACCTTCACGTAAGGATGTAATGGATTTGGTGAAGACTCTAGAGCCGGGTTCCAATCCTGACTTAATTGTTGTAAAGGATTGTTCTACTCGATTTGGACAGCCATTGACAACTGGAATCGCTTTTATTTATTCAAGTGCAGATGCAATGAAGGTTGAACCAGAATATATTTTCAAGCGCCATGCATCACTGCGTTCAGGTAGTTCAGATGCAGAGGAAGCAGAACAAGAAGGAGGTGACGAATGATGGCTGACGGTCCAAAGTCCGGAGCAAAGTGGTCCAAGTATTCTGTCGCAGATGATGGAACTCTGGTTCGTAACGCAGAATTCTGTCCTTCTTGTGGTCCTGGAGTATTCCTTGCAAATCACAAAGACCGCAAATCTTGTGGTCGCTGTGGACATACTGTTTCTAACGAATGAGTTTCATTGATTCATAGATTGGATAATTTCCAATTGCCATCATTGAATAAATTCCACCACTCCCCTTCTACCTTGAGGCAGTGTATTGGAATCTCGGAATGGTCACAAGTAGTTGGCCGGTCAAGTAATAGAACTTCTTTTCTCCAACCGCAAATTCTCCATGCGTTTGAATCAGAATCCCATGCAGCAAATTGTATCGGGCCAGTAATGTCAGTTTGCATTCTCAAAATCGTATCAACTAAGTGAAAAGCCTCACCATTATTGCTACAAACCAATTCATGTAGTTCATTATGGAAGATATTTTCCACTGCTGCATCAATGTCAACTTTTTCACTTCTAACAACTGTGCCATCATCTGCATTCAATACTAATCTTCCACCAGCAGCGCACCAAATGTGGATTTCTGAATCATTGAAACTCATGCAAATAGTTTCATCGCTTCTAGGTAATTTGCTGACCATCTCCCAAACAGGATACGGACTTCTCCAAATTTCACTTGAATCTTCATTCAAGCAATAAATTCCTTTGTTCCAAAGTACAAATGCGATGCGCTTTCCATCACTGGCAAGTGCTAATGGCTGAGAATCTAATACTCTGGACCATGTATTACCGGCAGGGTGAAGAGCAGTTTTCAATGATTTTTGTACTCGTAAATCAGCCTTTGATGGGCCCTCGACCAATTTGTTATTCAGGTCAATAGACGCCATTCTAGCAAGCATTAACTCTGCATCCAACCATGTTGCCACTAGATTATTTCCAACGATGCAGGCTTGCTCAATCGAAATTGGAAAAGGATTAACAGGATTATCTGAATATGACAAGTTTTGATCTAATTGCAATAATTGGCCATCTTGTCCAATTGCCAAATATCCCTCATGGAGTTGCAATATTCTGCTCGGGGAAAATGGCAATTGTGGTGGTGTACTGATTGCCATAAAATCAACTAAACATTCGTCAGTTGTCAAACCTTTGGCGCATAGTAATGAAAAGGCAGTAATAATTGGCAATATACATGGAGGGGCAATATATCATTCTAATAGTGGTCAGTGGCGGTGACATTGCTTCAACAAATCAAGCAGATAAATTACTTGAAATGGGCAATTGGAATGTCCTTGAAGATGTTGAACAAAAAACCGCATATTCGCTCAACAATGTGAGAATGTGGATAATGCCAGATGGCGTTCTCTTCGAAGATGATTTGGACCTTAGATGGCAAAAGGAAACGGGAGAACTTGTCAGCGAGGTGATTTTCCCCTCACGTCATGCGGCAGCAAGTGGTCAAGCATCACTCACAATACATCCGATAGGAATTACCGGTGTAACAGAAGGTGAGGAAATTCGTTATGGGGGAAGAGCAGGAGATGCGCCACCTCCGAATACAAGAATTGCATCATGGTGGAGAGAATTAAACCGCCTGACAAATGCCATCCAAGCCAGCGATGAAGGTAATGATTTGAAACGCTTTGAACTGTCACTTGAAGTAACTCACCATGGACCATGGTTATCATCTCCATCTTTATTTATTGAAGTGGGTTCTACAGCAGAAACATGGCATCATCAAGGTGCTGCAGATTTATTGGCTGGAATAATTTATTCCGGACTTGCTTTGGACGGTGGTTCTGGATTTGGCCATTGGGACGAGAGCAAAAATTCTGGTGAATTAGTAGTCATTACTTTGGGTGGAGGCCACTATGCACCGAGAGGAAATTTGATTGGACTTAATGAGGGTGCTTGGTTGGGTCATATGCTTGCAAATTATGCATTACCATTCCTTCCTCCCGAATCGGAAGGAGAACCGGTAAGAGGTCAATGGAAAAACTCAATTGATGCCGCAATAAATTCTACAAAGAAATCATTCCCAGGTGGGAAAATAGTGTTTTCATGGGATAAAAAATCGTTCAAAGGATGGCAGCGGCAGGCAATTCGCGATAGGGCTGCAGAATTATCGATTCCATTGCTAAATTCAAAGTCTATTATTGAGATGTTGTAATTGTATTAGGATAGACAAAATACTCAAGAATCGCCGACTCATGCAATAGGTTAGGGTGACATTATGGTAGGATTATTCTCACGCGCAATTGTTGCTACTACCATGAAGATGCCCAAATGGTTTGTTGGTTGGGTATCAAAAAGATATGTTGCTGGGCCAGATTTAGACGGGGCTGTTAAAGTGATGAAACGTCTTCAAAGCGAAGGTGCTTGTTTTACTATTGATGTTCTGGGTGAAGAAATTTCTTCAATGCAAGAAGCGGAATATTTTCTTTCTGAATACGTTAATGTGATTTCAGCCATTTCCGATAACAAATTGGATGCAAATTTGAGCATAAAACCAACAGCATTTGGGTTATTGATAGACAAAAAAGCAGCCATGAAAAATATTGAAAAATTAGTTTCTTTGGCAAATGAACATGATATGTTTGTTCGTCTTGATATGGAGGACCATAGAGTAACAAGCGACACAATTCAGGTAGTAATTGACCTACATGAAAAAGGTTTTACAAATGTGGGTACAGTTCTGCAGGGCAGATTATTTAGGACAATTGATGACATAAACAAGTTGGAAAAAGTCCTGGCTACAAAGGCTGATTATAGAATCTGCAAGGGAATATATCTTGAATCAGAATCAATATCTCATACAAAAAACTCCAAAATAGTTGAAGCCACTAATTCTTGTATTGATAGAATGTTAGACGCAGGCGCCTATACGGCAATTGCCAGCCACGATATCCCCGTAATCGAACATGCATTATCCTCGCTTAAAGCACGTAATATGGGACCAAATATCGCTGATCCAAGAAGTAATGCTTCTCCTCAAAGACATCACAAAGGACCTGGATATGAATTCCAAATGTTGCTTGGAGTAAGAGGGCCTATGCGTAGAAAATTGTCAAAACAAGGTCATAGAACAAGGGTATACATTCCATATGGAGAGAAGTGGTATGAGTATAGTATCAGAAGATTACAGGAAAATCCCACAATTGGAACTCAAATTGCTAAGGCATTTATTATGCCTTGGACTAATAGACCCTGATTATTTTTCAAGGAATGCAACTAATGTTCCACCGAATAACGGATTAAATGCAATGTGATAAGTTTCTGTTTTGGATTGTATCAGATTAATCCACGAGTTAAAACCTTCAACAGCCGCCATTCCAGCCTTGTCATTTTCGTCAATATCTCCTGCTGGAACATGTGGCTCTAAGGTAAACAATATCCCTCCCGAATTCAGCAATGGCAACATTTGTTCAACTTGATGAGCAAGTTTTGTTCCATTACAATCAACAATAATAACATCAGCTATCGGTTGTATTGGTGAATCTCCTACTTCTATTCCAGATTTGGAAGCAGCGTTCCAAGCATTGGTTTCAGCGATTAATGAATCAAGTTCCCCAACGACAATTTTGGTCCAAGTTTCAGCCTTGTATCTAGTCATCAAACGATGAATAATCACCCCGAATTTTGCTCCATTCTCGACAATATCATATCTTATTGGCTGCCAATCATCTTGCTCTATTAAATCAAAAATCCAAGCTGAACGGTGCCCTATTCCCCCTCCAATTTCAATAATTCTTTCAGGTTTTATCCTTCCAATTGCATCTCTTAAGCGGCGGATCACTGATATTGACCAAGTGTCCAAGCCCATGTGGGATAATTGTGCTGAAATATTGGCTGCGATTGCAGGTTCGTCACGGCTTCTATTTTGGTCTGGAGATAGTATTGAAGACAACACTTCGCCCTTTGAGAGCGCATTTACGTTCTCGTCTTCAGACATGTTTTGCCCTCTCATATCTTACCTTTCAAGCCTCGTATTTTGAATTTATCTCAAGCGGTGGCTTCAAACATGAGTTGCATGGCGCTTGTTAATAGGGGTCAACATGGAAGACGACTGGGATGAAGAGGATTACGAGGTAGAAGAAGTCCTCGAAAATGCGACTCATTGTTCAGAATGTGATGATGTTACTGGCCATGAGATCCTAAAGGAGAAGGCAAAGGGTGACGGCTTTGATTATTTGTTAAAGTGTGAGGACTGTGCAAATGTCCACACCTTGCACATTAGGCCACCAGCCGTCATTAAAGTAGCATTTACTCTGACCGATGGACCTGAATCAGAAACTATTCAATTAGAAGTTGACGAGGATGAAGAATTTATCGTTGAAGATGTTTTTGAAGAAGCGGATATGCTATGGAAAATTAATCAAATATTAATCGGCGAAGGTAGAAAGACCAAATTTGCACTTGCAAAGGATGTCAAGGGTATTAATGCAATACGCACAGATATGGTCCGAGTAAAACTCACCATGACAAGAGGTGAAGAATCGGAAGCAGATGTTCTAATTGTTCCCCAAGAAACTACCTATACCGGTGGTAACTTGTTAGACCACAATGATTCAACTTGGAGAATTCGTGCAATTCATACCGGTTCTGGCAGAACTATGAAAGGTACAGTAAAGGCATCAGATATCAAAAGAATGTACTTGCATGAACCTCCACGTCCAGAATACTTCGCTCCACGAACTCCAAGAGAAAGAAGACAGGCCTGGAAAGAAGGTCGTTTGGGATTCAATCCAAATCCAGAACGTCCTGTTGGTGATATAAAGAAGGGTGTACAACCTCCTACCAAAAGGAAAAAGCGCCCTCGAAACTGATTATTGTTGTTGATTTGCCGCCACTAGTAGTTGGTCCATTTGCAATAGACCATAGCCGTAGTGATCATCGTGGTTATTTTGGTCCTCAGATTTCTTTGCACTATCCATCATATATTGCTTGATATTATTTATCGTACTTGCACTTCCCTGACTACCGTTGGCTGCAAGTTCAGGATTATTCTCTAGCAGTAAGGCAATTGCACCTGTGACAAATACTGTTGCAGCACTGGTCCCATCTACTAGTGACCAAGTACCTTGATTGTTGATTACTGGAACTCTATATGCAGGTGCAACAATTTCTGGTTTCTTATGTGGGTCATTGCGTGGAGTTAATATCGGCAGTGGCCAAAATCTCCCATTGTTATCTCCAACACTTGAACCAGACCAAATCGTTCCACTAGAGGTAACTCCTCCAACAGCAATTACAGCAGTTTCACTCGCCGGTGATGCAACATCACCATCATCATCTTGCCCGTCATTCCCTGCAGCAGCAACAACTACTATTCCCTTGTCAATTGCATCATTTGCAGCATCACCGGAATCTCTACCGCTTTGCAAAAAGAATGGTAATGCACCAGGAGCTCCACCCAATGAAAGTGAAATAATGTGTGCATTGTTCTCCACACACCAGTCAATTGCTTCAACAACATCAGAATCTGAGCCCGAACCATTACTTTGCAAAGCTTTGGCAACCAGCAACTCCACATTTGGTGCAATACCTTCAATCCAACCATTTGCTACTAAGATACCAGCCATACTTGTTCCATGGCCATGGTCGTCATATGGCTTTGAGTTGCCGTTTACAAAATCCATCCACCCTACGAGATTTATTCCTTCTAAGTCATCATGTGATTTATCAATTCCAGAGTCTACGATGCACACTCTAATTCCTTTACCAGTTCCAGTCATATTGTCAAATTCAATGAGATTTTGATATTTTGTTTGAGACTTTAATGCAGAGTCACTTGGACGAATACTGATAATCCCTTCATCCATTAATACAGAACCAATATATCCTACAGTTAGCAACAGAGTAATTACCACTGAAAAGCTCACAATTTTACGAACAATATCTAGATCCTTCTGTAAATATTGGTCATCAGAGTGCATATTAGAGTCTCGTATTACCGCTTCAAATTGTTGCTGATTTTGTTGTGAAACAATTTCCTCATCACTGATGTCAATGGGTTCTAGTACCTTTCCCCAAGGAGTGATAGGAGGTAGTTCTTGTGACATAATAATCAACTAAACGCATTAACGATTTCTTCTAAAGTATCACTGAATAATTTCGCTTCTTCTTCAGTGTTGTACATATAGGCTGATGCACGTAGTGAACCATTTACATGGCCCTTGGAATTGAACCAAGAATGCACACAATGTTGTCCTGAACGAACCATTACATTTGCCGCCTCATCGAGTAATATTGCCATATCATGAGCGGGTAATTCATGCATCAATAATGAGCAAATACCACCGCGTAAACTTGCATCTTCTGGACCAATAATTTCTATTCCATTCAAATCTTTAACTCCATTAGTCATTATTTTGTTAAGTTTAACTTCATGCTCATGAACTGCATCCATATCTTGTTTTGACAAATAATCTATTGCCGCACCTGTGGCTATCATTCCGGAGAAATTGCCCAAGCCCCCTTCAAATCGAGCGGGCGGCTTTGCCCATTGTAATGAGTCATAATGGGATGTAACAACTGTTTGGCCGCCTGATTGGATTGTTCTCAATTCATCCAGTAGGTCAAAGCGACCCCAAAGGCCACCCATGCCCGAAGGTCCACACATTTTATGTATTGAAAAAGCAATAAAGTCAATGTCTAAATCTTGTACATCAACATTCATGTGAGGCAGTGATTGAGCGCCATCAACTGCTATCAGGGCCCCATGGTCATGAGCGATTTTTGCAATTTCCTTGATTGGAGTTGAGACTCCATCCAAATTACCGACATGGCTCATAGAGACTAATTTTAGTTTGTTCCCTACTTCAGCACAGATATTTTCAAAGGCCTCAAGGTCAAAGGTATTGTCGGAATTGCTAGCAACAACGCGGTGATCAATACCCTGCTCCTGTTCTAACTGAAGCCAAGGAACTAGATTTGAATTATGTTCTCTATCAGTGGTCAATACCACGTCACCTTTTGACCATTTCATCCCATGGGCAATTTGGTTAATTGATTGAGTTGCATTTCGTGTAAACACCACTTCATTAACAGATGGGGCATTCAAAAATGATGCGAGAGAACGTCTTGAATTTTCTACGCCTCTAGAAACTGCAGTACCATAGCGGTGAACAGAACGACCACCACAACCTGGGTACTTTGTGTAGTAATTATTTATTGCATCTATTACGCAATCCGGTTTGAGTGTAACGCAGGCATTATCCAAATATGCAGGCACATCTTCTCCCCTAAGTGTTGGGAAATCTTCACGTATCGAATTCATATTTTCACCACGCCTCGTTATCAGGTAAAAAATCAATCGCTGGAGCATTAATGTCGCATCCGGGGCATGAATAACGAGTAGGAATTATTTGTTTACAGCCACTACATGGCATGCCGATAATACTGGTCGTTCCGCAACCACTATTTTGACAAGGAATTGAAATATCCCCTGAATCAGTTCGCTGAACTTTAACTCCGGTTTCACACTCTGGGCAAAAAGCCATCTTGTTTTCAACAATCTCTTTGCCATCTCTTGAAAGTTCAGCATCAGCTGCATAGGCTGCTTTTGTTTGCACTCTTGTATTATCTCCAAGCATTCTTTGAGGGTACCAAATGGTCCAAAAATATACTGGAATTATCAATATTCCGCTAATAATATGAATAATAAAGAAAATGGTACGGTCACCTGGAAGAGCGATTCTTTCAGAAACAAAATGTGCACCAGACCATGTTGAAATAATGACCAACATTAACCAAGTGAGAAAAATTGTAGTCCAACCGGCCAAAGAATGCTCAGCCATTTCAGCCTCCATGACCCTCACATCTTCATGGACATGGTATGCTTCTACGTGCATGTCCCTAGTTTCCAATACCGCCTTCCAAAAGAATGACAATAGGAAAAGAACGGTTAGAACAATCAATGTCCCCCACATCAATTGAGACAAATTAACCCCAAGTGGGAAATCTGGATTTTCTGCATGGAACATGATTTGCGCTAGGAACATGGCATTCCACATCACTAGCAATGTTATTGCATGAGATCTCATTATTGGAAATAAATTCCATACTTGAACGGCAAACCAAACCCACATAATAATTGATACAAGCATCTGAAAATATGTAAAACCCCCAATTGCTCCGGTTAAACCCTCCATTCCAGATTTAGTTGCATCTCCGCCATTCAATATTTCACTTGAAATAGAACCGATTAAGAAAGCGATTGAACCCAAAGCAATGGAAATCCAATGTCGACTTTCCCATTCATGTAGCGCTAGTTTGGATTGGAATTTCAATTCCTTGCGAATATTATCAATCTTCAATCCAACATTCTTCAGTGCAGGATGAATCTCTGCAAAATTGTTTTTTAGTTTCATATCGCTGAGGCGAAATGGCATTTCATCATGAGCATCATCAACCAGATTCGGTGTGATGTCAAGTTCGCTCATATTGAACTCCTAAGGGGTTCACCTTTGAGTCCTTTCCCTTCTATGGTTTGATAATCGAGAATTATTGAGGGTGATGGTTAAACGGGAAGGGCAGGTGGAATGAGCGTTGCCGAGATCGCATAGCCTGGTATCGCGCTCGACTGGAAATCGAGTGGGCCTGACCCGCGGGAGTTCAAATCTCTCTCTCGGCGCCAACATTGTTTTCAGAGAATGTATTGCTACAAGGTTTCAAACATAATCAATACACAGTGCTTGTTCGAAAACGACGCTACACTTACTTTTTGAAACCCTAAACCGCATAAAATGCGGAAGTATGTTATTGACTAATCCACAGCATGACACTATGGGCATGCCCGATATTGATGATGACCGTTTTTGGTGGTCATTGCTAATTCTGGGGTGTCTTCTAAGCATAATCGCCATTGGTACTTCCAATTTAGGTCTTGATACGCACCTGAGAATGAATGCAGCAAATTCTGATGATGGCTCATTACAGTGGGGTCACACTCGTACAGTTGACCCACTCGCTAGTGACCCAGATTATACCAAGGTCATTGAGCCACAATTAGTTGCACAACCGACTTCTTACTTTTATACAATTAGCACATCATTTATTTTTGCTGCAGGTCTTGCAATAAGTGGATTTGTAAACCCATTTGAAACCGAAGAAGGCAAATCAGTTTGGAGCCCTAGATTGCCGGCAATAATATCGATTTATCCAGTATTTATTTATGCAATTGGAAGAGGATATTTCGAACCAATTTTTGCAACTATAATGGCACTTTCCATTGGCGTAATTGGAATAATAAAAGTTAGTAAAAGAAGCACTCAGGCGATATTACTAATCATCTCATTATCACTCGTATTATATCTTAAAGGAATTGATGTCAATGTGATATTTTGGTTCATCATCATTGGTGGGATAGCCAATAATATTGGTCAATATATGGATAATAAATTGAGTTTGAAGGGAGACAAAGAATCTCCATTTCAGAAGCCAATGCTGATGGCGGCAGTTGCATTTAGTTCTGTCACAGTATTGCTACTTGTTGCAGGGATGACTGGTAAGGGAGGTACTCTATCGGTGATTGGAGATTACCCACTATACTTTTTGTTTGCATTATTTGGCTCATTTTTGGACGTGATAATTATTTTCGGATTATTTGGAATGGTTTTCTGGCCATTTGTTATTCCGATGTTAAATAATTTGAAGCAGATTAGGTCTTACAATGTATCACTTCTAACTTCAGTGTGCGCTGGATTATTATCTTCGATATGGATTTATGTTGCTGTACTATGGACTTATGAGGCGCAGTTATGGGGGGAAAATTGGCCCGATATTATGTGGATAATGGGTAATAATGCAAGATATATTTCTTTGCTTATTGTTCCACTTTTTGCGCTGATGGCATATACTGCCAAACAATTCCCAGAGATGCCTTCACTTTGGTCACCCAAGAATAAATCAAAAACTCTGTTATTAGCCATAATTTTACTATTACCTCTTACGTTTACAGCATCTCTGCATGGTCAACAAATGTGGACAGATGAGGCGGCAGAAGTGTTGAGTGAGTCGATGGAAGACGGACAACAATTCGTATTTATTCATGAGCCAACTCTTGCTATGCACTGGCTTTATACAATTCGAAGTGATTTAGATTTGGACGGTCAGAGAAATATCACTGGGCACTGGAGGGCTCCTGATTCAGGCTGGCAGGATGAACTATTGAATGCAACACAACATCCGAACAGAGGAGATATTAGTTCAATAGACTTCATAGTGATTTCACCTAAGATTGAGACAGCAATTCCGGATGGTTGGGAGATATTAGATCAAGGAAAAGCTCCACTGTTAAAGGGTGGGGAACTATGGACAATATGGGTCAAACAATTACCACTATCAAATTAAAATGTTGAAAGTCGGCGCGAAGCGGTTATATTGGGCGTGTCAGTCGCTCGTTTCACTGCCACCATGGCTTAGCGGTATAGCACCTCATTGGTAATGAGGAGGTCGCGAGTTCAATTCTCGCTGGTGGCTCTTTACTACAATCGCATCATGTCTTTAGGTTATGAAAATGCACTCTCAGCAAATTTCTGCCCTCAAAGTATAAGAGGCGTTTTTCACAGAATATATATTGGAGAGGGCGACTTTTCCAGATGGGATGCATATGCAGGGAAATAATGAAAGTAAGGTGGAAATGCGCCAAAGAGTGCGTGACCTTCAGAGCCAAGTTGATGAATTAAAAGATTTAGTAAACACATTACTAAGTGTCATTGTTGAAGAACCAGATGGTGTACATACAGGTGCAGCACCATCTATTCCAGGACATCCACACAGCAATTATTGCATGTGATATTATCCTTTGATAACAACTAGTGGGTTTAATCTAACAACAGGTCTTGCTAGACCTGCAGAATTGGTTATTGAAATTACTTCATCAACATTTTTGTATGCAGATGGTGCCTCTTCACTTAGGACATTTGCAGTAGATGCGTGTATTCGAATACCTGAATTCTCTAAGTCTCTTTTCAGTGCTTTTCCATCGATTGTCCTTTTTGCTTGACTGCGAGATAATGCACGACCTGCTCCATGGCATGAGGAAGCAAATGCTTGATTTTGCCCGGTCAGTGGACCGGCCATTATCCAAGAACCAGTACCCATGTCTCCAGGGACTAATACAGGCTGGCCAGTCATCTGGAATGAACTTGCGATGTCTGGGTGGTCACCGGCAAATGCTCTGGTTGCGCCTTTGCGATGAACACAACATTGGCATGATTTTCCAGAGATTACATGTGTTTCTTGTTTTGCAATATTATGGGCTACATCATAAAGAGTTCTAGCTTCACCATCAACTCCTAATTCCAAGTTTAGCACAGTCCGTAAACGTGTAGCAAGTGCTGCTCTATTAGCAAAAGCAAAATTGGCAGCAGCGTTCATGGAATCAAAATATTCCATTCCTTGTTTTGAATGGAATGGTGCTGCTGCAAGTTGTCTATCTGGCAATTCATAGCCCCATTCTTCATCAACCCATAGGTCACCTTTCTTCTTGTATCGCTGCTCAAGACCTCTTACATGGTCCGTACAAACTTGGTGGCCTAATCCTCTACTTCCAGAATGGATCATTGCCAATAACTGATTTTCGTATAATCCCCAATGCTTAGCAGTATCTTCGTCAACTATCGAACCTACAGTTTGAATTTCAAGGAAGTGATTTCCGCTACCGAGAGTTCCTAATGCTCGTAATCCACGTTCCTTTGCCCTTTGAGAAATATTTGCATCAATAGTTTCAAGATATCCATTTGATTCAATATTTGCAATATCTTCGTCTAGTCCAAATCCAAGTTCAGCGGCAACGCTTGCCCCACCTGAAATGATTTGCTCTAACTGTTGAGGTGTAATGTCAAGACCACCTTTGCCGCTTGCTCCGGCAGGTACTCTTCCTGCTAACCGACCGGCTAATTTCTTTAGATTGGGAATGTCCTCAATAGTTGCATCCAAAGCCATTACTCTTACTCCGCAGTTGATGTCAAAACCTACTCCTCCTGGAGAAATTGCGCCACCTAATTCACCTGAATTAATATCGGTGGCGACTACTCCTCCTATTGGAAATCCATATCCATAATGCCAATCAGCCATAGCCCATGCTTCACCAACAATTCCAGGTAAACTGGCACTATTGACCAGTTGTTCTGGACCTCTGTCATCGGCATGTTTTGCCAGGTGCTCAGGGGTGGTAATCATGCGAGCATCAACTTTCATATTGCCATGGGCTTTGATTCTCATCGTACCATCGCCTTCATCGGTGAGATGGTCACGCCAATCTACGCTCATTGTATGGTTGTCAGGTAAGATGCACTTGAAGTTGTCCTCAGCAAAAGCATGCATCATTATGCATTATTGTATAGATAAGCAACATAGGCTTGAAGGGGTATGGGCGTTTCGGGGGATTGTTCCTAAAGGAACAGGTGTTAATCATGGGCCTTCCTCCTATCGACCTGGCGGTATTTCATGAGCATGGATTTACTAGAATGCAATGTAGTGTTTCAGGTCTATGGTTTTGGTCAACCGATGCAGATAGAACAACATGCGGAGACACTACTGAAGACGAATATACATTTATTGGAAAACCATTAATTGATGGTTTTTCAATGCGTGGAAAAGAATTGAAAGATGCGATGCGCGAAGCATTCTTATCATTTTTTGAAAATGTTTCACACACACGTATTGCACCATATCCTGTGCTCGCAAGATGGAGAGATGACATTCATCTAACAATTGCCAGTATTGCTGATTTTCAACCGCATGTGACATCAGGTGAAGTTGAACCTCCTGCCAATCCGCTAACCATTTCACAACCGTGTATTAGATTGACAGATGTAGATGCTGTCGGCCGTTCAGGGCGACATTTAACGACATTTGAGATGATGGCTCACCATACATTTAATCGGCCTGATGAAGGAAAATTGTATTATTGGATGGAGGAATGTGTTCAATATTGCCATCGACTAATGACAGATACATTTGGTATTGATTCAAATGAGATTACCTATGTTGAAAACCCTTGGTGCGGTGGTGGAAATGCAGGTGCCGCAGTTGAAGTGATAGTCGGTGGATTAGAATTAGCGACTTTAGTGTTCATGAATTTGTCTGAAGATGAAGATGGAGAATATGAAATTAAAGGTGATAGATATTCTGAAATGCCGTTGCAAATCATTGACACTGGTTATGGGCTTGAGAGATTTTGTTGGGCAGCTGCAGGAACACCGACAATCTACGAGGCGATATATCCAGAAACAGTAGCGTGGTTAAAGCAACTTTCAGGATTTGATACTATTGCATCAAAGTGGCCGCAACTTGATTTGGACAACTTATTGAGTGAAATGAGCCGCTTAAATGGAATCATGAACATTGAACCAGGTGTTGATGCGACAGAGTTGCAAGCAACTTTCATTCGTCGTTTGGGTGAGCGTGGAGTTGAGGTAAATAGCCAACAATTCACTGCGATTACCGAACCACTTGCCCGAATATATGCAATCCCTGATCATTTGCATGCTCTATGCAATATGCTTGGAGATGGTTTAGTACCATCAAATTCCAAAGCAGGTTACCTAGCAAGAATGCTTGCGAGAAGGACATTGAGAATGCGCGATGATCTTGGTTTGGATATTAGCCTTGCAGAATTAGCAGCCCATCATATTGAAATTAATTTGGCTGGCGAAAAGATGAAGCAAACACCAGATGGCTTGTTGAAAATATTATCCTTGGAAGAAGAGAGATATATTGAGATGTTAAGAAAGGGTCAGAATGTGATTCAAACACAATTAGCGAAACTTTCCAAAGAAGCACTAGAAATTCCTGATGATATTCTTTTTAACTTGAATGATTCACATGGATTGACACCTGATATGTCAGTTTCACTTGCAAATATTTCAGGCTGGAAAAATGTCATATTAAGAACAGGATTTTCCGCTGAAATGGCACAGCGACACGCCATTATTGCCAAAGCAGCGGCAAAACAAGTAACAAATAACCCAATCGTTGAATCTATTCCTCAATTACCAAAAACAGTTCCTCTGTACTATGAAGATGTACAACAAAGAGAATTCGATGCAAGTGTATTGGCTTGTTTACCACTAATCGGCGAGGATATTCCTGCCAATGCTACGCATGGAATCGTATTAGAGAAAACATGCTTTTATCCTGAAGGTGGTGGACAAGAAGGGGATTATGGAATGCTTTCCACAGACTCTTGTAACAGAACCGTATTAGATACTAGAAAGGTTGGAGATTTGGTTGTTCATCTCACAGATGGAGCATTTGAGGCAGGAGATTTAGTACATGGTTCTCTTGATTGGAATAGAAGAAAACAACTGATGGACCATCACACTGCAGTGCATATTGTTGGTGGTGCTGCAAGAAGAATACTTGGGCCGCATATCTATCAAGCAGGTGCAAATAAATCAGTGGAATCTGGAAGATTAGATATTACTCATTTCCGCCGTCTAAATCGAGAGGATTTAGATGCCATTGAGGGCTTGGCCAATGAAGTAATTGGTAAAGTTCAAAGAACTGAAAAGACTACACTAAATCGTAAAGATGCTGATAGAAAATATGGATTTGACCTCTATCAAGGAGGTGCTCCAAAAGGAAGTGATATCAGGATTTTAAGAATTTCAGATCATGATATCCAAGCTTGTGGTGGAACTCACCACGATGAACCGGGGCAAATAGGTTCAATTCGAATAATTCGCTCTGCTGCAGTTCAAGATGGAGTAGAACGATTGCACATTGTAGCAGGACAAGCAGCGCTAGATTTCGCTAGAGAACAAGGCGAAATTCTGCGAATGACAAGCGAAATTTTTGCAGTTAGTAATCAAGATTTACCAAAAACAGCGCAACGATTTTTCGGTGAGTGGAAAGAACAAAGAAAAAGAATTGAACAGTTAGAGGCAGAAATTGTTCGCTTACGTACAAGTGGTGGCGGAGATGCAACTGCAGAAGTTGACGGGGTTAGAATTGTAATAATGGAAGCTGATGGAGACCTCAAACAGATGACAAAGATGCTAAGAGAATTAACATTAGACTCTACAACACCAACCTTGGCTGTTTTGGGTTCTAGAGTTGGTGGCGGAAAATTGATGGTTGCGGTCACTGATGACACAATCGCAAGTGAAAAGTACAATGCGGTTGAAATTTTGAAACAAATCGCTGGGCATATCAATGGTGGCGGTGGAGGTCGTCCTACTATGGCACAAGGCGGTGGTAGTAATCCGGATGGATTGGATGATGCATTACAGGCTGCTAGGGATTTTGTTTCGCAGTGAAATCACCGCAACGAATTCAATGCCTTAACATCGAAATGAGAGACTGCTTTGCTTGCAGCCACTTCGGGTGAAAACCATGCCGCTTGCGAAATTTCTTCACTTTGCAAGACTAATTCAGACAACTCCCCATCCCATTGCGAACGGTACGTGAATGAAACAAATGATATTCCTCTTGACGAAAATATTTGCTGAGTAATAATTGGCTTATCATCTAATAACTTGATATTGAGTCCTAATTCTTCCAGCGTTTCACGAACACATCCAACTTCTGGGTGTTCATCATGATCCATATATCCACCTGGTAAGGTCCAACTTCCTCTAAAGTGTCCTCTCTCTACTTTGCCCATCAATACTTGACCTTTGGAATTGGTAATCATTACTTTTGATACCAGTCTATGAATTGAACGATAAATTGCTTCTCTTGCAATTGGATGAACTGAATTATCTGCAATAATGTCATCCTTCAATGCCCAATGTTCTGGCCATTCTATCTTTGGATAACCCTTCACAACCGATACTGTTGTATTGGCAAAGGAAATAATCGTGGCACGTTTTTTTTCCCATTCAATCCCCATAGATTGTATTTCTTGCTGAGTTGGGAGGCGTAAAATTGGTGAGTTATCCATGCGACCTTGTTCCGGTAACTGTGGGCCTTCACCTTGCTCATTAACCAGTAATACCTGTCCGTCATGTTCGAGATGAACTACAGTATCTGGGTGGCTCATACTTCTCTCCACAATAGGCAAACTGTTTGAATCACTCGGCTTCAGAACCATCAGTTAATTGATTCTGCGAATAATCATTTTCATGATTATATGACGCTTCATCAAGGTAAGATTCTGGAATTTCTTTCTTGACCTTTGCGCCCAATGATTTCATTTGCTCGGTTCTGCGTACGATGTTTCCTTTCCCCTCAACTAACTGACCATGCGATTTCTCAAATGAATCAGTAGCTTGCTTCAAACGACTACCAAGCGTTTCAAAAGATTTCAAAAATAGAGCGATTTGGTCGTGCAAACCACCAGCACTCTCGATTAATTTTCTTTGGTTTTTTGTCATTTGTTCGCGCTTCCACAAATCCTGAATTAACATTAGTGCAGTCACAATTGTCGCACCTGTAACAACCTTGACTTTTACATTTCCAGTTAGGTCTTGGTACAAATCAGGACTCATTCTCATCGCCGCTCCATAAGCACTTTCTAATGGAACAAACATTAGGACAAAGTCTGGTGAATTTACACTTTCCATATGTGAGTAATTCTTGTCTGATAGTATTTTTGCGTGGTTCTTTATTGAACTACAATGCTTCTTCATAGCAATTTCAGCAGAATCATCATCATCTGCATTAACATATTCATCCCAGGCTTTTAGTGAGACTTTAGAGTCAATAATAATATGTCTATTTTCAGGTAATTTAATAATGAAATCAGTCCTCAATCTACTGCCATCAGCAGCGGTTTCACCTTTCTGTTTTAGGTAATCATCTCCTTCTACAAACCCCATGTTCTGCAACATGTTTTCTAGAACTAGTTCGCCCCAAGCACCTTGTTTTTGAGAATCAACTTTCATAGCATTGGTTAGGCTCTCGGTCCCTCTAGACAATTCCATTCCCAATTCAGATACTTGGCCAATTTCTTTGCTTAGTGATTCGCTTCTTTTTATCGAATCTCTCTCCATTCTCTGAATATTTTCCATATATTCTTTCATGGAATTTGATAATAATTCAGTGGCGTTGGAAAATGATGTCTCCTTTTCCTTTTCCGCCTTTTCAACAACTTCATCAAATGCTTGACGTGCTGCAAGATTGAACGCCTGTGACATTACTTTTGCATTTTCCTCTTGCAGAGATTTGTCATTTGTGCGTGATTCATCAAGTGCATCATAACGTGCTTGAATAGAAATTAATTGTTGATTTAGTTCTGTTTGTGAGGCGAGAATGTCAGATTTGGACTTTTGGTTCATCAAATACCAAACGATAAATCCTGTTAGCACTGCGGCTGAAATAATGAATAACTGTTCCATAATGACCATCTCAATTACTCTAATTGTCTAGGGTATATCAAGACTATTGTATTCATTGTTCATATCAAGGTTCAATAAAGAGTGACTCTTGGGATGAATGATGCGTTTTGAACAACTGAACGATGGCGTATGGGCCATGACCTACCTATTGGTCGATGAAGCAACTATGGAAGCAGCATTGGTTGACCCAGTATACGATTACATGGATTCATACATTGAAAAATTGCAGCAAGAAAACTTGACTCTTCGTTATGCAATTGCCACCCATACTCACGCAGATCACATCACCGCTTGTTTTAATCTAAGAGATGAAACAGGCTGCGAATATGTTATGTGGCATGATACTGCAAGCCTTGGAGTGTCAAAATATGTCAATGATTTAGAACAATTAATGCTTGGTAATAACTCGATTACATTCCACTTTGCCCCAGGACATACATCAGATTCTATGCTAGTTCAATTTGGTAATTATCTGATGACTGGAGACTTTTTGTTTACCGGAGATGGTGGTGTTGGAAGAGATGATTTACCTAGTGGGAGAATGAAAGTTCATTGGAATTCACTGAAAGTACTGGATCGTTTTGAGGGAGATTTACTCGTTTGCACTGGCCATGACCCACCAGGCACTGAAATGCAGACCTTATCATGGAATCGTGAGAATAATTTTGTATTGAATATGAATTCATTTGAGGAATACAAGCAATGGCAAGATGAAAATAATATCAAATTGGGTTCGGTGTCTAAGATAAAAACTGCAGTTCCTGCAAATTTGTTTAGTGAAATACCGGACGTTATTCCTTGGTTGAATTAAAATCACCTATTATCACAATTTTTTGTGAAAGACTTCAACAACTGATAGGTTTTCGCAGGTATAGGGTTAGTGATGGCACCACCGGTAGACGTGAGTGGATTAATGTGGGCTATAGGCCTATTACTAATTCCTGTTGTATTAGCAATACCCATGAAAATCACATGGCAGTATTGGATAGGTTCAGGCCATGAAGGGACTGAATATCGTGGTATGGTTAGGCAAATCATTGATTCGGGCAGGCAACTTTCGCCATTTAGAGCAACTTTAGATGATTTGGCAAGAGGGTTAAGAATTGCTCCAAGTCGACAGAGATTGATTGAGGCTGATTTACTACATCCTCTGTCCTTGTCACATTTTCTGATATTACCAGCGCTTATTATTTTTCCACTTGCGGTTATTGTTGCACTCCCAGTGATAATAATCGGCTTTCCATTTTTGTTTTTGGTAGAATACATTTTGATAAAAAACAGAGTGCTGATGAATATTTTGAAACTTGTTGAGACTTGGCTTCATTGGCAGGTTATTCACATTCCAAAGCCGCACAGAGGTGCCGAGTTGACCAAGGCAAGAATCGGGGAGTTTTCCCAACATGTAGTCCATTTTGCGCAAGTGCCGCAAGGAACTTTTCTAGGATTATTCGCATGGTTAATGGTTCATTGGACGTTGAAAACAGATTCGTTTTGGGTCGAATTATCTATAGCAGTTGGCCTCTACATCTTTTTGCTCGGAATATTGAGCGTTATCAATAATGCATTTGAAAGTGATTTGGTATTTGTAGACCCCTCAAAAGGGAGATTAGTTCCTGTAGACCAATGGCTGGAAAGCATTCTCAAACCCATTGTAGGAATTGGTTTACTATTCCTGATTGGAAGAAATTTACTTGACGAGGCCAGAGGTGGTAACCCCGTATTATTCGCAACTACAGTATTGTCACTCCTATATGGTGCTGCAATTGTTGGTATCGCTTATCGTTGGGGTTATTCATTGTGGCGTGGCACCCGTGTTAAGTCCATTTTTGAAGCACAAATAGTTGAAGGATTGGCACCGTTATCTTATGATCTAACACGCAATAAAGGGAGAATTGATTTCAGAGTTAGAATGACTATGCAAGAACGAATGCAGGTAATTTCAGGGCTATCTTCAAATCAAATGTCCTTTGATGAATTACAAAACCTTCCAACGAGTGATTCAGCAGATATTATTCCTGCCAATCCAATGGAGTGATGTAATCTCTTCTCAAAGTATTAGGCAAAGTTGATGAGACTTATCCAGTCAGCGCAGAATATGGCTAGAATTGCAATTGCTGATGGCATGGCTCCAGCAGCGATAGAGTTGCTGGAAAATGCTGGACACGAAGTCGTAAATGAACCGATTAGTTCCGATGAATTACTCAAAGGAGCGCTATCTGATTTTGATGCAATTGTTGTTCGAAGTGCTACTAAACTTCCAGCAGAAGTAATCGCTGCAACCAGTGACCGTTTGAAGGTAATAGGACGTGCTGGAGTCGGCGTGGATAATATTGATATCAAGGCCGCAGCTAAGGCGGGGATTCCAGTTGTCAATGCTCCAAGAGCCTCAACACAATCTGTAATTGAATTAACAATTGGTCACCTTCTAGCAAGTCTTAGACACTTGCCAAGAGCAAATAGAGGTTTGAGGGAAGGAAAATGGCAGAAAAAAACCATGGGTGGCACAGAATTAAGTGGTAAAACATTAGGATTAATTGGATTTGGCAGAATCGCTCAAGGAGTTGGTGCAATAGCCCAAGCAATGGGAATGGAAGTACATGCTTTTGACCCATATCTTCCAGTAAAAATAGCAAAATCACAGAACACTAAGATGCACAAGACTGTGGACACATTATTCAAAAATTGCACACATATCTCGATACATTGTAATTTAACCGACGAAACTCACCATTTGGTCAATGGTGAAAGAATGGCAATGATGCCGGGTAGATCTAGAGATGGAATCAATTGTGGCAACCATATTGTAAATTGTGCACGTGGGGGAATCATTGACGAAATCGCATTACTGCACTCACTTGAAAATGGTGTAATTTCTTCTGCAGCTTTAGACGTGTTCGAGTTTGAACCAATCGATCCTGATTATGCGCTATTGCAACATGATAATTTCCACGGAACTCCCCACATTGGTGCAGCCACATTGGAAGCCCAATCTAGAGTGGGCAAAGATATTGCAAATGCAATAATGACTGTACTCAATGGAGATAAATGCGAAACCACGGTTAACCGAGATTTGCTTTGATCTTGACTTAGTTCTCTACAACGCCCTTCAACTGGTGATATTCGTGGAGCAACTTTGCCGTAGCAGAATCTTGGCTCCATTTCAATAGTTTACTTTCCATCATTGGCAAATATGTTTCATTACTCATCGGTAAAATCGTAAATTCTCCACTCTCTCTAGAAATTAGTAGGAGTAATATCCATTGTCTATCAACTGATTTGCTGTAGACTGAAAGTTGAGTCATGTAGTTTGATTTCATTTTATTTCTAAATTGCACTTTCTTCTTAGGTCCAATGTTTTGATATGGCAAAGTATTGACAGTTTTCATTTCAATAGGAATACCAGAGTATTTCAGGTCAGGTGTGCCACTAACAGCGATTTTCAACGAGGGTGAATAATATCGTATTTTACTCCCTTTTTGCCAAATCTCACCCACCACTTGGTCACACATATTTGACAAAAACTCATCAAATATATGCCCTAATTCAATCACACCAACCGGAGCAGTCCTCAACAACGGTAATGTTTTTTGATGATTCTTTATTGAGCTCTTTAGGGCTTCTATGAATGACTTTTTACCTTTCAGATTGGAAGTTCGAATATGTGTATTCTTACGATCAAATAATTCATAGTGCTCTGGACATTGTAACTCTAGTTTACTCATTATTTTCTCAAGACTCATGCCCGCCTGCTCGGCAATGGCTAAGGCTTCATTTGATTTCGAAATATTTGGAATGGTCATTAATTTATCCACTTTAACATACTTCCACTTAACTGTCTTCAAGAATGTTTCAAACCATTCACGCCCCTCCTTAGATAGTGGTGCTAACTGTTTTGGTCTACGCCCGCAGTGTTCCACAAGTGTTTTACTATCACCAATCTCTTTACAATCCCTGCATCGTGAGAGAAATGGTTTTTTGAGAGTTAATGATCTTGGTTTTTCTGTTTTTGCATCAGATTTCGCCGATTTCTTATCTACGAATTTTAACTTGTTATTTACGATAATAGAATTGGTAGTAAATACGATTGGTGTTTTTCCCTTTGACCTAAAAACGATCAAACCATCGGCTGCATTTTTTTTCTTTTTTCCCGAAAAAATACCTTGTCCCAGCGTTTTTTCACCTGCAGGTGCTACACCATTTGCTGGAACCCATACTCGTATTAATTTTTGTAGTTCTGAATCCTCTATTCCTTTGCCGCGCAGTACAATCGGTTCTGTTTGGTATTCTGATTCAAACCACTTATGCCATTCATCATATGTTTTTTCCATTATTTCACCTTGGGTGAATAAGTCTCCGGGGAGTTTATTCATTTTTTTGATATCACTCACACTATATCAATAATGCCTAGAAATATTTTGAATCAAATATATTCTGAGTTATAGTTAAACACCGCTGACATTCAAGATAAATCAATGGCTGCTAGTAGAATCAATTCTTCTGACGAAGATAGTAATTCTTTAGATGATAATAGTGCTGAAAATAGTCGAATTATTGTTCATTGTGACTTAGATGCATTTTTTGCTGCTGTTGAAACGTTGCACCATGATTTAGATCCATCAATTCCACTTATCATCGGTTCAGAACCAAATCAAGGTCGTGCTAGGGGAATTGTATCAACTTGTAATTATCCGGCAAGAAAATACGGTATTCATTCTGCAATGCCTATCGGCGAGGCATGGAGAAGATGTCCAGGGAAGCCGTATGGAAACGCTATTTACATTAGTGGGACGAGAGGATTATACAGTAGAGCAAGCCGAAAGGTAATGGAAATTCTAAAACCCATCGCAGGAAAATTTGAGAAAGCCAGCATCGATGAAGCATATTTGGATATTACAGATTCAGTTGATGGTGACTGGGATTCAGCCTTTGCATTATGTAGGAAGTTGCAACAAGCAATTACCAATAAAGTAGGATTAACTGCTTCTTTTGGAATTGGCCCTACAAGAATCTTGGCAAAGATGTCAAGTGAAATTAACAAACCAAATGGTATTTTCCGAATATTGCCAGATGAAATTCAAGATTTTTTTATTGATAGACCGGTTAGAGAAGTTCCTGGTGTCGGTCCAAAAACCGCAACAATGCTAGCCGAATGGGGTATTGGTAATGTTGATGAAGCATATGAGTTAGGAGAATTGGCTTTAGCGAGAATGACAAATGAAAGGTTCGCTTCTAGAATAATTAGATTGGTCGATGGAACAACCACCAATGAAGTAAGTCCTTTGAGGAGTCGTAAATCTGTTGGCAAAGAACATACCTTTGACATTGACCAATTTGACTCAGAAGTTGTATTGGCGAGGCTTAACCAGTTGGTATTGACAGTAATGGAAAGAGCTCAAGAGATGGGAGTTTCTGGAAGATTGGCTGAAGTAAAAATTAGGTATTCCGGTTTTGAAACCCATACACATGGTAGATCTATTCCAGTAGCCATGGATGATACAGAAGTATTTTCTCGCCTCGCTCAACGCCTATTTGCAAATAACCTTCAACATGGGGAAAAGGTTCGTCTAATTGGATTTAGACTTGGACATTTGGAAATGCCACTTTCACGACAAATAACATTGAACTTATGACAATCTCATTCAAGTGAGTGCATACTGGTTAAAATCTTAGTAAATTCAACCAATTCTTCTGGGATTGTGATTCCAGAAATTGGCTTGTTAAGAGATATTCCCGCATCTTTCTTACAGTTCCAAGTTGCTGAATTAAACTCTTGAATAGAATTTGTCAATTTTCTCAAATTATCACCTTCAATTGTATCAACCGATAGTTCGGCAACAATCACTTCAGGGAATGAATCCACATCTACAGCAGACTTGGAATAAATGGTTTGTGAAATATGGTGGGAGAAGAAAGGACATATTGGCGAAAATGCACTAAGGAAATCTCTAACAATTCTGTGAATTGTCCATGCAGCGGCCTTATCCTCATCATATAATCTAGTCTTAACCATCTCCAACCAATGACTAGGCAATACACCTGTTGCGAATGATTTCAATGCTTGAGTAGCAGTGTAAATATCAAGGCCAGCCCAACTATTTTGAACGATTGACATCGTATTTTGGAATTCTGCAATAATCCATCTATCCTCAATTGCTAAATCTTCTGGAACTGTATCTAAGTCATCAGGACAAGGGAACATTGAAGCAAATCTTGCCACATTGAATATTTTTGTCAGTACTCCGAAATATTTCTTTTCAATCTCCTCTGGATTGATATGGAAATCATCACCAACTTGAGCATCACATGCTTTCCATAGACGGAAACATTCTGAACCGATTTTATTGGCTCTTAGGCTCACAGTTTTGTCAGGACCTTTTACCTTCCAAGAGCCAGTTTTTCCACCTGCTCCACATTCTAGAACAGAATCTGCATCTATGCCGTTACCAAGTGATTTGCTCATTTTTCGACCCCATGGGTCCATTCCTAATCCATCAATCCAAACATGCTCAAAACCTGGCTTATTGAGCAGTAGTGTTGATTTCAATAAAGTATAGTATAACCATGTTCGCACGATTTCTTTTCCTTGTGGTCGTAGTGCAGTTGGAAATGCTTTTTCAAACACCTCTGGATGATTTAGATATCCGCTAACGAAGAGATTGGAATTAGACGAATCCATCCATGTATCGAATACTTTTTCTTCCCCTGTAATACTACCTACACTATCTTGCAAGTCTTGATATGAACCTAGATCTTCTCTTGTTTCCCTATCTAATACCCTGCTTCCATTTGGCGGAGAGTCCTTCCAAGGTTGCACATATGTCCCACTAGGTGGGACAATAATTTTAGTTTCATCTTCAGAATACCAAATCGGTATTTCTGTATGGTACCAGCGGCGGCGTGAAATCGGCCAATCAATACTGATATTATCCATCCAATCAATTAAAAATTGTTTATTTCTTGAGGGATGGAATTGAATCTCTTCAATATGTTCCTTCATCTCATCCTGGATGTGAGTTTGGCGCACATACCATTCTTTCAATAGGATAATTTCAACAGGATTCTTGCCTCTTTCAGAAACTGGTATTTCCTGCTCACGTTCAACTATTTCAGCGATTTTACCATTTTCTTCCAAATATTCAGTGACTGCTTTACGAGCCTCCAATACCTTTTGTCCAGCCCAAGGTCCTGCTATGTCAGTCATACAACCATCGAGGTCAATTGCTCTAAAAGGAGTCAATCCTAACTCTCTAAAAACTGCAACATCGTTTTGGTCGCCAAATGAACATACCATCAATACTCCAGAGCCAAATTCTGATTTGACTGATGCGTGAGTTTTGATTTCTACGCTTGTTTGCCTACCATTGACCGGAATAGGTAATTTGATTCTCTTACCTATTAGGTCTCTATATCGTTCATCGTCTGGATGTACGACAACAACGCCACACGCACAAATTAATTCAGGTCTTGTGGTTGAAATTATTACTTCAGTGCCATCATCAGTATACCATTTAATATCAATTAGTTTTGTTCTTCGAGATAATCTTTCAACTTCAGCATCAGCAATAGTTGTTCCTTCAACAGGGTCGTAAATATTTGGTCGCAAGTCTTCAACAATTTCTCCTTTCTTAAATAATTCAACAAATATTGCTTGAGTTACCTGTCTATATTCGGGGGAGTCGGTAAGGTATTCTTTACTAAAGTCACATGACAAACCGACTCTTTTAGCGGTATTTCTCATCGCTTGTGTAAACTCTTCAATAGTCTCCTTACACAGTGAAAGGAACTCATCACGATCATAAGTTTTCATTTTTCTTTTTGTATTACGCTCTACAACGAATTCAATATTTATCCCGTTACGGTCCACACCCCAAGGGAAATACACTTCTTTGCCGAGTAGTCTTTGTGAACGTGCGATAACATCTATCATTGAATATTGGGCAACAGCACCAATATGCCAAGTTCCTGAGGGATATGGAGGGGGAGTGTCGATAACAAATATTTCCTTGCCACTGTCAGGGTTAAACCCATATCTTTCAGTATATTGTTGCTCATCCTCTGAATGAGCCTCTTGAATCTTTTTTTCTAGGTCAATTGACCATCTTTTTTCTGGTAATGTTGGGGCTGGCATTTGCCTCACCTCGGCTCCGCACACGTTAACAGTGCGATTCCATTGGGCGCTAAACATATCACCTTTGAACCTCTCCCTAAATATTCGTGAAAAGAGACCTATACGGTTATAGAAAAACAGTGCCCAAAAATGCATTATTTGTGAACATCAATAGGCATTCTTTCAAAGGCTTGGTGCCACAGCCATAAAATAAGGGGGTTGCAAATATGTCAAGTGGCAAAAAGAATGGCAACGAAGCCTCCGTTAGTGACCGAATGGGTGCGATTGCAGATTATAGCAAAAACAGATTCCAAACCGGAGCGTCAGACTTAGGACAAAGAGTCAAAGGTTTTGATCCAAAAGATGCTCTTGACGCAGTCTTGGATGCACCAGAACGCTTCAAGAGAGAATGGCAAAAACATGGTGCAACTGGGGCGATAACGAAGTTTCCAATTGCTACAGTTATTATTTTTCTTCTTATCACAAGTTTCTTCGTCACACAATCGGGATTCCTTGATGGTACAGAATTTGATAACGACCCGGAGAATTCTGCGTTAAATGTCAATGGAGACATGGAAGTTTATCTTCCTGAAGGAAGTCCAGTTGGTGAACTAATCAAAATGATAGAAGAAGATTGGACCACAAATGTGATGGTTGTATACATTGAATTGGGAGATGACTCTGATAGAAATATCACTGACAAAAGAATATTACAAGAAATTGACTATGTTGAAAAGGAATTGAATCCATATGTTTCTAATTCAGTTGATGATCCCGTAATTTATATTTTATCTCTCTCCACAGTTCTCAAAGAAGTAAACTCGAGCGCGCCTAGAGTAAGAGAGGCAATTGTAACCGAACTAGGACAATTGGGATGTTTATCTGGACAAGATGATTGTGCAAGTGCTCAGGCTGCTGGTGAGTTAAATGAACTACTGAAGGCAACGGATGCACAATTTGGCGGCGGTTATGAAATTCCATCACAACAAACAATTGACTTGATTGTGCAAGAAATGTATGAGGACGATGGCACCGCATCCCCTGGTTTGGACAAACTTGCAAGAGATGTAAAGGGTTCTGAAAATGGAGGCCCTGATGGAAAATTAGATCGTGCCATTATGGCAGTTGCAGTCGCCGTCTCAGATGAAGAAAATAAAACTGCAAAGGATCTTATTGAAAATACTCAGGCAGCACTTGACAGGATATCTAAACTTGAAAGAGCATGTGAATTTGATGAAAACGGTGCTGCAGTTGATGGAGAATTGTGTACTTGGGAAGATTTTGATTTAACAATGACTCTTACCGGTGCAGTACCAATAACAAATGCAGTTACCGAGTTTTCATTCGTTTTGTTTTGGGAAATTTTTCCTGTTGCCTGTATTTTAGTGGCTCTGGGATTATTTGTTTTTCATTCAGATATTCTGCAAACAGGACTGAATGGAATACGCCCGTTACAAGGAATTAAAGTTGTAATAATAGCAGGTCTTCCAACTCTCTGTGCAGTGTTTTGGACATTGGGGATAATTGGGTTTACCAACTATGAGGTGACTATGACTGTAATTATCGTAGGGCCGATTTTACTTGCTCTAGGAGTTTCATATGGACTCCACATCACCAATCGTTATGCTGAAGAAGGCGGTACTAAACACGAAAAAATGAAAGCTTCTCTTAGTTCTACAGGTAAGGCTGTATTTTTATCAGCAGTAACAACTGTTATTGGATTCATATCATTAGTATTCACGCCCATGGCACCAATTCAAACGGTTGGAATCGCATTGTCTGGCGGTATTGTAGTAGTGTATTTTTTGACGATGTTTATGGTCCCCAATCTCACTCTGATTTTGGATTTAAGAAAGCCCAAACACCCTCCTCTAAAGGTATTCAAGAAGATGGTTGAAATTCCTGTAAAACATAATGTTCCTGTTATTGCCATCTTCCTTATTCTTATATTATTTTCATCTACAGTAGGCCAACAAAATGTGCAAGAGAATATTGATTTGTTGGGTATGGCTCCTGAGGGAGAACTATCAGTACAAAAAATGAAACAATATAGTAAAGAATTCGAAGCTGGGCAAATAGGAATGATATTAATCAACGCCAATGTCAGTGGAGATATTAACGATGGTGACCCCGCAAATGATGACCCTGCGAGCAATTTAGACATTATTGATGTGCTGGAAGGGAAACTAAATGGCATCGAAAATACATCAGCAGTTTCAATAGTTTTCCTAATGAAATCGACGGGTATTGAGGCAGCAGTTTCTGGTTCTCAGTTATATGAATTCATAGACAATACACCCCTTCCTGATGATATCAAACAAACCGCACAAGTATTGCTGGATAGAGATGTAACTGCCGATGCTTCATTTTGGGATTTGTTGATGACGCCTGAAGATTATGGTCTGCCTGGAACTAGGCAAAGTCAGATTTTCTTATTGGATGTCTTTTATGCTTCAATTACCAAAGAGACAAGAGAGATTTTCGTAAACGAAGATTTTGACAGGACGCTAATTTTCGTTGATATGCCCTTTGTACCAGTTGCAGAGACATCAAAATATGTTGATCAGGTAAATCTGCATGCTGAATCATTTAGAGGAGGTCATGGAGAAACTGCGGAAGATTTGACTGGCGTAGCTGCAACTGTAATAGAAGTGAATGAGTTAATCGTTGGCTCCCAGTGGACTTCATTGGGCTTTGCTATTATCCTCACACTAATTACGCTAGCAATTGTTTTTAGAGACATTCGCTATTCATTTTGGACAACTTCACCAGTAATTGCAACAGTTGCCTTACAATGGTTATTCATGTGGCAATTAGATGTTCCTTTATCCTTAGTTACTGTGATGATAGGTTCAATTTTAGTGGGTGTGGGTGTTGACTTTTCAATTCACATAGCCAATAGGATAAAGGAATTAGGTGGAGGAATTCCTGCGATTAAATCTGCTGCAATCGGTACTGGTATGTCATTATTTGAAGCTGCGACTGTAACCTCACTCGGTCTTATTACGGCAAAGAGTATACCCATACCCGAGATTCAACCTTTCATTAACGTGATAATTATTCTGCTTTGGGTTGCAGCAGCATCTGCATTAATTCTGCTTCCAGCAATTTTCGTAACACTAGAAAAGATGGGTATTGGTTCAGTTGGTGGGCCATCGGGAATGGCCAAAAAGTTGGGTCTAGGAGCCATAGGAGGGCGCAATGAAATTGATGTTCTTGACGCTGCTTTGGTCGATGATGTTATTGACTCATGGTGAAATGTATTCACTCTTGCAATATGGTCATAGAGTACCGATATGTGTCATGTATCATGGCAAACTATTGGCTGATGAAATCTGAACCAGATGTATATCCATATTCCCAACTTGTAATAGATGGGTCAACTCACTGGGATGGGGTAAGAAATTATCAAGCAAGAAATATCATGCGTGATGATATGAAGGTTGGAGACTTGGTTTTATTCTATCATTCCAATACCAAACCACCTCATGTTGCGGCGGTTGCTAGAGTCGTCAAAGAAGGCTATCCTGACCATACTTCGTGGGATGTAAATAGTAAATATTATGATGAAAAATCTTCACCTGACAAACCTCGTTGGATAATGGTCGACATAGAACCTGTTCGCGAACTACCGAGAATTATATCTCTTAACTCAATTAGAGAAAATGACCGTTGTGAAGGTATGCTGCTAATTAGAAAGGGGCAGCGACTTTCTGTTCAACCAGTGGAGGAAATCCATTTTGATGCAGTGTTAGATATGGTCGGGTTGTCCCGAGATGAATTATAGGGTAGTTTGATAGTTAGAGTTTCTTGGAGTGAAGATAATGAGGGAAGAACAGATACCGGTTGCTTCGCGTGCTTCTAATATTAAATACGCAATTCGTGATGTGGTAGTTCCGGCTACTGCCCTTGAACAACAAGGTCATAAAATTCTCAAACTGAATATTGGTGATCCAATTGCATATCCTGGTTTACCTACACCAGAACATATGGTAGATGCGTACGCTCAAGCGCTAAAGGATGGGAGAAATGGATATTCTCCATCATACGGCCTTCCGGAGTTACGAAATGCTATAGCAGATGATGAGAGAAGTAAAGGGTGGAATGCTTCGAAAGATGATGTCTATGTATGTCATGGAGTTACCGAAGCACTTCAGATAATTTTTGCAGCAACATTATCGCAAGGTGATATTGTATTAGCGCCAGGACCTCATTATCCTCCATATATGGCATATCCACAGGGATATGGTGCTGAAACTGTTGAATATAAATTAAAACCAAACGATGGATGGAAAATAGATTTTGATGATATTGAGTCTAAAATGGATGAAAATGTGCGGCTCTTGGTAATTATCAATCCCAATAATCCATGTGGTAACGTTGCAACCGAAGAAGAAGTTGATAGGTTGCTGTCAATTGCTAAAAAATGGCCTAATTGCATGGTAATTGCTGATGAAATTTATGATGGTTTAGATTTCACAGGCAAGCATGTTAGTGTAGCAAGTCGTTCTAATGAAGTACCAGTATTTTGCTTAAATGGCGTTTCAAAGGTATACTATGCACCCGGTTGGAGAATTGGGTATATGGCAATACACGACCCCACTGGAAGAATGAAATTGGTTAGGGACGGAATTGAGAGAATGCTACGTTCAAGGCTCTGCGCGTCAACACCTGCTCAATTGGGTTACCTTGCAGGATTGACAAGCGATAGGACTTGGATGAATGGATATCGACAGAAGGTGATAACACAGAGAGACCTATGTATTGAGAGAATTTCTGCAATTGAGGGATTGGAAGTGCAATCTCCAGGAGGAGCATTCTATATGTTCGTCAAATTAACCGATGAAAAATGGTCTCAGGATGACAAACAATTTGTCCTCGACCTACTGCATCAAGAGCATGTATTGGTAGTACATGGAAGTGGGTTTTCTGCACAATTGGGCAAGGGTCACTTCAGAATAGTGTATCTTCCAAATGTGGATATATTAAACGAAGCATTTGATAGAATTGAACGTTTTTTAATAAATAGCCGCTAGTAATGAAACCTGTTGGCGATTACTTGATGTGTCTAATGCTGTGAGGGGTGAATATGAAGGGGGGTAGCCAATACAAATTACTATGTATTTTCTCGCTACTTTCATTGGTTATTTTACCTTCAGTTGAGGCATCAACAGTTGTTAGTCCTACCGACTTCAAATTTTTTCATTTATTTCCAGTTATTCTTGCCTTCACTGTTGCAATTCCCGTTTGGTTGTGGTTCATACCAAGACAATTATCCAATTTGCAAGTAGCATTTGAGATAGACGATGACCTATACGAGGTTCATCGAATAACTAGAGGATTAAAAGATGCAAGAGAACTTCTGCGAGAGAGAACAGTCACCCTAAGTGTCGGTTTGTACATGATGGGAATGACTGGTATTCTTTTATTGATCACTGAATTGTTATTTGATGCTGACAAATTCTACCTACCCAATTTATTCTTAATCGCCGTATTAATATTGATTCCAGTGATTGTTTCACCTTGGGAAACACTAAACGGTCAACTAGTTGGTAAAAAGAAGAAGAGTGCGATAAAGAGCAGAATATTCCGTAGAGGTTTCCGCCGAATTTTAACACTAGCGGTATTGGTTGCTGCTACGATTGGAACTACATTATTCGGTATGCGTTCTGCAGGTACTATCACACCTGTCTGGCTTGCTGCAGCGATGCTGACATTTATGGCGCCTGCAATTATCGCTTACGGTAGAATAATGGGTGCATCGTGGAATATGCTACTCATCAATAAATGGAGGACTGCTAATGGGCGAGCTAATCCAATTGATCCAGATAAAGCAGGGTTCATCTCTAGGTTATTCTCATTAATCCTAGTAGTATTCTTAGCAACAATGCCAATCACCGCTTTAAATGGTATTGTAACAGTATTCTATGTTTTGGTAAATGAACCTGACAACGCTACTGAAGTACTCAATTTCGGGGGAATTATTGGGCATTCAATCTATACGAGGATTGACATAATTTCTGAATTATTATTCCATTGGCAATTTATCAAAGCATTACCACAATTTCTTTCTATTTATCTTACAATGAATATCGCAATTGTTGGACTTGCTTTCATCTTTGAACTAACTCGAAACTTAATTTTGGGCGGGCAATCATTTGGTGGGTTATTTGGAGTAACTCTTGATACACCAAGAGAAATACGTACTGAAACTGCTGCACAATCTAGGCAGTTGTCATTCGCTTTTGCAGGATTCTCAGGATACACAGTTTTCCTATTGATTTTGGTAAGTTACAAAGAATTTGGCGACTTAATGCCGTATACCGGTTGGTTGGAGTCAAATGGTTTTGATGAAGGTATGAGGTTACTAACAACATGGATGTTTATTGCTGTAGGGCAAGCAATTTTCCTCTTAACTTGGCTTTTGTCAATCATTAAATTCTCTTACCTATCCAAACTAAGATTTGATTTGAATCCTGATGAAAGAAGAGAAGGTGCTGTGAAATTAGAAGGCGGAGGCTGGATGAGACAAGCCGTTGAAATAGCTGCTCACAATGAAGACTTAGATACCTTGATTAATTTTCAAAGGCGTTCTATTAGCGAAGATGCTGCGATAGTAAGGCACGAAAAAGCGCGTGCAAAAATGTGGGAAATGGCAATCAGAGGACTGTGGCCATTAGCCATTGAAGAAGCAAGAAAAGTATTGGCACAATCTGGTGGTGATGATGATGAGGCAAGAATGATTGTGGCCACAGGACACATCGCTTCGAGAAGATTAGATGCTGCAAGGGAAGCACTGCATGGATTGCAGCAGCCAGAAGGATACGATGAACCTGAATTAATAGCATTTATCTGTGAGTGGATGGACCCATGGCACGGTAATGTTACTGAGGATGATATTTGGGATTGGGAAAACAATTCTTGTATTGACCATCTTCAAATGTTGATGAGTATGCTTCGCGGTTGGAAGGCAAATCCTCCAATAAACAATGTACATAATGACCGATTAACACGAGTTGCAAAATTATCAATGATAGCGATGATGAGAGCTCAAAGACAACATGACGAGGCACTAGAACTCGCCCTTCAGTTAGTAAAAGAAGATCCGACAAGTGTACGGCCAAGAATTGCAGTTTCTCTTTGTTTAGTTGATAGTGGTGATTGGCACTCAGCCCGTTCAATAATGATTGAATTAATGGAAAGCGATCCTATGGACCCAAGGGTAACTGCTCTATCATTCATTCTTGGACAACCACAATCAGAGGATAAACTCGAAGTTGCATTGGTCAATGCGGACAAAAAAAGAATGAAGAAATTGATCAATGAGGCTCCAGTAAATTCAGTTGCTGCTCTTTCAGTTAAGGGCGGATTGGACGAAGCGATCAATGCAAATATTTTGATAGCTGGTCATGAAGCAGTAAAACGTGGAATGACTCCGAGATATTCTTTTGGAGTAATTAGTATAATAATGAATTATTTTGTACTATTTCCTACATGGATAATAGCGGGGATTTATGTTTCCACTATTAGGGGTGAAGCGCAAGGTGCTGCAATCGTAGTTGCATTGATATTATTCCATTTCGGAGCCCGTCGTTTCTCGAAGCAACAGAGAAGAGTAGTAAGGCATCGTGATCAAAAGGCGATGGTGGCTTATGCAAGGAGAATGAAACGACATAAAGTAGTCCCTGCGAAAGAAAATTTGCCTGTTGGAACGCACCTATTACTATCGGGAATATTGGTAACAATTAATGGTGTAGTATTAGATGTTGGAATGCCTGGATGGCTTACGGTTAGATTGCCAAAAGATACTGATAAGACAGTCAAAACCAAATTGAAAAGACAGGCTAATCTCATTAGTAAATCTCGGCCTCCAAGATTACTACCATTAGGTGAAGGATGGTGGCTAAAAAGACCGAAAGAAGAAGGTGCTGAAGTGCCTGCACTTGAAAGATTAATTGGACCTGCGGCATATCGTGGAAGGCAACAGTATATTGAACGAAAGAAGGGTAAGGCAAGTCGCCCTAGAGGAAGGGTTTCAGGTAGCTCAAAACCAGTTTCTAGACTTAATCTAGATGCAAAGAATATTCCTGTAAATACAATTCGTTCTGAACGAAAACTTGGGCGCTCTCTTTCAGAGGACCCAATTTCAAGAATTGGGACATTGAGTCCTAAAGAGGGAGTGATTCCACAGCGCAAAAATCCGAAGGATGATTCCGAAGATGAAATCTCCTTCCTTTGAGAAATGCACTGTTTCGCACTAAATATTGAAACTATCACTACAATTAATTCAAAGACCGTATGTGTGAACCGCATATCATGTCCGAAGGAAGAGGAGCATGGTCTCCTTCAAAATCTACGCTAAGTAAGGCGAAAGAAGTAATGGCTGCTACTCAAAGTAGTGGTGATTTATATCGAGAAGGTTTCGGTATGATTGCATCTGAAAACATTGTCTCACCAATGGTTCAAAAAATCGTATCAAGTGACTTACATGGAAGGTATGCTGAAGGTCTCCCAGGAAAGAGATACTACCAAGGGTGTGACGATTTTGATACAATTGAATCGATTGGTATTGATTTGGCAAAGAAAGTTTTCAATGCACCCTTTGCAAATATTCAATCAACATCGGGGACAGTCTCAAACATTGGTGCACTCAAAGCACTTGCAAAACCAGGTGACAAAATAACTGCTGTATCAACCGCCGATGGCGGCCATATTTCTCATGCGAGAATGGGTGCTGTAGGGCTGAGAGATCTAAATTTGTCAACCTATCCATGGGACGAGGATAGGATGGAGCCAGATGTTGATGGGGCCTGTCAATTGATTAGGGAGATTCAACCAAAAGTTGCACTAATTGGACAGTCAGTATTTCTTTTCCCAACACCGCTAACTGAAATCGCTGATGCTGCACATGAAGTTGGTGCAAAAGTGATGTATGATGGGGCGCATGTTTTGGGACTAATCGCTGGGGGAGTATTCCAAGACCCACTCAAAGAAGGTGCAGATGTAATGACCGGTTCATCACACAAAACATTCCCAGGTCCGCAAGGTGGTTTCCTCATATCTTCAAGCGAGGATGAAAAATTCCACAAGAAATTAAACAATGCTATTTTCCCCGGCGTTTGTTCATCATATCACCTTCACCATGTAGCAGGCAAGGTTGTTGCTTTGGCAGAATTTGAAGAGTATGGTGAAGCGTATGCACAAGATACAGTGGCAAATGCCAAAGCATTTGCAAGCGCTTTAGCCTCTGAAGGGTTTGATGTCTTAGCAGAATCTAGAGGATATACTGCAAGTCATCAAGTTCTAACAAGGCATGGTGGACAAGATTCTGGTGCGGGTGCTAAGGCAGCACGCTTGTTAGAGGATGCTGGAATAATCACCAACATGAATATGCTTCCCGGAGATACAAAGGCAATGACTCCGTCAGGATTACGTCTTGGAGTTCAAGAATTAACTCGTGTTGGAATGGACCAAACTCAAATGGAGGAAGTAGCATCGCTATATGCTAGAGTCTTGCTGAAAGGTGAAGACCCACTTAGTGTCAAGAAAGATGTAAAGCAATTGAAATCAGAGTTCCAAATAATTCGTTATTGCTTTAACGAAGATAATCTCAATGGATACCCATTTTGAACATACAATAGTAACAGTCAAAGAAGATATTGCTGAGGGCTGGTTATGCCCTTGGTCGATGGTAATGAAGAACCCATTGATTATGGTTTGAGTAAAGCGTTAGAGAGTACTCTAAAAAAAGATAGCAATGGGCATTTATTTGATTCATCAGGTAACCATCTAATGCTTTGGAAGGCAATTGAATTTGAGTCTTGGTGGATTCATTTTGAGAAAATAATTGCCGTACCAATGGGGAGGAAATTAGTTAATGCAGCCACCGATGAAGAAGAATATCATTTATTGACAAATGCACAATATGATGTTAGTGGTTTTTTCAAAAAATCTCGCAAAAGGGACTTAATTTCAGAAAGATGGCTACAATATGGATGGGGCGAATTAAATTTCAAAGACAACACCATTACGAGGCCAACTTTGGCTCCATTTTCTGTAGGAGTTGCTTTAGCTGCACTTGAATATTGTAGGCAGAGTCGCTTCAAAGTATCATGGAATCAACCAAATTCAACATTAATCAATCTAAATCTTGAAGAAGAATCGCGCAACATTTCGCCTTCCAAACAAGTGGCGACATTTTCGTGGACCAAAAGTTGTCAAGACAATTTTTCCACACACTCTCCCGTTGGTAATTTCCAAGTCGTAAGGAAAAATGGAGGATGGGATTTTGAGGGCGAACGAATGGTATTCATTCCTGGAAACATCATTACCAGATTGCTATTTAGTACTCGTTCAAGATCATTGAATATTCCAGATGAATTAGTGCAGTCGGTAATTTTTGAAGGAATCGATGAAGCCGAAAAGTCAACTTTTCTCTGTACTGCTCTTGCAATGGCCAATGTAATTGAACAGAGTGAAAGACCAGTTTACATTCTTTCAGATTCAGAATGGATAGACAAATGTCAACATTTACTTGGAAGGTTTGGTTTTGTTTGCCCTAATGATGTAAATTCTATTGATGATAGTGGTTCTATTGAATTTTCATTTAACCATTCACCAACATTGCCATTTTCAGTTGGAGCATTAATGGCACTTTGGCAGAGGGCTTGCGGGCGCTCTGCAAAATTATCCGTTGCATTCGATGATAAACAATGCATCGTTCAAGTCAGTTCAAAATTAAAATACAACTAATTTCACACAGTCTTTTTTCGCCATTATTCGGAAAATCTCCATTAACTAAAAAAGTGCCTTTGGAGGTGTTTTTACGCCCATCTATAGTTAAGGACTATAACCGATACATAAAGTCGGCAATCTTGCACGTATGTGTAGGAACTATCCGATGTCACTAACTCACAACCAAATGGCCTATGTGGCAATTGTTTCAACCCTGATTTTCGGATCACTTTTCGTAGGTGTTTCTGGATATTACCAAACCAGCGAATCTCTTGGTAATTTTGACAGTGCTGTCGAAGATAATTTATTCGGTGAAGGGAGTACCGCTAATTCAGCCACAGATTCAGATGGCGACGGTCTAGCTGACACACTTGAGGAGACTCAGTATGGTACAGACCCAGACGACCCAGACACAGATAAAGATGGCATGAGTGATGGATGGGAAGTTGAACATGGCCTTAATCCACTTGATAATGGTGAATCTGATGATTTGGAAACCGACCCGGGTCAAGCCGAAACTGATGATGCATCTGAAAAGAATGAAACTGAATCATGGCCTGACCCAAACCAAGGTCCAAACGGAGACCCTGATGGAGATGGCTTAACCAATCAAGCAGAAGCAGAATTAGGAACCGATCCTCAAAGGTCGGACAGCGATAACGACGGTCTTGGCGACCGCTGGGAATCTTTGTACACAACTACAGTACAAACTCCAGGAGGGACAGTAGAATTGTTCAACCCATTATCCGGTAACTGGGATTGCTTACTATTAGACCAAGCAATGGAAGATGCCCTATCAGCAAGATTTGATGGTGAAGAGAATAATGCCGATTGGGATGACTTGGCAAACCCTGCAGGTGCTCATTCATGTGACATGGTACTCGATACGGATGATGATGGACTAGCCAATTTCGAGGAAGAACAATTTGGAACTAATCCGACAGCACGAGATTCTGATTATGATTTAATTGACGATATTGTAGAAGTATCTAACACTTCAGTTTCCTTATTCGTCGGAACCGGTGAAGACTGTAATATTCCACTACTTGACTCTATTAATAGAGCAGCACCTTTCATGGCAATGGACAGATCATGGTTCTTGCAAGATATGGATAATGATGGAATTAACAATGGTCCATCTGATTGGGATACAGATGGAGATGGAATGCCTGATGGATTTGAGTATTGTTACTCACATCAATTAGAACACCCTCAAAATAATGATTATGAAACCCTAGACCCAGCAAACGCTTCTGATGGATATGGAGATTGGGACGAGGATGGTATGAATAACCTTGAAGAATATCAAGTAGCCTTAATTTTTGGTCCAACAAATTTCACTTCTCCTTGGAGAATCGATACCGACCTTGACGGAATGCCTGATGGATGGGAATCAACTAATGGACTACACCCGAGAGATGGTTCGAATGGCGACCTTGACCCTGATCATGACGGTTGGGATGCAGATGGTGATGGAGCAGTTCGATATGACACTCTTGAATTAACAGCAGTAGTCATTGGAATTGATGTAACAAAAGATCAATGGGTAGTTGCAAACCAAACAGTTGCGAGGGCTCAAATTACGCTTGGAGGAGGAAATAAGCAAACAATTCCACTAATTGCTCCAGTTGACGGATACGTGTATGAAATCCATGTTGTTCTTGGTCAAACTATTGAATCAAGGCTAACTACATGGCTTGAGATTGTAGAGCCAGAAGAACAATTTACTAACGTTATGGAATATAATGCTAGAGATAAAGATGGTGATGGAGAACCTGATGGGCGCTCTACGGATCCTCTAAACCCTGACACAGATGGCGATGGATTAATCGATGGAATTGAAGTAATGGGTTGGGAAATCCTTGTAGTTAATCGAGGTGTACAAAGAACTTGGGTTACATCCGATCCTGGTTTGTATGATACTGATGCCGATGGTTTGAGCGACTATGAAGAATTCGCGACGGTCTGCAATCAAGGATCAAATGCTTCTAATCCAGATACTGATGGCGATGGTCTGGGTGACCAAACTGAATCATTAGCCGGTTTTTCATGGGATGGAGAAGCATATTTCACAAGCCCTTGTATGTTTGATACAGATAATGACGGTCTTGAAGATGGAGAAGAAGTAATTGCAGGTGCTGACAATTTCCTAACACATGCAAATAATTCCGATACAGACGGAGATGGACTGATTGATGGTCATGAGGTGTTATTTGTTCCGAGGCCCTTCCAAAATCCGACAAATCCACTAATCAATGACACAGACTCCGATGGAATGCTCGACGGTTGGGAAATGCAAGTAAAATCAACAGAAGAGAACACAAATTCACACTCATTATGGGTTGCAACATCTTCTTGGCAAAGGCCAAGTTGCACACCAAATCAAAATGATGACTGCTCTATGAGCGCTGGTGGTTATATCTGGCAAAATTGGCTAGGTGGTTTCGTCCAAACAGCCAAGTATGAAATTTCCGAGATGAACTTGACAGGATTTACAATACCTTCTAATTCTAATTGCGATGGATGTTCTGGAAGATGGGCCTTAGACCCTTCATTAGATTCATTGAAGGATGACACATTTGATGTTGACAATGATACGCTGCCGAATGGTGCTGAAGCACCGGATAGGTGGAATACCAACCCAGTTGATGATGATACAGATGGTGATAAACTTCCAGATGGTTGGGAAGTATACTACTCTGAATTAGCGCTCAATCTTGGATTAACTGATAATTCCACAACCAGTGCTTACGGAGCTCGGGGTGTAATGGACCCATCTATGCCGGATAGTGACTTAGACGGTATATGGGATGGAGAAGAAGACCCAGATAATGATGGTTTGAACCGTTCAGGATTGATAAAGAAGTATTGCCCTGGATATAACGATACTACAAATTCAGATTGTCATATTGATCCTGAAACTCCTGATGGTAAGAAATTTTACGATAATTTGGAAAACTATACCAACTTTGAAGAGATGCAAAATATGACTAATCCTGTGTCTAATGATACCGATGGTGATGAATGGAACGATGGACCAGAAGTTTACTACCAAGATCACGATGATGATGGAATGGCAACAGGATGGGAGCATCACTTCAAATTTGACCCTGAAGATGCTGCAGATAGAATGGTAGATACTGATGGAGACGGTCACGTTAACTTCTGTGAGTACAAATGGGACACCAATCCAAGAAATCCAATTTCATATCCTGGTCAAGGTGAACTTTGCGATCCTTTCGCTGAATGATTTTGCTGCGCATAAGAATCATCTTACGCTAAACTTGATGGCTAAGAGCATCTTACCTTGTATTGATGAGGATAATTAAGCCATTGTTAGCCCTCATTATCGTTTTCATTTTTTGTACATTGTCAATAGTAGATTCGGTTTCAGCACACCACCTTGAAGAGGAGAACTACAATTTGTATATCTTCCAAAACGATGGTGTTATTTTCACTGAGAATCTCTCAATAAATGGAACAACAACACTACCACCAAGCGAAGCCACATGGGAATTATGGAATGTTGGCGATGGTTTATCCAGTTGGAGTTTGGAACTGTCAGGATCACATTTTACCAGCGTTGAACCTTCCGCTGAAAGCTTATGGAATTGGACTCTAGATATTACTACGGCTGGAATTGAATGTACTTGTTTGCTTACAATTTCTGTTCCAAATGGATTAGATCCAATGTCTAATTCCTTGATTGTATATTTGGGTGAAACAGCCCATAGGCCGATGATATTGGATATTGATTATGACACAACAATAGTTATTGATCAGCCAATAACCATCGAAATAGCTTATGTCGTTCCAGGACTAAATAACACTGGTGTCAATGTTATTGCTAACATTTGTGAGGCACCTCATTCAGTTTGCTTGGAAGAACCAAATCTAATTTCACTGAATCAATCGGATGATGACGGAACGGTTTTTGTGACATTAGATCATTTAGAAATGGATATTGACGATGGGATATATCAATTTGAATTTGTTGTAGTTGATGCCTTGCTATTATATTCAAATTCTGAATCCTTAGCGGTGGTAATAGATACTCATGAGCCAATAGTAAATTTGAGTGGTTTAGAGAGTATTATGGAATCTGAACAAATTATCATTTCTGCTTTGATAGACGACGGTTATAGTGGCTCAGGTGAGCACATAGTATGGACTATACATTCCCCTGATGGTAAAGTACATAGCCCCACAACAGAAGAAAAAATTGATGACTATTCATTGAATATTGTTCCAATTCTTTCGGGTGATTGGACTATTGAATTATTGGTTCGGGATTTAGGCGGTCACTTCGTGACTACAAGTCATGCATTTACTGTAATCAATAGTCCACCTCAGGCACACCTCACATTGGATGGTTTTGAAGTATCCAATGGTAGTTCATTAACACCAGCAAATGCTGAAGATTGGCAATTGAATTGCTCGGGAAGTTCCGATACAAGTGCCGACATGGAAACTTTACAATATGTTTGGCTTGTTGATGGAAGGCCGATAATCAGTGGCACAGAATCGTTCACTCAGAACGATTTTGAAATCATTGGTCAAAAGAATATGATGTTAATTGTAACAGACGATGATGGAGTGGAATCAATAATTGAATTTACCATATATGTTGAGGAACAATCAGATTCAACGAGTAACAAGTCTATTCTCATTGGAATTAGTTTTATTGTAATAATTGGAATCACACTATTTATTGTAAAACCAATTTCAATGAGATATAATGAATCAAAATCTTCCAAAAACATCCCTAAATGGGAGGGTAAGAAAAAATCTGAATAAATAGAAGATGAAGAATTGGAAATTACTGCTAGTGAAGGTAGCATTTGGGCTGATAAATCATCAGAAGATAACTCCTAACATGCAACGGTTGAAAATGGGGTGGCCCTTGGCCAATACTATGTTCGAGGCGGCCTTAGCGCGAATTGGCGATGAACCTGAAGCCATTAGCATCGCTGAATATCGCTCAAGGCAAAATAGACTACTATCTCAATTACGTCCAGATGACCTACTAATTGTTTGCCCAAATCCAGAATCTACTCGCTCAAATGACGTTCATTATCCCTTCAGAACTAGTAGTGACATGCTTTACTTATCTGGTTGGAAAGACCCAGAATCAATAATGACTGCTCATCATGATGGCACATCATGGATTGTTACACTATTTGTACAGCCTAAGGATACTCTCAAGGAGATATGGGAAGGAAGAAGAGAAGGTGTTGATGGTGCTCTAAATGGATGGGCAATTGATGCAGCACATTCGGTTGAAGAAATGTCCACGATCATTACAGAAATGATTGGTGATGCAAATCGCGTACTGGTTAGAAGTGGAATTAATTCTAACATTGATTCTATGGTCAAAGATGGCATTGAAAAAAGAGATAGAGCCCGGCAACAATTTGGCAATGGGCCAATCTCAATTGAAGACCCTTCAGCGAAAATTGCAGAATTGAGATTGAGAAAGTCAGCAGCAGAAATTGCTCAAATGCGTCATGTTTCACAAATTAGTTCAGTCGCTCATGAAATATCAATGCGTCATTCTGCAGTAGGAAGAAAGGAGTATCAATTACAATCAGTGATAGAGGGATTCTTTTCTTATGCTGGAACGAGTGGTTGGGCTTACCCCTCAATCGTTGGATGTGGAGATAACGCCACGATATTGCACTATACAGTCAATGATGACACTTGCGAAGATGGAGAGATTATCTTGATTGATGCTGGTGCAGAATACAATGGTTATGCAGCAGATATAACTCGTTCTTGGCCAATCAACGGAAAGTTTACTGAAGCACAGAAGGAAATTTACCAACTTGTATTAGATGCTCAATTGGCTGCTATCGATGAGTGTAGAGTCGGCAGACCCTACAATGCACCACATGAGGCTGCAAGGAGAGTTCTTGCAGAAGGTCTTATTGAATTAGGTGTAATTACACAAGAATTAGATGAAGCTCTTGACATTGAGGAAGGTCAACTTAGAAGATGGTACATGCATAATACAGGCCATTGGATAGGTTTAGATGTGCATGATGTTGGTATTTACAAACCAAATGGAGAACCTCGTTTGCTTGAAGAGGGAATGTGCTTAACTGTTGAGCCGGGTCTTTACTTTGGTGCATGGAGGCCAGATGTGGATTGCCCAGAAAGATATGCAAATATTGGTATTCGTATTGAGGATGATATTCTTGTTACATTCAATGGCCCTGATGTATTAACTAAGGATTGTCCAAAGACTATTTCAGATTTGGAAGCAATCATCGGAAAAGATTTCCAGTAGGTGGTCCTTTGGATTGGGTTCAAATTTTACAGCAACAGGCCGCTTGGTCATCTAATAACAAAGCGGAAAATAGGTTGACACCTCAACAGGCAATTGAATTGTATGACAATGCCCCTTTGCACCAAATAATGGCAGCTGCAATGAGGAGAAGAAAATCAATGCATCCGGAAGGAACAGTAACTTATCTCATAGATAGAAATATCAATTATACAAATATCTGTACAATTAATTGCCAGTTTTGTTCATTTTACCGCCCACCAAACCATCCCGAAACTTATACACAAACATTTGAGGAAATTAGTGCAAGAGTGTTGGAATTGGAACAGATTGGTGGCAGCAGAATATTGATGCAGGGTGGGGTAAACCCAGAGTTGCCAATCAGTTGGTATCAAGAACTAATTTCGGATTTAGTAAAACACCATCCTACAATCGCTCTCGATTGCTTTTCGCCTATTGAAATTGAGGGCATTGCAGAAGTTAGTGGCTTATCTACGCTTGAGGTCTTACAAAATTTCCAATCAGCCGGTATGCATGGTCTACCTGGTGGAGGTGCTGAAATGCTTGTAGAATCGGTGAGAAAAGATGTTTCACCCAAAAAGGGACTTCCTGAGAATTGGCTAAAAGTAATGCAGGAAGCACAATCACTCGGACTTACAACTAGCGCTACAAATGTATTCGGTTTTGGTGAAGGAGCGGCTGAAAGAGTAGAGCATATGAGGAAATTACGCCAACTCCAAGACCATTCATTGGAAAAATATAGCATTGGGTTTACATCCTTCATTGCATGGCCGGTTCAATTAGAAGTCAACAGTTTTGGCCGAAGAAATAGAGGTCAAAATAAATTTGAATTGGGTGCTGGTTCAAGTGAATATCTTCGCCATGTTGCAGTTTCAAGGTTATTTTTTGACAATATTGAAAATATTCAATCATCTTGGCCAACGATGGGTATTTCAGTTGCTCAAATGGCACTGCTAGGTGGTGCAAATGACATCGGTTCTACAATGATGGAAGAGAATGTTGTCTCTGCATCCGGTACGACAAAACTGAGCGCGAGTGAAGAAGAATTACAAGATTTAATATTAAGGGCTGGATTTAGACCCAAAAGAAGAGATTCAGACTACAATATTCTTCCAACTGAGATAGTTGCAGCAGAGGTTTCCTCGATGAAGGCCCCAACGCCTGTTCAGTGATCAAACACTAGTTGGTCCAGTATACACTACATAGACAACGGCCCTTATTTGCCGCTGTCCATTTCCAATATTCTCACTTGGAGTATATTCTTGCCCGTTATACAATCCCTTGTAAGTTAAGTGATTATTCCCACCATCCATATCGCTCCATGATGTAATATCGTATGTCCATTGTTTTACATCCTGTCCTGCACACCATCCTGCTCTACCATATGGCCAAGAACCATATTGATTTGCCACAACACCATTTGCAATCTCAACCTTACACCCATTGGCCTGATTATGAACAACTGGATGCCATTCATAGGTATGACTTCCATTCATGTAATAGTGATGTTCATGATCGCAAAATTCAGCACAATTAGCAGCATCCTTGTTGAAACCATGTCCTGTAATTGTGGCGACCAAAGATACCTTTGTGGCCCATGACGGGACAGTGAAATTCATTTGTCTATTATACTTGGATTCGTTATTGTAAGTTCCATCGAATTGACCTCCCGAGAATGCGTAATCAGCCTCATATGAGCGTTCACCACTACCCCAATTGCTAAAGAGGAATTTCACAGTCAAATCACCTTTATTCGCACCGCCATACTTGAATCTTCTATCCTCGCCATCATCTATCATAAACAAATATGGAGAAATATCTGTTAACCACATCCCTTCTCTCCCATATGTTGTAATCCATCGCATTATTTCAGTACTGCATTGTGAATTATTTTGAGCATTACAGATGTATAGATTTGCCAGATAATCCCATTCATGACATCCACCATAACTTCCATCGGAATTACTGTGTCTATTTTCTCTATCAGGGCAAGCGTGTTCATGGAATACTTCCAATGTGTCGTAATAACTGATATTGTTTATTAAGTCAAATGTTGCGTTTGAGAAGCTACTGAATCCTCCACTCCATCCTCCTGCGTGATTTTGAAAATCCATTATTGTAATAACTTCAACACTTGGGTCTAATTCCCTAACCTTAGTTGGAAATTCAACATTCCACTGAACTGGTTCAAATGCTACATGGCTTGGGTCATTTGATTGAGTTGGCCAGTCATAGAACGACCCCACTTCACGAGAAAGTTGGAATCGGTCAATTCCCATGTATAATGGATTGTTAAATGAACCAATCATTTGTCCTAGTCCACCGCCAATACTACTTGCACGTTGGTCAATATAGTGGATTCTATCTTCCCATTTTGTTTCCTCTGAAGGATTTAATGCAGCGAGAACAGCAGATTTTCTTTGAGTGACATCATTGTGGAATGTTGAGTCAAATGATCCATAAAACAAGTGAGTATTATCAGGAAGAGCGCGAATCAACTTGCCAGGGCTTTGGGCCCATGTGGCTGAATTTGAACTACCATCGCCATTTGTATATTTGAACATAAATAAGTATACATCTTCTCCAGTCCATTGTTGCTCAAAATAGAATGTTCCATCAAGAGTTGGCATGCTGAAATGAGGTACTGCTTGCATTGGTCCGCTTAATGATGTTATCGAAGTCCAAGCGATCGGTTGTTGAAGAACAGCGCAACCAGAACTATTTGCAGTCCAACGCTGAGGAGTATTAGGGCAGATATCTACATTTGAGAAAACACCGTCATTATCGATATCTGCACATCCGACTCCATTAACGACAATATTTGCTGGAGTCCCCTCACACATATCATAGAAATCAAGAACACCATCGGAATCGCTATCACGTTCAATAGAAGCACAGCCATTCTCATCTACATCAATACCTGATTTCGGAGTTCGTGGACATTGGTCTAATGTAGCACCTGTTGAATTGTAATCATTTACACCGTCATTGTCATCGTCATCATCTTCAGATGTATCGAAACACCCGTCATCATCAAAATCATTGAATTCATCACCAATCCAAGATGTCAAACCCTTTGGACATGAATCAACTGAATCATTTCTTTGATCATTATCATCATCATCATCTTCATCTAAATCCGAGCAGCCATCACCATCCCAATCACTGTATAGATTAGAAATCCAACCTGTTAGTCCCATTGGGCAAGAATCGACCAAATCGTCAACTCCATCACCATCATCATCATCATCATGTGATTCATCATGACAACCATCTTGATCATAATCTGCATCTACGGTACTCTTCCAGCCTACAGAATCAGGGCAGTTATCATTGACATCTAGTATGCCATCGCCATCATCATCATCGTCTTCATCTCTATCCCTACATCCATCTGAATCCATATCATCTGCAGTCGAAGAAATCCAACCTTCATCTTCACCAATTCCATTAGGGCAGTTATCGTTATCGTCATTGATGCCATCTCCATCGGCATCATTTCCAGCGTTTTCTACGATAATTGTTGTAGTTGAAGTATCGGATAATATTGACCATTGTCCACATGTTGCAACAAAAGTGATTGTAATATCAGTTACACCTTCGTATAGTTCAGTAAGAAATTTCCAAGTTCCATCAGATTTCACATCTACTTGCCCTTGTTCTTCTTCACTGGTGTAATCTAATGAACAACTGTCCAAGTTGTCATGAGAGATTGTTCCTGAGACCCATGTTAATCCTGAATCCTCTAGCAATATTAGGGAGGGAGAATTCAATATTGGTGCCCCTTCTACAGGCGGGCTCACTTGTATTATTTTATCGATAATAATAGGACCATCAATAATCGTAGTATCGGTATCAGCAGCCTCAAATGTCACAGCAACATTGTAGTTTACAACTTCACTAGGCATGAAAACAATGTTCACAAGATCCTTCGATACTGTAATCGCAAATTCAGTATTGGGATAAATTGATACAGAAGCCTCCCAATTTCCTTCACCTTGACTTTGAACTGTGATTTGAAGACTTACTATTTCACCCAATGTCGCATTGTTTGCCAGTTCAATGAATTGAGCATCTAGTTCGAATTCCTTCGCAACAGGAGTAATCTCTTCTTTGACAACTTCATCAGCAGCACCGAAACAACCAGCGCTCAACATCACGAAAATCAATATTACAGCAGAAGTACGCTGATTGCCCATAATTTTGCATGGGTTGGGGCAACCCTTGAATGTGTTGCATAAAATTAATTTATTTCAGATTCAGTTCTTCCGTCGTTTACCATCAAAGTTTTTTGTTCTACATGAGTTGATGAATGTTTTACTCTTAGGGGTTCAACCCATAATAGAGGTCCTTCATTTTCTCTCTCAATGTGGATAATTATTTCCCAATGAATTTTTACAAGTGGGCTAATCGTTGTACCAGGCCATTCATTTGTAGGGTTTTTTAGGGTCATTTCATCTTCACTATATTCGACTTTACCACCAGATTGCATCACTCGCATCGGCCTGATAAATAGGCCGCCAGCAACCTCTTGCCTCTGCATTGGGGCATCTTCACCTGCACCAGTCCCGTCATCAAGACCAACTTCCCAATGATGAGGTAATTTTGTAGTCAAGCCTGGTGGTGGTTGTCCGTTAATGGTGCGATTTAATGCAGCAAATACGGCATCTCTTGCTGGTGGCAAGGAACCCACTCTCCAATAAACTGAAATCTTATTCCAATTGTCTTTGTTTTCCTTAAAGTTAACTTTCAACTTCAAATCTTGATCGGCTACAGCCTCCCCAATTATTTCAATTTCAGGGTTTGTTGGTGGATTTCGCAAAAATAATTTTTGTCTTCGTAAATCACTAAAGTTTGCTGTGACTCTTAACAAAAGAGGTATGAAGAATAATGGACCAACAATTAATGCTAACAGTGGGTAATCTAGTAATCCAACACGTACAGTTCCTGTTCCAATTCCAGGAATTCCGACAAAGGAAAGTATCGGTTCAATGAATAAGTAGAGTAATGAAAGCAGTAGGATATATACGACTCCATTAATGAATTTTCTAGCAGTTGCATGGATTGGGTGCGGAGTCAAATACCATCCAGTTCGTTGTTTTTCAACGACAAGTGGCCATTCCGATTCATCACAGACCCCATATTCATAGGTTTCATTTTTGATAGTAGTTCCATCAAATAAGTACCTTCTTTCCACCAACCAATCAGTTTTCTCACCGATTTTAAAACTTGGAATTAATTTTGCAACCATTTCCAGAGCTTTTTCTTCGTCAATATCCTCAGAAATAATTTCACTATTTCTTGAAATCGGTAATTCGGATGCTACCAGACGGTGTGCATCAAATGGAGGGTATTTGACCAAATGTTGTACTTCTAAAGTTCCCATTCAATCCCCTCATGTGAATAATAGCTTAACGCCAGCCTTTAGTGCAAGTTTGCGGAAGGCGGGTACCTTTTTCAACAGTGCCATTCCCAATGGTACTGGTTTTTCGATATCTCCTATAGAATTTATCAATTCCAATACCTCTGGTTTTGAAAAATTTTCAAAGTGCTTATCCAATTCATCATCGGTGCAGTTACTTACCAGTAAATCTCTTAGCGCTCTAGCTTTATCTTGGCTTCTTTTCATATCAGACCAGTGTTTTGATGTGATTTTATGCAAATGATTTTTTGATAATCTATTATCATCAATTGCTGTTGAAAGTGCATCAATTACCAGTTCAATTTGCTTGAAACCAGGTCCTATCCCACCACCAGTTGTTGGTTTTGACATGCCAGCAGCATCACCGATTAGCATTACTCTATTTTTCACTGGGCTCTTTACCATTCCACATGGAATAGGGCCACAATATCTAGCAGTCTCCTTAACACCACTAAACCTTTCAACCCAGAGGGGGTGATTGATTAAATCATGATAGCATTGTTCTACTGAACGTCCATCAAGGTGGCCTGCAGTTGACCATATTCCAATACGATGTGTATCAAATCCAGATGGAATCACCCAAGCAAAAAATCCGGGAGCGACTTTTGAGCCACTATACATTTCCAGCCATCTATTATCGCTTTGATATCCAACCACTTCGGCTTGAAAACCTATCATCAATTCCTTCGGTTTACCCATTTTGAAATATCTTCTCGTCCATGAGTGGGCACCATCGCAACCGAGTAATAACTTACAGTTTATCTCGGAAATATCACCATCATTGTCGACTGTCAATTGAACTCCTGAATCATCATTAGTGGCATTAATTGGTTTTGAATTGAGCCATAATGTTGCCCCTGCTTGCAATGATTGCTGTACCACACCTTGATCAAATCTCTTGCGACAAACAACAAATGTGCGAGGATTATTTTCCTCACCAACTGGTACCATTGTCCCACTTGGACCATGAATTAGTGCGCCATCAATTTCTTGAAGAATTGTTTCTTCTAGAGAAACTGATTCCATTGCCCGTGGATTTACTAATCCAGCACATTGGAATGGCCGGCCCACTTCACTGTGTTCTTCTAATAGCAATACAGAATGGCCTCTTTCAGACAATAATGTTGCACAACGACCACCTATTGGGCCAGCGCCAACAATGACTACATCCCATATCTGCTGTGTCATTATTCAGCAACCGCAACCGATGAGCAATCAACCTTCTCATAAAATGTGAGAATAATAGATGAATCTCAAGCATTAGCTTTTCTTAGCGAACTTGTATCCAACAGATTCATTCTTTTTCAAGTAAAGTGATGAACTGAAAGGTCGCTGAGTTTTCTTTGAGGTGAAATCATCAAATGGTCCGAGTGATTTATTTTCGATCAATTGTTTTGCTTCTTCACGGGTAATTTCTCTCTTTGAAATTTCCCTCATTAGTTGTATTTTGCACTCTGTGCCATCCTCTTGTGGTTGGTAAGTAGTTTCAGTTTCAACAATATTTACCTTATGAATTGGACAAATTGCGACCACTCCTTCAACAATAGGGAACTTAGTTGCATCTGCAGGTGCAGCACGAGGAGGAAATTCAAATCCAATCTTGTTGCCAGTTCTAACTAGATATGCACTGAATGGACGTCCTCGTTTTGAAGTGAAATCTTCCAACAGTGGCGACTTTCCGTCATTTAGAATTGTTTTTGCTTCCTCTGGAGTAATTGCTCTCTTACACATCTCCCTAGAAACTCCTCTAAACTTACAATCATCATAATCGCAGGCGTATACATTAGTTCCAATACGAATTACTCCATGATCGCAGGCAGGACATGGGCATAATTCCTCATCACTTGATTTGCTGGTTGATTCTCCTCCTCCTGCCAAGATTACCTTTCCTTCATCATCAAGTGTAATTGTTGCTTCATAACCTTCTCCACTACGGTTGAAGAAACCGTGTAAGTCGCTTATTGCTCTGTTTTCAATTAACCTTGACGCTGTAATTCTATCAAACCAACGGCCTGAAGTATCCTTCCATAATACGAAAGAACATCCCTTATCTCGTCCGAGATTTTCGGTACATTGGTAGGAGAGTGTAGTCTCTTTTATTTCATTGTCACATTGTGGGCAATTTCCTAAGGATGGTTCTTTAGCGTATAATTCAACACGATCGTGGTCTCGAATCAAATTTACCATGGAAGTTGTTTTTTCGATAATACTCTGCATATATTTTTCACGAGGTTCTTCTCCACGCTGTACATTTAGTAGTGAAGATTCCATTTCTCCAGTTAATTCCGCTGAAGTAATCCAATCAACTGGGATTCTTCTCAATACATCAATAATTCTAATTCCATGTGCTGCTGCACTAATTGAACCATTACGTGATCTAATAATGTACCCTCTAGTAATCAATTTTTCAATAGTATCTGCTCTTGTCGCAGGAGTTCCTAGACCCTTATCCTTGATAGCAGCTGCTAATTCATCATCATCGATTTGTTTACCAGCATGTTCCATTAGCCTCAATAATCCAGCTTCCTTCAGTCGATTTTTTGGCTTAGATTTTTCTTCCTTAAATTCTGATTCAGTAACGTCTGCTTTGCAAGGGTTTGACGGTAATGAATTCCAACCTTCAGGCAGTGATTGCTTTTTCGGCTTTACACTTCTCCATCCAGGAATTTTAATACATCGAGATTCTTTGATGAAATTTTCCTTTTCAATTGTAGCGATTCTCTTTTGCACATCCCAAGTCGCCTCAGGATACCATGATGCAAGGAATGTTCGTACGATTAAATCATACAATTTAGCATGGTCACCGCTGAGTCCATCAGGAATTTTTCCAGTCGGAATAACGGCAAAGTGATCACTGACTTTCGCATCATTAAAATTACGCTTTGTATTATTCATTCCAGCACCGCCAGTATTCTTAGAATCAACGATTTGTAATGCGTGTGAATTATAGTTGTCCTGAGCCGCTAATTGACGGATTGTTTTGGTAATTTCTTCAAACATATCCTCTGGTAAATGTCGAGAATCGGTACGTGGATATGTTGTCAATTTGTAGGTGTCATACAAATCTTGAGCCACGCCTAATGTTCTCTTAGCAGACCATGACCAGATATTATTTGCTTCTCTTTGTAGTGCGGTTAAGTCAAAATTTAGCGGAGGTTTTTCAATTGAATCTCTGTTGCTTTGAGTTACATCTGCTTTAGCATTTGAAGATAGTATTGCTTCAAGTTTTTCTTTTTCCGAAGCCTCTATTATTCGGTGTGATTTGTACTCTGGTCTATCTTCATCATCTTTGTGCCCAGTTCTTTCCCATCTAGCACTCCATGATGCATCTCCAGAACTAAACTTTGCCTCCAATTGCCAGTATGGCATTGCTTGATGTGCTAAAATCTCTAACTCATGGTCCACTATCATCGCCAATGTTGCGGTTTGAACTCTACCAAGTGAAATCGCCCCTTTTTCGGTTCGCTTCTTAGGAAGGAATGAGTTTGCGATTCTTGAACCGTTCATACCAATAATCCAATCGGCTTCACTGCGGGAATATGCAGCATCTCTTAGTGCGCTATATTCATCACCTGGTTTTCTTGTATCCCATGCATTTTGAATGGAGTCATGCGTCATCGATTGTAACCACATTCTGCTTGTAGGAACTTTTGACTTGCTATGTGCTACTATAGTTCTGAAAATTAGTTCACCTTCTCTAGCAGCGTCACAAACGTTAACAATTTCAGTTACGCTCTTATCTTTGATCAATTTTACGATTGCAGAGAGTTGTTTTTTACCTCTTCCACCGATTGCTTTGTACTTGAATTCTTCAGGTATGAAAGGTAATCTATCAACAGTTTTTCTCCAGTCCTTGAAGTCTGCATCATAATCATCCATGTACTTTAATTGCAACAAATGACCGATTGCCCATGTGACAACTAAGTCATTCCCTTGCCAGTGAGTCTCGTGTTTATTATTTGCTCCAAGCACTTTTGCAACATCAGCAGCGACACTTGGTTTTTCAGCGAGGATGAGAACTGCCATGAAATTGAAGGCCAATGCCGACAATACTTGAACCCTCTCTAAGATGGATTTGCAAGGGTTTGTAAATAGATACTTTAGTATCTAGTCAAAATCAAACAATATTTGTTGCAATATTTTTTACTCGCCGGAATAATATTATTGCAAGCTATTCCGATGCACTTGTTCATCCCATTTCTTCTCAGAATTAGGGCCTCCACATCCAATGCATCCGGGGTAACCTGCCGACAATAAATCAGCGCAAGCATCTAAGACATCCAGCCATAAATCATCATCTCCTCGAATCCAAACTGTTTCCAAAGTGGGTTCATCATGGGAAACCTGTACAATTGTTCCAGATAATTCATCTTCATCATTTTCCATCTCAATACTGATTTTGTTGGATTCCATTAATATTGGAAATGTGGTTCTAGAAGGTTGACTTTCGCCAAGTTGTATAATTATTTTTTTTGTCAACGAGTGGAATTTATGTGGCAACATTATTCGAATCTGTTGCAATCTTAATATTCTTCTTGATGCTTCACGTACGGCCGGCCATTGGGGGTCAGTGATACGCATATTGTAGTCCATGCGAGCACAAGTCTTGAAGAATACCTTTCATCACCCACTAAACATGGGACTTGGTTATAGCATCTTTGCCAAACCCCTTCTGTCGGTACAGGATTCTGAAAAAGCCCATGGTAGGGCATTGAAAATACTGAGATTAATGGTTTCAAATCCCGTAACAAGAGGAACGTTATCAATTCTATACAAACCATCAAAGCAGGTGCCTACATCGGTATTTGGTACTGATTTTAGCAATCCGTTTGGAATTGCGGCTGGAATGGATAAGAGGGCTGAGGCTTTGCGTGGCTGGGAAACCTTGGGCTTGGGTTTCATGGAAATCGGTGGGATAACTATGCTTGAGCAACTTGGCAATCCAAAACCGAGGATGTTCCGCGCGGGTAAATCGAGGGCACTGGTTAATAGGATGGGATTCAATAATCCCGGCAGCGAAAAAACTGCTCAGCAACTTGACAAACATTTCTCCAAGTATGGAAGGCCAAAAATACCGTTATGGATAAATTTGGGCAAATCAAAATTAACCGAACTTGAAGATGCAGCTGATGATTATTCCACTACCATGCAAAGGTTATGGAAATATGGTGATATTTTTGTGATTAATGTTTCATCACCAAATACTCCAAATCTTAGAGAATTGCAAAAGGATGATGATTTGAAGAAAATTATTGAATCATGTAAATCAGTAAATGATTCTCAATCGGCAATACATGGAAAACCAGCAAAACCAATATTGGTGAAGATTTCGCCTGATGTTGATGATGACCAATTGATAGCAATAGTAAATACAGCCCGTTCTAATGGTTGTAGTGGCATCATTGCATCGAATACAACAACTAGCCGGCCAAATGCAGTTGCAGGCAAGGAACAGAAGGTATTTGCGCAAACTGGTGGGATGAGCGGCATCCCTGTACAATCAAAATCAACTGAAATGATTTCAAAAATTTACAAGATGACCAACGGAGAATTTCCCATTGTAGGAGTTGGTGGGATAATGTCTGGTGAAGATGCTTGGCAAAAAATATGCGCTGGAGCATCATTAATTCAAGCATATAGTGGATTTGTTTTTGAGGGTGCATCATTAACAAAACAGGTCGTAAATGGTATTGAAATGAAAATGCGACAAAATGGCTTTACATCATTAGAAGAGGCAATTGGTAGTACTCATGGGAGTGATTGATTTGATTGCAAGAAGGTCAAGATTTCTAATAATCGGCGCACTGATCACAATAGGTCTACTCGGTGTGATAATTTTAGACGCACCAGAACCGACAAAAACTATCGATGTATTAATGGATAATCCAGATGAACTATTAGGAAAATCCATTGCTATTAGAGGAGAGGTAACAGACGGAAGTATTGTCAATGAAACTTCAACTTTCACATTACACGGTGAAGATTCTTCGGTATTAGTTAATTTTTCTCAGGCATCTGTATCCAATGGATTAGGCGACAATAGAACTGTTTATGCTGAAGGAATATTAGTTTTTGAAAATGGAGAATATGTATTTGAGGCCGACATTATCAAAACCTCTTGCCCATCAAAATATGAAGAGCAAGTAGAGGAATAAGACAAATTATTCCACTGTTGCTAATGCGTGTTATTCAAATATAGTCAGTGTTAGGATTGGATGGGATAGGTGGGGAGCTAGGCGTACCCTATACCACAAATCGTCTTTATGGTGGGCTGAAAGCCTTGGGGCGGCGAAAGCGGCCTATTGGTTTCTGTATGCGGACATTGATGTCTCGCCCCCACATGATTCGGGTGCTTTGAACCGTCTTCGGAAGAAAACGGGAATAGGATAACCGAGGGATTAGGTCAGGCCGGGAACGGAGCAGCCCTACTCGGGGCCATGAGTGCTGTGGGGTTTCGGGATGGAGGAAGTGTGCAGATTTGGCCAGTAGGTACGAGCGTCCACCTTCGGATTCCCACCTTTTTTTTTTGATTATCAAATATCAAATATTACATCGCAATACCAGCCAGGACCTTCAAAAGTAGGAACTTCTGGCCATTCACTAGTGATTACTTGTTGTGATAATACTTTTTCAAATAGTAATTCGTGACTAGTAACTGCTTTAATTTCAATTTCTCTTGTAATGACTTTTGAGTCAATCCAAGAAACTTGCGCTTGTAAATTTAGTTTACCTTCAGAATGTTCAATCATTATTTGGCAATCTACTAGCCATTGTTGATGTACTTCACATCGATAAAGAACTTCATCCAGCCAGTTGACGAGTAACATATCATAGCATAAATCGTTTTCATCACTATCGATACTCACATTCCATTGCGAGTTATGACGAATATGGTTATTCAGTTTGTTATTTGAATCATTACTCATGAGAATATTCTGCATTCCAATCGTCGCTTCAGCAATTAAATTATTAGGTGAATTAGAAAATGCCCGTAAGCCGATATCGGCTGTAGTTGGCCTAGGCCAATGACTCATAACATCACCTCAGCGCTTGGATACTTGAAGATTCCAAGCCATTTCGCCAATACGATCCACCAATTCATCACGACTTAATACGAATGAATCAGAACTACTTGCTGCAAGAATACATTCGCATGCAGCATTTACCAATTGTGCTGTGTGTGAAACTCCAAGCTTTTCTGATATTGCAACAGCGATCGCAACAACAGCAGCATCTACTAATCCAATCATTTGCCTTAAGTCTGCCAATGTACATTCTGCATGAACAGAACTTCCATCATCTGAATATATTGTCACTCCATCGGCGCCACAAACAACAACCAAATTCTTCCAACTATGATTTTTGATTAGAAGGTGTGCAGCGGCATCGCCATTGTCAGCACCCAATCTCCTGCGCATTAATTCCAATCCATTGGCTTGGAAAATTACCCAATCAACACCATGTGTATGATGCAAACCTGTTAATTTTGGGTCAGCAATAATTGGAATATTTTTTTCCGACGCAGCATCGATAATCATCTTAACACCTTCTTCAACAATTACGCCTTGTCCATAATCCGAAATGATTACAGCAGTTGCATCATCCATCTGGAATATTACTTCACCAAATAAAGCCTCAATTGCTTCACCAGGAACTTCCTCATCACCTTCAATATCCCATCTAAGTAGTAATTGTTCCTCACTAACTAAACTCTCTCTGGTAGCAAGAAGTCTGTTTTTGACCGTAGTTGTAATTCCTTCAACTATTGCGATACCAGTTGAATGAACTCCTTCCTCTTCCAATGATTCTAAAATATTCAAACCGGCTCTATCATTGCCGACTACGCCAAATAAGTGAGTCTCTACTCCCATTGAGATTAATCCTCTTGCAACGTGTGCAGCACCACCAACATCTTCTTCTCTGCTGGTTTCTCTCAATACAGGTACTGGTGCGTTAGAATTGAGATTATTTGCGTATCCATGGATATATCTATCCAACATGATGTCACCGATTAGTACTACTTTGCTATGTTCAATTGATTTTACTTGAACTCTTAGCGCGTTTAATTGGTCGTGGATTGCGACTTCTTCATCAGTCATGCCCATATTAGTCCCCTCGTTTTGGTGGTTGTGTGGCCATCATTTGATGCTATCGCGTAACTCGGCAAGAATTTCCGCATGTTGTGATGGTGAAATATTCAATGTTTCTCTCAAAGTTTGTAGCATTGCATCTTCATCTGCAGTGATAACTCCATCCGCGAGCGCAGTTTTCAGTGTAGCCCGATATGTGACAATATTTTGTGGTAATTCAGGTTCGTCAATAGCGCGTTGTAATAATTTTTGATGTGTTAGTTGATCTATACCAAATGCGACTCTAACAGTCTCTAGTAAAGCGATTTCATCTTCAACTAATTCCCCATCCACCAATGCCTGTCTTAGCATATCAAGGTATATTTCTTCAGGCGGAGGTACCTTTTGGCTGCGACGTGATTCATCAGATAATCTGCGTACTCTCTCCGGATGCATTCCTAAAAATTCAACAACTTCTGACAGTAATTGTTGTTCATCTTTGGTGATCTTTCCATCCTCCCATGCTCTTGCAAATAATCTCCTAACTAATTGCTCTCCTGCTTGTGCATCCAATGAAGCAACACCGTCTGGATTGGAAACGGGTGAAACTACGGGATTTTCGTGATATACCATGGCTTCATCAATATGAGATAACAAATCAAGGGTTAATTGTCCCCCCTTTCTTAATTCGGAAATAACAATCATAGAACCGTCCTTTTCAATTTCTCTAGATAATATTTCACTTCTTAATTCAGAAGCCCTTTTGCGTCCTTGTTGCGTTAGACTGTATACAATTCGCCTCTGTTTTGCACCAGGAATATGGCGTTTACTTTTCACTAGGCAACCTATTGATTCTAATCTTTTCAAAGTTCTTGGAACATGCTTTCTTTGAACGTGTACGGCAGCCGATATTCCTGCCTGCGTCAATGAGAGAGGTGCTTCCCACTCTCCTTCTGGCATTACATGGTCATGAAGATGCAAAAGCATCCTAACTTCAGTAGTTAAGGAACCAAAAAATCCGTCGACCACATTATCCCCTCTATATTGGCGATGAGGGCGGAAGCACATAGGAGCATCGGTTACAAATTTTTACAATATCAACTGATAGACTGATTTCGTACCTCTAATTATCCGACGCACTCAATAACGCGAGTTGTCAGCCACCAATATGGGGGACCAAAGTCGCAAGTTTACGCCAAGGCAGAGGAACCGCCGTCCCCTTGGCACACAATCGGTAAAGAATGAGGCACCTGCAATTCCACATCCTGCTCCAATAAAGCGTGGAGATTATTGGTTTGTTTCAGCACCACTTGCTTCAAGGTTGCACCAAAAAAGTGGACTTGGACAAACAACATCGGATGGCGGCATCTTGTTGGTCAGCGAAGAGGTTCTATTCTGTCATTGGCACCGTCATATGCCACTTCCAGAGGAAACATGGTTTGCAGAGCAATTGGAGAATGATTCACAACACATCGCTCGCGCAGTAGTTTTCGATGTTGCAAGAAGTGGGGGAGAAATAATTGTCCCTAGAGATCATCTCAAAAGCGAATTGATAGAAAAAATCCATCCAAATACATGGGCTGTTAGGTGGAGAAGAAACCAATCTTTTAGCAAACAACTACCTGAGGCACAGACTCGTTGGGCTTGTACCACCGACTCAGTAGATATTTCAGAATTGCTAGCATGGGCAAGTGAAGTCAAATCACAGGGATATATTCCGGAACTTTATATTGTCGATGAAGAGATGGATGTAACAATGTATCGCCTTGACATTATTGAGATGAATGGAAACCAAAAAACATGGAATGATTTTACAACTAAACAACAACAATCTATTCAGCAACTATGGGATCAAAAACTTGCTTGGGGAGATGGTTGGTATATTCCAAATCAATCGAAATGGGCCTGGTCTGCTGTTGGTATTGAACATATGAGTGGTAGACTTCTGAGGAAAGAAGAAAGTCAATGGCTGGAAAATATTCTTTCAAATGAAACAAATTCATCACAAACAAATTCACTATTCGCTCACCTAATGTCGAGAGGGTTAATTATTCGCCCGGGATTCAAATTTGGCTGTCGTTGGAGAGTATATGATGATGCAGTTGAACAATCGCATGCACCTTGGTTAGTGCAAACTGAATCAGATGCACCAACTACATGGGAAGGAATTTGCTTATCCGTAAGGTTGGCCGAAGGTGTGCACAAAAGTTGGGTCTGCATTCTGGGACAACAAGATGATTGGAATTGCTTACAAATAAAACGCTGGTTACCTGGCAGAAATTAATCTATCAATCGTCCCCATGAGTCAACCTCTTGAGGGGTTTCTTCAGAGTGTATTTCTTTCTCTGAATGGCTAATCATTTCAGACACTCCTTCCATACTGTTCATTTTTTCTAGCAATATTCTATTGTTTACTTTTGTGTCTCTCATACTAAGAAGAGTCCATAGCATTGCCAAAATTCCAGCTGCTGCAAGCATGTTCGATGGTTTTCTCCACTGTTGCCCAAGTTCTGAAGAATCAGATTTAGCAACAAACTCAACAGGATACTCCCATCGATGTCCAGAAAATGAAATCAACACAATTTCACCATTTACAACCATTCCATCAGTCAATAATCCCTTTGGGTCAATATCTATGATTAATTCACTCGATTCATCTAAAGTAATTTCTTCATTTGTTTCAGCAATTCTTGATAACGGACCGGTAATTTCAACTCTAAATGAATTTGAAAAGGTTCCATCAGAATCAATGATAAGAGATTTTTGTTGAATCTGATTTGTATCTATTATTCCAGAAATTTCACCTGCTATAGGTATTTTACCCAAGGTCAAGATTAGAGTATTTATCTCAAAATATGATGTGCCACAAGATATTGAGCCAGTAACTGCCGATTGTGTTTGCGGATTTCTAGTGCCGTTAATTGTAGCCGAGAATTCCTTTACCCCGATGTTCATTTGAGCCTCTTGCTCATTGTTGAAAATTATTCTATTCCCATCAGATAATAGCAAATCCAATTCCATTAAACATTCTTCTGAACTAGTAGCAGTAAACACAAAATTATCATCTGGTAGGATTACATATCCATGATCTTGGAGATCCAGTTCTAATGTAGGTGAGCAATTAGGTGCGGTAAAATTTACATAGAAATTATCACTATTTTCAACTGTGGCAATCCATGGAACCAATATTCCATCGTGGTCGAAAATTTTCACTCCACTAGCACCAAATTGCCCCGAATTGAATAAATCATCCGCCTCACCACTATTGCTTCCACTGGTCATATCAGTTCTACCATCGGCTTCAATCACAGATAACCAAGGCTGTTTAGGGTCTCTGTTCAATTCATTTTGTTCAACATTTCCAACACTTTTGTCTTGGTAAGTAACGAGGAGCCCAGAGCCTGGTAAATGCGAATCAAAGCCGTTATCAGTTCTATATTCGAGCCAAATTACTTCGGATTGTGATATTTGAATTTTCATCGTATCGCCTTCTTCACTCAATCCAGACATTATTACACTCGGTCCAATACAAGGAGATATTGCACTACTCGGCCATTGTAAATCCATAATTTGCTGGCGCTCAGCACCGATTAATTCTAGGCTTGCAGCAGTGGGAAGAGCAGGCCAAGAACCGCCGCCATTCCAATTTCCACTGGCCATTATATCCCAATCACCAACTCCCTTCCATTGATGAGTTTGAAAGGAATCATGCACAGGATACAAATCTAATGCGCCCATTTGGTGGAGCATTTCGTGAAGCATTGTTCCTATTCCGCTGGAACCAGTTCTCAAACTTGACATTGTGTAGTGGCCTACCTTTAGGTCACCAGAAATAGTAATTGGTTCCTTAAAAGTTGTAAAATGACTCCATATTCTATCACTTGAACCGGTGTTCTCTTCTTGACCATTAGTTGTATGCAGTATTAACAATCGGTCAACCCATCCATCTCCATCTAAATCGAATTGGCTCCAATTAACGCTTGAAATATGGCTTTCTACTGTTTGCTGCGCTAAATCCATAGGCAGAAAATTACCCTCAGAATCAACATCTCTTTGCCCATTAATATCAGCCCCATAATCTGCTAATACACCAGTTGCTCTAGTGACATCATCAGCAACAAATATTTCCACCGACGATTTTCCTCCACTTAGTTGGTCAATGTAACTTACCGCACTATCTTGAAGAATGGTCCTTGCTTGATTAGGACCCCAAACAGAATTTGCCGGAGATTGCTCAAAATCAACAATTAGAACTAACCATCGCTCATCATGCTGTAATTTCAGCACAGGTGAATCATCATCAGATTCAACAACTATAGCATTTTCACGCATCCATTCTTCAATCGTCTCTCCATTTGAATAAGACCACGAACTTGCAAGGAGAAGAATGACCAATAATGGCACTCCGAAAGCAGTTCGCATGACATCGCCTAACGCTCAAATCGTTTCAACGTTGGTGCAATTAGAGTGTTAATTCAATGTATTTATTTTAATATTAAATGCTGACAATTCATTAATAATTGCCTTGATGTCACATCCATTTACATTAACAAACGCTGTATCTGGGTCAAGTTGTAATCCCCAGCGCCTATCAGCAGATCTTGAATCCAATACAATTGCTTTTGGTAAAGTTGCTGTGTTTTTCAGAACTTCAACCAACCTAAAGGGTAGGTCCTCAGCTAACCATGGATTGTTTTGGCCAGCGATTGCAAGTGCAATATCTAAGCCGAGTTGATTTTGCGGAGTTGTTCGGTATGACTGTACTTGCATTAATTCTAATCCCCTAACATCACAACTTAAGGAATGACAATTACTTTTGAACAAATGTGGTAGTGGTTTGGCATCACATCCAGTGATAAGTACATCTGTTACTCGATTAACCCTAATTTCATCCAATAGTGAAAGACGTTCGTTTCTATCATTACAAAGCCCCTCAAATGACATCATATCGAGGTTGGATTTATTATCTGTTAGTATTGATTCACAACCTCCATCACATCGACAATCAGCAATTAGAATATTTCTTTTTGCCCCTTCAAAATCATAAACATGTGATTTTGAATTAATTGTATTAGGCTCAATATTTGTCCAGCGAAGTGAAATGATTTCAACTGCAAATATTGATGCCAGAATAATACTGAAAACAATCATACCACCAACATCTGGTAATGACAATGCAAGTAGCATTACCAACATCCCATGAACTCTTAGCCTCCACCAATCAGCAGTTTTTTGATTTAGATTACCGGTGATTCCGGCAATTACCATAGCCAATCCGGCAATTACTATCAACATCTGAGCCCAAACTAGTGATATTGCAAATTGTAGCATCAATGGAGCATCATATTTTGCTGTAAATCCCATACTGATATTGCTTGAATGTCCAATAGAAAATGCATATGGGACAATTAGTAGAATCGTGATTGACATTACTGATAATATTCCTACAGTGCCACCGATGGCCCAATACAAGAACCATTTTTTTTCACTTGGTAGTAACCCTGATTTTGCAAATGAATATGATTGATGTATTAAGATTGGAATAGATGACAATATTCCTAATATTGTGGCAGATAACCAACGGACAGCGCTCCATCTAGCAGGGTCATAGAGATTTAAGCATCCACTTGAGCATGGTTGCATTATATGTAATAATTGAGTAAGAATAGAATCAATCCAATTCATCCAGATAGCGGTAAATATTAGTGCTGAAACAATCACTAATGTCATTCGATTTGTAAACTCATCAACATGAGAATTGACAGTATTGTCTTTGTCTGTTTCTAATAACAAAGACATGAAATTACCTCAAACCATTAGCAATGGAATGTGAATGCCTCAAATGAGGTCTGTGTATTTCTTCTCAGCACGGGCTTGGACGACTGTTCTATACACGCCAAAAATCGACCAAAGAGCTAACATTGCGAAAAATAGTGAAGTTAATAATTCTAGACCTGTATTTATGGACCAAGCAAATATTACGACCAATATTACTGAAACAATGGAACGGCGGATTCCTTGAGGAACAGCTAGACTCATATCCAAATGAGGAGGGCCACCTGAGAATTTCTTCTCGTAGAATTCTCCTTGGAAAACAGCTGCGACCAACAATATTGAAAGTGTTGTCCAATAGAACATATTTCCGTTAGTGAAATATTGGTCTGCAATATGCTCTTGGCGTGCTGCTTCAATTGCTTCAGGATCTTCTTCAGCAACGAATAACGATTCATAGTCACCTACGCTAAGAGTACGCAATGCAAGTCCATCAGCATCATCATTTGTTGTAGTATTGGGGGAACTAATAGAAAATGATAGAATATTCCAATGATCACCTTCATCAAAATTGCCATCGCCATTAACCGCATTACCTACCAATTGGAACGAAATAGAACCGATGTCTTCAGCAGGTGCAGTCCAAGTGACAATCCAATCATTGCCTGGGGCAGATTGAGAGACAGCGCCTGGCTCTTCAGTAACAGTTTGAGATCCATCACCTGGAGTCAAAGTTCCACTATTGTAATCCCAAAGCATGAAACCACCTTCGGAGTTGCTAGCGTCTTGTAATGAAACGGTGAAATCATAACTTTGCCCAGTATCATATGAACGAGGAACACCAGAAATAGATACAACGACACTGTTGCTAGGGGAACCTCCACCATGGCAAGAACATCCAGTTTCAACAACTAACTTGCCACCATTTTCCCATGGTGGCCCAGACGATATTCCAAGTGCAGGAGCAATGAATAACAAAGCCATCAAAGAAACGATTAGTAAACGACCACGACGTGATATCATAATCTCACCCATTCATCTCCACCTGTGCTCGCCCTTTGAACATTACTTCTAATTCTTTAGAGATAATCAAATCTCTTTGACAGCATTATTCAATTCAGTCATCATTTTCTTACCATCGCCGAATAGCATCATGGTCTTGTCCATGTAGAATAAATCGTTGTCAACACCAGCATATCCAACGCTCAGTGAACGCTTGATTATTACCACAGTTCTTGCTCCATCAACATCAATGATTGGCATACCAGCAAGTGGTCCTTCTCCACTACGCGCTGCCGGATTTGTTGTATCATTGGCACCGATGACCAATGCGATATCACAATCAGGGAACTCTGGATTGATTTCATCCATCTCAATCAATTGCTCATAAGGAACATTTGCTTCTGCAAGTAAGACATTCATGTGACCTGGCATTCTTCCAGCGACTGGATGAATTGCATATTTGACCTCAGTATCAAATTTCTCAGCCACTAAATCAGCGAATTCTTTTACCTGATGTTGACATTGTGAAACAGCCATTCCATATCCTGGTACAATGATTACTTTTTGTGCACCATCGACCATCATTGCCACTTCATCAGCATCTGAACCTACCTTTGTGCGAGTCAGGTCAGCTTTTTCACCACTGCCTCCAAATGACTTGAATAATACATCAATCAATCTTCGATTCATTGCCTTGCACATAATGAATGTTAGAATAATTCCAGATGCACCTACAAGTGAACCAGCAACTATCAATACTGAATTTGAGAAAATAAATCCTGTAAATGCTGCAGCAATTCCTGATAAAGAGTTTAGCAGTGAAACAACTACTGGCATATCAGCGCCACCAATTGGTAGAACTAAGATAATACCAAGTATACATGAAATTGCAATAATTGCCCACAGATAATCGGTATTAGTCGGCTCTGAAACGCTCATAACAATCAATACAGCAACTGCAATTAATAGAATAATTTTAACCGGATTTAACCAAACAGGTCCCCAAGTAGGTGTCTTTATCCACTTGCCGAAAATTTCGACTCCACCCTTCAGTTTGTACATTGCCAAAAGAGAACCGGTTAATGTCATCCATCCAACCAATGCTGAAAGTCCAGCAGCAACCATTGTTACAGTCAATTCAAGACCTATAGGAAGAGTGCCACCTTCAATATATTTCCATGTTTCAGATAGTGCGACCAATGCACTTGCAGCACCACCAAATCCATTGAATAATGCGACCATTTCAGGCATACCAGTCATTTCAACTTTAACAGCCATCCAATATCCAATTAGCGAACCGATAGTCATTCCAGCAATTATTAGAGTCCATTGTGCCCCACCCTCAAGTTGCATACTTGCTACTGTTACAATTACTGCAACAAGCATACCAAGTGCGCCTAATTGATTGCCACGAGGGGCAGTTCTAGGGTGGCCTAGTTTCTTTAATCCCATAATGAATAGAACTGCGGATAATAGATATCCTACTGAAATCCAATCGCTCATGTAGTCAATTAATGCAGACATTTTAAGCACCTCTCTTCTTCTTTCCAGCAATCATATTCAGCATACGATTCGTTACTGCAAATCCACCGACTACATTGATCATAGCGAGTACTACTGCTACGAATGATAGAATTCCAGAAGTCACTGTATCTCCACCAGCATATGCTACATTGGCTCCAATCAATGCGCCTACAATACTGATTCCAGAAATTGCATTTGCACCGCTCATTAGAGGTGTGTGTAAGGTTGCAGGAACTTTGGTAATCAATTCGACACCAAGGAAAATTGCTAGTACGAATAATGTGATGCTACCGATTAATAATTCTGGACTCATTGAACCACCCCTGCTAAGCGTGATTGCTTAGGATGGATTTCACCATCTTTGCAAATTAGGACGCCACCCATTCCACCAATGTGGAAGTCAGAACCTTCAGGTGCCCCAACTAGGACATCATCATCTTCACCGATTACTACTTCCCCTTCCTTCACTAGTGAAGTCATGAAAGTTGTTAGATTATTTGAATACAACATGCTTGCCGTATTTGCCAAGGTGCCAGGAAGATTGGCAGTTCCTACAATTATTACTCCATTGCTAGTAGTGATTACCTCTCCAGTAACAGTGTCTTCACAATTGCCACCTACATCTGCATTCATATCAACTACAACTGCTCCAGACTTGAAATTTGCAACTGCTGATGAAGGTACTGTGATTGGTGCTGGTCTTCCGAATATTCGTGCAGTTGTTACAATTATATCCGCATCGGATGCAACCCCACATACAGTATCGTTTACCTTTTGAATAAATTCACCAGTCAGCGGTTTTGCATAACCCGATTCATCCTCAAAGTCATCCATTCCGTCGACTTCAATGAATCGTCCTCCAACAGATTCTATTTGTTCAGCAGCAGACCTTCTTACATCCGATGCATAAACAACAGCGCCTAGACGCTTTGCGGTAGCAATCGCTTGTAATCCAGCAACACCGCTTCCCATAATTACAACTTTAGCCGGTCGCACTGTTCCAGCAGAAGTGGTCATCATCGGAATTCCTCTTGGTGTAGCTGCAGCACCGATTAGCACCGCTTTGTATCCTGCAAGATTATCTTGACTCGAATTAACATCCATTGATTGAGCGCGTGAAAGTCTACGAGGAATCATATCCATTGATAATAATGTAATTCCAGAATCGATACATGCTCTAACATTCTCAGGACATCTAAAAGGATCTGAGACACAAGTAAGATTTGTGCCTTTAGAAATACCTTCAACACCAGGGAATCTAATACAAACGATATTTGCACATGATAGTACTTCAGCACGTGTAGAAATAGTTGCTCCTGCATTTTCATACTCGGAGTCTAAATAATTAGCAGATTCTCCTGAACCCTTTTCAATAAGAACTTCAAATCCTGCCTTTAATAATTTTTTAACACTGCCAGGAACAATTCCAACGCGCGTTTCTCCTTCAATTTCCATGGGTACTCCGAGTTTCATATTATCACCAAAATTGTCAAATCCCGCACGA
>ERZ1046148.31-NODE-31-length-77014-cov-7.685508_pt1 | contig 77014 bp, 50 predicted proteins | sample MGYA00383090_ERZ1046148 | MGnify/ENA primary metagenome ERZ1046148 (study PRJEB29581, sample SAMEA5548360) | metagenome | biome: marine; feature: coastal; material: water | depth 25 m | study: Short-term variability in the microbial, nano- and picoplankton dynamics... | reverse complement strand
TTTGAGAGACTTGAAGGAAGAATGGCAATCGACCGTGTAACTTACGAAGCACTCCACAAGGGATTGGCTCGTGAATCAATCATCACCCCACATGGGGAATTCGCTCTAGTCGATGTTGCTAGCCAAGGTGATGAAGAAGGAATGCGAACCTATGCTTGGGTTGAAGATTAATCCTTCAATATCTTCTCGAAATCGATTAGCTCTGGGATATTTACTCCCGCAGATTTGAACCAATCTTCCACACTTTCAAGTGGACGCTTTTTCGAGTGTGCTTTTGCCCTTGTTCCTATTAGATTCCAAGCGCCTTTGGCCGAGATTCCAGGAACTGCAGCCAACTGTTTTTCAGTGACAGTCCTCCAATCTAGTCCAGTTTCAATTCCAGTAATTGAACGTGCACCATGGCCAGTGACCAGAATTTGAGAATAATTTTCTAGAGGTGCGAGATAATTCATGCCAACCAAAATCGGATATGCACCGATTTGACGGCCAAATGTAATTCCCGGTTTTCCATGAATCGTGGGGTCTTTTGCCTCAGGTCCTAAGTGTCGAGGAAGGCGAGTTCTACCATCATGCGCCTCCCACCAAACATCGTCTAGTATTGTTCCAATAGGTAACATCTCTTCCAGAAGAGGTCCGTCGAACTCTTCTCTCACACTATTCTTGAAAGAACGGAAATCACCATCATCGATTTCTTGGAAACCTTCACCCTCTACTTGACGAATATTGACTCTTCTAATCATGTGACCTTCTTCCTTCAATTCTCTAAGAAGTTTCAAATTGAGGCCGTATGTTATACTTGATTCACCATTTAATCCAGCAATAAAGTTGAGTCCTGGTAATAATTTGGGCAGCCCTCTTTCACCACGAGTTCTGCCATGTTTGTTGATTAGAGCAATTGCAGATTTCAATTGTTTAGCATCACAATTCAACCAATTCGCCTCGTGGACATTTGGGTCAGCGGATTCTAATCCAAAAGAGAGAACTGCTCCATCTGATAGTGTCTCTACCAAAGTTTTGGTAATCTCTTCAGACTCTTCTAGATGCTCTGCGATAATGGAAGGGTTTCCGTTATCTGTATGCAGGATTCCTAGCCTTTCATCATCACGTAAACCGTGAAGTAATTTTGCTATTGGCTCAGGGTTTGGACGAGGATATTCCATCTCAACTACACCTTCGGCCATATAGGTGTAAGTATCTGTCATCCCACCTAAGCGAACATGTTCAACACCCATGTCATGAGCGATTCGCACTTCCTCGATGATATCTTCCGGACTGCGCCAAATAGGAACTCCTTTCTTTGGTTCGATACAAAACTTACAGCCGCGTTTGTACCTAACACATCCTTGGTAGACTTCTACTTCGTAGGTTAGTGGGCCGTTTAGGTCTGGATTATTGGTTACTGCTTTGGATCTCGCTCCAGCTTGTGCCCAAGCAGTCCATTGCTCAGAATTACGCCTTTGGTGCTTCCATTCACTCTTGTCTAAAAAGTAGGATAATGTCGCATCTGTATCTTGTAATGCAAGGAATAAATTGTGACGAAGAGGACTCCATCCTTGATTTTTCCAACCACGAATAGCCCAGCCACCACACAAAATCGGAGTATTTCCCGGAGATTTAGTGATCAGCTCACGAGTTTCACGAAGGGATATTGGAGCACCACGCAAGTACTTGCCTGGAACTACAGCGCCCGCTAAAATCACAATACCTAATCGGTTTTCTAGAGAAGGGGGTGACAGGCGGTAGGAATCTATTGTACAATATTCGTAAGGTATGCCTTGTTGTTCTAGAACACCACAAATGTATCTGACATGGAACCCGACATAAGGCGGAACACCGAAAGCAGCCGGTTCATCTTCATAACCGTCAATGACGAGCCAGGATGGTTCCTGGGTCTCAACCATTTCTACACCTCAATCCTTCTTTGGTCGGCGGTGCTTCTTCTTCTTAGAGTCCGCTTCTTCTTCAGCAAGAGCACGTAATTCACGTGATGATTTCCCACTTGAATCTCCACTCTTGCCCTTTGGGCCACGGTTGTTGCGGTCACGTGGTTTTGCAATATCGACTTTGATTTCACGTCCCATCATATCGCTGCCATTCAGTTTCTTGGCAACTTCTTCGGCCTTTGATTCAGGCATGATAGTAACGAATGAGAATGCCTTCTTGCGGCCCGCATTATCTGCTGGCCAGTAAATGTGTACCGAGTCACATAGGTCCTTGAAGAGGGCACGAAGGTCATCTTCACTCGCTTTGAATGGCAGATTGCCAACGTAGAGTTTTGCACCTTCTGGTTCCTTACGACGAGGTTTGTCTTCCTTAGGAGCATCTGCATCACGTACACCGATTTTACGACCTTTTAATCTCAAGCCATCGAGAGCAGCAACAGCAGCATCGGCCATTGCTTTCTTATCGAAAGTAATGAATCCAAATCCACGGCTCTTGCCTGTTTCATCTCTCATCAATGCGAAATCAGTAATCTTCCCATGCTCTGCGAATTTTTCACGCAATTCATCATCTTCGACTTCAAACGAAAGACCGCCAACGAATAATCTGCAACCTGGTGCTGCTTTTTGGCGACGTTCTCGACGTCCGCCGCCGACATCTCCTTCGAATCTGAAGTAGGTTCGTTCACTACCATCTTCACGAATATCTTCTGCGATGAAAGTTGCTCTTCCCGCACTTCCTTTAGCGAATTGCGCCTCAGCAGCCCCGCTCCATCTCTTTCCAGATCCGTTTAGTGCAGACTTACCAGCCTCTCCACCGAAATCATCAGCTAATGCTCGGAATGCTTGATTGCCACAGGTTGGGCAAGATACATTCCAATCACCATTTTGTTCAGCAACGAAGGTATCTCCACAAGGCGGGCAAAGTGCCCATAGTACTCCACAGTTTACATCTTCACGCATGTCGATACGAACTACATTTTCTGCTTCGCTAACCTTAGCACGAACAATATCTCTGCGACGTAGTCCGTCTGCAGTATTGTGTAGGAAACGGTCACAGATTCTTGTGACATGGAATTGTGCGAAAAGTTGGTCGGCCATAATCGAACGATTTGGCTTTCCTTCAACGCTTAGGACTTGGATTTCTCCAGCCTTTTCATTTAGTTTTACAACCTCTCCAATAATCATGTCACCGACTTCAAGTCGGAGCATTTCATTGTGCGATGCTATGCTAATAACACCTTCATTTTCTGTTACAACACCTGTCAAAAGTGCGACTAGGTCGCCGTTTTGTTCAGTGATCCCCGCTCCGGGGCTATTCTTCTCTGTAGTACCAACTACGGTTCCTGGGGTGACGATGCTCGCCATTTTTTTCACGCTCATTTTTGGGGGGGAGTCACCCTAAGGGTGACGGGAAGGGGATAGTTGAGGCGGGGGCTGTTTGCTTTTGAACCCCTATCCTCGAGTAAAACGCCAACACTTGACAGCAGTAGCCCCCATCTTGGAGGTGTGATGTGCGTATATTGCTGGCATCCTAAAATCACCTTCCAGAATTATTTCACCCTCTGGAAGGTGTGTGGCTGAGGCGCTGTGCATCATATGTATGACCGGGGCGCATTTGATAGCGGCTTCAACAAACGGGCGGTCTGCCCCATGAATCTGAACTCCCCAAGGTGGATTTGAAATGACAATATCTGCCATTGGTATATCGATTTCACCAACACGACCTTCGATAGTTTCTCCAAGCGCCCTGCATAATTCAGCAGCATCGGGGTCACACTCAACAAACGTAACTTCTGCGCCAAGTAATTGCGCACCATGGCCTAGAATCCCATTTCCGGCACCTAGATCTACAACTTTCTTTCCACTGAGGCCATCGATGCCATCAATTTGAGAAAGCCATAATGCTGCTAGATTGCCTTCGGTTTGATATTGCTCCAACTCAACACTATTGCAAGGGTGAGATGGTAGTTTTGACAGGGCAATCGCCAAGTGGCGAAGTTTCACAATAATCACCAACGGTTTCCTTGGTTTTGCTGCTGCTGGCCAAATTGCTGCATCTGTTGAGCCTGTTGAGCCTGTAATTGCTGCAAGTGGAATCTAATGGCTTCCGCTTCCATGCGGAGCCTAGCGATTAACTGGTCGCCCGGTTGTTGGCCACCGCAGAAACGACAGAAACGAGTTCCATCTACCTGCATTTGGCCGCAACTGATACAGAATGCCATATCTCTCCCACTCCAAACTTGTCCTTGAACCCTCGCATTCAACCAACCATCTGCATGAATACTGGCCAGGTTTCGAAATTCTGTGCTAGAGCCCTTTCAGATATTTCTTCCAAACGTGGGTCTGTCATCATATCAGATGGGTCAACACCTGCATCAAGAAGTTCCTGAATTAAACCACGGAATTCTCTTTCTATCGGTGAAGAATTATCCATTTCAGGAGTACCCTTTGGGAGAGGAATACTTCCTTCGTCAGGTACTTCGGCAGTTTCTGTAATTGGTGGAGATACAATCTCAGGAGCAGCCTCAGGTGCCATTTCTGAAACGAATACATCTTCGACGGCAAGTGGAACTTGCTCTACTTCTACCACCTTTTCAACCACTGGAACTTCAACAATTTCAGGTTCTGGTTTTGCTAGGCCGACGCCTAGGATTTCAGCCTGTTGTCTAGCAAGTTCAGCAGCTTGTTTTCGAGGGAGTGACACGAATGCTTTACCGACTAATGCACTAACAGGATAAGGCAAGAAGTATTTTCCGAGTGCTGGAAGACTCGGGTGTCGAAAGCAAAGGATTGAATGTCTTTCGAATGGTCTTTGGTTTGGAATGTCCATTGCAAAGGGGACTGGCGCCAGTTCAATTGTACTGCGTAGCCATCCTTCTTGGGTAACTAATTGTTGCATCCAAGGGCCCATGTCTGCATTTGAAATATTTAGGAATTGGAATGATGCTGAGCGGGGGTCGAAACCCTGCTCGCTGATTAAATCCGCTTCAGCCCGAGGTCTATGGAATATACCCATTACTGGCTGGCCATGATCTATCATGTCACCATGTAACTCCAATAATTTACGTTCTTTACGCGGACAAAGAAGCATAATATTGAGTCGCGCAGCCTCTCCATCCCATATTTCTCCCCATCGAGAATTCGCCTCATCTTTCATTTGAAGGAAAGTCATATTCGGAATCATTGCCGTGACGCCCATACAATCACCATGCTAGCGAAGAGAGGTTGACTATTTGGTGATATAGGATTCTTGAACTGCAAATTCTGCCAATAATATGACTCCACCCGCTGCTCCTCGAACTGTATTATGGGATAGAGCATCAAATCTAATGACATTGCCTTCAACTTGTACATTTCCAATTGTAGTTGTCATTCCATTGCCCGCCCAGAGGTGATCTGCCCGATTTGGTGATTCATCAATAATCGAATTGACTTCTCTTGGTGAAGACGGTAAATCTAGGCTTGGAATCGCCATCAAACGAATAACTTCCTCAATATCAGTGTCTCGACTAACTTCAACTCCACATGATACAAAGTGGCCATCCTTGTGAGGAACTCTATTGCATGATGCAAATACTGGGATTTCAAGATTCAAGAGGTGCTTTAATTCAGCAACCAATTTTTCTTCTTCACCTGGAATAAATGGGTTGACATCCCCTGATAATGCTGATTCATCGAAAAGTAATCTCCAGCCAGCACCTGACAACGCCTGACGAGTGTGTATTGAAACCGATTTTATTCCTAGTGGCATTAAACCCTTAATGGGCATAGCCACTGGTACTACAGTACAATTAGTTGCACAAGCATGTCCTTCATAGGAAACCATTGCTTCAGGATTTATTTCAGGAATTACTAATGGGATACCAGCGACTCTTCGAAATACACTTGCATTGGAAAAGACATGAATGCCCCGTGCAACAAGGGACGGCTCTACAATTTCAGCGACATTGTTGGGTAGAGCCGAGAATGCGATATCTACATCCGGAATGTCACTCATCGAACAAAGAAGAATGTCATAATATGGCCGCGGAGACTCTAACCTCCACTCGATTTCTTCGTAAAGCAATCCCACATTTTTAGGTGAACTTGCAATCGCAATAACCTCGAAAAATGGGTGGTCGTAAAGCAATTCTTGTAGGCGCTGACCAACTAGGCCGCTCGCACCAAGAATTGCAACACTGTACCGGGCCATCAGTTCTCCTCATGAGGCGTGGGGAAGATTCTCCTTATGATGAGTTTCCTTGCGATTGAGGTCCCGTCTTTGATGCTACCTAGTTTAGCATCCCCTACTCTTTTGGCATAACGAATAGGAATATGTCGAATCGAAATATTTTGATGTACACATGATGTATACATTTCAGCTTCGATTTCAAAACGCATACTATTGAGCCGTAAATTCTTCACAGCATGATTTGAAAAAACCCAAAATCCTGAACACAAATCGTTGATTTGTTTGCCGTATAGTGCGACTGCAAGCCAAGTTAGGAGATGATTTCCGATCCAATTTATTCCAGTCATAGCATCTGTTTCGAGGGTGCCATGTAATCGGTCACCAATCACGATACCAGATTCTGGTAATGCTGACACAAGTTTAGGAATCTCTTCAGGATAGTAAGTTCCATCGGAATCTAGCATTACCAATACATCATCACCATCATCATTGAATCGTTTGAATGCTTGACGAATACCTGCGCCCTTACCTTTACCCCATTGTAGAATAACCATACAACCCAATTCCTTTGCAAGTTCAACAGTATTATCCTTGGAACCCCCGTCCACAACAACAACCCTTGTCGAATATCCCATTGACTTCAATTCTTCAAATGGAATTCTGTCATAAACATCGGCTAAACCCAACTCTTCATCGAGTGTTGGTAGCATAACGAATAGACTTGGCACATTCTATGGGGCGATGGCTTCACAGTCAAGCCTTTCGCTTATTATTAAGCGAATGAGATGGTTTCTATCCAATGTACCCTTATTCCAGTTTTATCGATAAACAAGTCGCCACGGCCTGATGCGCCAAGTGGATTAATCCAATATTCTGAGTCACTTAATACACTAATTCCGATACCACCATAACCAGCATACGAACAAGCATTGTACCATCCTGAACCTTGGTATAATTCCCCATTGATTTCTGCATCAACATCTCCAACAAATTCCACCATCACACATATTTGATAAGCGCCCTCTTCACTAACAGCAAAACTGTGCGAACCTTCAGTCAAGTACAATCTATCCTTACCGAGATTGAATGGGTCATAGTTGCGATGAGATGCCCAAGGATCAGGGCGCATATTATCTCCGATAACTGGATGGAAATCAGAAATCAATCCATCATCTTGAAGGATATACAGGGTTGAAGCCCCACTAGACCACATTTTTTCCCAATGAGTTGATGCTTGGATATATTGCATCATTATTCCTTTAGGCGATGCAAGCGCATGGGTTATACCCAAGTCTTGCAATCTTGCAATGTCATCATATGCTATTGCAGTCGTTGCAGCATTTTGTATCGAATGTTCTTGTTTGAGAATGCCCAACGTGGGAACCGAAGTTACGCCAATATGCTCTGGAACTGAATAGATATGACCCCAGTGCTCATTTTCAGTATAAACAATAGAATCGTCTGGTAAGGCATCAAGCATATCGAATAGAGTGGCATCTCCAGTAGATGATACGTGTAATTCATCATGCTGGGCAAGATCTACAAGTGCACTATTTGCCACACCACAAAGTAGCAACGTCACAATCATTGCAGCCCTACCTCCGTCGGATGAACCCCCCCCTTCAAGACGAGATAATCGCATTCCTACCAAGACTGCAAGCGGGATATGGAATGCATGCATACTCATTGAATACAGAGCATAGGACATCATTGAAAGCAATGTGACTCCTTCCAATCCATCGAATAAATGGATTGATGATAATACCCAATTGATTCCTAGCCATAAAATTAGAACACGTGCGGTTTTATCATTGCGAAGTGTCCATGCCGACCATAGTCCAAGAGGCAATAACAGCCCCGCATACATTGCCAATGGGGCTCCACCCTGCCACCCATATTCGGCGAATACAGCAGTGCCATCGAATGCTGGAGAGATGATTAGAATGGCAAAAATTATTGAAGCAATTAGGATACTGGATTGAACTTTATCGGCTAGTGTAAGTGTACCACCTTTGTCAGCCAAGATTTTAGCGGCGACTAAAGTAGTAAGATAGATGAGACCAGTAGGGTGAATCATAGCAACAACTAGGGCAGTTAAAGCTACTAATCCCCATCGCAATTTTGAAGAAAACATAGTAAGAATCACAACCAAGCCCAATTGGCTTGCAACTGTGGGATAGCCTGAATCTAGGTTTTTTGCAAATAATGCAGGCGCCATCAGCATTGCCATTATCGTCCAATGGCCCCATCCCATTTTGTCACCAATTGCTGCAATACCCAGTAGCAATGCTACAAAGCACCCAGTTCCAAGTAAAAATACGGCAACCTGAGGGGCACCTCCTAGCCATGCTGCAAACATTGGGAAAGCAGGCGGATAGATCCATTGCCCAATCGATGGGTCTTCGAGATTGAATCCTCCGGTGCGGCTAATTGAATCGGCTAATGCAGAAAATCCAACCCAATCTACCCCCATTGGCAATCCATAGGTTAGTGGAATGATTGCGATGTAACAAGCGATTAAGGTAAAAATCCAAAACCATGGTGAACGTTGAATAATTATCACGTCATATACCGGGTTAAGTTCAACTCTCATAGAAATAAGTGCAATAATATTGGCCAAGACAAGTAGCGTCGTTAGCGAATTTAGACTCCAGCCGAGAACAAAACATAATCCTGATAATCCCAAGCAAACAAGTAAGCCAAAGGCCGGTGTAAACATCAAATGTCTTTTCCAATCACCATCGGAATCCAAACGTCTTGCAATAGCAATACCCGGTAGGAATGCGACTTCTAATCCTAGGGACATTGCACTCGGGATTCCAATTCAGCCTTCAAACCTATTTGCGAAGGATGATGAGTTAGAGCCAGTTCGGTAACATTATGGCAGAAGTCATCATACTCCCAGAGGACTATTGGGTATTTGATTTCACTCGGGGAGAAGACTCTGATTTTGAGTGCCCATTCCCATATCAAATCGGACGCTATGATGAGGTTAGGCCTGGGATGTATACGCAAGAAATCTTTGGTGGTGTCCGCGATTTACATATCGGTATAGACATTGGTGCACCGGTAGGTGAACCAATACATGCCTTTGGAGCAGGCATTATTCATTCACTCGGAATCAATGATGAAGCCGGGTCTTACGGGCCTACAATCATCATTCAGCATGAATATGATGGGCGACCGATTTGGGCACTCTATGGCCATCTCTCAATGGAATCGTTGGACATGGTAGAAGTTGGAAAAGCTGTTGAAGAAGGGCAAATAATTGCAACTGTGGGTGACAAAAGTGTCAATGGTGGATGGGCTCCACATCTCCACTTTCAATTATCTTGGGAAGAGCCATTGGAAAATGATATGCCGGGTGTAGTATCTCGCGATGATAGAGATTGGGCATTAGAAAAATACCCTGACCCACGAATTGTTCTTGGTCCAATTTATTGATTTATCTGGGATAGGTATTCCTTGAGCGATAAGATAGGCTCGATTGCTGAAGGATCTTTACCGTGTAATAATGCTAGAGCAATAGACAACCAGTCCATCATAATACAAAGATGAAGGAGACTTTCGAGTAAAGTTTCACCTTCTCCATTTATTCTCCATGCAAGTTCAGTTGGACAATTGGATACAAACCAATCCATTCGCTGAACAACTCTAGGGTGCATATGGTTCCACGATAGTAAAATAAGAGCTTGAATTTCCGCATTTTGATCTTGGTACTCACCAACACCGCCCCATGCAACCGATTCGTTGTGGCAGATTTCAGGGAATGCGCCAATTCTTGCAAAGCGAGCAGAATTTTCATTCAGCTGATTCTTGAAACGAGATATTGCAGGAAGTAATTCACTCGGACCCAGAATTGCGATTGGGTTTTCCAGCATATTCAATGCAAGACTTGCTACATCTCCTTCAGGGTTGGAGATTATGTCACAATCTTCAACTGCCACCTGCAGTCGAGACAGCGCCTCATCTGAAATCTCAGTTTGTAAGATTCCAATTTCCACAAGTAAAGATAATTGGCGTGAAAATATGTGCCCAAACGCAGTACGTGGAGGCTGACCTGCGGGGCAAGAAATAAGGTGCATTGTATCTGAAAGTTCACACATTCCCGAAAGAATTCCTCCACTTGAAATTACAATAATTGTAGCACCTTGGTGCATTGCTTGCTCACAAGCGGACAGAGTTTCCTCAGTATTTCCTGAATAGGAAGTTGCTACAACAAGCCAGCCAGGGGTCCACCAATTAGGCAATTCATAGTCACGGTGGCACTTAACTGGAACGGCACCATTTTGATTACATAATTCTGAAACGGAATCTCCACCTGCGGCAGAGCCCCCCATTCCAATGAAAAGTACACCATCCCAACCTCTGTCAATATCGGCTAGCCAGGGAAGCAATTCCCGATTGACACTTTCACGCCCTGCCTTTAAGTCAGCAACAAAAGAACGAGTTAAGCCAATCATATCTTGGCTATCAAGAGCAGTTGCTAGGCGAATTAGACCTTCTTCCAACTCACTCACCATCCATCCCTAATCGCGGCAGACATATCCATTCATCATCAATTCTTGCCAACAATAGGTCCCTTCCAGCCTCATGTTCAAACGGTAATCTGACAGCGACCATCTTCCAAGTGTTGGGGTCCAAAAATTCAGCGGCTGAGGAATCTTCACTAATAGCATCAATTTTTATGAAATCTTTCTTTCGAGATACGACATTAGAATTTTCAAGGTCGCGCCATGATGCACCTGTGCGCTCTCTTCGCTCAATCTTTTCGAGTATAACTCCCTCTCCAGTCCAAGATGCAGGTCGCCAAAGCGATCCTCTCCATCGGATGACATCTCCAAGATTGTACCCTGGTTTTCGGTAGAGAAGAGTTAGGCGAGTTACATCTAAACCATCCTTTCTTCCAACGACGGAAGTGGTGGTAGTTACGATGCCTCCGTGTGCAGCGATTAGGCTTCTGCCCCATGCTCTAGCGAGTGCTTTCGAGCCAAGAACAACATCGTATCCTCCAGTTACAGGACCTTCACTTGTAATGAAGAACATAGGGTCTTCCGGCATATCTGCCATAACTTGGTCTAGGGTTTTCCTAAGGGTTTGAAATTCCTGCTCTGATAATCTGCGGGCACTTGAACGAAGTTGAACAGTAGCCTCGAAATAATTACCCGCCCTGCGTGTACAAGTAAGGCAAACTCCATTTGACATACGTGCTCTCATAGTATGTTTTTCATTATACAATAAATCGTCAATTACTCCTTCAATATCGAGGTGGATTAGAGTGTGCCTTCCATCTACCTCTTGGGGTATAATGCCCAATTCTAGGTCTTCAATTTCTGGATGGAATTGTACATTTCTTTGGATTAATTCATGCCACAAATCCTCAGGTTCTACATTGCTCCACTTGCCTTTGAAATCGACAATACCACACCGTGCACATCGAGTCCAAGGAACATTTTTGGGGACTTTAACCAAAGTTACCCTATCACGAGTACACTTTTCGCACATACGATCTCTAAATAGCGGCGGTTCTGCCCCGCATACTAAACAAAAATCACCGCCGAGGTCCATACAATCACTGCCTTTGGATTACTCGGATTCCTCTTTGCCTAAAGCCTTCTCCAATGAAGCAATTTTTGCTTCTAGAGTTTTGGAGCGTGCAAACACAGTCCAAGTCCAAAGCGAAAGAGCACCTATCATGCCGAGGTATGCAGCGATTAGATAGGTTTGACCACTCATCGAGATTCCTCCTCAAAACGACTTTGCAAATCTTCGAGATGCATCTCTAATTTGGTTAGCCGCATGCCTGCCATCACATGGCCTATGATAAGTACGGTGAATGAAATCGCTCCAATCAATAGAACTGTGCCCATATCGGAGTTTAGCGAACCTTCGGAAGTAGCAACAACTGGCCCAGGGTGCCTTATCTGCCACAACCTTGTTGCAATGTAGGTGACAGGAACAAGAACAAAACCATACATGCCAAATGCGGAAAAAGTATCACGGGTTTCAATTCCATCAGGTTGCGAACGCCTACCCAGTACAAGGTATAGCGAGAGGAGTGTTAGTATTGCAAATGTGTTGAGCCTGATATCTGTCCAATCCCACGGGACTCCCCACTCGGCAGCACCCCAAATACAACCTGACCAAACACACATCAGTCCGGTTGCTAGACCTGCTTCACTACTAGCTACATGCAGTCTCCATGCCCACTCGCTCCGTTTGAAAAACCAGACTAGAGAGCCAACAAAGAGCATTCCAAAAGCAATCATTGCAGCCCAAGCACTTGGGACGTGCCAATAGAAAATACGTTGAGCATCAGGTGCTTTGAAAGCGTCAATTGACACAGATGGAGCCCACGACATGCCTAGCCAGAATGTAAGACCTGCACCGGCAAGGCCGAGTATTGCTAGCGCCTCCCCCCTAATCTTCATCTAATATCAAGCCCGTAGGGCTTCCGTCTTCAATGTTCATGCTGATAGAGTATCAACAACTAGTGCCCATGGGAGTAAAAGAATAGGCGTTAGTAGGCGAACCATAACCGCATTTGGACGTGATAGTCTGAGTGTAGCATTGCTTAGTAATCCAACAATAGATTCTGTAACCACGCCTAGCAATCCTCCTGCGAGGATTAATTGAACATCAAATTCTCCTGTTACCGAAGCAGCCAGTGTAGTAAGTCCTGAGTAAATCAGTAATGAATGGGAAAGTGAATTTAGCGGTATTGACGATTTTGTATTCCACCATGCAAATGCTCTATTTTCAAGTGTCAATCGGTGTACGGGGTTGCCACATAATCCCGCAGCCAGTGCCGGGGCTAAGATAAATGCAGTCAGCATCCGCCCTTCCAAAATAGCAGGCTCAAGTAAAGCTAGCATTGCCCCTAAAGTCAGTAATCCTGCAATACCATTGTTTGCAATTCCCGACATTGTTCGCAAATTCAATCGGTGTCCGACATATGATTTACGAACAGAATTAGTTTTTATTACCGTGAATTTACCAGATGCCGGCTCACCTTTCTTCTCTTCGAATGGGAATTCAATGATGCGATCTGCTGTAGAAATAATTCTAGAATCATGACTTGAAATTAGAATTGCGTGACCACCTGCTGCTAAATCACGGATAGTTTCGGCCAATTTCTCAACCGATTCATCATCTAAACCGCTATCGGGTTCATCCAATAATATAGCCACAGGCTTTGATGAAATCATAGCGGGGACAAGGCCACTCAGAAGAGCAACACGTCGTCTCTGACCTCCAGAAAGCATGGCGACTTTATCATGAATTCTGTGGCTAAGACCCCACTTTGCCAACAAATCAGTAATATCGAATTCACTACCGGCGGCATCTAAGATTCGCTCCCCCACCAATTCATCACCCATGATGCAATCATCTTGTAGGCAAAGGCCGAAATTTGTGCGCCCCCTTCTACCTTGTGAGTCACGAATGAGTTGGCCAGAGATTTCACATGACCCATTTTCCATTGAAATAAGTCCAGCAGCGGTTTCAATAACTGTAGATTTACCACAGCCATTGTCTCCAGATAAGCAAACAACTTCGCCGCTGTCCACCGATATCGACCAACTATCTAGTACCTGTGAACGCCCACGGCGAACGGTGACTTCCGATAGTTCGATGATTCCCATCAGAAGTTCCGAGCGACCGCATGGGCTTCAAGCCGCCGCCTCCTCCGCCCTAACATGGAGGAGGTATTATTCGGACTTTGGATAGTTGCGATTATCGCTCCTTTGGCTTGGGCTTGGTATCATAAAGCCTCTATTGCTATGGCCATGACTTTGTCACTTCTTTTCGGCTATATCGTACAATTAATCTGGGGGTGGACACTTGGATATGGCCCTGAATTGTATGACCTTTACACTCGTGTTTGGATGGAACCAGCACTTGTTGAAGAGGGCCATTTTCACACTCTTATTACAAGTGGATTTGTTCACTCATGGTCTGACCCGTTACATGTACTTGGAAATATCATCATTATCGCCTTAGTTGGTATTCCACTCGAGGAAAGATTAGGGCGGAATAAGTGGTTGATTTCTTATATGGTTGGATTGATAGGAGGTTCAGTAGCTTGGACCCTCGCAAATAGTGGTTCTACCAACCCTGCTCTAGGGGCATCTGGTGCTGCGTTTGGAATACTTGGAGCATACCTTAGCGGATGGCCCAGGGATGAGGTTTATTTCCCACTGATTTTAATCCGGAAATGGCCAGTTCAATACATTGCTTTATTCTACTTCGGATTCGAGATATACAATGCTTGGAAAGTACATGGTTTATCAGAGGTAAGCCATGTTGCACACATCGCACATTTCGGCGGATTTATTCTGGCATATGCGACACTTCCAATTTTGAAGAAAGGGATCGAATGGGAAGATGAAGTAGAGTTGACTGAAATTACAGAAGAAAATCCATTCAAAGGAGTGGATGAACTTGTCAAACGCCTTCATGATGAAGGCGATGAAAAAGAGACGCGACAGGCTTGGTTAGAAGAAATTGCAGAGCGTGCAAATTGTCCAGTTTGTAAGGGAGAATTACATCTCAAAAAGATGCGAATTAGATGTGTTGCCGAATCCTCTCATGTAGCATGGCCTTGAGTCCCGTAGGGACTCGTATTCACCCAAGGTTCATGTGTTATGCAAACCGCCCGTAGGGCGGGATGACACCAATGAGAGACCTCAAGGCGCTTTTACTAGTCACAGTTTTTCTTATTGCAGACCTCTCTGCACTGGCTTCAGCGGCTCCGGTTTCTGAAGAAATAATCATCGAAGAAGCAGGAGAGAGATTACCTGACCGAGATGGTAGATATGCTTCAGAAGACTATGGTTGGTGGTTTTCATATGGCCCAGATTCTAACTTTGATGGTATGGATGACCGACTTGAAAAGGTCATAGCTGGTGAAGATTCGGTCTCTGCTACAGCAATAATTGGCGCAGATGGCCGTAAAACGGTTGCAATAGTTGTCGACTTTGCTTGGCATCCAGGACAACCTGAAACGGATGCATTGGTTGCAATATTACGCAGTCATGGATGGGAGGCTGGAGATTCATGGTTCCAAGTTCTCGATTCCCTCGATTCAATTGTAGTCGACCATGTTCCAGTAAGTTCACTGCTCGAAATCCAAGCACTTGAATCCGTAGTTGTCATCGAAATGCAAAATGTAATGGGCACATTCCTAGAGACTGCAAACCCTGCAACACGCATCCAACCATCTGACGAATATTCTGGAACTGTATACGACCGCGGTTATGATGGTGAAGGTATTGTAATTGCTGTTCTGGACAGTGGCGTAGATAATGAGCATCGTTCTCTAAATGACTTTGATGACCAAGACGATGAGCCTGATTTAGATGCTACTTCCTATGATGATCAAAAGTGGGTTGCGGGATATGATGCAACCTCACAAGCATCCAACCCAGATGGGTCTCAAGACCCCGATGACGGTCAAGGGCATGGCACCCACGTAGCAGGAATCGCTTTGGGAACAGGAGACTCCTCAAGAGTTCACATCGGAGCTGCACCGGGGGCTTTCCTAGTTGATGTCAAAGTACTAACCGACAGTGGAGGTACTAATTCACAAAACTCTCTGAATGGGATACAGTGGATGATTAACAACAAAGATACAAATTGGGGAGATGGCGCCCAAGGAATCCAGATTGGACAAATGTCCTTTGGTTCAATTGGTAATGCGCTAGACCCTAATGATACTGGTGACAACGGAACTAGTGCAGAATCACGTTTGGTTAACAATGCAACATATGACCACGGAATTGCTTGTATTGTTGCAGCAGGGAATGATGGAAAGCGCCGTATTGCATCTCCAGGGAGTGCAGATGGCGCAATCACAATCGCTTCTGCTGATGATTCAGGTTCAATCAACCGGACCGATGATTTCATGGCAGATTATTCAAATTCAGGGCCCCGTGAAAGTGATAATGATGATGACGAATGGGACGAACTAAAGCCTGATCTTGCAGCATATGGAAGCGGAATATATTCCGCATCAGCAGCTACAGGGACATCATTCCCCGGATCACCAAGACCGATGGCTGAAGATTCATATGAATCAAAGGATGGTACTTCGATGGCAACTCCGATTGTGTCTGGCGTAGTTGCATTAATGCTTCAAGCTAATTCGGACCTAACTCCAGAAGAAGTAAAAGATATCTTGCGTAACTCAAGTGAAGAGAAAGGAAGTCCTAGTGAATCCGGAATTTCTGACCGTTGGAATGATGAATGGGGCTTTGGCTTGCTCGATGCATCTTGCGCGGTTGACATGGCACTTGAACGCAATTGCGCCCCGTTTTCAGGCGGAGGCGGAGTTGTTGTTCCACCAGATAACGACACTTCTGCTGGAGTAGAAATTACCAACATAGTCAATGGCTCTTGGTTTGTAGCGGGAGAAATAATCAGAATCGAAGGCGGCATTCTTGCAGATAGCGGGCCTTGGAATGAAATAAATATCCGAATTACCCAATATCTCGATGATTTTGAGGAAGTAGTTTTGCTTGATTGGACTTCAGCAGGAGGAGATACTGACTCATGGTATTTGGATGTCCTAATCAAGGATGATTGGTTTGATTCTGAAGAATTAAATGTTGTAATTGAAGCCAAAGCAATCGGGGATGACGAATTGGTTTCTAGCGATGCAAGATGGGGCAATATTGGTCGAATGATAGTAACATTCGGTTCACCCTCTTCTGGTTCTACGTTAACCGACACAGTGAGTTTTAGTGGAACTGCCCAAGGTATTGAGCCAAGTCATCTAATGTACCGTGTTAATTCTGAGGAATGGGAAAATGTTCACACCTTCGATGACACTGATTATAGCACTCAAGATTGGTCATTTACTTGGGATTCATCCAGCATAGACGATGGGTCGCACAAGATATCGATCAAATTAGTGAATGTTAGTGGTGCTGAATCCGATATAGTTCGTAGAACCTTTACTATCGACAACCAACCGGCAGCTCCTGAGTTGAGGTTCCAGGGAACTGTCCAAATTATGGACCAAGATTTACCCGCTAGTAAAGCAGTAGCAGGTACAATTCTCGAAGTTCATTTCAGTGTAGTTAACACTGGAGATTTAGATGCAACTGACCTTCCACTCTACTTGGATGCGCCGGGTGAAGATTCTAGCACCTATCCAAATGAAGGTAAATTGCCACGCGTGGATAAAGGCGAAACAATCTCTGTCATACTTTGGTGGTGGGCAACTGAAGCAGGAGTACATGATGTTACAATTCAAATTGATCCGAATGGATTGATGGGTGATGACCAAAGTGACAATGAGTATACATTCTCTTTTGAGATTGAAGAGCGACCAATCGAACCAACTTTACGTTTCTTGGCTAGCGCAGTTACGACTTATGCATCCATTCCTTCACCGAGCGTAGACCCTGATCTCCCGATTCCCTACACAATCAATGTACGTGTTGATAACCTTGGTCAGAACGATGCTACAAACATCAAAATGACACTACACACATGGGTAGAAGGTGGTTGGTATAGTGCCTCAGGCGACACTAAGACCATTTCAATAGTACCGGGTTCAACAAGTTCATCCGGAAATGCAAAGGCACAATTCACTAACACTCACGATTCAGTTGGTGTTGTCAAACACCGAGTGGTGTTAGAAGGGAATGGTGTTACTGCACAACATTCAGAATTACGATTCAAAGTAATTGTTGATGAATTCGAAGTTGGCTCAAAGACTGGACTAACTCTATCTGATGGGGAGGCAGTGTTAGGATTCGTGGGCATTCCAGATGACGATGACAGTTCTAAAGGCGGAGGATTACTATTCACTACGAAAGATGGAGAATTACATGCTAGAACCCTCACCTCCAATTTCGGAATGCCAGGAGACACATTGATTGAATCTAATTGGGCTGGAGAATTTGCATTTGTTTTAAGAGATGACAAGAGAGTCCATCTTGCTTGGAGCAAGAGATTTGATGATCAACTTGGATATACCTTGGCAGACATAGGAATGGCAAGTATCGGATTATCCGGAGATTTGAGCAGTGTCACATCACATTTGACTCCCCTAAAGCAATCTGAAGGCAGTTATTGGGGGATGGATTTTTCAGTTAGAGGAGATGAAATTGTACTTGCAGGATATCATAGAGATATCTTAACTAGCGGTTCATGGAATGATGTTACAAATATCTTCATGGTTCATAATGAAAATGCAAAATCAAATACGGGTTGGACTACCAAAATGAACGTCTTATCTGATATTGATATCAAACCACAAAATGGTGATGCATTAGCTGTAGCAATCGGACGAGATACGATTCATCTACTATACCAAGCAATGCGTGATGACGTTACTGGAATCGAGAGAGTGGGATTATTTTATGCGCATGGAGTCATTTCACAAACCCCATTTAATTTCCAAGCACCTGCAGGTGATGATGCTAGCATGCCAGAACTTTTGGTAATGGAGCACAAAAACAAGGACGTACTTGTTTCTGCTTGGATTGAAGGCAGTGGTCGCTCAGCAGAGATAATCACGGTTGTTCAAGATTCAATTTGGTCGGTTGATGATTACGTAAATACATCCGCACCCGGTGCTACAAAAATCATTATGATGAAAATCTCCAATAAAGAAATAAAATTATTCCACGATGAAATAGGAGTACTCGGCCCAGTCTCTCGATATGGGATGTATAATCTTGGAGATTCAGAAATCGGTTTATCCAATCTAATTGCAGAAGGCCATATTGTTGGCGCAGGTAGTATCGGAGATGATGCGATTGTGGTAATGGCTTCACCATCTGGACAAATTAGTGCAAAGCAAGTCGTGTATCTTTACCCTTCAGAAAGTGATGATAGCGAGGGCATAATAGAAATGCTTCTGAATCCATTGCCAGGTGATAATCTCGAGCAGAAATTGATGTCTTTAGCCGGAATAGGAGTGTTCCTATTCATGCTCTTTGGATTGGTAATTGTTGTATTACGAAGGTCACACCGTGAAGAAGAAGAATTAGAAGTTTCAGCCGAAGGTGGAGACCTAGAATTACTAGTGCTCACTGAAGAAGATACAGGGCCACTAGTCGCCATCGATGCCGATGGTGACTCGGACTTGTTAGTTTCTATGAATGCACCAAAGGTCATTTTAGAGGACGAAGATGGCGAAGAAGAGTCTCGAGATCTAACTGCTGAATTAGAAGCAAAAGTTGAATCGGGAACTGCATCGAAGAGACTGGAGCGTAGAATGAAGCGTAAAGATGACCGAGAAGCTCAGGAAATCTTCGAAAATATGACGAAACATCTTCCACCGCTTCCTCTGCCTGGAAGTTTACCAATTATTGATGCACCGATTCTCAGTGAATTACCGCCACCTCCTGGCCCAGGTGAAATGCCTATGCTGCTAGGAGATGGAAACTTACCTCCACTGCCGCTTCCAGCAATGCCTGCTCCAGAGAGAAAGGTAACTTGCTCCTCCTGTGGTGCAGGTATAACTGTCAAGGATATGACTTTGAGAAAGATGGATTGTCCAATCTGCTCTGAAATAATCAATATGTGAGGCTCAATCATGTGTGGGATTTTTGGTTTTTTAGGAAATAGATCTGCAGCACCTTTGCTTGTTGAGGGTTTGAGGAAACTCGAATATAGGGGATATGATTCCTCAGGAATTGTAGTTAAAAATGATAATTTACAAGTCCATAAAATAGTTGGAAAGGTTTCTGAATTGTCCAAAATACTACCAAATCATATCGATGGAAATATTGGTATTGCGCACACAAGATGGGCAACACATGGTTTGGTCACCAATGAGAATGCTCATCCGCATCTTAATTCGGATGGCACCGTTGCTTTGGTTCATAATGGGATTATTGATAATGCCAGAGGAATACGTACACGCCTTGAGTCAAAAGGAATCCAATTACGTTCAGAAACGGATTCAGAGACACTTGTCCATATGATTACAATTGGTCTTAATTCTGGCCAAGAGCCCTTGGAAGCGGTTAGGCAAACTTTGAAACGAGTTACTGGAACATGGGGGTTATGTGTTCTTTTCAAAGACCATGATTTGATAATTTGTGCACGTAATGGTTCTCCATTGATCATTGGGAAAGGCGATGATGAAACCTTCGTATCTTCCGACCCGCACGCACTTTCCCAGCACACTCAGAATATCTTTTTCTTAGAAGATGGTGATATGGCGGTCATAACAAAATCAGGAATTGATATTACTCGCCTTGAAGGGGGCTCTTCAGACACTAGCATTACAGTGCTTGAAGAAGAATGGGGCGAAGCAGAGATGGCAGGTTATCCTCATTACATGCTAAAAGAAATTCATGAACAACCAGAAGCACTTCGAAGGTGTATAAGTGGGCGTCTAGATTATAAAAATGGGAGTTCCAAACTTGGCGGATTGAAATTAGAACCAGTGCGATTACATAGCGCAACCCATGTGAGATTAATTGGCTGTGGCACTGCACTTAACGCTTGTAAAATTGGGCAACTTGCTATTGAAAACCTAGCAAGAATACCTGCTGTGGCACACGTGGCAAGCGAATTTCGATACAATAATTCGGTAATTAATCCGAATGCAATTCACTTTGCGGTCTCACAATCAGGAGAAACTGCAGATACATTATCTGCGGTAAAAGAAATTCAGTTGAAAGGGGGTTCTGTACATGGAATTGTGAATGTAGTGGGCTCTTCCATAGCTCGGCTTTGTGGGCAAGGCGTATACATTCATAGTGGGCCTGAGCAAGCGGTAGCTTCTACTAAAGCATTCACAAATATGGTCGGAGCATTGCTATTATTTGCTATACGAATGGGTAGAACACGTTCGTTTTCTCGTGAAAAGGGCCAACTAATTGTGAAGAATTTTGAAAAAATACCTGACCTCATGGAGAAATACCTTTCCAATCCAGGACCGATAGATGAGGCTGTTGAATTGGTCAAAGATGCAAAGAGTGTGATGTTCCTTGGTCGCGGCCTTTCATCACCAGTTGCTAGTGAGGGTGCATTGAAATTGATGGAAATTGCTTACATTCCTTGTCTAGCATATCCCGCTGGAGAAATGAAGCATGGTCCTATTGCTTTGTTAGAAGAAGGGAGCCCTGTAGTTGTAATTGCACCTAATGATAAGCATCGTGAAAAGACAATGTCTGCAATGCATGAGTGCAAAGCAAGAGGTGCCAAAATCATTCTCATTCACGAAGAAGGAGACTCAATTGCAGAAGAGGCTGATGTAGCAATTCCTATACCGGCTTGTGACCCACTACTTTCACCACTTCTATCTGTAGTGCCGACTCAAATACTTGCATATCGAACTGCATTGATATTAGGGTGCGATGTAGACCGACCACGTAATCTGGCTAAGTCCGTTACAGTTGAATGAATCATTGATATTTCCATTCTCCGGAAACAGCATCAAAGTACATCAAAGACCCATCTGGTTGACGGGTCCAATGAATCCCATTCTCATCAGACCAACGTTCTTGTTCGGCAACTGCTGTAGTATCATGTGCAGCCATTTCGTGTAAAGATTCAGCAGGGAGCGCATGGTTTAGCATAGATTCATCTGATTCGATGAAGCCATCTTCATTATTTTGTCTTCCACCAATACGCATAACAATAATTGTAACAATACAAGCCAATAATACGAATAATAGAACGTAAATTATCCAAGAGTTATCTTCGGCTTCATCTGCTCTAGACATACTTGCATCATTAGGGAAGTAATCATCTCCATCAGCAACGCCATCACCGTCTGTATCCTTTGCTTCATCCGCATTATTAGGGAATGCATCATTAGCATCACTAATTCCATCTCCATCGCTATCTTTCTGGTCATCAGCACAACCATTTGTATCCACAAATGCACCAATTTCAGAATGTGGGCATTTGTCCTCGAGATCATTAATACCATCTTCATCCTTGTCTCTTTGCTCAGAGGAACATCCATCAAGATCAGTAATGGCTCCATACATGGTTTCCGGACAAATGTCCGAAGCATCATCTCGCCCATCTCCATCACTATCGGTTTGTGAAGAAGAACAACCGTCTTGATTTACCATTGCACCAGCTGAAGTCATAGGACAATCATCTAGTGAGTCCTGAACTCCATCGTCATCTTCGTCCAATTGGGAATCATTACATCCATCAGGGTTTACGGTGGAGCCGAGAACTGAAAGTTGACACAGGTCTTTGTCATCTGCGATGCCGTCTTGGTCAGAATCTGTTTGTGCCCAAGAACAACCCTTCGAATCAACTTCGTCATTCTCTTTTGTAGCAGGGCAATCATCACTTGCATCATCTACCCCGTCTTCATCGCTATCCCTCTCGTATTCTGCACAGCCTACCCCATCAACTTCATCTCCGGCAGTAGTTGAATTGCATATGTCTCGAGAATCATCTACGCCATCTCCATCAGAATCTCTCTGTTCGGAGGCACAACCAGAACTGTCAGCAATTGATGTAGGAGATGTATTTGGACAGGTGTCCCAAGTATTGTTTACTCCATCCATATCATCATCGATTTGAGTCTGGGAACAACCCTGCGAATTTACTTCATGACCAGGCATTGTATTTGGGCATAAATCATCATCATCAACTACGCTATCTCCATCTGAATCAATTTGTGAGTCAGAGCATCCGAACTCATCTACAACTTCTCCTGAAGGAGTGTTTAGGCATTGGTCGCCAGAATTTCCATTTGCATTATCACCAAAGCCGTCTCCATCAGCATCTGCCCATTGAGTTGGGTCGCTAGGGAATATATCAGGGTTCAATCCTGCTTGGTTATCTCCATACCCATCTCCATCAGCATCTGCCCATTGGCTTCCATCATTAGGGAATGCGTCAGGGTTGACTCCATCTTGATTATCACCATAGCCATCACCATCGCTATCATGCCACTGACTCGGGTCTGAAGGGTATCGGTCAGGGTCGTTTCCTTGTTGGTTATCTCCATATCCATCTCCGTCACTATCTGCCCATTGTGTACTGTCATTAGGGAATGCATCAGGGTTGTTGCCATTTGGATTATCTCCAAAGCCATCTCCATCTGCATCGGACCACTGAGTAGCATCTCCGGGGAACGCGTCTCCGTTGTTACCCCAATCATTGTCACCATACCCATCACCATCTGAATCAGCCCATTGACTCGCATCGGTAGGGTATACATCGCCAGCTGTACCGTTGGTATTGTCGCCGAAGCCGTCACCATCGGTATCTTGCCACTGGCTAGAATCGAATGGGAAATCATCCGGGTTTACACCATTTGGGTTATCTCCATATCCATCTCCATCGATATCACTCCACTGAGTAGAGTCTGCAGGGAATATGTCTGGAGAGGTGCCGTTTGGATTGTCTCCATAGCCATCACCATCAGCGTCAGACCATTGAGTTGAATCATTTACGAATGCATCGACATCATCCATATATCCATCTCCATCGGTATCCCGCTGTGATGCAGAACAACCGTACATGTTGACAGATGCACCAGTTGGAGTCTGGGGGCACAGGTCCTGCTCGTTTAGCACACCATCGCCATCATCATCGTATGATAGGCTGAAGCAACTGATATCAGAGTCAATTTGTGCAGATCCAAGGTATAAAACGGTCTCGGCACAGTACATCCCACTTGCATTTGGTGTGCTGTAGTTGTATGATTGAGGAGTGTAAGATGAGGAATTCGCAGTGAAGTTCATCATACCAGAATTTGAAATTGCAGTTCCATTAGAGTAGTGACTAATCGTAGTTTGATAGGAGTACATCATACCGCTGTAGAGTGAACCCATTGTGAAACTGACAGAATTAGTAGTCGAATTGATGTCAGTGGTTACTCCAGTAATTGAGACGGTTGGCATAGGGGGCGTCCAAAATGTCTCGTGAGCACCGACTATTACAGATGAAGCATTGGACAAAATGACAACCAAGGAGTGTTCATTTACCGTGGTTATCGAGTTCATAGTCAAAGAGGAACTCCAGGTTGAACCAGTAGCTGTGAAGTTAGACCACCCTGAATCAACCGAGGTATTTGTGACATTGTCGAAGTAATCCCAAATGATGTAGTAATTCTCTCCAGCGGTGAGGTTCGATGCAGAAATATTGGCAGATGAAGAGCCAGTAATCGAGTTTTGTAACATCTCATGGTACAATATGTCATAATCGAATCCAACAAAGGTGCTTCCAACATATAATGAGGTAATTACTCCATACGTACCTTCCATTTCTGGACTAGGTAGCGAGAGGTTGTACCATAGCTGAGTACTATTGGCAACCCAATAATCAGTTGATGTATAATTGCCACCAGTTTGGTTAATTGGATATTCGAATACTTGGAACTCCATCGTATAATTCGTATTAATCGTCAAACCTGTGAAAAGATTACTTGCAAAGTTTTTGTTGACCATCGAGGTACTAACAGAAGTTGGCGTCGGTGCGCTAGGATTGATTAGTGAAATTTGCATGCTGTAGTTTCCAGTTCCAGCATTTGCAATAATTCCAAAGTATACCATCGCTCCACCCGAGGATTGGTTTGTTCCATTGGTAGTGACAGAACTGTAACCAGTGGTTACGTCAAACTCTGAGTCTACATAGTATGTCCATGCTGAATCAATCATCAATAGAGTGTAGTTTCCATTCGAGGGGTAAGTCAGGTTGACATACAATTCGTATCCACTAGGAATTGTCAGATTGTACAGGTCTGCGTCATCTGTAGTAATATCGATCCAGCCCGTGTAGGTTGCGGAGGTGGCAGATAGGGTCAGAGCACTTGCCTGGAGGTTGCTTGCATCTCCTCCTGAACCTGCATCATTTTGACTAACAGGTGTGGAAAATGTCAGGTTCAAGGAATACTGTCCGTATCCCGAATAAGCAGCTACCAAGATGTAGACATATACGCCTCCAGATGAAATGTTGGTGCCACCTGTGCTGACAACTTCAGGATTAGAAAATTCACTAGAATCGTAAGAAAAACTTAATGCCGAATCAGCGAGATAGAGGTCAAAGTCTTCAGTTGTCGGGAATGACATTTCAACACCCAATATGTCTCCACTTGGAATCCAAACTTCGTAAACATCCCATGGGTCGGTGGTGTCATCGACCCAGCCGATTGTACTCTGGTTTGAGCTTAACAAACTTACAGATGCACTAGAGTTATTTCCAGCATCACCACCGGAACCACCGTCATTTTGACTAGTGTTAGTAGCATTTAGAAAACTTGAATTCTCTTCGAGGCTGTTAACTACCCCATAATCGGAACCTGTAAAGGCTACACTGACCAGTAGCAGAGCAATTATTCCAGTCAAAATACGGGCTGACATAAATCTGCGACGTCATATCAGGACATCAATACTTCGCGGGTTTTATTTGATAGAAAACCGTTGGTCATCAGAATTCCACAAAATTGGTGAATATCCTAACTTGTGATGGGTATGACGCATTTTGATAACACCTATCTTTCGAGTGATATCGTCGCCTTCACGGTCCATTGTTAGGTGCATTACACCATCTGAAAGATAATCTTCAACACCATACTCTCCAAACTGTTTGTGGTCTTCACCAGTCATTTCACAGATAAAGAACGAAGTTAGTTCTAGTCTGCGGCATGCTTCGAATAGGCGGAAAATTTCGTCACGAGGATTTTCCATTTTGGTTAGAGTAAAGAAAGCACCAAGAGAATCGAATACTAACAATTCAAATCCAATAGATTGTCGATATGAAGTAAGTTGCTTGATCAGTTGCCCCATCCAATCGATGCGGTTACTCATTCCTTGTTCATCCAATTGAACACGTAAATCTGCCAAATCGATAATAGCAATTCGATTGCGAACCCTTGGGTCATCAACATTCATTCCCATATTGGACATGTGAGAGCGTAACGAATCTTTTCCTTGCTCAAGAGTAACATATATCCCACTGGTTTCGCCATATAGAACGGCATTATACAATAGCGAAAAGGTAACTGAAGATTTCATTGCACCAGACTGTCCAGCGACGATACAAATGTGGCCTTGAGGGATGCCACCCTGCATATTTTCATCTAGTCCAGCGATGTGTGTTGGAATCCTTTCAATGTCACTCATGACGTCTCACCGGTACGGTGTAAAAGCGATGTTGTCTTCAAGGTGACCCCCAAACGGCCTCATATGGGAATCTGGCTCGCTAGCGCTTCACAGCGACGCGCACAGATTCTTCAAGACCGATTCGGAGAGATTCATATCGAGTCGCTAGAAGGTGTAGATGAGACGCCGCCTCTCGATTCTGTATCAAATCAAGTATTGACTATTTGCCGACGTAAAGCAGATTCTGTAAAACTTAACCACGGATACCAGGCAGTAATTGTTGCAGATACGATGGTCAATGACCCAGATGACCCAAATCTGGCTATGGGTAAAGCCAATGATGAAACAGAGGCTACTTCTATGCTGGAACGGTTATCGGGCCGACAGCACAAAGTTTGGTCAGCAACGGGTATTCAGATATGTGGGGATTGGACTTTTTTTGTAGAATATTCTGTAGTTGAAATCATAGAGTTGGACTCTGAGGTAATTAGAGATTTAGTACAGTCAGGCTCATGGATTGGAAAAGCAGGATCATATGATTTGGCGGGTGCTATGGGCGAATATGCAAAACTTGTCGAAGGTGATGAATTGACAGTTCTAGGTTTTGCTCCAAGCGCATTAAGATTAGTCGTTTGACAATTCTAAATCAAATCCAGACCCTTGCTCGGGATGTGCTAAGTATTGGTCATAGTACAGTGGAATTTTATGCCAGTCATCGATACTGAAGAAAATATCCCTGAGCCAATAAATTAGAATAAGTATGTAGGATAGAGCATAAAGGGCAATTCCATACCGAGGGTATTGTATCAATATTTCACCGCTATACCAACTACCAAACATCGAAAATATAGTGACTAATGTTCCTAGATTTATTGTCACTAAAATTAACCACTGAGATTTCCTTCTATGGATTGAAACTCTCTTGTGGTCATCATGCAAAAATGCTGCAAATCCCCATAATGCTTGGAAACCAAGTCCAAAAATCAATATCCATTTGTAATAAGACATCATTGCTCTGGTTGTTTCAACATATTGCATAATTTCCATGTAAGATGCAATTCCAATAAATGGTAACCAGAATATTGCAGCTATGACCATTTTGTTATAGGGACTACCCTGTTTGATCTTTGTTATTATTTGTTTAGGGTTTAACATAATGAAGATAAAGAAATATGGCAGTGAGGATAATGTTGCATTTATTCGCATCGAAATGTCACCGTTATTTGATAGCGGTTCTGAAATTATTGCCAAGAGAAGTAGTATTGTGAAAATACAATAAATCTTTCCTGTATTACTGGGTTTGATAATTTCCCAATCTAAACGTCGATTTAAATGAGAAATAATAGTTGCAATAATTGCAAGGGGAATGAAGAAATCCATTACTAGTGCTTCTGAAATATCCAACACTCCATTACGGTAGTCGCGTGCAATCCAACAAATTATTGTAACGATTCCCAAAATTGGCATGATTGCTCCTATCGAATAGGAGAACGCCCCCATCTTGTCCGATATTATTTTTTTGCTTTTGAAAACAGTCATAGCAGGTGAAATAAGACAGACTAGAGATCCACATAGTAAGGTTAAGCCGATTGTAGAAAGAGTATGAAACACTGCAATGTCCCTACTAATGATGCCGAACATTATGGCAAATTGGCCAGACATATTCATTGTGATATATATCCGCATTACAGTTTTTTCAAAGCTCGGTACGTCATAAATGAGGGGGAGAATGCTAAATCCAAGTCCTGCGATAATACACATCATCCATCCAAGACTGATTTGCATTCGGAGTGCATACTGAATTTCTTCTAAATTTTTATCAAAAAAATCGGAACCGTATGTGCCGACCCAAACAGATGTAAAAAGGAATACAATTTGCATGATGATTGCGGCTAACATCAAATCGATATACGTACCAACAGCCCAGTGCTGTTTATGGTGGATATCGGAATTCATTGTGTATCCGAAACAGGGCTGGCATATAGTCTCTAAGCCCACAATAACTTCAAATTAGTAATGGAGAAAGACCCAAATCATGTCGCGAAACATCGATTGATACTTTGTTACCGGGTAATAGGAGAAGTTTGTCTTCTGCATCTAGAGAAAATATCGGGACATCAATTTCATCACCCATTTGTTTCAAACTTCGCCTACAAGCATTCGTTTGGGTGTCCATATGGATTAGACCTGTAAGGTCAACAATTACAGTGTCACCTCTTCGAATTCGATCTTCGATTTGTCGCATAGGAAGGCGGTGCATTTTATCGGGCATCACATATCTAAGTGCTCTATCTGGAAATCCAGAAGGAGGTGACGAATAATTAGAGAGGTCATGAAAGGCAATACCATCCGGTGTTACAGGTCCGACCCATCCATCTGGAATCTTGGAGGTGTGCCTAATCGGTGGAGGAATTGATACTGGTTGTGGTGCCACTTCGATTGTAGAATTTGTTACATTTGTTTCTAGAGGTGCATCATCTATTGGACTAACAATTGTCAATTGTTGGCCTGGTGCCTGTTCCGGCTTCTTAGCCTTCTTTTTGGAACGACTTACATTTTCTAAAGCTGGTGTTTCCGGGTCAGGGAAGCCAAAAAATTGCCAAAGTGTGCCCATTATTTCCACTGCTCATAGGTCCAAGTCATCTAGAAGATCGGCTAGGGCCTGCGACGCAGGGGTCGGTGCTGGTTCTTGAACCATGGGCTGGTCAAGTACTGCCGGAGCAGGTTCTGAATAGGTCTGTACTGGTTCCGGTTGTGAATAAACGGGTACCGGTTCTGAATAGGTTTGGGTTGGCGCCGGCTCAGAATAGGCTTGAACCGGTTCTAGTTCCGAATAGACCGGTGCTGATGCGTGATCTACTAGATATTGCTCACCATAGTATGCCCATTGCTCCATAGTCCAACCTTGTGGGAGGCCAGATGCCGGCAATGGTGGCCCTGAACTAGCAGTCTCCATTGGTGGTGGGGACATTGAAGGAGAATCATTCCATACTTGGTCGGGAATATTCTTTGTAATCATTGGTTCTGAATCTGAGGAACGTCCACGCATGACAAGAACGCCCAATAGTACAGCAATGAATAAGGCAAGGACAGACACTATTGCCGTAGTCCCTGAAACTCCTAGCAAGCCTTCAGAAGGCTTTTCCACTACTTCAACAAGTATTGAAGCAGTCGCAGATTTCCCATCATCATCAGTAACTGTTAGATTTACAAAGAATTTACCTGGTTGGTCAAATTTGATAGTATAATTCTCACCATATCCATCTTGCGCTGCCCCCTCGGTATTGGGGTCATTCCAGATAAATATCAGATTGATTCTATCGGTTGGAGTATCCAATGAATCACTTCCAGTAAATGTAATCGTATCGCCTTCAGTGATTGAAAAACCATCGTCAGGAACAAAGATCACAGCAGTAGGTGGGCGATTAACGATAGTTACGTCAATCGAGAAGGTGTCTGTCGCATTATCGTCATCCCAGACATTTGCAGTAATAGTGCGCAGCCCACTAGTCGCCCAAGAGTATTCTAAATCTTGACCTTCGACATCACAATCATTTGTTAGAATGCCATCTTCATCGGAATCAACTGAAACTATCAAATCCCAACAGAAAATCAAGTCTTCAGCATCAGCAACATCGGTTGCTATTGCACTTAGATTTAGGACTTCATCTTCAAAAAGAGCCTGTGATGCTGGTAATGTCCCTAATACTGGAGCAATATTATTGACACTAACATATCCCAGAATAGTATCGCTTGTAGCGCCATCATCGTCAGTAGCAAAGGCTCGGATAGTATGTAGTCCCGAGTCAGACCATGCGGCAGTAATTGCAGAATTTGGGCCTGACGTAGTGACGGTCCAATTTTGGTCAAAGTCATCTGGGTACCACGTAATCAGTAAGCCTTCTTTGTCAGACAGAGTATCATCGCCATCAATTGCTAGAGAAACAACAACATCTTCATCAACACTCCAAATGCCATCTTGCGGTATGAATGGAATTCCATTTATTGACAATAGCATTTCTCCAACTGTTGGTGCTACATTGAGTACCTCATAGGTGAAGAAATCAGAAGTAGATGAATTGTCATCATCAGTGACAACTACCTCAATTTGGTGTTCACCTTCTACTTCAGGTGAAAGAGTACAATATGGTCCATATAGTCCTTCAGAACATGCGCTATTCGGCCATGTAATTGTAACATGTTGTCCTTCAGGAGAGATTGTATCAGTGTCACCACTATCGGTTGCATTGAAAGTAATCGAAGACCCTGCAGCAACTGTTGCCAAAGGCGAGGTTAAGTTGACATACGGGTCTCGGTTTAGAATCACAGCTTGTATAATCAATTCGATTTCATCAAGTTCATCATCGACAACAATTACCTTGACATCCCATTCTCCATCATCAGTCCATGACCAGTTAGTTTGGCAATTCGGGGCATCGATGTACTCGGTTCTAAATCCATCTTCGATTTCAAAGAAACACTCAACAGGCCCACTATCCAAGTCATATGAAGAAGAAGCATCAATTGTTACATTAACAAATGTGAACACATTGTCGCCTAGTGTCATATTTACCACAGGCATCCTCCCAATGAAAATATCCAGCGAGGCATTATTGTTTGAGCGATTCGCATCTGCAGTAACCATATTATCAGGGTCTACCATAAACGAGAGGGTTTGAATCCCAATCGCTGCATCAAGTGGAACAGTCCAGTTAACATCGACTCTTGCTTCTGAATAAGGTGCAAGTGCAGGAAGGACTCCTCTAACCGTAGAACCATCTGGGGTAGTTATTTCCATTTCAGTGGATGGCGAAACCAAAACTCCACGGTTTTGAGCAGGAACGGAGAAATGAATTGTATCTCCAGGTAATGCATTGTATCCACTTGCTTGGGATAAGATCACCGAATCATTCCCCCTTGCTCTTGTTACAATCATTGAATCTGGCTTAGCAACCAAATCAACACCTACAACAGACAAATCCATCACAATTGTAGCGGCTCCAACAATTTTGTTTACCGGATCCCAAATGATTACTCCATTACTGGTCCAATCATCAGATGCAGCAGATGCATCTTGTAGGAAACCAACATCCAAATCTGGAGTAACTTCTCCATTTGAATCGGTAGTTAAACTCATAATTATATTATCACTTTCATATCGTAATTGTAGATTCTTCCCTACTTCGTTGGCTGAATTGACAGTAAAGTGGCCAACGACTTCTTCAGTTGCATTCGGCAAGATTGCAACAAATTCAGGTGCAACTGTTATGACTGCATTTCTAATTCCAGGTGATGATTGTGGAACTCCTCCAGAAGAATCTACTGGAGAATATGTTTTCAATAACCAATCGATTTGGAACCCAGCGGGATTTATAATACGGTACCAAGCATAGGACCTTACAGAATCACAATACCATTCAAAGCCGTTAGCGGAGCCAGTATTGTTCCAAGCATTCACTTTGTGTGAATCAGAACAGCCACTGTACGAGGGAGGAGAAACACCAGTTTCTGCAGGAGTGCCATCAGATGTGACTTGGTAAGTGGTATTATCCTCAACATATGGTGTATCAAATGTAGTTGGGTCGAAGTAGTCCGAAGTTCCAGTAACATTGGTTCCAGACTGGTAATTACTGGTCCATTGGTCACCTGTGCGTAGTGGGAAATCAAACTTTTCTCGAGGAGGCTCATACACAGTTGCAAATGTGATATCTGCTAATTCCTGTGCAATCCAGCCTAAATTGAATGGAGCAAACTCAACGAGTAGGGTAAATTCGCTATCCCATACCGCAAGGTCACTAGCACGCAGAAGGTCTGTCCCCTCATATTCAATGTCGAGCCGACCAGAAGTTCCTTCCAGTGTTGCACCATTATTTCCAGAAGTGAAAGTACCATCAATACTCAATTCGTAAACCAAGGTTTGAATACCTTGGATCGTTACAAATTTAATATCTGTGACTTCCATAGAAGTGTCGCCAGTTAGTGTATTAATCGAAGCAGAAACATTGGCAGCTTGTATTAATCCCGCAACATCGAATTTGGTTTCATATACCCAAGTATCTCCGATTCTCCATGTTGGGACATCATGAACATCAACTCCCGATTCCCCGGCTAAATTAGTTTGATTTTCTTCAAATTCATCGAGCATAGATAGTGGTCCATACGCAGTCATTAATATGAGGATAAAGATGGGAACAACTGTTCGCATGGGCATACGGAGTATGCCCTTTACTTTTCACTCTGTCCGTTCTCAGATTCTTGCATTTCTATGAACTGGTGGCCATAATGTTGCCACTGTTCGATTGTCCATCCCTCGGGCAGCCCATCTTCAGGAAGGGGCAATGCATCAGGTTCACCCGCATCCGTTGGTGTTTCAATCGACTCTTGACTGAATACATCCATTGAAGGCGCTTCAAGTGGGGCTTCGATAGTTGGTACATCGTCATCATCCCACACCGATTTACGCTTTTTCTGACCTTTCTTTAAGAATATTACAAGTCCAAAAATAATTAATGAAATCATTACTAACTGGAGGAATGGGTTCGCTTCCTCACCAGTCAAAGATTCCATTACTTCCTCAAAGACAGTTCTATCTGGCGAATCAACTTCAATCACTGCGGATTTACTGCTTGGTTTCATAATTTCTTCATCCCAAGCAATAGCCTTAATCGTGAATTTACCAGCCCTAGGGAATGAGTATTTTACGATTGAACCAACTAAATCAGCGTCATTGTCCTTGATTCCATCTCCATCGCTATCGATCGAGCAGTCCACGTCCCAAACCACGGTCAAATACTCTCTGTCAATCTCTGAGTCAAGAGTTGGTGATGCATCAAATTGGACCGTCTCACCTGCGACCGCACTATTTGGTACGACCATTCGAATCATTGGTGGGAGATTGAGAACAGTAACCGCAGCAGTAGATGAATTTCTAGCCCCATCATCATCAGTCGCATGAAATACAATATTATGGACACCTGCGTTTTGCCAAGACCAAGTTAAATCTGCGCCTTCAATATCACAGTCATCATCTGCTGAGCCAATGCCATCGGTATCTGCTCCGGGGTCTATATCCCAGCAAATAATCAAATCTGTCATGTCAGATGGCGTGTCCCATGCTACGCCTGACAGGCTGACAGCCTGTCCTTCTGCAACTGCCATTATCTCTGGCAAATCTTCAATCTGCGGTTCGATATTTCTAACATCAACCCAGCGTTCAACCCAGCCACTATCTACATCTTCCGAATCGATAGCTCTAACCAAAACGGTTTGCATTCCAGCTTCACTCCAGAGCATAGGGACTCTGGATTCTCTTCCCTCTGTATCGACTCCAAATGACCATTCATATCGCAAATCTTCGAGGTCATCTAATGAGTCTTCAGCACGAGCGGATAGTTCTATTTCTTGATCTTCACCGACCAACCATGTCATCTGTCCAGTGGCATCAATCAATACATTATTTTCATCCCACATTGTAACTGCAACATCATGAGGTGCAATATTTGTAAATTCAATATCGATGGTTGCATAGGTTTGATTTCCATCATCATCGGTTCCAATTGCAGTGAATGTGTGTAGTCCTTCTTCCCATGCTGTTGTGGTACAAACTCGTGAGTAGTACCCTTCTTTACATTGGGCATTAGGCCAGTGTACATCGACAATTCCGGGCCATGGGTCTTCAGAATCAGAATCATTTGCAAATACGTACAAGGTAACGGGATGTTCAACTTTAACCTGTGAACGTTGAGAGATAATCTCTACATTTGGGGCGCGATTATGAATTTCGACTTCGAGAATATTCTCAGAATAATCTCCTTCTTCGTCATATACGGTGACTAGAATTGAATATATTCCGTCATCAAGCCAGGTCCAATTTATTGAGCAACTATTACGCATTACTTTTTGATGGGCCATTGAGTAAGTTCCATCATCATATTCGATATCAAACATACACCAAACCGAGCCTCCATCTTCATCGAAACTAGTGGAAGCATTTAACAGGATTTTTTCATTCGTCCATGCACTCTGATTTTCCCCTGAATATGTTGGAATACTTCCAATAAACAGAGGGAGAACACCAATGTCATTTGCGGAATCTGCATCATTAGGATTAGCCATTTGGCGGTCGACTTCCCACTGTATGGTTTGATTATCAATACTCGAATTGATATCAACATGCCATTCAATTTCAAAAATGAATTGTTCAAACATTTCTAGAGAAGGTAATACTTCACTCACTTCATAGCCATCGGGATATGTGATGTGAGTCGTAGTTGGATTACTAGCCGCAATGCCACGGTTGTAAACTGGTAATTGAATCGTTAAGTTATCACCGGGTAGTATATTGTACCCCGAAATAGAATTCATAGTAACTAATTCACCACTACGATTACGCAAGATGTTTGCACGTTCAAATCCAGCAACCAGATCAAGCCCCACGATATCTTCATCCAAAGTTACAGTTGATACACCGAACATTCCCCCACTTGCAGCTACGATTCCATGGCTTGCCCAATCAATCGTAGTGGCCGAAGTATCGGTCGCATTACCAACTGAAATAATCGCCCAAACGCTTCCATTTGATGCAGTAGTAAGAGTTGTTGAGAATCCCTCAGATTCATGTCTGATTTCAACACTAAGACCGGATTGTGGATTTCCCGAAGCATCACTAACATTGGCCCAAACTTCGATAGGTGTATTCAAAGCGGTAATTTGAGTTGATAATTCAACATCGATTTTCATATTTCGATATCCTGGATTAGAATTGGCAATAACGCCACTGGATCCTACTGGAAGATATTGCTTAAGTCTAAAATCAATTACTAATCCAATATCTTCCTCAGTATGTGACCATGCAAAATTACGAACCTCTGGACAAAACCATTCGTATGATGTTTCAGTTCCATTATCATCATAGGAAGTTAGTTCATATGATGCATTACAGCCACCATATCCAATTTGCTCACCTAAATCGTTTACAGGTTTACCAGTATCAGTGATTTCCCAATTTGTGTGATTAGCTCCACTGGTTGGCTGTGGAAACGGCGTAATATATTCGGAAGAACCCGACCATGCAGTAGATGATACATAGGATGTATTCCATGTTTCTCCAACACGCATTGGAAAATCATAATTTTCATTGATGGGGTCGTACGATGTGCTAATTGTAATATCTGCAATATCCTGTGTAAATGCAGAACCAAATGATGGGACGAAAACAACATCTAGAGAAAGGTCTGAGGATAATTTAGCAAGGTCTGATACACGCCTGACTTCATTTACTTGATATTTGATTAATACAGTTCCATCATAACCGGCAAGCATTACTCCTGCTTTGTCGAAATCAGCGTTAGCTGACGTTTCATAAACCAAAGTTGGAATTCCATCTATATTGATTTCAGAAATTGCATCGACAGTTGTTGTAGAGTCTCCTCCGATTTTACCAACAGAGGCATCTACTCCAGCGCCTTGAATCAAACCAGTAGGGTCGAATGCGCCTGCGTATATCCACTTGTCTCCAACCCTCCAAGTTACGACATCACTCACACCTGGGTCTTCACTTCCAACGCCTCCAGCACTTACTTGTGGAGGTACCACAAGTGTCGATAGAAAGAGGATGAGTACCATCCCCACTTCTCGGCGCATGAATTGATTATGCTAATGGCGGATAGATATAGATGAGGGCGGCACGGATTTTAGTAATTTTACAAAAATAGAGTAGAAAACAAGCGATATCACCCGATTTCCCAATCATGTTGGGCAATAGACTCATGTTCATAGTCAGACTGGCCGTAACATGCGCTGGTACGCCTTCAATGGTGATGCTGATGGCATTTGTTCCATGGTTCAATGGGGTTTAGTGCATGGCATTGATGGGCAAACAGTGACCGGTGTCAAGCGAGATATCGAACTTCTTGAGAAAATAAACCCCGGGCCGGGAGATGAAATAATCGTAATGGATATCTCGCTGGCACGGAATCACCAAAGAGCTAGTCAAATGGTCCAAGATGGCATCAAAATTACTTGGTTTGACCATCATTTACCCGGCGAGAAAATCGAAGGCGTTGAAACCAATATTAACACTGCAGCCGAAGTTTGTACTGCGCGTATTATCGAGTCTTATTTAGGGGTAGAATCCGATTGGGCCCAAGTCGCTCTCCACGGGGATGGTTTGTCTTCTTACTCGGCCAAACCTGAGTTCAAAGAATTGGGAGAACTTCTCAATTACAATGGATATGGGGCGGACCTTTCTGATTTACACTTTCATCCAAATGAATTATTGAATTTATGTCTTGAATCTGAAACCCCTAGTAATTTTATGCTAACACCCACATTTCAAACGTTGCAACAAGGTTTTGCTAACGATATGTCTCATGTGGATTCGATAGTTGAGGCTGATGGAATATATTTGCTTCCCGATGAAGCCTGGGCTCGTAGGGTAGTCGGCGTATTGGCTCATAGAATCAACTCAGAAGGCCCCGGTCCTCATGTAATTGCAATCGACAAAGGTGAAACTTTGCAAGTTTCATTGCGTGGACAGAGTGGCATAGGCGAGTTGTGTTCTCTGTTTGGAGGAGGTGGTCGTGCGACCGCTGGAGGCATTGATGCTCTCCCGAAGGGAGAGATGCCAGCCTTGATGAATGAGGTCAACGCCCGAAGGTTTGCTTGAGGTGCTGTGATGGAGGATAGAATGACTCATCTTCAGAGATTGGAAGCCGAGGCTATCCATATCATGAGAGAAGTTGTTGCAGAAGCGGAAAACCCCGTAATGCTCTATTCGATTGGTAAGGACTCATCGGTAATGTTACATCTTGCAATGAAAGCTTTCCATCCTGCTAAGTTGCCATTCCCAATCATGCACATAGACACGATGTGGAAATTTTCAGAGATGATTGCGTTTAGGGAAAAGATAGCCGAAGAATTTGGTCTTGATTTAATTGTACACATCAACCCTGAAGGCAAAGAGATGGAAATGAACCCATTTATTCATGGTTCTTCAACTCATACAGATATGATGAAAACTCAAGGGCTAAAACAAGCATTGGATGCTCATGGGTTCGATGTTGCATTTGGTGGAGCGCGTAGAGATGAAGAAAAATCACGTGCAAAAGAGAGAATCTTTTCTTTTAGAAACGAAAGTCACCACTGGGATCCTAAGCGTCAACGGCCTGAACTTTGGAATCTCTATAATTCAAAGAAAAACCAAGGCGAATCGATACGTGTTTTCCCGCTATCAAATTGGACTGAATTAGATATTTGGCAATATATCCATCTCGAAAAGATTCCAATTGTACCACTTTATCTTGCCAAACCTCGGCCAGTTGTCGAGCGCGATGGCGTTCTGATTCTAGTGGATGATGATAGAATTCCAATGGCAGAAGGCGAAGAACCAATGATGAAAACAGTCAGATTCCGTACTCTTGGATGCTATCCATTAACCGGGGCAGTTGAGTCTGAGGCCGACACATTACCGGAAATCATTCAGGAAATGCTACTGACTACAACATCAGAACGTGAAGGCAGAGTTATCGATTTCGATAGCACAGCATCAATGGAAAAGAAGAAGCAAGAGGGGTATTTCTGATGGCACATATCAGCGACCTCATTGCCACTGACATAGAATCATACCTTGCTGCCCATGAGCAAAAGGAGTTGTTGCGATTCATTACTTGTGGTTCAGTCGATGATGGGAAATCCACTTTGATTGGCCGTATGCTGTATGAATCACACATGCTTTTTGATGACCACCTAGCAGCACTTGAGGCGGATTCAAAGCGAGTTGGAACACAAGATGGAGAGATTGATTTCGCCCTACTTGTTGATGGATTAGCCGCTGAGCGTGAACAAGGAATTACAATCGATGTTGCTTACAGATTCTTTTCTACCGAGAAAAGAAAGTACATTGTGGCAGATACACCTGGCCACGAAGAATATACGCGAAATATGGCGACAGGAGCATCCACTGCAGATGTGGCAATTATCCTAGTTGATGCAAGTCAAGGTATTCTAACACAAACACGTCGCCATTCGTTTATCGTTTCAATGGTTGGAGTTAAGAGAATTATTTTAGCTGTTAACAAATTAGATTTAGTTGATTATTCTCAAGATGTATTTGATTCAATACTTGCGGACTACAGTAGATTTGCTGATGATGCCCTCACATTAGATGAGATAACAGCGGTACCAATTTCTGCGCTAAAAGGCGATAATATAGTTGGTCCAAGTGAAAATACTCCTTGGTATAATGGACCTTCAATTATGGATTACCTCGAGACTGTAGAAGTCGCCTCAACATCACAAAAGCGCTCGTTTAGAATGCCTGTTCAATGGGTGAATCGACCAAACCGTGAATTCCGTGGATTCGCTGGACTTATCGGTAGTGGAACCATCTCTCCCGGAGATAAAGTCAGGGTCTTGCCCAGTGGCACAGAATCTGTTATTGATAGAATTGTAACTTGGGAAGGCGACCTTGAGGTTGCAGGCGCAGGTCGTTCAGTGACACTTACTCTAGTGGATGAAATAGACATTTCACGCGGTGATATCATTACAACTGCTGATAACCCATGTGGCAGTGCAGACCAATTCCAAACTCGTATATTATGGATGGATGAAAATGCTATGATGCCGGGTCGTCAGTATTTGTTCAAGGCAAATACACAAACCACTTCTATGACACTTGGGCAACTCAAGCATAGAATCGATGTCAATACATTGGAAGAGTTACCTGCAAAGGTACTGGACATGAACGAAATAGGAGTTTGTAATATTTCATTATCAAGCCGAATCGCATTCGATTCTTATGATGAAGATCCAACTATGGGCGGTTTCATTATTGTAGATCGTATGACCAACAATACAGTTGGAATGGGACTGATTGATTTTGCATTGAGGCGAGCAGATAACATCCATTGGCAATCAATGGATGTAACCAAAGAAAGCCGGGCACAGCAAAAGAGTCAACGGCCACGTTTGGTTTGGTTTACTGGGCTGTCGGGTTCAGGGAAATCCTCGATAGCAAATATTTTGGAAAAGAAATTACAAGCAATGGGTCGCCATACAATCACTCTTGATGGTGACAATATCCGCCATGGCCTGAACCGAGACTTAGGTTTCACGAAGGCAGACCGTGTTGAGAATATCCGTCGTGTTGGTGAAACTTCGAAATTGATGATTGATGCAGGGCTGATATGTATTTCATCATTCATTTCACCCTTTGAATCAGAACGGCAAATGGTTCGCTCACTATTGGGTGAAGAAGAATTTATCGAAGTGTTCATCGATACCCCCCTAGAGGTTTGTGAACAAAGAGATGTCAAAGGCCTCTACGCGAAGGCCCGTGCTGGCGAGTTACCAAACTTTACAGGAATATCTAGTCCGTTCGAAAGCCCAGTAGATCCTGAAATTAGAATTGACACTACTCAAGTAAGTGCCGAGGAAGCGGCTGACCAAATTATCGATTATTTGAGCCGCTCTTGAATTCGCTTTGCGACTTCATCCCATTGAAGAGCATCTCGTAACTTTATCATTGATTCACGAGATGAATCCAAATTATTTTGTCCGATTGCTGAAATACTTGCTACGATATCATCGACACTTCTGCCGCGCATCTTAATTGCACCAGCAATATCATCGAATATTGAAATTGGAGTTACAGCTAATGGAACTCCAGCGGCAACACCCATTCTAACTGCGCCCGACGCCGACTCCTTGGTATTTTGATATGGAAATACTAGCAATTCACACTTTGAGAGAGTAGATATTGCAACATCATCATCTAAGAAATCTGTAACCAAACGGACACGTCCAGTTAGGCCTTTATTTTGGATAAGGGAGTTGACTTTTTTCTCCATATTTCCACTGCCTTCTCTTGTTGCACACAGCAATAACAATTCATCCCAACCGGGGAGTCTGTCGAATGCTTCAATCAATTCCAACTGCCCTTTGTGAGGTAACAGAAATCCAAAGGTCCCCATAACTCTACCTTCCATGGGCAGAGATTCCGCAGAATCAGAGGGTGGAGGATATATTCCATGTGGAATCATTACTACATTTTCTTCAATTCCAAGAGTTCTTAGATTTTCAACATCTGCTTCTGTATGCACCATTACAGTTGAGCATGATTTCAGACCATCTATCGCCTTCTCAATCCGCTTGCTCGGGAATACAAGAGAACGGTCTCGTGTATTGTGCATCGTAATGAAGACTTTAACTCCCATCTCCGATAATTTTAGCAACAACTCATTGAGATATGAAAATCTTAGCAAACCAGGTTGGTGCTGAATTACCATTTGTTCAATACCCTTAGCGGCAACTTGAGCAATAATGCCTTCAAATGCATTTGAGTCTCTACCCCAACATGGAATCGCACCCTCAACATCACCTTCACCAGATTGGCACATGACGACTACATCATCCATCTGTTCAACTAGAAAGCGAGAATATGTTGCAATACCACACCTGATATCCCAAGTGCTAATCCAGCCAATCATTATTTTCACTCCTTGAAATCGAAATCAGAGTACTTGTCAAGAATTGTCTTTACATCACTCGATCTCGGAGAATATTTTTTCTTTCTTTCGCGTAATGAGAAGCCACCCATATCGACTTCAACATCAATTGATTTTAGTGCCTCAAGAGCCTCTTGGTTAGTATAGGGGTAGCGTAAGAATGCGACTTTATCGATATTGGATTGTTTTGCATTACGGAAACTTTCGAGGAACATAGAAAATCCAACAGGGTCATTGGGAAATGATTGCAAAAACCTCGAAAGCGGAATTTCTGGGGCGTTGATTCCAAGGCACATCTTCGCCGCATTGGCTGTTAGGAATTTACGACGGTCCATTGAACGAATCGCATCAAGATAATCTCCATGAATTACCAAAATTGGTTTTCCAACACTCTTTCCCGGATGTTGCTTATGGCAAATCAGGCCATAATTATCAGGTCGCGTCCTAATTCCTTGAGATTCCATATGGTCACAAAGCGCATTAGAGGCTACACCGCCATGCGATACAACCCAGATATCGATACTATTTGCATCGACCTCACTAGGTCCGAGTGGCTGCATTGAGATCACAGCAGGTCTGCTAACTCATCTTGGATAATCTGTACAGCCTCAAGAATCTCATCCTTGTGGCGAGCACCGGTGATTACCATCTTTCCAGATCCGAAAATCAAACAGACTACCTTAGGATAGTCTAATCGATAAATCAGTCCAGGGAATTGCTCTGGCTCGTACTCAACCTTATCGAAAGGCAAGTGGAAGGTCAGGTTGTTGAGGTTCAACTTGCGAGGTAGTCCTGCAAGTGGGTCTCCTTCTTTCAATTCTTGAGTATCCATTCTCTGGGTACCTTCGTAATCTTCTGGATAGTGTAGAGCATAGGTTGCAACCATGTTCTGAACTTCAATTTCGACATCCTTTAGGTCCCAAGTTGTGATTCCAGCAGAACGAAGATCATTGATCATTCGCTCGATACCGGTGTGAATGTTATCCTCATCCTTTCCACCAGTACATACAGCACGTCCGGAACGGAACATTAGGATAGCAAGTTTAGGGTCTGCTACACGGTATACAACCCCAGGGAATTGCTCAGGTTCATATTCACAATTCAATTGAATTGCGATATCTGGAAGATCAAGCTCTTCCGCTACTCGAGTGCTGGCAACGACATTTACTACAGTCAAACGGTCCTCATCGTTCATGATTGGGCCGATTATAAACCCCTATTTAAAGGACAGCACTACGCAAAGGGATTCCAAAGAGTAGATTCTCCTTCAAAATCAACTGACATTCCTTGTGCTGCAATCCTACTAATCAGTGTTCTACCACCTGCCAATTCAATTGCCTCACTCGTTTCTTTCGGGTTGCGGGTCAGTGCAATCATACATCCCCCGCCACCTGCGCCAGTTAATTTGACACCTAGAGATGAAGGGGCTGCTGCACTGATTAGAGATTCTAATTCAGGACAAGAAATACCAAGGTTACGTAGCAATAAATGATTTTCACTCATCGCCCTTCCGACATTCTCCATATTCCCTTCAACTAATGCGGCAATTCCTCTACGAGAAATAATACCAATAGTTTCGATTTCACGGATTCTGTCAGGGTGTTCTTCGATTAGAGATGCGACATATGCGACTTGTTGTGATGTGGGCGCATGAATTCCAGTATTACCAATTACTAGCCATACATCTTCGGTAGATTTTGGAAGTTCTACAGAATGTACTTCCCATGAAACACCATTCAGGCTTCGAGAATAGATCCAATTCAAATCAGTTTCAATTTTATCTGAAAGTACAATACATCCGCCATGTGCGCATACACTCGAATCAAGGGGAGATGCTCTTCCTCCCTGAGCAGCCGCCTCAACAGCATGTGCCAAAATTGCACACTCATCTACATCTACCGCTTTTGCTCCAATATCAACGGAATCGCCTTTTTGCAACTCCCACGGACCAGAATATGCATCCTCAGGACTTGCAGCAGTCCATCCTTCTGCCCAATCATCATCTTTGATTTGCCGACCTCTAGCGCAACGTAATGCTGCGCTGGCTGCTACGGATAGAGCTGCGGATGAACCTAATCCGCTAGCGGGAGGAATATCACCATGAATTTTGATAGCCAACGGTGGACCATCCTTCCATAACCTTTGTTTCAATGCTTCAACATGAGGATGGCGCGAAGGGTCAAACCTCATTCCATCAATACGCCAGACCTCGCTTGGTTCTAGTCCAACAGACATCCTTTGGTCAATTGCTACGGCGACGGCTGGCTGGCCATAAACCACGGCATGTTCTCCAAAGAGAATACACTTGCCGGGGGCACTGGCTTGCACCATGGAGTGCGGTTGTGTAGGAGGTACTTGGCCGTTGGGTTGAAGGCGTGATTCCACTTCGTGGACTTGATGGACCACCCACTCGATGTCACCTATGCCGGTATTTCAGGGTGGTACCTTCTTCTTGCTCTAGGCGCTATATCCATTGGTTTCTTTGCCTATCAAGTGCAAAAAGCAACTCGTTTGGTCCTTCTTGGATCCAAAGATAACAGGTTCGATTCTTGGGGCGCTCGATTCAAGGAAACCGCTCGTGTTTGGCTTGGTCAGCGTAAGGTGTTAGAGGACCCCGTCGCAGGTGGAATGCACGTTCTGATGTTCTGGGGTTTCCTGATGCTATCCACTGATATGTTCGATTTGGCAAGCGGTAATAGATTCAGCGAGCATCTTCTGCCTGATGTACTGAACCCTTTTTGGAATGCAATGGTTGAACTTGGATATACCAGTGCGCTAATCGGATGTTTCCTTGCTCTAAATCGCCGAGTGCTATTCACTCCTGAGAAATTAAAGGGTAAGAGTCAGTTAGAAGGAAATGTCATTCTATTGTTGATTATGACAATATGTACAACCGCTTTCGTTGTAGAAGCAGGAGAGGGACCTCATGCAACTTACGAAATGATTGGAGCCTGGGTTGCAAACACATTTACAATATCTCAGAGTACCGTAAATATTGCATATTGGGCACATATGCTAGCGATTTGTACTTTCCTTTTCCTCATACCAGTATCAAAACATATGCACTTGGTAATGGCACTTCCAAATGTATTCTTCTTTGATACACAGCCCATGGGCAAAATGCGCCCACTACAGATGGATGAAAATGGAACCGCAGTACCGCTAGATGAACTCGACATAGAGACATTTGGTGCATCTCAATACACCCAATTATCTTGGAGGAGTCTAATCGATGGTTGGGCTTGTACTTCTTGTGCAAGGTGTCAGGATGTCTGTCCCGCCTATGCATCAGGCAAAGACCTCAACCCAATGCAAATTATTCACGATGTAAGAGGATATGCAAACGAGCACTCTGAACTTCTTCTCAAAGGAGAGGCTCCAGAAGAAGACATAATCTCCAGATTCGGAGAAGCTGCTATTTGGGCTTGTACGACCTGTAATGCTTGTGTCGATGTTTGCCCAGTTAATATTGAGCATGTTCCAAAGTTGACCGATGCCCGCCGTCACCTAATGATGGAAAGAATGGAATTTGATGAATCTGTAGAAGATACAGTCATGCCACTTATGGCAACAATCGAGAACCTAGAGAATGATTCCAACCCATATGGAATACCAATGCATGAGCGTGGCGATTGGGCTGCTGACCTCGATGTTAAGGTAGCAGAACCTGCTGAATACATTTACTTCGCAGGATGCGCTGCTTCATTCGATGAACGCAACAAGAAGGTTGCCCGTGATACAATTTCAATTATGAAAGAGGCTGGATTAGACGTTGGAATCTTAGGAATGCAGGAAGGATGTAGTGGAGATGCTGCTCGTCGTGCAGGTAACGAATACTTGTTCCAGATGCTTGCAGAAACCAACCTTGCAACCTTCGAGGAGATCGGTGTGAAGAAGATTGTAGCATCCTGTCCTCACTGTTTCCATACTCTGGGAACAGAATACAAGGACTTTGGTGGACAAGACATCGAAGTCATGCATCATTCGCAATTAATCAATCATCTACAGAATGAAGGAAAGTTACCTGAACCTGCTCATGATGGAAATGTAACCTATCACGACCCTTGTTACTTAGGTCGCATAGGCGGGGAATTAGAAGCACCTCGGGCTGCTATTGGCGGAGTAGATATTGAGACCGAGAACCATGGTAGAGGTTCATTCTGCTGTGGTGCAGGTGGTGCGCAAATGTGGATGGAAGAACACGTTGATGATGATCATGACCGTGTCAATATCATTCGTTCCAAGGAGTTGGCTGCAACCGGTGCAGACACTGTCGCTGTTGGTTGTCCTTTCTGTTCTACTATGGTTACAGATGGTCTATCAAGTATTGATTCAAAGATGGAAGTCAAAGATATCGCTGAAATCGTATGGGAGCAAATCAAGGCTAATGATGCTAAGATTCAGGCTTCTAAATCCGAAGAAGAGTGAACTGGGAAATGACGAACAATTTCTTCAACGCCTTTCTTGCCAAATGCTTCTCTTTCAGCAAGAAGGTCCACGACTAGTAAGCGTGGCATATCATTCCTCTTCCTCTATTGGATTAATATCTGCTCCAAATGATGCTAAAGTAAGCATAAATGAAGTGGCGAGTAAATATTCAAATGGTGCAGCCCAATTAATCCACGGCTGCATTTTGTCCATGTCCCAATCACCATTGACAAATTCAGGATTTTCTATGAGTCCTAAATTAATTGAATATGTCATTCCGATAAGGGAAATAAACCCTAGAGATATTGACATATATCTCAAATTCTTGCTTTTATCACTAGCATCTTTCATGGCTAAGTGTGTGAGTACACCCCATGCTAGACCAAAATAAAATATATTCACTGCTGACAGTATATGTGCCTCTAAATGGTCATACATGTCCATGAATGCCATAATTATCAAATTGACGCCTACAAAAATACCACTTAGCATTGAAAGGTGCATCCAATACCATCTGGTGTGATTTTTGTTTACTTGGAATAACCTCCAAGACATATAAATCAAAACAATTCCCGTTAATGTGAAACCTGTAGTGAAAATGATTCTCTGAATTCCAGGAAAATCAGCTTCTGATATGAAGAAGGGAAATGCTCGATATTCCCCTGACATGATGTGAGCCAATGTGGACAACAATATCGTCATCGCAGGAAGAGCCCACCCCAAACGAGCGAGCAGTCTATCCTCAATCATTTGTATGCCTCCACAGTATCATGAATGCAATCATCATATGATTTCCAAGTAATTCCCAACTCAGTCTCGGCTTTCTTACTAGAGTATTTTGAGTCACCTTTAGAGAATGATTTAGCGGCAGATCTGGTGAGCAATCTCTTTCCACTAAATAATCCCATGATCCAATCTTGGAAAACCACCACAGGTAGTAGCCACAATGGTATTCCAAAGCGTGGGAATTTCATTTTTGGGTACAATTTCTTTGCTCGCTTTAGCAAATCATGTATCGTTCCGTCTTGATATGGAGCCAGAACATACCTGCCATGGGCATCATCAATTTCGTATGCTAGGCGATGTGCTGTGGCAACATCATCTACATGGACAAAGGCAAGAGGGATCTTTGGTACTACGGGATATTTTCCTTTCATGGCATCACCGATTATATCGGTCGAAGGAGTTGGTCGCGAGAATGAGCCACCTAGAACTCCACTTGGATTTATTACTCTCAAATCAAGATTTAATTCATCTGCTAATTCCCAAGCGCGACGTTCAGATTCAGTTTTTGCTCTTGTATAAGGCATTGAAAAGTTTTCATTCCAATTTGATTCATCCTTTACACTATTCTTCGGAGTTACGCCAATCGCTGCAACCGATGATGTGTAGACTACACGTTTAATTCCGCATGCGGCTGCAGCCCTAAGCACATTCTCAGTACCCCTATTAGCAGTGTTTAAGATTAAGTCTCCATCTCCACTTGTAGCATAGATTGTTGCAAGATGAAATAGTCCTGTTGCTCCCTCTAGAGCCTTGGGCCAATCCTCTGAATTTAGTACATCTGCTTCAATAAATTCCATGTCTAGTTTAGGAGCCTTATCCATTGAGCGAACAGTACCTCTAACCTTGTATCCCTGTTCTAACAATTGGCGAGATAAATTGTTACCAATGTGGCCATTCGCCCCAGTAACAACGACAAGCCCATCCATGTTAGGGCATTGGCCTCACCGCTTTGAATCATGGCATTGTTTGAATAACAGTGAATCACCCCACAGGGGTGATGCCTCTGCGCGTACACGACACTCGGCGTCGGGATAAAGTGGATTTTACCACTATGAATCCCGGTGTGGTAAACATGTATGTTTGTGGAGTAACAGTGTATGATTTGTGCCATCTTGGCCATGCTCGTTGTTACCTCGCTTTCGATTTGATACACCGTTGGTTGGAAAAGTCGGGATACGACGTCAATTATGTTCAAAATTTCACAGATATCGATGATAAAATAATCAATCGTGCTAATGAAACCGGTGAGGATTGGAACGAATTAGTTGAAAATAATATTGCTACATATTACCGAGACATGGATGCGCTCAATATACTTCGAGCAGACAAATATCCTAGGTGTACCGATTATGTTGACCAAATGATTGAGATAACAACCGACCTTATCGAGAAAGGAAATGCGTACGCTGCAGATGATGGCGTATATTTCAGCGTTGAAAGTGCACCAGAAAAATACGGTGAATTGACAGGACAAAATATCGATGCAGTTCGCAGCGGTGCCGGTGGAAGAGTCGCAGGAACTGGCTCTGGGAAGCGCGACCACAAGGATTTCGCACTTTGGAAAGCGGCTAAGCCAGGTGAGCCCACATGGGATTCACCATGGGGTGAGGGACGCCCTGGATGGCACATTGAGTGTACTGCAATGTCGATGGATTCATTTGGCGAACAATTCGATATTCACGGTGGTGGACATGATTTACTATTCCCTCATCACGAAGCAGAAATTTTCCAAGGGGAGTGCCATACAGGTTGCTCACCTGTTGTTCACCATTGGCTACACAATGGTTTCGTCAATATCGACGGAGAAAAAATGAGTAAATCTCTAGGTAACTTCTGGACGATTTCAGATATTTTGGAAAAGGTCGACCCATATGTGCTGAGGTTTTCTTTAATCAATGCACATTACCGCTCACCTATTGACATGAATGAACAATTACTCAAAGACGCTGAAAAGAATCATTCACGCCTCATGAGCGTTTACAAGGCTGCTTTGGAATTAATGGGTGAAAACTGTCCACCACTTCCAGAAGGCGACATCACCTCACAAGTTCCTTTGGTCAAGAGCCTAGGGCTCCTCGAAAAGATGGCACAAGGGTTTGCTATTGCCATGGATGATGATTTCAATTCCCGTGAAGGGTGTGCAAAAGTTCTCGGCGCACTTCGAGAAATGAGCCGAATGCTAAGTGAATTAGATGGTGATGATTTGGGTGCGTTTGCATTCCACTGCGTAGAATGGCTAGAGGATACTGCCGGTTCAGTACTCGGAGTTTTACCGAGTCGAGAGGAAACACTAGCCGAGCCAGAAGAGGACCCACGTCGAGCTGAAATTTCAGATCAGGTAGAGGCATTGATAACACGTAGAACAGAGGCGCGGTCTGCAAAGGATTGGCCTGCAGCAGATGCGATACGTGACGAACTAAACACACTTGGCGTAGTCGTTACCGATACAGCAGCAGGACCGATTTGGGATCTAGTCTGAGTCCTTCGGCGGTTCAATCGGTGGTAATTCAGGTACGAATTCAGATTCAAATTCAGAATTTGTCGCACCAGCGAGAGTCTCTTTTTCCCTAGCCAAGAAAATTACGGCTACAGCAGCAACCAATATCACACCCATCACTATTGATAGCAGGACTACAGGGTCAGTTCCATCAGACTTTGCGGAATCGGTAATGTCTTCATCGCAGATTCCCGTACAGGCCCCATCTCCAGTGCCGTCACCGCCATCATTGTTGCCACCGCCACTATTGTCGTCTTCGTAAGTACAACTACCATCGTCTTGGTCCGCTTGAATATTGTAATTCAAGGCAGCAGAGTCCATACATCCTAGTCTCGGCTCAGGCTCAACATTGTTATTGTTAGTATAGTCTGAATCTGTAATGTAAGGACGGTTTCCATTCGCATCGTAATCAATGTCATAGTAGTCGTAGAGTTTTGACATATCAATGTGGAAATTTGCGTGGACTGAACGATTGATAACATCGAAATATCTCTCATCATCCATAGTAAAAATTGGGTCTAATGTCATACTTTTCAAATGGTTGACATTATCTCTATAATCGCCATCGAATGTTGTTGCTAGCCAATCTTCAAGTTCTGAGTCAGACATCTCCTCTACTTCTTGCCAGTTCTCCTTGATATCATCAAACTGGTTTAGCATAGCCATTGCCAATCCCGATTCGATATTCTCCCATGTTTGCATGCCTTCAACTTCAGTTGAAGATGTTACATCGACGGCCTTACTGAATCCACTGCCATTGATATATTCCCAATCATCTCCATTCATTGCAGTCATCAAGTCCACATCGCCGAATACAGCCTTTCCTTGAACAATAGTTAGCCTAATGTCGGGGTCGATTGCTTCGATTAGGTTACGATATGGGTTGTCATGGAATGTGTCAACGACTACAAGATCTGCATACATTCCAATTCCAATTTGTCCTACGAACCCTTGCCAATTTGCAATCTCTGCAGCATTGCTGGTTACCATCTCAACCAATTCATAATCACTGAAATGGCCATCAAGAGATTCTCTGTTCCATAGATCTGCAGTCTTCAATTCGTGAAGATTATTTTTCGAACCACTTGGTCCCCAGTCCGGTGCCAAAGAGATAGTTACACCTGCATTGTCTGCTGCAACAACATCAGTTGTATCTCCATACAACAGTAGATTGGAAATTGGTGACCAAACCAATCCTGCGTCAACTTCTCCCATTTTGTTGAATTGACTTTGATCAAGGGCAGTGCCATGAATAACAACAGTTTCATCCATTATTAATCCCTTATTATATAGTGCATCAAACTCATTTTTGCTAACTTGGTCGACTCCTTCAGAAAGGTGAACAAACCAAGCGTTTAGTGTTCCAGCATTGCTCTTATCGATTAGGTGTTGGCCACTATAATCATCGTCTTCAGCTCCACACACAGCACAAGTGTACATACCATCTTGACCAAAGTTGTAAAGTTCGACATTTCGTGATAGCATACTATCCCAAGAGTCAGTGCCACTACTTGGTGAGCCCTGCACTGCAGTAACTCCTCCAGCGACTGCCTGAACTTCAGCATACTTCATCTGTTCAGATGACATGTCCCACCGGCTGTAGGATTGCATGTTAGTCTTCATCCAAGTTATGCTTGGTCCATAATCCCAATTGTCGCCCCATTGGCCTCGATTGGTGTAACCTCCTTCTTCAGATTTTTGAGATTCAGATAAGTGGACATTAAAGTCCCAAAGCGGAATGTGATTGTAGTGCATGTGATTGTGTAAATCGATTAGGCCAGGATAGATTGTAGCATCAGTATCGTGTACAGTGATGTCATCAGTATTTATTGGAGGTATTTCTCCATCTGCCCAAACTGCTATAATCATCCCATCTTCAATCATGATGTTACCATTTTCAATGACATTATTTTGCCCAGTCATAGGAACTACTCGACCTTTTAGAATATACGTGGACTCCGAATTATCTGCTTGTTTGAAACATGTACCTTGCCTGTCAGCAGGGTTTGCATCACTCTTACCTAGTGTCCCATCTTCATTTAGCGTGTATGCAACATCAAAGAACGAGTCCTTAGCAGGGTATTTTATCATGCTCTGAATGGCCCCATTAATGTCTTTCAATACTGCAAAGTCATCTTCATAGTAGTCTAAAATAATTTGAGTTTTCGATCTGTAAAATGTCATTGATTCACCGGCAGAGATTGTTGTATTCCACCCAATTGAACACGGTGCACTGCCCCCTGCCAAGTTGTCGTCTAATGTCCAATCTGATATGTCGACATCAGATGTACCATCATTTGTTAGTTGGATATATTGCTCGCTATTCTGCCAGACTTCTCCATCGCCATCTAAATCTACACCATCATACTCTTCACTAGATGAAGATACGAGGATTTCTGAAATCTTTACACCCAAATAGTTGCCTTCATTTACTGACCATTCTCCGACTCCTGCTGAATCGCCACCACCAGAATTACCGCCACCGGAGTTATCGACTTCTCCGACTGTACAGGTTCCTTGAGTCGCAGCGGGACTAGGGTCTGTTTTTTCCAATAATCCGTTAGCACCTGGAGTGTATGCCTTGTCCCAATCGGAATCATTAGCAGGATAGTTGAAGACACTTTGAATCGAATCACTTGAATCTTTCAATACTGCAGAATCGCCATCAAAGAAATCTAATTCTATGCTGGTATCAGCACGATAAAAAGTAATGGATTCACCTGCTAAGATTGTCAAATCTCCAATTTCGCAAGAAGCGCTTCCACCAATTGCTTCATCATCTAATGTCCAATTTGAAAGATCGACATCTACTGTACCATCATTTGTCAATTGGATATATTGGTCACTCGAACTACCAATTACACCATCACCATTCCAATCAGTTCCCTCATGGGCAGCATCACTCGGTGACACTAGAATTTCTGAAATCATAACACCTTTGTAATCATCAGTATTAATACTCCAGACTCCCGTTTCAGCACTTGCTATGCCTGTGGGGATGGTCGCAACAATCATGATAAGCACAACAATCAATCTACGCATGACTCGCCCAAATGGACCAAGCACATGAAACCACCCATTAATCACGTTTGCAAATTGAGACGAATAATGGATAGTCTCAAAGCCAAGTTAACATGCCCGTAGGGCATGCGTAAGGCACTATTGATGCTGGTAATCATGTTACCAGCCATGTTCTCCGGTTGTTTCGGAGAAGAAGACATAGTCCCTGCGTCAGAAGAAGAATCAGTTTATCCACAACCATGGGAAAGGGCAGATTACACCTATGTCGATAGCGATGTATTCAGTAGAGTTACTGTAAATGGCAGTTTTGGAATCGACGCAGTACGCAGTGTTTTCATTGATGTTCCAACCATCACTGCCGCAGATGGTGGAGCCGGATTAACCGGTGATGCAGTTGTACACCTTGGCTTGTGGTTACCTGTTATTGAAGGATGCGACTGGGAAGCTGCAAATCTTTCAGAAGATTGTCTTGTACCTGTAATCGCAGAGATTGGACCCTACTACAACGATGGCGATGTTGACGCTTTAACCCCTGCAGACAGACTGGGAAGATTCTTAATCGAAAATTATGTTCCTCACGGATATGGTGTGGCCCAGGTTAGCGTATTTGGAACTGGAGATTCAAACCACTGTATGGACCTAATGGGCACTGATGAGCAGAGGGGTATTGATGCATCAGTATCTTGGTTAGGCAGTCAGCCTTGGTCAAATGGCAAAGTTGGAATCATCGGTAAATCATACGATGGAAGCACTCCTTGGCAAGCAGCAACTTTCGGTAATCCTTACTTAGCAACAATTGTACCAATGTCGGGATTGATTGGAGTTCACGACTTGATGTGGAGAAACGGAAGTATGGAAGCACGTGGCATGATAATGCACAATGGTGTATACGGTTCGTTTGGAGTTGATGGTGACTCACAGGACATCCAAAATGTCTGTGAAGGATACGCAGAAGGATATGCAATGGGTCCATTGGCTTACTTGAGCGGTGGAATGGTTGACTATGCGGGTAATACATACTGGACTGAAAGGTCATTCCTCGATAGAGTAGTCGAAAACTACAACGGGTCTGTCTACATTATTCAGGGAATGCAAGATTGGAATGTAGACCCTCACATGGCCTTCCCAACTCACCAAATTGTAGATGATGCTGGAATCGAAATCAAAACACTTGCAGGCCAGTGGGCGCATGATTATCCAGACAGAGTTTCAGGACACAGTTCGCAATCTCCTGGAAGAGGAGCAGAAGCATACCCGTACACATTACGTTGGGATTGGGCTGATGAGATGCTTTACTGGTTCGATTGGTACCTGAAAGGTGAAGGTGCGCCACCAACCCTTGGAGTTGAAATGCAAGACAACCGTGGTGGCTGGAGATTTGAGAATACATGGCCAGCGGAAGATACAGACTACCTTTCGATGGAAGTCGATGCATTGGGGCCCAGTGGTGCACTAATGGGTGCAACACAAGGTGAAATTACATTCTCTTATGGACCATTTGAAAATGATACATGGATTGCAGGGATGCCAACAATTCATGTTGCAACAACTCCACACACCACCAATAACGGGCATATCTTCATCGAAATGACTGATGATTCAGGAATGCATCTTGGCCATGCAGTGATGGATTTGAGATTCCATGCAGGAGGTCGAGACGGTGCAATTGAACTGGTCCCATTCACAACGGTAGTTGCTATGATGGAGTTCATGCCGATGGATGCATTCTTGAAAGCAGGAGAATCAATACACTTCACAGTAACTCAAACCGGAGAAGACTACGTTCCTAGCCCAGCAGCAGTAGGTGATTATTCAATAAATTGGGCTGCAAGCACTCTGACGCTTCCAATCGTTCACCGTACATGTGATGACTTATTCCAAGTGCCAATGACTGATTACGATGAAAGCATGTATTATTGGGATATCTGTTAGTCGAATCTCCCTAATATCGATTTGAACACATCTTTTGCATCTCCCTGAGAGCGCTCTACTAATCTCCTGACAATTAACTCAGGAGTCGATCGAGCAAGATGGTTTCTTCTTGGAGTTCTATCAACAATTAATTCTAGATTTTCATCCAATCCTCTAGCCTCAATTCCATCGGTTCGTAGTTCACGACCTGCTGCCTCGATTATTGCAGGTGCCAAATGGGTTACTAAGAGCATACAAGTTCCGCTATGGGATTCCGCAGCTTCTAGCATCCCAGCGATAATTCTCGCACCAGCGCCAGGTTCAGTAATCGCTTCCAATTCATCAGCAAGAATTAGTTTTGAATCATTGTTGGAAACTACCTGTGCGAGTTGAAGCAATGTTTGTTCAAGTGCTCCAGCAGATTGAGTCCCGCCTGCCTTTGCTAGAACATGAAGGGATTCGATTTGTCCAATCTTTGCAGATTTTGCTGGGACAGGTAATCCCATGTGTGCTAGAATTGTACAATGCGCTAACAATTCAAGCATGGTAGTTTTCCCACCACTATTCGCACCGGTAAGTAATGCAATTGATTGTTGGTCGCCCCTAGCAGCACACATACCTAAACCGTAGTCAACAGGGTCGGGAATGCCATCTATTAGCAAATGTCTACCACTTTTAATTTCAATGCCATGCTCACATATTTCAGGCATAGTTGCCTCTACCTGCTTTGCCCATCTACCGATTGTTAGCCACTGGTCCAATTCCACTAGTTTCCTAAGTGAATTTTCACAACGAGATTTGAGTGGAGCAAGTCTTCGGGCAAGTGACACGAGTCGCTCTGACTGCGTTGATTTCCAGAGGTCTTCTAGCTGGGAATCGATGCCATCTAATGTTGATCTGTCAACTTTAGTCGGCCATTCTGATTTGAAAATTGAACGTGGACATCGAACCTCAACGCTAGATAGTAACGCAGCGATTTCATTTGTAGCATTTTCAATTGCCTGCTCGATAGCATCACTGGTCTGTTTTGCTAATTTACGTTGCAGTGATGCAGTATCTGCTAGGGCTTCTAACATATCAGAACCGGAAAGGTCCAGATTGACATTTTGCATAGCATTGTCAACTTCATTGTGAATTCTCTTTTCCAATTCCTTAGCCAACGGCCATAATTTATCCCGTACATCTGCGATTGCATCCGCATCTGCTTCGTTTACCAGTTCATCTAGAAGGTCTCGGAGAATCGGCATTCTAATTTCGTCAAAATGTGAATAGAACCCTCCACCTTTTGGGAGATTAGTTAGTAGTTCCAAGGATTCTTTATTATGTTCAAACCAGCCAACACATTTCTCAGGTAGAATCATATCAATTGATGATTGTTCAGGAAGAACAAGCCACCCCTCAGGCGTTTGTGCAGGTCCATTTTCACCAATCCATGTTACTGATTTGAAAACTTTGTAATCTTTCCAAGTCTCTTGTTCAGAAGGTGTTAGAACCCTACAATAGCGCTTTAATTCAGCGATCGGATTTTTAGAAACAACAACTCTGTCATAGTTTCCTTCTACTTCAGAGGGTATTCGTAACCCTTCGATAATATAGTCGCAGTTCATGGCTTGTGCCACTAACTTTCTTCGACTTTGAATATCTTTTACTGGCATTAGGTTTCGCAATCGAGATCGTGTTGATGTATTGACTGCGTGCGAGGCGATAGTCACCATGAGTTCACGGTGGAGCCTTACCGATTCTGGAGTTGCTAAGAAATCCTCCATCCCATTTAGGGAGCGTGCTAGACTGTCAGCACGCTTTTGAGACACACCTTCAACCTCGGCAATAATTTCAGTTTGCCCATCAGAAAGAAGCTGTATTACTTTATCTTCCGATCCAAAATGATCGGTTAATTTTCTTGCTAGACCAGCCCCAACTCCAGGTAAAGCTTTCAGAACCATGAGAAAAATTGTTTGTCAAGAGGCTTTGAAGATACGGGTCACCTAATGAGACACTTTCACTTTTCTTTACGCTTGGTTAATTGGACCATAGACCGGCATTTCAACTTCAACAGCAAATAGCGGGTCTGGATCACTTGAGTCATGGTAAGCAACCACCACTCCTCCATCATTGAGAATACCCATCGATGCGAAATCGAATCTAATATCGTTACCTGCTCCACTTGTAGAATCCAAATCGCCTAGGCCGATGTAGGTTAGAGTATCAGGCACCATCGAATCAGAGTATTCCCTTACGTGGAATAAGACATCGACATCCGGTCCTTCCGCTGATTGATATCTGACATTCAAGACGAACAGATCTAGGGCACCATTTGCCTGGAATTCCCATTCTTCGATTTGTGCCCAATTCTCATCTGAATAATTTTGTGTGGCCCAAGTACTTCCTCCATCATATGAGAGGTGGTGAGTGAAAGTAGTGCCAGCTAGTCCAACACAGTGAATCGCTCCAGTTGAATCGATTTGGCAGTACTCACTGGGGAATTGAGCATCATGCTTGTTCCAGTTAAGCGATGTGTCTAGGAATGCGGAAGTTCCATCGCTGAAGTACTGAGGAAAGTAGAGTCCACCACTTGGAACTGGGAATGAACGCATTTCCTTGTGTGGTTTGTTAACATCATAGTATTCTGGTAAATTAGAGAAGTTGAGGTCCACTTCACCAGCACCTGGGTTGGAATTGCGACCTGCGAATTGGAAGTTATAGTAATTCAATCCATCAACGCTGATTTGACCACCAGCGTTCTGTGTTTGGTGCCAGAAGTTCGAAACAACTAGGCTAGCCCAATCTCCACTACCAATATTAGATGAGATTGGACCGACGACTTCCACTTGCCAAGACCGGTCATAGAATGGTTCAGTCATTCGGTTGTAACACCATGTCCATTCACCCTCTGATTCGTCATAAAGAATAGCGTAAAATTTGTCAATTTTTGCATCTGCGCCGATATATGGGAACCAAGACATTGAGATGATGTCTCCATTGGTTGCTTGGACAATACTTCCTTCTCCAAGTCCTTCTTGTCCAGGGTTAGTAGGTACAGGTGTCCTGCACATAGGATCTGTCAAGACTCCCGGAATATATGTGTCCCATTCGTGCCCTCTGTCTTCGGACCATACTGGATATTCACCTCCAATATTGAGGATGTCACCTTCGATTGTAGTTGCAAGATAGTGTTCACAACAATTGCCACCGTAATTTTTGTCAAATACCGCCCACGAGGTCGTAGTGCTTTGATTCAGGCTCAAATCAATAGTCGTAAATTCCCACGGTGCGATTGCAGGAATTTCGTCAATCATTTTGTAATCAACCCAAATTGGGACCTCTTCGTCTGCCACTACAATTTCTTCAGCACCACCAAAACAACCTGCTAGAAGCATGGTCAATGTGAGTAAAATTGCAACTCCGGATTTCATATTCATGACCTCGTGACAGTATACCAAATCGTTGCTCCGTCAACTTCGAAAGATTCGCCACTACCATCGCTGAGATGGAATTGAACACTATTTGCTCTTGTCTCATTTGCAATCCAATCTCGGTCTGGAGCAAATAATTCAGGTGCATCTTTCATCCAAACTTCTAGTGAAATCGTATCCTCTATTGCGAGATTCAAGTCTTTTCTTGACGCTTGTATTCTACGTGTAATATCTCGTGCCAACCCCTTAGACAGGAGTTCGGGAGTATCGCTCATATCAAGGACTAATGATACCGAACTTTCTGCAATTTGAACAGTTTGTGCAGCATATCCCTGTCGTTCAACACGACGTAATTCTATGTCATCAGATCCGATTTCATATCCTGCAATAACAAGGTTACCTGCTTCGATACTTGCCAGCATTGCTTCACTATCTCCATCGGCAATGCCCTGCAAAACTGCTGGCAAATCTTGTCTACATTTTGCACCGAGGCTTCGACGGTTAGGGACAACTTCGATTTTCTGGAATCTATCTAAATCTGTTTCGAGGGAAATAATTTCAACATTCAATTCCTCAGCAAGTATTTCATGGAACGGGGACAAATCCGGGCCACTAACAATCCACCCTTCAGCGCATGGAAGTCTCTGCCTTCTATCCGCGTCCACTCTGATTCTTCTACCGGTTTCAGCAAGTTCGCGAACCAAAGTCATAGTTTCTAGAATTTCAGAATCAATATCTCCAGATTCCGGCCAATCTGCTAGATGGACAGAAGTTCCCATTAAATTACGATGAATTGTATCTGGCATGAAAGGTGAAACCGGAGCCATCAAACGACTAATTGTCACAAGAACAGTATGTAGCGTATGCTGGCATGCAAGTTTGTCATCACCATCAGCCTCATCCCACAATCTGCGCCTCGACCTTCGAACATACCAATTTGAAACATCATTTACAACGAATTCCTCGATATCTCGACAAGCTTTGTGGAAATCCCATTCTTCGAATTGCTTATCTGTACCCTTGACAACTTCAGCAAGTCGCGATAATACCCATGCGTCTAATGGAGTCTTCTTTCCCTGTGGGGAAGTCTCTGGATCAAACCCATCAAGTGCGGCATAATCAGAATGGAATCGATAAATGTTCCAGAGGGTAAGGAACATCTTTCCATAGGTTTCACGAACCCCATTAGGGTCGAATTTCATCGGATTCCACGGAGCTCCAGCGGTGACCATGTACCATCGAGTGGCATCAGCACCCTCTCGGTTGAAGTGGTCCCAAGGGTCGACAATGTTTCCTTTGGATTTTGACATTTTCTTTCCTTCTGCATCCAAAATCAAACCTAGTGAAAGGCATCGCTTGTAGCATATTGACTCAAACACAGTGGTGCTTACTGCAAGTAATGTGTAGAACCAGCCTCTTGTCTGGTCAACACCTTCACAGATGTAATCGATAGGGAAATTATTCTCAAACTTTCCTTCTGCTCCAAACGGATGATGCCATTGTGCAAATGAGGCACAACCTGAGTCAAACCAACAATCCATCACGAAAGGCTCTCTTTTCATATCGCCATTACATTCTGTACAGACCAGAATCGTATCATCGACATATGGTCGATGTAGGTCTTCAGCCACCGGACTTCCTTCTTTGGCCATACTTGCCATTTCTTCAGTAGAACCGATACAGTGTTGATGGTTACAATCATTACAAATCCATACTGGTAAAGGTGTACCCCAATATCTCTCACGGCTGATTGCCCAATCTTTGACATTACGCAACCACTCGCCAAACCGACCTTCGCCAACCCAGTCTGGAGCCCATTCAACTTGAGAGTTAAATTCGAGTAGCATTTCTTTGACAGCAGTCATTTTGACGAACCAAGAATCCATCGCATAGTAGAGTAGCGGATGACCGGTTCTCCAGCAATGTGGATAATCGTGGAGATACATCTTTTCACGGTAAAGTAAACCAGCGTTATGCATTAATTCGATGACTGTTGAATCACAATCTTTCACATAGCGACCATCGAGTTCCAAGTGGGTTCCTTCAAGGAATGCGCCATCTATTCCAACGGTGTGCTGGGCCGGTAATCCTACTTCCATACCGAGGTTATAATCGTCTTCACCATACATTACTGCAGTGTGTACGACTCCAGTACCATCAGTGGTTGTGACCCAATCTGCCCCGATTACAGTCCATGCTGTTTTCGAGTCGCCTCTGTCGACTGCGCCAGGGAATAGTGGGGTGTATGCGCGCCCAATCAATTCACTACCAGGGAATGTTTCAATTTCTTCACAGTGATGGCGAATCACTTCTTTGAATAGTTCCTTTGCCAGAATTAATTCCTCGCCTATTTCAGCGCCGCCATGACCTTCCCAGTTCTCAGGGTTGGCCGTGACTCTAACGCGCACATATTCGACATCGGGCCCTACTGCAAGACCGACATTTCCAGGTAGTGTCCATGGGGTTGTAGTCCAAGCTAAAATCGAGGCATCGGTATCTTCCAATTTGAATTTGACATAAACCGAAGGCTCTTCGACTTCTTTGTAGCCCAGAGCGACTTCGTGACTGGAGTATGATGTCCCGGTTTGAGGACAGTATGGGAGCACCTTGTAACCACGATATAGCAAGCCCTTTTCGAACATTTTCTTCAATGCCCACCAGCATGACTCGATGTATGTATTATGAAGTGTGACATATGGATTATCAAGGTCACACCAGTATGCCATTCTCTCCGTCATATCACGCCATGCAGCCTCATAAGTCCAAACAGATTCACGACATTCTTTGTTGAATTCTTCCATTCCAAATGCTTCAATCGCTTCATTACTCATCAAGTCAAGTCTCTTCTGAACTTCGATTTCTACAGGTAGGCCGTGTGTATCCCATCCACCCTTTCGTTCAACGAAATTACCTTGCATTGTTTTCCAGCGGCAGACGAGATCCTTGTAGGTTCTAGCTACAACATGGTGAATTCCAGGTTTCCCGTTCGCAGTAGGCGGTCCTTCTAAGAAAATGAAGGGTTCACCCTCAGCACGATTTTCAACACTTGCTTCGAATAATTTCTCTTGTTGCCATGCTGCAAGTAGACCTGTTTCCAACGCAACCGTATCCAGTTCGTTGGTCGTCTTTGGGCTGGCCATACCACTGGCGAGATGTGAACATGTCTTGAAACACTCGTTCGATATCATGGTCCAACCTAAGATAAAATCCACTTCGTAGAAGTGAATGGCAGGGGTTGCTTTGAATTACATTGAGTTCATCCAGTGCATACATGGCGTCAGCAAATAGAGGGGTCCAGGCATTTGCCCTTGCTCTCTTGTTTGTACTTTCTGGACCGCTATCGCAGTTTTTTCTTACCGATAGCACGTCAATCTCCTTAGACGAGACCGATTTCAAAAGTAGTACTTCTGGAACAACTACAGAAGTTGTAATTAACGGGCCAGGGCAAAATGGAATGGGGCCATCTCTTGTTCTCGACCCAGACCATGCTTTACAGACAATCTCATTCTCAGTTGCCTCGGGAGACAGTATCAGGGCAACCGGTTTTAATTGGTCTGATTGGAGTTCATCCGGATTCACGAGTACTGGTTTGATGGAAGATTCTGACGGGTCCTTAATTCTCGGGTTCCAAGGTGTAAATTGGGACTTTGATAAAGGAAACAATGGCTGGTCATCATCAAATTCAAATTTCGGACAACATAATTCTGGCATCACATGTGGAATGAATGGTGCTACAGGGGCATCATGGTGGACTCGTGGCGGCGCAGTGACTGTTACAAGCCCACAAGTTAATTTGGCAGGCCACCAAGGATTATCACTACAAGCTTGGCTAAAACAAGGGAATTATCAATGTGGTGAAGAGCCAGATACCAATGAGAATTTCTACCTTGAATACAAAACTTCTAACAATGCATGGAGCCAGATTCAATATCTTGCAGGCTCTACTTCTGGCGGGACTGTAACCAACGTAAATTACAATTTACCATCGGATGCTTACCATTCAAGTTTTCAAGTTAGAGCGCGACAAAATTCAGGGTCTGGAACATGTTGTGATTACTGGTTTTTCGATGATGTCATAATTCCTGGTACCAGTGGTGCTAATTTGTCCACCCGTTCATTCGGTTGGTCATCAAGTGCAAATGAACAAATTGACGAGGGGAGATATGCGCCAATTTTGTTAGACGCGATGGTTCCCCAAGACGCTTATCTCAACTGGACGGTTATTGATGCAGATACAGATATTCCAATTCCGGGACTAGTTAGCCGCTCAGGAGAGTGGATAGATCTCTCAGTAGTTGATTGGAAAACACACAAATCCCTTCGGTTAAATCTGGAATTTGTCTCAAACCATTCTGGTTCTTCCCCACGCTTATACGGCATCTCAGGTGGAGGGAAAATCTATGATAATTTCAATAATAACCCTGAAAGCGATGGTTGGAGTCTTGTAAATGCAAGTTGGGATTCATCTAATTTAGAACTCGTTGGAAGTGCAAATGCGATGGTTCTAACACCTGAATTCGATATAGACATGCCATTTTCATCGTACAAATTTAATTCTCAATTACAGGGTAATGTAGCAACATATGTTTCAATTGATAGAGGGAACTGGAGCCAAATAAATGCTTCAAATCTTCGAACAGATACAGCGACCCCAGCCTCTGTAATCCAATTCAAATTCGAAGGGATGATTGAAACTTGGTCTGTGGAAAATCTACAATTGCAACTGTATCCGAGTTCTTCAATTGTATCTCCTACTTTGGATATTGATAATGATGGACGACCCGAGTGGTCAGTTTCAGGCACTGGCATAGGGGAATGGGGTAACCAAGATGTATTCATGGATGGTAATTCAAGTTCGGTTTTCGAAGTAGGTTTGGCTCCTACCACTTGGCATAGTGTGTTAATCCCAAAGAATGCTAAATCATTCGAGGTATCTGCTGATGATGTCGGCACAGTCGGCCTAGGCATTCAAACAATGGCCCTGTGGATTGGAACTCAAATGATTACACAAAATGGTGGAAATGGATATGTTGATGGTTTACGCCTGTCTCTAAATGCTAGCGAAATAGAACTTCTCAATTACGAAACAGCAACACTAAGCCCCTCCACACAAGTGGGTGGTACTGATTTTATTCATGGACGAATAGAATTAATTTCAGATGCAGGAACTCATCGGCTAGCCGGTTTGACAATAACTTATGATGGGAATGATACCGTTAGTGCAACAGCAATTGATGAAGTAGTAATGGCGATGAATCGTGCAAGATTAGATTCTAGCAAGGCATCTAGTATGCCGCTTATATTCACTGCACAATCTGCGTGTACTCTCGAGGTTACTCTAATTTCATCTACATCTTCTGGAGATGTTACAATGGGTGCACTTACGTGGACAAACGACTCTCAAACCCTGACTCCTTCACAACTTTGGAGACAGGTAAATACCCGTGTCCAAGTGAATGAAGCAGCACCTAATAGGCTCATTTTCAATCTTTATTCTGATGACTATACCGCAATGTGGTTCATTCCGGTTACAGGTGGAAATATGATTACTATCGGTGATCATGATACTCTTGTATTCTCAGATGAAGGCATCACTCACAACTCTTCACAAGGTATCCACGACCTTTTGACCAGTTTCAGAACAGCACAATCCTTTGATGATCAGTCCCATCTTCGTTTGGAAACTCGAATCCAATTAACAAATGGCGTAGTATCCATGCCTGCAATCAAAACCTGGGCAAATCCTGCAATCGACAATGACATGCAAATAGAATCAATGAGTATCTACACCGATAGGGGTCTCATTTCATCCGCAACAAAATATCTGAAAGCAGAGGACAACATGACCTTCAATATTGATGTCGGATTTGAAAATGGGGATTCTGATGAGAAGCCATTCCCTGGAGAATTCAATCTATCCCTCTACCGTAATGGCGAATTGATAGCTAATACTACCGAGTATGAAGGTGATTATTGGGTTGTCAAAACCAAAGCACCTTTCACTAGTGGAAATGTTTCCTATGAGGCATTCATAACCCCCTTAGAAGGAGGTGGATTGGGTGAGCCAATCTCGGTGAATAGAACCTTTGTGATAGACCCTCTTGCACCAGTTGTTACTAGCGCTAATATCAGATATTTCGATCATTTACAACCTTCGACAAACCAACAGATAACTATCAATATTACAGACCAACCAGTACTTCCAACTGAAGTCACTCTAATGTTATGGACAGAGTGGGCGAATGATTTCAACGGCGATGGATGGCCAAATGGAGATGAGTTCATTCCTCGGTTAATGACCAATCCGTCAGAATTCAATCACAGTTTTGGCACATATACTTCGACAATAGATGATTCGTCGGCATTCCCTGGTGAAAAGGTTGCAGGCTATGTGGTTGGAATTGATCCTTCAGGACACAACTTACTCGGAGGTGGTTCTGAGATGGTTGATGACCACCTGTTTATGTATCAAATAATGAACGATGGTGTGCCGGTAATCGATAGTGATGGATTCGAATGGATAGATGGGCGCAAAGCATGGCTTCACCCTGGTCAGACATATGGACTAAATGTTTCATTCACAGAGTTAAATGGGATCTCAGATATTCAACAAATCGAAATATCATTGGCAGACAATATCGCTAGTGACCAACTAACACTGAGATGGGATTCGAATACTCGGCAATGCATTAGTGATACAATGCATATCATCATTTCAATGTGTAAATTAAACGATGAATTTGGTTCGACACCAGGCCCATATGACCAAGATTTGGTTCTGTACATTGAGATTATCCCACAATGGACTCTTCCTGATCTGGGTGAGACTCGTCGTGAACCAATCGTAACTATCTCTGACCGTGCAGGTAATGTTGATACTGCGAACTTCCCACAAAACCGATGGCGTTTTTCTTCTGAAATGATGGTTACAAATGATGTTTCACTTTGGGTTGAAAATGGAGCAATTACAGAAGAAGGAGCCCGTGTCTCTCCCGGCTCTCCAATGGAATTATCAGGGGATTTGATATTTGTTAGGAGCTTGGAAACACCACACTTTGATTGCGAAATAGAAGTTCGTCTAAACGGAATAAAGACACCTACTGTGGCAATAGATGGTACTTTCACTGCAGCGCTCAACGCTCCAATTAATTCAGGCCAACATGCAATGACTTGGAATATCGATTGCATGCCAGAACAAGGAGTAGACCTCACAAGCCCAACAGAAGCAGTAAGATGGATACTTGTGGATGCTGTTGGACCCCAGGTCATTGAATTCGCATCTCCGGGAGAATCAGCAATTCTCGAAGTACAAACTCATTTTGTTAGAGTGATAGTCTCTGAGAATTATGGTATTGATGCGGATTCAGTTGAACTAATTTGGTGGGTAACTGCAAAGGGTGGAAATGATGCAATCGCCTCTGGCAATGCAGTAATGGTACTAGATGGAAATGTAAGTTCTGGATTGCGTTTGGAATTCATGGGTACAATTGACTTATCCGGAATCTCGCCAGAAATACTTCAAGAACAATTAGTCCTAAAGATGAGACTTGAAGGCCGTGACGTCGCAGGAAATCAATTTGAGAAATCAGCTAATAGCGAGGCTTATCCCGCAGGAGTTTGGGATTTAGTACACCATACTCCTGATATCTTATTGGATACAAGTAGCATTGAATTATCTAAATCAAGCCTTGAAGTTAATGAACCAACGATTGTACAAATTCATGTCCGAAATGATGGTGAACTAGGTGGGAATGCTGAACTAATTGTGGAGGTGGTTGATCTCAGTGGTGACCGTTATCAGTTAACAAGAACTTCAATTTTTGTTGAATCTGAATCCGTTTCAACGGTAGTTGTAGATTGGAAGCCAGAAATGCCCGGCATTCAAAGAATTGAAGTTACATTGGTAGACCAAACTGAGAAGTCGGATTTCATTGATGTTAAGCCAATTCAAGAACGGTCATTCATGCAGGATACCATCGGTTCAACTAACCCATGGATACTTGGCACTACTCTGACAATGATTTGTGTAAGTTTACTTTTCATTCTTTCATGGATGCGTGTTGCAACATTAAAGCAAGGCGAATCTGAATGGGAATACGAGGCTGACGAGGAAATTGACGACAGTTGATGTTACGCAAAGCATAGAGACTAATTTTCTTTGGACAAAAATGGAGGGGGAGATATGGCATCAAAAATCGCGCTACTCCAAATTAACCCAATTGTGGGGGATATAAGTGGAAACGCCTCACTAATCAGTGATTTCGCTGAACAAGCCTCACAATCCGGAGCAAGTTTGGCAGTAACTACCGAACTTGCAATTAGTGGTTACCCTCCAAGAGATCTGTTATTGCAATCTGACTTTGTGCAATCTTGTAACCACGTGGCTAATTCACTGAAATCAGTAATTCCAATACTGGTTGGCACACCTGTTCCCTCTCACGGTGAGCGTTCGCTTCCGGGAAACGGAGTTGTACGTGCTGGAGATTCCGTGCGAGAGATTACTCGGAAACAACTGTTACCAACATACGATGTTTTCGATGAAGCAAGGTATTTCGAGGCTGATGAAAGGCCAGGAATTGCTCGGACAATCGCAGGCCTAGACATCGGAGTAACAATCTGTGAGGATGCTTGGCAGCATTGTGGTGCAACTCCTAACGATTATGATAGCGATCCTATTGCGCAAATCGTAGAATGGGGAAGGCAAGGCGTTGTACTTGATGCAACAGTCAATCTCTCTGCGTCACCTTATCATGCCAATAAATCAGGTATCCGACTAGCGGTTGCACGAAGTGCAGCCGCTTCCCTAAATCATCCATTTCTTCTTGCAAACCAAGTTGGTGGAAATGATGACCTCTTATTCGATGGGCGTTCAGTAGTCGCTTGGCCAGATGGTACAGCAGTGGTTGCTCCGGCTTGGGTCGAAGGCGTTCTTATCGCCGACCTTTCTAACCCGCAAAATTGTATTTGGTTGGGAGAAGGAGAGCTAACAGTACTAAATTCAACAGATGAGATTAGCGATGGGGATGAAGACCTACTTGATGCAATTATCATCGGACTATCTGATTATTGCAGAAAGAGTGGAATTTCAAAGATAGTTTTAGGATTGTCAGGCGGTATTGATTCCGCATTAGCAGCATGCATCGCAAGTGCTGCAGTTGGCGCTGCGAATGTAACTGGAATTTCTATGCCGTCCAAGCATTCTAGCCAACACAGTATCGATGATGCGCGCTCAACCGCTGAAGCACTTGGAATTGAATTTTCATTGCAGCCAATAATGGATTTGCACAATGCTGCGGATACAGCCTTAGCTGAACTGTTGGCAAATGGCAACCCAGTGGCTGGTGAAAATCTGCAAGCCAGACTCCGTGGACTAGTTGTTATGGCACATGCAAATGCAAATGGAGCGATGGCCATCGCTACAGGAAACAAATCTGAATTGGGTCAAGGGTATTGTACTCTGTACGGCGATATGGCAGGAGGATATGCGCCTCTTGGTGATCTCTACAAAATGGAAGTTTATGCTCTAGCACGGGAATTCAACAAGCGTATTGGCTTAGATGCAGTAAACGAATCAACTCTCACTAAACCCCCTAGTGCTGAACTTGCTCCAGACCAAAAAGACGAGGACAGCCTCCCTCCATACCCCATCCTAGATGAGATACTGCGCCTTCATATCGAAGGGGGATTAGATGCAACAGAAATCACATCACGAGGTCATGATGGAGGGGTTGTGCGTGATGTGTTGACTCGTTTGGCTAGAAATGAGCATAAGCGATGGCAAATGCCCCCTGCCCCTAGAGTTTCAATGAGGGCTTTTGGCCAAGGATGGCGCCAACCATTAGCGGCACGACATGATTGGCGTCAATGAATGACAATCCATTCGTCGCTCAACTCACCATGTGCCCAGCCATGTAATTCAAGCCCGTATGTTGCTGAATCTGCAATATAGTATACCATTTCTTCACCAATCCATAAGTCGCCATGAACTCCAGCAGCAAGGTTGCCATCGTCATGGTCCCACAATAGAATCAACCCCTCATCACCTACTAGGTGTAATTGCCCACCATCGTTAGGGTCAGTGATTAGAGTTACCAAATTATCACCTATAATTGCAAGATGAGATGGATTTGCGGACCCCATTCCAGAGATGTGATCAGAGTGCAGCCATGCGCTTTCACCATCACTCAGGCATAATTCATAACCGATTGATGGTACTCCACAATCGAACCATAATTTCCCCTCAAATATGATGGCACCTGTGCTAGCTCCCACCTCTTGTAGGGTTGAGTTTGGCTGAACTAGAGAATAAGAAGTCGTATTGAAAGCAAATAACCCACCCGAATCAAAGAGTATGTTTCCTCCAATCGCAGTAGGGGGGATTGATTGGGCAGGGAGTCCTTGAAGGGTCGAAGTAACTCTTTCCAGAATTAGTCCATCAGAACGATGTAACTGTGCACCGTAGGTGTCACTTGTTGCAATGAACCAATAATTTCCCTCATAGAATACTGCAGATGATTGAATTTCGCCAGCCATAATTGTACCCCCAATTGAGATTCCACTTGGAGTATTGTAGAGTAAGATTCCATTAGCAGTAGTTGTATTTGTGAAATCTCCACCGAGTATAATTTCAGATTCACCAAGAATTAGTATTCCATTGGAGTGGGTTAGAACCAGTTCGTTTCCGACCTTGACTAGTGAATCAGTACCAGAAATATCACTGCTCATGTTGGTTTCTTGCCATGTGGAGGCCCCATCAGTCGACCAAAGTTCAACTCCAGATGCATCTTTTGCATCAAACCAAATCCGTCCATCATGCTCGATAAAACCTAAGTTTTCACCGGGTGAAAAATTAACATTTGGAGAAAGGAGACTCACTTGACCATCACGGATTGTGAATAAGTGGCATTTGTCACTTTGAACAGCAGCGAATACAAACATCTCGCCGGAGGCCAATCCCCCTTGACACGGAGTAGAGAACGAATCTCCTGAATTTGGTTGTATGTCAGTTAATCTCCCGCTTGTCAGATTTTGAAAGCAAATTTTGACACTTGAGTCGACTGTTTTGGAAGTCGAGTTATTTCCCATTTCAATTATTATGGCATCAGAGCACGAACCATATGGGCCAGTATAAGATTCGATAAATGCTGATTGACCTACAATTCCATCAAGACCATTAGAACCGTTTACTCCATCGGTTCCATTGTACCCTTGATATCCTCTATTTCCCATCGGCCCAGACCCACCTTGGGTACCGTGGCACAGGTTACGTATTTCTGAAACTTCATTGTCGTCAAGAATATTGTCTCGGTTCTCATCTGTTCCAATTTGTATGCTAAACCCTCCTTCCTCGCAACCATTAGTTCCATACAGTGGCCCGATTCGGGACAACGAAGAGTCTCCATTTTCACCTGAACTTAAGTCGCCGATATCCATCGTATTGTATAGTGCAAGACTACTCATAATTAGGGTGGAAATAATTGAAAGAATTCCTATTATTTTTACAAATCGCTTTTTCTTTGAGGGGTGTTTGTCCTTCATGTACCAACAGATATTTTCTCAGATTAGAGTGTATTCCCTACAAAGTGTTCATGGGTATGTGTCTCTAGCCTCTTCTCATGGAGTTACCAACTAGGCTTGCATCAATGCTTGCGGGCGGTGAAGGTTTAACTCGTCAAAAAGCAGCGCGCTTAGTTGTAGACCTTGCCGAAACAGCAGAAGCAGATAGCTTCATCGAAGTTAACCATAGTCACGTCTCTGGAGTTTCAGTAATTACAGGCGGGCATGGTCTTAGGCGCTTTCTTGCGGATTTAGCAGGTGAAGGATCTGTAGTAATTCCGACCACGCTAAATGCGGCTGGTTGCGATAAGAGAAGAATGGAAGAGATGGAGATAGACTATCCTGATTTTTTAGAACAACAATTTGAGATAATCATGGCTTACGAAAGTCTTGGAGTTGAGGCTTCGCTGTCCTGTACCCCATATGACCGGGGCGTAGAAGACGAAGTTGGCATCGCATCTTGGGCGGAATCCAATGCTGTTGCATTTTCGAATTCGTGGACTGATTTAGTCACAAATCGTGAATCAGGATTATCTGCACTGGCCACTGCTCTTACCGGATTTGCTCCACGCTGGGGATTACACCTTGAAGAAAATAGAATTCCAAACATTGTTGTTGATGTGGAGTGTGAATTAACTACACTCTCCGATTGGTCAATTCTTGGAGACTGGATCGGTAAACAGGTCAGGCCAGGTTGGAACGTCCCATATGGTCCAATGCCCTTTGTTCGTGGCCTACCAAAATACCTCAGTTTCGCATCTAAGAAGGCGCTCACAGCAGCAGCAGCAAATTATGGATGTCCAATGCTTTGGGCGGAAGGTCATACATTGAACCCCCCACTTTCAGGTAATGAAGAATCTCTTGTTTTCACGGAGGCCGAACTGAAATCTCGGTATGAAGAACTTGCACCAAAAGGGCAAGTTGATTTGGTAGTAATCGGTTGTCCACAGGCTAGTCTCGAAGAAATTCGCATTACTGCTTCAATGGTACGTGGACGCAGCGAAATGGGGTTATTGATTCCAAACAAGCGATTATGGGTCTTCACTTCTGGACATAATTTTGATTTGGCAGATGCAGATGGTTCTATCGGAATATTAGAGGAATCAGGGGCGGTAGTATTGCGTGATACTTGCCCTGAAGTAACTCCGTATAACCGTAATTTGTACAACCACCTGATGACTAATTCTCTCAAAGCAGAGCATTACCTGACTAGTGGATTAAACAAGATGCCTACTTCTGTTGGAACAATTGAAGATTGCGTGGCACATGCATTTGAACCGCAATTGAGTAGTGGAGAAGTGGCCCCATTAACGCCAAAGGCTCAACCTCAACATGCATCATCTAAGACTCATCAGAGCGGAGATTGTACAATTGCTGGCAAGGGTCTGAATTCCCAGGATGATTGGAAAGTTGAGGGAAGAGCAATGGTGAGTGATGTCCCAATCACCTATCTCGGATACGTAAATCGCGATACTGGTGTTGTGGAAGAGACTGGACATCCACTTGATGGGCGGGCGATTGAAGATACGATTTTGATTTATCCAAAAGGCTCAGGTTCTACAGTTGCACCATATGTTTTGATGGGGCTAGTATATACTGGGAAAGGGCCCAAAGCCATTGTAAATCGCGATGTATGTTCGCTAACTCTACCCGCTTGTAGCTTACTCAATGTCCCTTACAGTCATGGATTTACTGAAGACCCATGCTTAGCAGTAAATGATGGTGATTTGATTCGAGTTTCCAAATCTTCAGGAGTCGTCAGCCTTGAAGTTCTTGAGCGTGCGGGTGAGTAAATGCGAGTTCTGGTTACAGGCGGGGCTGGATTTCTTGGCTCACATCTAACCGATGCGTTACTTGGACGTGGTGACGAAGTCGTTGTGTTCGATGATTTATCGCGTGGTTCTGTTGAACAAATAGATAATCGGGCAAAATTCGAGCAAGGTGATGTTCGCTTAGAATCCGATTGGGAACGTATCTGCTCAGATTTTGTTCCAGATGTTATTCACCACCTTGCAGCAGTCAATGGAACAAGAAGATTCCATAATGAGGCAGATTTGGTAGTTGATGTCAACATAAATGGAACTCGAAATGCATTGGCTATGGCGAAACGATTTGCGGCTAGATTGGTATTCTATTCCTCTCCCGAATCATTTGGGGAACAGGAGTCGATGCCACTTTCGAATGATTCGAATAGTCTCTTCACTCCAGCGCACTTACATCAAAGACATTCTTATGGCTCTTCAAAACATATTGGAGAATTGCTCTGTCAATTCGAAGTTAGAAAGGGAGTGGACGTACGAATTGCGCGCCCATTCAACGCTTACGGCCCACGACTACATGGTAATGCAGATGGCCAAGTAGTGGCTATGATGATGCAAGCTAATCCAATTGTTGTTCACGGCAATGGGCAACAAACACGTAGCCTTACTTGGGTTGGAGATATTATCGATGGTTTGCTAATCTTAACAGATAAGGATGAACTGAATGGCCAAGCCTTCAATCTTGGTTCGACTGAAGAAGTTACTATGCTTGAGTTAGCACAACTAATCTCTAATTTACGCGGTGTTGAAATTGTATTTGGAGAACCAAATCTGGGTGATAGCAAAAGGAGATTACCAGATTTGTCAATGAATGAATCAATTTCTTGGAAAGCGACTACACCCTTGCAAGAAGGACTTGCTCAATTACGGTGATGTGTCGCAATATATCCCCAATCTTCAGGACTTGGTGTCAACCGATCTAAGCCATGCTGACATAGTAGGGAGAGGCCTTCCTCTGGCGGTAACTGCGATGGGACTAGCATACTTTCAACCTTCAATACTAGAAGTCGGGCAACAGCACCTTCGGGTAAGGGATTGTCTTCAAGCAGTTTGCAGCGCATCACGGCTACAGCTAGTGGATGAATCGGACCATCACTTTCCAACAGACTCCATTCACTTTCTTCAGTAGCAGTTCCAGCAAGGTCTGCATCTTTGGCGGCCTCAATAGTGGCTGATAGGAATTGCAATTCACATTCACCATTTGCTTTCAGATTACGGTAGGTGTCTCTGACCTTGCCATCTCTTGATTGTGATAATGCCATTACGACGAGTGGCGGAGAGTTAGATACAACACTAACGCTGGTGATAGGGGCAAGGTTCTCTTTGTCACCATCACGTGTTGAAACCAGTGCTAAGGCCCTCGGTGAGATTGCAGCGGATAGCCATTTACTTCTGCTAGTATGGTCTAATTCATCCATCTCAAGTTCCAATTGTGGGGTTGTAGACTTCCGTTCAAACCAACGGTCTAGAGTTCCGTTCGCTAGTTCACCTACTGCATGTATGGTAAAATCTCTGTAGGTTTTCCATTCAGCAATAAGTGCGGCCTCATCTCCGCGTTCTTCCTTTCGTATTATCGACGCATCAGCATATTCAATACAGCGTCGAAGAAAATTCTCAGTTGCAATTTTACTCATGATTATCTCTCCGGGATTCATATTCGCTTCGCATCATCAGATGCTTGGCAGGATTGCCACCCCATACTTCGTTTGCAGGTATGTCGCAGATTACCACGGCGCCCGCAGCAATTATGCAACCTGTATGTAATTTAACTCCGGCGACAATTGTTGCATTTGCGCCAATTATTGAACGATTCTCCACAATAACCGGCTTCCACTTACCGTTAGAGGGTGGATAGCGGTCATTTGTAAGTACGGCGCCTGGTCCAATGAATACTTCATCTCCAACCGAGCAACCATCTGCGATGTAAACGGTACCTTGGATTCTACAACTCTGGCCAATAGTTACATCTCTTCCTATGTGCGATAGTGCACCGATATTGGTTCCTTGTCCTATGGAATCCGTGCTAATATGGCATGGTAGCCATGCAGTCGCACCAGCAGAGAGTTCTACCTTTTGTCCGGATAGTTCAACCATCAATTCCCAACTCTCGCATCAGCATTGAAACATGTCCTTTGGCCTTGACATTATATCGGGCAAAAATCAAACTTCCCTCTTCAGAAATAACGAATGTGGAACGCGCGCACCCCATATATTCACGGCCATAGTTCATCTTCATTCTCCATGTTCCAAAAGCCTCGTGAATAGACCCATCTTCATCCATTAATAACGGGAAATTTAATTCCTGTTTGTCAATAAAGTTTTCATGACTTTTGATCGAATCTTTTGATACTCCGAATACTTGGAACCCCTCAGTTGTTAAACGCGCCATATCGTCTCTAAAGTCACAAGCCTGAATTGTACATCCTGGTGTCGAATCTTTTGGATAAAAATACAGTATGGTCTTCTTTCCATTCGCCATAATCTCTTGTGAATTGTGAGCGACTCCCTTAGAATCTACAGCGTTGAATTCGGGTGCGAGGTCTCCTGCTTCGAGCGTTACATGTTCTGACATGGGCCGGCTAAGTGGCGCTGACAAATCAAGTCTTGCATTTTCTTTGCAGAGCAAAAAATTACTTGAATGGCCCTTTTATTCATTATGCATTAGTATGTGTGCGATGTGCATGATATCCACTAGGGCTTGCGATTGTCTTATAATCCTCCGTATCCTAACCTAAAGCCATGGCAGTGAGTCGTATGTCTCGAAGGTGTCGTAAGTTCATGCGACAGGTTCACAAGGCTACAACGAAATATGCCCTGCAAGAAATAGCATCTACTATCCAAAGCGATTTAGATCGTCGAAACCTTTCATACGAGGAAGCATTGAACCTCGGCAACATTCTACAAAATAAAGCAGACCTCCTACCAGGTGATGAAATTGTTTATGCGGTTTCGGATAGAGATTCTTATCGCCGAACACTTGAGTTATATTTGCGCGATGGCATTCTCACACAAGCTGAACAATTACTTCTGTGGGAGGAACGTCGTCGCCTAGGAATTGGAGATGAAATTCACAACCTCTTGATGGAGCAATTACTGGCGGCATGGACCCGCCAAGGAAAGTCAGTCCAGATACACGCTTTCAAAGGAGGAATGACCAATGTCTAATCGTAAAGTCGCATTAACAATCCTTGCGGTGTTAATGGTTCAGATATCTGTTCCAATGATTCCAGTCGATGCCGCAACAAGTGGTAGGTCGAGTCATAACTTCGATGTAACTGTATTTACTCTCTCAGCAGGTGGCTCGATTAACGATGGCACAGTTGGAACTCCGGATTACAAATTAGCCCCTGGTGATCACATTACCCGAGTCGTAGTTGCAAACACAGGCACTAGTGACGAAGGTGGCACTCTAAAATTAGTCCACAAAGCATCTGCATCATCTCCCGAAATAGAAGTTACATCAATAGATATTCCTTCAATCTCCGCAGGTGGTTCTACAAATCCAATTCTAATCAATTGGACTGCACTTTCTGGTGATGGCCAAACTCTGACTGCCAGAATCATATCGACAGGGGATACAAATCCTGCTGATGATGAAGAGTCACTTGAATTTGATGTAACTATCCTTCACAGAGGAACTGTGCTTGGCGATAACATTCCAGGGCCAAGTGGAGGATTTACCGATCTCCGCCTCGACCACAGTATTCACACATTCGAGGCCACTGTCCGAAATGATGGAGTGATGGATGTATCTGCTGTCTTCGAACTTAATTTGACTGACAATTCAGACCCTGCAAACAAAATCTCTTTTTGGTCAAACACACTTATTTTGGAGCCTGGGAATCTACTGAACCCTCCGACTGGGGGGGCGCTTTCAGCGTCATTCGACGCCGCTTCACTCCTCGGGTCTTGGACTCTTGCAGCAAAGGTTCACTTCAATGGAACTCTGTGGACAAATACAATCATTTCTAACGTTGAAACAATCACATTCTCGGATTTCATTATTGATGTTTCAACTCCGGGGGACAGGTCGATTGAACCTGGTGCTACTACCAGTTTAACTTGGATCATTACGAACCTTGGTAGTGCAGACGATTTGACAATTCAGTTAGGCTCTGACAAAGGATGGCATGATAATTCACGGAATGGACAGATAATTAACTTGGGTGCTGGTGAAACAGTCACTGAAGTCATTTCAGTCACTGTTCCAATCGATGCAGTAAAACCAACATTGGAAAATATTTACCTTAATCTTTCAAGTGTATCTACGGACCCATATACGGCGCGCAGTGTAGCTCATGTAACAGTTGGAGATCAATACCAAGCATCAGTAATCGCACCGATTGGACCAATCACAGTAACTCCTGCTAAAACCGAATCTCTTCTATTCACAATTATCAATTCAGGAAATGTTGCTACCGCTTTCACTCTCGATGCAGGACTCTCATCATCTGCTGATAATTGGCAGGTTTCACCGATGTCTAGTACTGACGTTATTCCAGTTGGAGAAAACGTTACAGTGACAGTATTTGTAACTCCGGCACCGATTTCTTCGCCATTAATTACTAGCGAAAGAAATGGTGCAGGTGACAGTTTGTATGCCTGGTTATCCGCTACACCTCTCAACGGCGGTGTGCCTGAAATCAACACTACTCAATTGATTGTTAGAGCGGTTATCGCAGTCGACCCTGGACCTGAAACAGAAGAAATCATTCTGACAGAATCCGAAATTCTAGAGGGAGTTGGCGCCGGGGGCGTGGACAAAATCATTTCACTATCTGTTGAGGTTAGGCATAATCTTGGTGCCGCTATTTCAGTGGGCGTTGATGCCAACATCACAGTAGGTAATGCGACCTTCACTCCAACTAATATAGGGGGTAATCGGGAATTCGAACGATGGAATTCATCTGTGACGCCAGACACCGTATCTGCGCTAGGAATCGGAGAGGTGTTCCAATCATGGCTTCAAATAGATGGCCCAAGTGATGAAATGCCACTTGCGGGTGAATTATTGTTACCAGTTACTGCAACTCCAATTCTAACATCTAGTCAACAATCCAATGGCGTATTGCCCTATCCTGTAACGAGAAACATTAGTATTATCATTCCAAGTATTACCGATGGTGAAATAGTCATACCCGCCGAACCTTTGGATGCTGACGTTGGCAATCTTACCAATTTCACAATACAATTGGAGAATACTGGAAATGATTTATCCTCTTACCGCTTAGTTATCGAAGACGATCTTCCTGACCTTTGGTCTGCGAGTTTAGAAACCTCAGATCTTACCTCTCCTTCAGTTGTTGCAAACCTTTCAGCAGCAATGGCAGACCATCCTACCACAGGCGAGGCTCATTTCTCAAATATAACTCTCAAAGTAACCACGGACCCACAAGCAGATGCTGACACCCTCCAAGCCCTCAATATACGAGTGGAAGACCGGGAAAGTGGCGAGATATTATCCCTGAATACGCTGCTAATTAGAGTCGAAGAATCAGTAAACTTCGAATTGATTCCAACCAACCACACAATCGACTTATCGCCATATGAAACTCCACTTACAAGAGTGTATGTTAACAATACAGGGAATGTTGCAACAACCTTCCTCGTATGGCTTGATACATCTCTACAAAACGATGTAGCATTCACATCGGAATCGGCTGCAGAAATCATTGTTGCTCCGGGTTATACTGAGTCGATAAAGATTAGATTGACTCCTGATACAGAGGCTAGTGCTGATGAAATTCATATGGCTACATTATGGGTCTCCGCATCTAATGGAATGAATTTATCTGCGGTAATTGTGGCAAATATTACTGCTGACCATCATCTTTCAATCAATGTGCAGAACACAATTACTGTGACGCCAGGTGTGAATGAGGTAATCGATGTCTCATTTGAGAACACTGGTAATTTAGAAGAATCCCTCAATGTCACAGCGGTGGTTGAGGGCGGCTGGGATACTAGTTGGGCACAAAGCGAGATGATTTTACCAATAAACGGTAGTCTAGGTAATGATTTGACAGTTATGGTTCCGGCTCTTGGTGGAAATGATTCCCTTGCAAATGGAGATTTGCATAATGTCACAATTTCTCTTTACCATACTGCAAATGGTGGATTTTTATCATCCCGCACAATAACGTTAGTAGTTGCTCCAGTATTCCTAGTACAGGTTGATAATTGGCCAGAAGAGATGCTATACCACCGCCAATGGCCAGGCGATTGGCGAGTGACGGTTACCAACGTTGGAAACAAGGATGTAACAGTAGATCTGGAGTATAAGATTCTGAAACCGGGCTTTGATCCTCTTGATGAAATACCCTCTCTAGCTTGGGAAATTGGTGAGAACGCTACAAACAAGATAATTTTACCAATGGGCGTACCCGTTGAATTGAGATTTACAGTTGATGCTAAAGAGTACGAGCCAGATATCTATCTTGAAGCATTACTAAGGTTAGAAATGACGCCTGATGACCCAGAGGTAACTGGTAAATCAATCGCTGAAACCGCACTTAAGATGTCTCGACTTTTCCCGTATGAGGATTACAAATTGGTACCATCGTTAGATAACTCTAATTTGACTGAAATAATAACTTGGTCGCACATTCCAGAAGGGATAAGCACAGATGCTGCTTACTTAATTGAGATTTGTAATGCTGAAAGAAGAGTTAATATTTCTGAATTAGGATTGGATGAAGCCAATTTCGCTTGGAATTTCGGCCTAGATGTCGGCGGCAGTGTTGAGATGCTAAATTTGGAAAATAACTGCGATGGCAACACGCATTCCACAATTTCATTACCGTCTAGGGAAAGTTGGGTAACAATTAATCCGATAGGTGTTGTAATCGATACTCCTAATAGACCAAATATTCTTCAAAACGATGGATATGATTTAACATTCCGTCTTTATCATCCAGAC